>Ga0075012_10000644_pt1 | contig 36354 bp, 33 predicted proteins | sample All_14_2_FD_71474 | JGI IMG/M metagenome (GOLD analysis project Ga0075012, IMG submission 71474) | Freshwater microbial communities in response to fracking from Pennsylvania, USA - Allegheny Zone_MetaG_DW_15 | ecosystem: Environmental > Aquatic > Deep subsurface > Groundwater > Drilled...
GGCTCTTGAAGCGCGAGGGTTACCGCGTGGCGCTGGCGGCCGACGGCCTGCAGGCGCTGGAGCAACTGCAAATTGAAAAACCTGCGGTGGTGCTGGCCGACATCGAGATGCCGCGCATGGACGGCTTTGATCTGGTGCGCAATATCCGCGCGGATGACCAGCTCAAAGACCTGCCGGTGATCATGATCACCTCACGCATCGCCGAAAAACACCGCGAGTACGCACGCGCGCTGGGGGTGGATCACTACTTGGGCAAGCCGTACCCGGAGGACGAACTGATTGCGCTGGTGCGCGGGTATTGCCAGGTGCAAGTGCCGTCGGCTTGACAGTCCAAGCGGGTTCATTCACCGGTGGTCCCGCGCTGCGGGTGGGCCACGTGAGGTTTGGCAGGGGGCCTCAGACGCGCAAGCTTTGCGACATCGCCCCCCGCCAAACCCACATGGCCAGCGGTAGGTGGTGTCGTGCGTGCATGGCGCCCGGCTGTTGAATTCTCTCGGGTGGTTGATCGTCTGTGTTTGGATGGTCGGGATAGGCTGATCTGAGCCATTGGCAGCGGGCGATCTGAGCGACCGCTGAGTTCGATACCGGACATTCGATGAGCACGGATAGCGCCAGCCAGTTGCAACGGCACCATCGCGCAAGCCGGACCATGATCTACCAATAGCCTCCTTCCGACGAAACGTAGTAGTTCATGCCTGTGTCTAGACTGCCTGGGGCTGCTCCGGTGGCGGCAGAAGCACATCACGCCAACGAATGGGGGACTGCACATCCAGCTGCTGTTCGAGATCCTGGAGCCGAAGGTGACCAGGATGGTTCTCCACGGCAAGAGCAACGCTCTCCCGACAGCGAGCCATATCTCCTCTCGCGCGACACCGCTCTGCTAGTTCGAGAATCAGCGCTGCCTCGAAGAGTCGGGAAAAGCGCAGACCGTTCTTGGCACTGCGGCGCCGCAAGTAGTGCTGAACTGCCTGAGCATGTTCATCGACTGACCACGGCAACTCCTGGCCATTAAGGAGGTGAACCACCAGCGCTTCCGAGCTGACTTCCCCAAGCTCCTGTGTAATCAGCGCATAGACCGTTGACGAAATAGGCGCTTGCTCCTGCGGCGACACATACGCGTTGAACACTACGACTAGCGCCAGGTAAGGCAGTCGAAGGCGACGCTCCAGCGTTGGGATGAACTCCATTGCCACGGCGATGACGGGGCGGAGATCTGTAACGACGGCATCAGGCTCCTTCAATAAGAAAGAGGCCAGTTGCTCGAGAAAGCCTTCCAGCTTGTCTCGTCCTACGAACTGGATGTTTCCGTCGGCCCGCCCTACCCAGTACTGCGGAGCCATCCGCACTTGGATGACACCATCTCGCTCAAGCCTGTAGTCATAAGGCTCTAGGTCTACAACAGGTTGCCTTGAGACAAACTCGATGATGACGCTGCGCATCAGGCGAGCGAGCCCTTGGAGGGTCAGGTGCGTCGATCGATCCTCAATATATATCTCGCTATGCAGGTGACCCAGCGTTACGCCGTGCGGCAGACACGTGAGCTGATGCACGTACTTAGAGCGCGATTGATACGCCAGACCGAGGGCTTCCTTCAGCTCGGATCGACCGAGCTGAAGGCCATCCGCAGTACCAGTCGGCCTAAAGTATTGTGGCCTTGTGTGTTCAGCGGCAAACTCTCGAAACCTGCGCGCCAGTGCGACGTGCTCGACACTCAAAAGCGCCCCCCTGACACGCTGAGCGAGCTCGGCGTCAGCACCGGCCAGAGCGCTGTCCATCGCAGTCCTCTTACGCTCGTCAAGGGACGCCCAGTCGTTCTGATGACCGTCGAAGTCCTGCGCAAGGGACTCCACTGATGCAACCAACAGGGTGTAGGCCAGTTCCAGGTCGTCGGCTATGCGATACATGCCGTTGACGTACGTTCGCAGGGCTCGCATCACCCCACGAAAGGTCGATCGAGGCAGCCCGATCAGTTTGGTCGTGAAATCGATAAAGAACCGCAGCTCTTCCGGCTTGCACCAAACCTCCGCGTCGAAAAAACGACGCACCAAGCTGTTCGGCGCAACTCGCGTTGACAAACCACGTTGGCCGCTGGTCAGCCGCCGGCAAAGATCGACATCTGGCGTGCACACGCAGTCCAACGCGAAGGCCGCAACGACTGCTAACTCTCGAAGATACGGGTCGACGCCGGAAGAGACAAGGACGCCTGGCCCGTGCTCTTCAGCCTCGATGCGTTCGGTGAACTCGTACATCACAGCTTGTGGCCGCAACGATGTGCTCGACGAAGGCAAGAGTCGTCCAAGGACGGTGCCGATCGCTTCTTCGCCATGAATTACGGCATTCGTGTAGAACACGCCGCGGAGCAGGTTCTCGCGCTGAACCGCTCGGACGAATAGCTTCCCAGTAGCGATCTGAAGCACGGTGTCTCCTGTATTAAATCGGTGGCGACCACATAGCGGCGGTCCCAGCGGAAGAAGAGGCCGCTATGTCGCAACGCTTGGCGCTGCCACGCCATTTTGTTGTCTTTGTCTCCCCGCACAGACTTGCGGATCACATACGGCTGCACAGAACAACAGCGCAACGCGCTGGGACGCCGCCTTACCAATCGAGTCGAATTTCGTACTGGACTGGCCATCAATAATCCGAAGGCTTATTGATTCTAGAGCGCACGAAAACATCCCACGTGACCGCTGCGCACCTTAGATCTGCTGCTCGACCGGCCCATTTTCAAGCAAGCGAATGGCTGGTTCGTGACCAACAGCGTGAGTTTGAGGGTGATGGTCGAAAGACGGCAGTCGCTGCTGACCCGTCACCTGTGATCGGTTGACTTTGAGTCCCCTGTTTGAGTTCCAAGAGCGCTGGCATGCAGGAGATAGGTAGGGGTGGCGGCCGATTTGGCTGCGCCGAAACTTCGTTTTCTGGGCCTTTGACTGTACGAGGACGCCGCCCCAATTCATCGCCTGCCACCCAAGACGCGGGCGCTGCTCGAACCGCATCGCTGATGGGTCTGGCTTGGCGAGGTCGCCCGGCTTCTGAGCTTATTGGGCCGCGGCCTTTTTCACCACCGCGTAACGCGCCAGGGTTTTGGCGCGGGCCTCATCGTGTTGCACCACCGGCAGTGGGTAATTGCTCCCCAGCGTGACGCCCGCTGCCTGCAGCTCCAGCGGTTTGGCGAGCCACGGCGCGTGGATGCTTTTGTTGGACAGCTTGGCCAGTTGCGGCAGGTAACGGCGGATGAACTTGCCCTCCGGGTCAAACTTTTCGCTCTGGCTGATCGGGTTGAAGATGCGAAAGTAAGGCTGCGCGTCACAGCCGCTGGAGGCCACCCACTGCCAGCCGCCGTTGTTGGCGCTCAAATCAAAGTCGTTCAGGTGCGTGGCAAAGTAGCGCTCGCCCCAGTGCCAGTCAAGCCCCAGGTCTTTTACCAGAAAACTGCCCACCACCATGCGCAGGCGGTTGTGCATGTAGCCGGTCTGGTTGATCTGTGCCATGGCGGCATCCACCAGCGGGTAACCGGTGCGTCCCGCGCACCAGGCGGCAAACAGCGCCTCGGCGTGTGGGCCACTTTCCCATTGGATGGCGTCGTATTCGGGCTTGAAGGCGTGTGTGGCCACATGCGGGAAGTTCGCCAGGATAGAGACATAAAAGTCGCGCCAGACCAGCTCGCTCAGCCAGACGGCGGCGCCGCGGCTGCCCGCCAGTTGCCGCTGCCAGGCGATGGCCACTAGCTGGCGCACCGACACCGTGCCAAAGCGCAGGTGCACGCCCAGGTAGCTCGGCCCCTTGAGAGCGGGGAAGTCGCGTGTGCTGTCGTAGCGGTCCATGCGTTCAAAAAAGTCTTCAAACAACTGGGCGCCGCCCGACATGCCGGTGGGGATTTTCAGGGTGGCCAGGTTGCTGGGTGCAAACCCGATGTCGGCCAGGCTGGGCACCGGTGCCCGGAATTCGGGCGGACGCGGGGCGAGCCGGTGCGCCAGGTTCTTGATCGGGTGGTCGGCCAGATGTTCGGGCGCCAGGCGCGACAGCCAGTTGTTTTTGTACGGTGTGAACACGCCATACACCGTGCCGCCTTGTGTCAGGATTTCGCGGCGCTCAAAAATCACATGGTCTTTGCAGGTCACCAGTGTGATGCCGTCAACCTGCAAAGCATCGGCCACTGCGGTATCACGGACCAGGGCGTCCGGCTCATCGTCGCGCCCGGCAAACACCGCTTGCACTTGCAGTTGCCGTGCCAGACGTGGCAACGCGTCGCTGGCCACCGCATGGCGCACGATCAGGCCGCCGGTCGCATGGCTACTCAAAAGTCGTAGCGCTTCATCCAGTTCGGATAAGGATTCACGGATGAATTCCACTCGCCGGTCCACACGCGGCAAGGCGTCCAGAATCGTCGTGTCGAACACAAAAACGCAGTGCACCAAGCGGCAGCGGCTCAGCGCCTGGTGTAGCGTGGCGTTATCGTTGGTACGCAAATCGCGGCGGAACCACATCAATCCGGTGTCAAATTCGTAGCTCATGGGTTGCGGGATGTTCGTCGCTAAAATGGTTTGATGAGCTCAGATTCTGCCTCCACCAACCTGACGAATCATTTTTTGATCGCCATGCCCGGACTGCAGGATCCGCTTTTCTCGCGCAGCGTCGTTTATTTGTGTGAACACAACGAGCGCGGCGCGCTTGGGCTGGTCATCAACAAACCCTGCGACATCTCGCTCAAAGGCCTGTTTGACAAGGTCGAACTGCCCTTGATGCGCCCCGACCTCAGCGACGACCCGGTGTTTTACGGTGGCCCGGTGCAGACCGAACGCGGGTTTGTGCTGCACGAAGCCATCTTCAAAGACGCTGACAAACCCACCGACCCGGTGTACTCATCGACCATGATCATCCCCGGCGGCCTGGAGATGACCACCTCGCGGGATGTGCTGGAGGCCATCTCCACCGGCTCAGGGCCGCGCAAGGTGATGATTTCATTGGGATATTCAGCTTGGGGTGAGGGGCAGCTGGAGTCAGAACTGATCGACAACGCCTGGCTCACGGTCGAGGCCGATGCCCGGCTGATTTTTGACACCCCGGTGGACCAGCGCTACACCCAGGCTTTGCAACTGCTGGGCCTGGAGGCCTGGATGTTGTCGGGCGAAGCGGGTCATGCCTGACGTGAAGCCAGTGGGCGCCAGCCCCCATTCCTGCCTTCCCCCTGTGGGGCAAGTGCTTCGACACAGTGAGCATCCCCTATGGTTCTAGCCCCAACGGATCAAGCGCCAGTCGCCACAGCCGCCGTCGCCCCTAAGCTGCAAACTTTTCTGGCGCTGGACTTTGGCATCAAGCGCACCGGCTTTGCCGTGGGCAACCGCTTGCTGCGCACCGCCCAGCCGCAAGGCACGATCACCGCCGAGGGTGACGCGCGCTTTGTCAAGATTGCCGCGCAGCTCAAAGAATGGCAGCCCGACGCGCTGGTGGTGGGCGTGCCGTTTCACCCGGACGGTGCCGCGCATGAAAACACCGCGCGCGCCCGGCGATTTGCCCGCCAGTTGCATGGGCGCTTCAAGCTGCCGGTGTTTGAGGTGGACGAGCGCTACACCACCACTGAAGCCCTGTCAGGCGGCGCCCGCGATGCCGATGCGGCGGCCGCCTGCATCATCCTGGAACAATTTTTAAGGAATCTGCCCCCATGAGCATGCTCGAACTCGATGCCGAAGCCCTGTATGGCGACTTGCTGGCCAGTGTGAAGATGGTTTTCAAACCCGGCATGCGCCTGATGGGCATCACCTCAGGTGGCGTCTGGCTGGCGCAACGCCTGCAGCAAGGCCTGGGGCTGACCGAGCCGATCGGCGTGATTTCGTCCGCCATGCACCGCGACGACTACGCCAGCCGCGGCATGGCCGCCGCCGCCCAGACGCAGATTCCGTTTGATGTGACGGGGTCGCACATCCTGCTGCTTGACGACGTGCTGTTCACGGGCCGCACCATCCGTGCGGTCATCAACGAGCTGTTTGACTTTGGCCGCCCGGCCAGCATCAAGCTGGCGGTGCTGGTGGACCGGGGCGGGCGCGAGCTGCCGATTGCGGCCGACATGTGCGCTGCGCGCATCCATCTGGCGGCCAACCAGTCACTGAGCCTGGCGCGCGACGAATCCGGCCGTTTCAGTTTTAACGTGAAAGTGCGCTGACCATGCTCTACAAAAACAACCCGCAACTCAACAAACACGGTGAGCTGATCCACCTGTTGTCCACCGAAGGCCTGCCCAAAAGTGTGCTGACCCATGTGCTCGACACCGCGACGAACTTCGTCTCGGTGAGTGACCGTGAGGTGAAAAAGGTGCCGATGCTGCGTGGCAAAAGTGTCTTCAACCTGTTTTTCGAGAACTCCACGCGCACCCGCACCACCTTCGAGATCGCCGCCAAACGCTTGAGTGCTGACGTGATCAATCTGGACATCACCAAGTCCTCGGCGTCTAAGGGGGAGTCGCTGCTCGACACCATCGCAAATCTGTCCGCGATGGCCGCCGATATTTTTGTGGTGCGCCACAGCGAGTCGGGCGCACCCTACCTGATCGCCCAGCATGTGGCGCCGCATGTGCATGTGGTCAACGCCGGTGACGGCCGCCACGCGCACCCGACCCAGGGCCTGCTGGACATGTACACCATCCGGCACTACAAAAAAGATTTTTCCAACCTGACTGTGGCGATCGTTGGTGACGTGCTGCACTCCCGTGTGGCGCGTTCCGACATCCATGCACTCACCACCCTGGGCTGCGCCGAGGTGCGGGTGGTCGGCCCCAAAACCCTGGTGCCCAGCGACATGGCGCAGATGGGTGTGCGCGTCTGCCACACGCTCGAAGAAGGCATCAAAGGCTGCGACGTGATCATCATGTTGCGCCTGCAAAACGAACGCATGAGTGGTGCGCTGCTGCCGTCGAGCCAGGAGTTTTTCAAGAGTTTTGGCCTGACGCCCGAGAAGTTGCAACTGGCCAAGAGTGATGCCATCGTGATGCACCCCGGCCCGATCAACCGCGGCGTTGAGATCGACTCGGCGGTGGTGGACGGCGCGCACAGCGTGATCCTGCCGCAGGTCACCTTTGGCATTGCGGTGCGCATGGCGGTCATGAGCATCGTGGCCGGCAACGAGCCCTGAACCGCACTTATTGATTAAAAAGACTGCTATGAACACACCCAAGACTGTGCTGATCCGTGGCGGGCGGGTTATTGATCCGGCTCGTGCATTTGATGAAAAAGCCGATGTAGCCCTTGCCGGTAATGCGGTGGTAGCTATTGGAAATGTAGCGTCTGATTTTCAGCCCGAACTCACCATCGACGCCACTGGCTGCCTGGTGCTGCCCGGCCTGGTGGACCTGGCGGTGCGCCTGCGTGAACCCGGTTACGAGCACGCCCGCATGCTGGAGTCGGAGATGTCGGCGGCGGTGGCCGGTGGCATCACCAGCCTGGTCTGCCAGCCCGACACCGACCCGGTTCTCGACGAATCCGGCCTGGTGGAGATGCTGCGTTTTCGCGCCGAAAAGCTGCAACAGGCCCGGGTCTACCCGCTGGGCGCTCTGACGCGCAACCTGCAAGGCACGGTGCTGACCGAGATGGTCGAACTCACCGACGCCGGTTGTGTGGCCTTCAGCCAGGCCGAGGTGGCGCTCTCCAACACCCAGGTGTTGCAACGTGCCTTCCAGTACGCCAGCACCTTTGGGTATGCCGTCTGGCTGCGTCCGCAGGATGGTTTTCTGGGCCAGGGTGTGGCCGCCAGCGGCCCGCTCGCCACACGCATGGGCTTGTCCGGTGTGCCGGTGATGGCTGAAACGATTGCGATGCACACCATTTTTGAGCTGATGCGTGCCACCGGCGCACGCGTACACCTGTGCCGCATCAGCAGCGCCGCTGGCGTCGAGCTGGTGCGCCAGGCCAAGGCGCAGGGCTTGCTGCTGACCTGTGATGTGAGCATCAACTCGCTGCACCTGACCGACACCGACATGGGCTACTTTGACAGCCGCGCCCGCCTGACCCCGCCGCTGCGCCAGCAGCGTGACCGCGACGCGCTGCGCGCCGGTCTGCTCGACGGCACGATTGACGCGCTGGTGTCGGACCACACCCCGGTGGACGACGACGCCAAGATGCTGCCGTTTGCCGAGAGTGAACCCGGCGCCACCGGGCTGGAGTTGCTGCTGAGCCTGGCTTTTAAGTGGCATCTGGACAGCGGCGCACCTTTGCAACGGGCCCTCTCGGTGGTCACCGACAGCCCCGCCGCTCTGCTGGGCAAGGCCATCGGCACACGCCAGGGCCGCACCGGCCATCTGGCTGTGGGTGGCTTGGGTGATGTGTGTGTGTTTGACCCCCAAGCCGCCTGGACGGTGCAGGCCGATGCGCTGGTGAGCCAGGGCAAACACACGCCGTTCTCGGGTTACGAGCTGCCAGGGCGGGTGCGTTGCACCGTGATTGGTGGCCGGGTGGTGTACCGGGCCGGGTGATCCGGCGCAGCCGGTGGCAGCCCGGTCATGCGGCTTGGCCACGGTTGGATGCTTAAGACCGGGCTGATTTGTCGGGGTGTGGAAACCGGTGCAGGACTACAATCTTTTTTTGACCCCCATTCAACCCGCACGGCATCACGAAGGTGTATTCGCATGGCGACCCCAACACAAGACAGCGACAAGTCTGAAGTCGTCAAGACAGACGCCACCTTCGAGGCTGCTGCCGATCTGTTTCGGGTGATGTCGGCGCCGATGCGGTTGCGGATCATCAATTGTCTGTGCGACGGCGAAAAGAACGTGAGTTACCTGTTGACCCGTGTCAACACCACGCAGCCCAACATGTCGCAGCACCTGAACACCCTCTACCAAGCAGGCATTTTGGCCAAGCGCCGTGAAGGCGTGCAGATTTTCTACCGCATCGCGGACCAGCGCGTGGTGTCCATTTGTGAAGCGATGTGCCACCACATCGCTGGCCAAACGGCTTCCTGAGTGGGCGATGGGGCACTCGCTACTGCCAGCTCTGGCTTGCAGGCCTGAAAGGTGAACATGATCCCCATCAAGACAGAGTCGGCGTGGCGGGGTACGGCGGACTGCAAGGTGTGTGGTGTTCGTCAACTGGTGCTGTTTGCCGACCTCAACGAGCACGACTTCGGCCTGATTCACGCGCCCATCGACGAGTTGGACTACGCGGCCGGTGCTAGCCTGTTCACCGAGGGCAGCGCCGCCAAGGGGGTGTTCACCTTGCGTCAGGGCACGGTAAAACTGGTGCGCAGCACCCTGGACGGGCGCCCACGGATTGTGCGGGTGTTGCGCGCAGGCGACGTGGTGGGCCTGGAGGCGCTGGCCAGCCAGCAGTACGACAGCGACGCCATCACCTTGACACCGGCATCGGTCTGCCGAATTCCCCAGGATGTGGTTCTCAAGCTGTCGTCAAGCAGCCCCAGGCTTCATGCCCAGCTGATGAAAAAATGGCAGCACGCCCTCAAGGAAGCAGACGATTGGCTGGCTGACATGAATTTTGGGACGGCCAGGCGCCGCGTGGGCAACCTGGTGCTGAAGATGCGCAGCGCGGAAAACCGCGAGATCTCGATGCTGTTTTCCCGCGAAGACATGGGCGCCATGCTCGACCTGAAGCTTGAGACGGTGAGCCGCGAGATCAGTCGCCTGGTGCGTGAAGGCGCCATGGAGCAGCTTGACAAGCAGGGCCGCATTTACCGCGTCTTGCAGCCTGACAGCCTCTTGCTGGACTGAGGTCGGGCTTGGGGCCAGGCCCGCTGTTTACTTGCCCTTGATGGTGTAGCTGCCGTCTTTGGCCCACTTGATTTCGGCGTCCAGAAACACGGTTTTCAACTCAGGCTTGTAGAGCTTGACCATGTCATGGGCTTCACCGCTGCGCCCACCGGCACCACAAAAGAAGATGATGGGCTTGTCGGTGGGCAGCTTGTCGATGTTTTGTTCCAGGCTGTTGATGGGCATGTTGATCGCGCCCTTGAAGGTGCCGGCGGCAAATTCCTGCGGCTCGCGCGCATCAATCAGGTAAACGCTGTCGGGCGCCTCTTTGAAGATGCGCTCGAAAGAGGCCACCGTGATGGTGCCCGACTCCTTGCCCGCTTCCATCACCGGCGCCGCTTTCACGGCGGGGGCGGCGTCCGCGGCGGGGCCTGCGCCATAGGCCTTGGCCCAGGCCGGGTAACCTTCGGGAATCACCTTGACGTTGGTGTAACCCAGTTTGATGGCTTTGGTGGCCGAGTCATTGCTGAGTTTGCAGGCCAGACCGTCGCAGTAGAAGAACAGCGCGGCGGCCTTGTCGGCGGGCAGCAGCTCGGGGGCCAGCTTGTCAAACTGCGAATCGGGCAGGTTGATGGCGCCCGGAATATGACCCAGGTCGTACTTGCGGGCTTTGGGGCGCGCGTCGATCACCGTGATGGGTGCTTTTTCATCCATCAGCTTCTTGAGATGCGCCACACTCACGGCATGCAGGTTGCCATTCTTGATCCAGTCCGGGAAGCCTTCGGCATAGACCCGCACATTGGTGTAGCCCAGTTTTTCGGCCTTGAACGCCGAGTTGTGGCTCAGCATACATTCCAGGCCGTCGCAGTAAAACACCAGCAGCGTTGATTTGTCTGCGGGCAGCAGGGTAGGGGCCAGCTTGTCGAACATCGAGTCCGGAATGTTGACGGCGGTCTGGATGTGACCCACGTCGTATTTGCGCACGGTGGGGCGGGAATCGATCAGCATTACCCCGGCGATTTGGGGGACCACGGCGGCTTGTTGCTTGACAAAGTCTGCGTTGACCAGTTTGCTGTACCAGCCCGCTTTGGCCACTTGCGCCGCGGGTGCCTCCTGGGCCTGTACCGGGGTGCTGACCCAAGCTGCGCCAGCAGTCACGGCGACCATCAAGACCGCCGAAAGGATGGGGTGTCTGTGCGAAATCATGTTGGCTCCTACAAAGTAAGCAATGAGAAATGCCGGGGTGATCAACTGCAGGTGGCCGGTGCGTCACCGTCTTTGGCACCCTTGAGCAAAAAGGCCTTGATGTCGTCCATCAGTTCGACATCAGGGGTGTCGGCAAACTTGGCGGCCGCCTTGTTGGTGGCCTGGATGCTGGCGCGGTAGGCCTTGCTGACGTACTGGCTCACTTTGTCTTTGCCCTTGGCGTGTTTGTCAAGCAGCAGGTAGGCGCTCCACTCTGCCTTGGTTTTGGTGCTGGGGTTGATGGACCCGATCGGTGCTGCGGTGTGGCATGAGGTGCAGACACTGCGGTAATACACGCGGCCGCGTTTCCAGTCGGCGTCGTAGGCCTGCGCCGAGAATGAGGCGCCAAGCAGGGCGATCAGCGCCGCGCCCGTGAGTCCTTTGAAGTGGGTCATGTCCATGCTCCTGTAAAAAATGGGGGGGTCAGCCGAGTTCTTCCCAGCCGGTGATCATGGCTTTGACCTGGGAGGTGATCTTGTGGCCGGTGGTGATCAGATAGATGTGCGAGATCAAGAACGCCAGCATCAGGAAGGCGCCGACGGTGTGCCCCACGGCGACCCATTCCAGTTGCAGGTTGCTCAGGCCCCACTTAGCCCAGTCGGCGTAAAACAGATACAGCCAGCCAGTGACCCAGATCAAGGGGCTCAGCAGCGTGAGGATGGCCAGATACGTCAGGCGCTGCAGCGGGTTGTGCTTTTGTTGCGTGGTGGGTTTGAAGGGGTGCGGCTCACCCTTGAAGATGCCTGAGGCGTAGTAGTTGGAGATCACCACGATGCGCTCAAAAGTGGGGATGTACTGACGCCATTCGCCGGTGGTGAGGTGCCAGAAGATGGCAAACACCCACACGCCCACCAGCGTCCACGCGGCCACCACGTGGTAGTCCACCGCTTTTTCAAACCCGAACACGGTGTAGGTGCCATGGATTTCAAAGCCCGTGAGCAGCATGAAGATGATCAGGGCGGCCTGCGACCAGTGCCACAGGCGCTCAAACACCTTGAACAGATAAACACGTTGTGTCATGTGGCTTCTCCTCAAACTTTGCGGCGTGCCATCACACGCACCGCACCATGGCCCAGAACGCCCAGCAGGGTCAGCAGCGCCAGACCCCAGCCGAGTTTGTCCACCAGAGGCATGCTGTGGGTGCCGGGCATGTACACGCCCGGCAGGCCAGCCAGGCGGCCGTCTTTGGCATGGCAGTCCACACAGGCCAGCGCCTTGTCCTTGGGCGCCACCATGTGGTTGAGCGGCCAGGCCATTTCGGTGTTGATGAAGTCGTATTGACCGGAATACGGTGCGCCGGCATCGGCCATGCCCACAGGAATGGCTTTGGCCCAGTCCAGATTTTTCCAGTAGCCGGTGTCGTCGTTGCCGGCTGTGTGCGGGGTGATCAGCGTTTTGTTGATCGGATCAAACGGCTGGGTGCCGCGCATCACCTTCACCGGCCAGATCATGGATTTGCCGTCGGTCGGACTGCCGTCGAGCTTGTTGATGTGGGTGGGCTCGGCGGTTTTTTCGATCTTGTCCGACAGCAGGGTGTAGTTGACCGTGCCGTTGAACCAGGCGTATTCGGGTTTCACGTTTTCAGCCAGGGTGAACTGGCCCTTGCGCGACTCGTAGGTGATGTGGCCTTTCTCGTCCTTGAGAACGATGTGCTGGCCATTGGCGTCGCGTTTGCCAGCGGCCGACCAGTCCCAAACCATTTTGGTGGGCACGCCCCCGCGGGCAAAGGCGGGGATGTGGCAGGTCTGGCAGGCCAGTTTGGTCGTGTGCTGGTTCAGGCGTACGTTCGTTTTGTGCGGGCCAGTGCCGTGGCACGACACACAGGTGGCCGGGTTGCCGTTGCCCGGGTCACCGCGCAGGTGGGCGCCCTTGGCGTCTTTGCCAGTGGCGGCGTAGCGGCTGCCCGCCACGTCATGGGCCGAGGTCTTGTGGCAGGTGGCACAGGTGAAGTCCAAGCCCGAGGCGTCCATGTGCACGTCCAGCTCAAAGTCGGGCGCGGCCATCGATGTGTCCAGGTCACCGTGTTTGACGCCGTCGCCACCACCACCGTTGAAGTGGCAGCCACCACAGGTGTCGCGGCTGGTTTTGCCGACTTTCTGGGCGATGTTGCTCAGGTCAATGGCTTTGAGGATCTTGCCCGAGCCGGGGGGGAACTCCATGTCCTTGGTGACCACGTTGCCGGCCAGTCCGGCGGGTTTTTTGTAGTTGCCGGTGGTGTCGTGGCACACCACGCAGTCCACGTTTTCTTCGGACTTGAAGTCAAAATTGTTGTCTTTCCAGCCGTAGCCTACATGGCAGCCGGTGCACGAGGCCTGGTTGGAGGCGATGGAAATGCAGAAATTGTTGACCACCGTTTTCTTGCCCAGCACCTGGTTGGTGTCGGGGTTCAGGAACTCCCACTTCCAGTGTTTGGTACGGTGGATCTGGCCCGCCGCCTCGGTGTGGCAGCTGATGCACACCTTGGTCAACTCCGGCCCCGAAGCAAAGAACTGCTTGAGTTCCTGGAACTTGGCGTGGTCTGCGGAGGTGGTGAGCTTGAGCGGCTTGGCCGTTTCTTGCGCTTGCGCTACGTCGGTGCTTGCCAATGAGGCCAGGCCCAAGCATCCTGCCAAAAAGACGGCCAGCATCAAGCGCTGGTAACCTGGTTTCAAGTTCGGCTTCACGTTAAGCCCCTCATTCACATGGTGATGAAAAACGCATTTTTCCCAATCAATTTTGGGTTTCTTATAAAACCAAGTATTGATATAAATCAACAGGGATGATTCAAGTCAACGCGTGTCGTCACCCGAACCCGCGGGCGAGGCTGGTGGAGTGGCCTGGCTGCAGTGGGCGGCAACAACTGGAGACCGTGAGCCGTGAGATCAGTCGCCTGGTGCGGGAGGGGGCTATCGAGCAGCTTGACAAGCAGGGCCGCATCTACCGCGTCTGGCAGCCCGACAGCCTCGTTTGGGGCCGATAGCGCTGATTGGATGTGAGCGTTTCGCCGCCACAAAAAATGACGTTGGGTTCGCAGACTACTTGGCCTTGTAGGTGGAGCTGCCGTCTTTGGCCCACGTGAACTCGGCGTCCCGGAACATGGTTTTCGGTTCGGGTTTGTAGAGTTTGACCATGTCACGGGCTTCACCACTGCGCACACCGGCACCGCAAAGCCAGCGCCATAGGTTTCTTCCCTGGCGGGATAAGCTTCGGTCACCACCTTCAAGATGGTGTCACCCAGCTCGTTGGCTTGGGTGGCCGAGTTGTGGCTCAGCATGCACGCCGTGTCGGCTAATTCGGAAGATGGCCAATTCAGGCGGGCGTTGCCCCCCGGATTGCCCAGAGGCGCTGTTGTTCATCATGGCCTGCAGACGCTGGCTTGGGTTTGGCCGCCGCTTGCGAGCAACCCAGCCTGCAACACGGCTTCAAGTGGCCGGTGCCGGGTCCATGGCGGCAAACAGCGGCTGGACCAGATCGTCTTGGGCCAGGCAAAGATCACGCAGATACGCCGTGATCTTTCCGGCGCCTTCGCGCCGCCAGGCCAGCGCGAGCGGCGAGGGCTGACGCCCCACCACCACCGGGCATTGGATGAGTTGATGCCGTTGGACCAGTTGACGCACCATGGCTTTGGGCAGAAAGCCACCGCCCAAGCCGCGGACGTGACAGGCGATCTTGGCATCCAGATCAGGGACGATGATTTCGGACTGGCCGGACAATCGCCACGCCGTGCGCTTGGTGAGTTGCCAAGCGGTGTCTTCGACATTGACAGCTGGAAAACGGCGAAGTTTGTCGTTACCCAAAGGCTTGGGCGCCGTGGCCAGCGGATGCTCGGGTGCCACGACGAAGACCCAGTTGATGATCCCCAACGGCACGGTTGAAAAATTGTCGTCAATGGTGTCAAAGCCGGGCACGCCAATCGCCATCTGCCCCCCATGGTGCCGCAGTTCATCCCACACCCCCATGTAGACCTCTTGCCGCACCGTCAACTCGACGCCGGGAAATCGCTTGGCCAGATGTGCGAGCAGTGAGGCGATGGCATCGGCGTTGTAAAGCAGGTTGTTGATGACGAGCACAAAGCGGGCTTCGACGCCATCGTTGGCCTGCTGAATTTCCTGCGGTAAGGTTTCCATCCACTCGAAAACGCGGGATGCTTTGGCAAACAGCACGGCGCCAGACGGCGTCAAAGTCACCGTACGGGTTGTCCGCACGAAAAGCTGGGTGTCAAGACTTGTTTCAAGGGCCTTGATGCGATAGCTGACGGTCGATGTCGTCTTGTGCAAGACCTCGGCCGCTTCAGAGAAGCTGCGCAGCTTCGCCACGATGAAGAAGGTGTGCAAAGCCTCGGCATCAAACCGGGCCATGTGAGAAGTGAGCAAGTAAAACCCCCTGCGAGTGCACCGCATGTGGCACCCGCGATAAACGGTGAACCACGGAAGCGGCCAGGAGAGCTTCCGCGGATGTGATCTACATCAGCTGGCCAATCCTCCGACAAACCGGGAAAAAAAGTGATTATAAGAAGGCGCTGGGTTGAGCGCAGGGCCCCCCAGAATGCAGGTGGGTCACCGAACATGCCGTTTTCACCACGACGCGGCCGCGTTTGACGACGAAGTTGCGCACCGGCAAATCCAGCACGACATCCGCCACCCGTAAGGTGTCAAGCAGGACGAGATCGGCATCCCGTCCCACCGCCAGCCCGTAGTTGGGCAGGCGCATGGATTGAGCCGGATTTGTTGTCAGCATCGGCAAGACAGCTGGTAGATCGTCGGCGCCACCAAGATGGCAGGCAGGAATCGCCAAAGCCGCGATTTGCAGCAAATCACCGTTGCCAAACGGCGTGAAGGCGTTGCGCACGTTGTTGCTGGCCAGGCAGACGTTCACGCCGCCAGCGCGCAGCGCCCGCACCGGTGTGAGCGCCCGGCGCACCCGGCTTGTGTCGCGCCGGCCACCCAAGTGCAGGTCGGTCGCAGGCAGGCACATGACTGACATGCCAGCGTCTCGCAAGAGCGCGATCACCGTATGACGCCGCTCTGGTGGCAAGGCATCCAGCGCGGTGAGGTGACCGACACTGACACGGCCTTCATAGCCTTCAGCGATGGTTTTGCGGGCCAGGTACTCGACGGACATGGCGTGCGCGTCATCGCTGAAGTCCTGATGCAGATCGATGTCTTTGTCGAAATCGCGCGCCAGCCGGAACACCCAATCGATGTGGGCATGCGCGTCAAGGTCGTTGTAAGGAATGCCGCCGACGACGTCCGCGCCCTTTTTCATGGCCTCAACCATCATCGCGTCGGTACCCGGCGTCTTCAAAATGCCTTCTTGCGGAAAGGCGACAACCTGAATCGTCAGGATGTCGGCAAACTCCCGGCGCAGCGCCAGGACGGCGTCGAAGCCGGTGAAACCCTGCGCCGGGTCGAACTCGGCATGGGCCCGCACATGGGTGCAGCCAAAGCGCGACAGCTCCCGCAGCAAGCGGCGCGCGCGCCACATGATGTCGTCGTGGGTAAAGGTCGGCTTCAGTGCCGCCGTGATGCTGATGGCTTCTTGCAGGGTACCGGAGCGGTTGGGGTGGCGTTCTGACACGAACGCTTTCTCTAGATGCAGATGCGCATCCACCAGCCCAGGCATCAGCACCCGACCGGCGGCATCAATCTCAGTGGCGCCGTGGCCGTGCAGTTGGGGGGCGATCGCGCAGATGCGTGCACCCTCGATCGCCACATCCATCAAAGGCGTGTCGTCGGCGATGCGTGCTTGGCGAAAAACGAGGTCCATGGCGCGGCCTTCCGGTGATGCAAAAAAGTGTACGGCGGCGCGGCGGCGGCGGCGGGCTCAGAACCCACCGCGCTACCGCCGCGCCGCCATACTACCGCTAGAGCATCAGTGTTCGCCCGACAACTTGGCCGAGAAGGCCAACAGTGCTTGATAGAAGCACTCGGCTGGCGGGTAGGTGATGCCAGCACCGATCATCCCGACACCGGCGTCCTTGTGCGCGATGGCGGTGTTGATGACCGGCAAGATACCGGTCTGCACCACCTTGCGGATGTCAATGCCGGTGGAGATGCCTTTGAAATCGAGCAACGGAATCGTGACGTTGGGATTCTCTGCCGAGGTGATCTCGCTCATGCGCACCGAGAAACCGATCGCATCGTCGATGGTGCCGCCCACCAGTGCGACGATGGCCGGCGCGGTCGCCATGGCGAAGCCACCAATGCCATAGGTTTCGGTGATGGCGCTGTCGCCAATGTCGAGTCCCGAATCCTCCGGCTTGTAGCCCGCAAACATCGGTCCGACCACCCGCTGCGCCGGTCCTGTGAACCAGGTGTTGCCCGGGATGCCGCTGATCCGGATGCCGAATTCGACGCCGTTGCGGCACATGGTTGTCACGATCGTGCTGTCGGGGACGCCGTGGGCGGCGTCCAGCGCGCACTTGCACAGTGCCATCCAGGTCGGCCCGGAGAAGTAGTCGCTGCTGGCGACAAAGTCAAACACCTGACGCTTTTGCGCGGTGGTGAAGCCTTCTGCCTCCAGGATGTGCGGCGCCAGTGCCTGAATCAACAAGGTGGTGCCCGCCACGTTGCGGTTGTGGCACTCGTCGCCCATATGCAGCGCTTGCGACAACATCAGTCGCAGGTCGATTTCGCCAGCGCGCTCCAGGGCTGCTTTCAGCATCGGGCCCAGGACATCGCGCATCCAGTTCAGGCGTTCGATCACGCTCGCGTCGTTGGCGCCCATGCGAAGAATCTTCGCCATCTGTTCGCTCAAGTTGGTGTAAGCGACGTTGCCATAGGTCTTGTTCTTGACGATGTGCATGTACATCGACGCCGAGGTCACGCCGGCCATGGATCCGACGCAGCCGTGCTCGTGGCAGGGCGAGAAGGTAATGGCACCGGACGCCGCAACCCGCGCAGCATCTTCGAGGTCGGTGGCCAGACCTTCAAAGACCAGGGCGCCCGTGACCGCGCCACGCATGGCGCCATTCATGCGCTCCCAGGCGATCGGGGGGCCGGCGTGCAAAATGGTCGTCTTGGTCATGCCCGGCACGACATCGATCGCCCGTCCGTAGCCCACCAGCACCGGGTGCGAGTTGATGATGCGCTGCACCGCCTGCTCGTTGGCCCGCTCGATACGCTCCGCCAAGGCGGGTTCAGCCAGTTTGTCCAGTGCCGCCACCACCGCAGGGTTGCTGCCACCCGGCGGACGCCAGTCCAGATGCACAACGGGGGCGCCTTGGCGGGCAATGTCGTCCTTGAACATTTCAATGCCGATATTGACGACATTGACGCCCTGAAAGAGAGATTCGATGGGTTTCATTACTTCACATCCTTTTCAACAAAGCCGCGCGCAAGCAGACCGGCGTTAGTACAACTGCTGGCGATCGTGACACCAGCGGACTCGAGCTTCTTGACCTGTTCGTTCAGCGCCGGGGTGTCCATTTCGGTGCCCAGCACATAGGCCAGAATTTCAAGGTGACGTCCCTGTTGCGCTGCGAGCGCCTTGGCTTCCATGATGCTTGGCAGCGTCACGCCAACCGGGTCGGCGTGGGCACCAAAACCGATGATGAAGTCCATGACGATGACGCCGACGGACGGGTCTTGGGCCTCGCGCTTGAAGCGCTCAATGCGCAGCGAGGGGTCGATCATCGGGTGCGGACGACCCCGGGTGAAGTCGTCATCACCGAAATCGATGAACGTATGCTCCTGGCTCACGTCGAGATCACGCATCCGGTGCGCGGGATCCTTGGCGATGTTGCTGTAGACGTTGTCGAACTTCTCCTTGGCCAGGAACATCAACTCGTCACACAGCGTGCCGCCGCACATCAGGGCCCGGATGTACTTCTGCTCGGCCGTGAGTTTCAAACGTGTTTCGGCGATCAAGGGCAGATTCAAGGCGCGTTTGTTGATGCCCGATTCAGCGATACCACTGAGGAGCACCGCCTTCAAGGCCGCTTCCTTGGTGGCGCGGGCGAAATGGCCGCCAGCTTCCACCACAGCGTCTTCCGCGCCGCCGAGGATGCAGACGACAACCGGTTTGCCGCAAGCCTTGATTTCGGCCAGCACCTTCTTCTCCACGCTCTTGGGTGCAGGCTTGGACACCAGGACGATGACCGCGGTTGCCGGGTCAGCCGCCAACGCGCGGATGCCGTCAATCATCATGATGCCGCCCACGCGCTCTGACAGATCGCGTCCGCCCGTGCCGATGAGCTGGGAAATGCCACCACCAAAATCGTGGATGCGCACGCTGATTTCCTGGCTACCCGTGCCCGACGCACCGACGATACCGATGTTGCCGCGGCGCACCGCATTGGCGAAGCACAGACCCGTGTTGCCAAGGATCGCTGTCCCGCAATCAGGTCCCATCATGAGCAAACCTTTGTCGTGGGCCAACTGCTTGAGCGCCACTTCGTCCTCGATGCTCACGTTGTCGCTGAACATGAGCACGTGCAGGTTGCGCTCGAGCGCTTGACGCGCTTCACGGGCTGCGTACTCGCCCGGCACGGCGACGATGGCCAGGTTGGCCTCAGGCACATGCTCACACGCACTGGACAGGGTGGCGAAACTCATCTCCTTGGCGCCGCCAGACTTGCGCCGGGTCTTCATCAAGGCCTCGATTTTCTCGAGGGCCAGCGCACACGCCTCGTCGTCGGCTGCCTTGACCACAATCATCAGGTCGCCGGCGCCAGCTTCATCGATTTGCGGTACGAACAGGCCGACGTTTCGCAAAACGCCTTTGTTCATCTCGGTACCCATGGCGACGACCGCCTGGTCAACGCCTTCGATCTGGTTGGCTTTCGTTGACAAAGACATCAGCGATACCGAATCGAAATAGGTACTGGTTTTTATGGTGACTCTCACTGCCATGACAAATAACCTCCTAGGTGCAAAAAAACTGGTTTGAAAGAAGGGGTCAACCGCCGTATTGCGGCTGACCCGGTAGTGCGGCGTGGGTCGGCAGCGCCATGAGTGATGGCGCGCTGCTGACCGTTGGCAGTCGAGGCTGCCATGGTTTGCCAGACCGTTCGAACTCAAGCTGCAGGCGCAGACCGCAGACGATGCCGGCGACGATGTCGCTGCCGGACGTCGATCCGATCGCCAGCACGCGCCGCAGCGGGGCCGTCCATGCGTCTGCCTCGCCATGAAGCAGTTGTTGAATCAATTCCGCCATGCAGGCGCGCACGCGACCGGTAGCGGCCTTGGACAGTGCGGCGTAACTGATGGCGTTGGTCGTGTGAACTGCCCCAGCCACCATCTCCAGGCAAAGGGTGCCAAGCCCAAACAGGGGGCTCTGCTTGACATGCAGCACAGCAAACAGGCCGACCAGGAAGTCGTCCCCCGACGGCGTCAGACCGGGCCCCAGGCCCATCAACAAGCGCGCCTGCGCACAAACATCAAAAACATCCTGGCGCAGGATCGCATCGCGCAGACGCGAGGCTGTGCCCGACAACATCCTGGACACCGCATGGTCAAAATCGGTGCTCTCGGCCAGGCCATCGTCGTTGCCAAGCAGGGCCGATCGCAGCATGCCTGAAAGAGATTTTTCGCGTTGCAGAAACTGCACCAGCGCATCCAGGTTGCACCCCAAGCGCCCCGACGCCATGTCGTAGACAGGCAATGTGCCCTGCCACCCCTTGGCGTTGTCGAAATGCACTTCCAGGGCGCTGTCGATACGCATCACCCCGGCGGTGGCCACCACCTGCTGGCACATCGTGACACCGGTGTTGCTGAAATCGACCATGTCCACCACCATCGTGTTGGGTGCATCGTCGATGTCGCGACTGGCCAATGTGAACAGCTCACCACGGGCGCCTTCGATGTTGATGACGTGTTGGAAAACGCTGTGCACCTGCCCGCGCCAGTTCGCGCTGGCGCCCAGATCACACAGGAACGCTTGATCGGCGCTGCGTGCCGACGCGACGAGCGCCACACGCCGTGCAGACGGTGCCGCGTGTGCGGGGCTCAACAGGTGATTCAAAGCGTTCATCTCGTGATCCAGCCACTCAGGTCACACTGGCGCGCTGGCTGCCAGCAGCGCCAGCGATTGCGCCTTGTGCGCCTGGTAAAGCGGATTCGTCGGGTCCGCTTGAATGGCGTTCTCGATCGCTGCCGCGGCTTGCTCATGGCGCCCCAGCGAGCGCAGGCTGTTGGCCAAGTGAAACCAATAGTCGTAACGATGGGCGCGTCCTTCAAGCAGCAGGTGCATCTCTGCCACCGCTTGCTCATGCCGGTTCAGCTCGCGCAGGTAGTTGGACTTGTGGTAGCGGAAGTAGGTTTGCGTAGGCGCCGCGGCGATCGCGGTGTCGTATTCGCTCAGCGCCTGCTCAGGCCGCTTCATGGCGCGCAGGCAGTTGGCGGTGTAGAAATAGAACTCCAGCGCATCCGGCTGTGCCGCCAGCGCAGAGCGATACGCCTGCAGGGCCTCGTCGTGAAGCCCCAGTTCACCCAGGACGTAGCCTTTGTAGTAGGCAATGTCCAGCGGATCGATGGAACCTGTGTGCGCCGCAGTGTCGAGCAGGAGCAGGGCGCGTGCGTCGTCGTACGCGCGAATGGCTGAGCGCACTTCCTGCAGCTCCGAGGCCTGGCTGGGGGCAGCCGCCCCCTCCAGGATCTGGAGCACACGGGTCTGGCCATTGTTGCGGGCATGTGCCAGGGAAGAGACGCCATCACGGTCGGCCATGTTGGCATCTGCGCCCGCGGCGAAGAGTGTGGCGACGATGTCGGCATAAAGCCTGCCGCCGTCACCCAGGATCACGGCTTCCATCAAGGCGGTCCAGCCGAGTTTGTTGGCGTGATTGACCGCAATACCGGCATCGATCGCGACCTGGACCGTGCGAAGGTAACCCTTCTCACTCGATGGCAGCAACGGGGTTCCGCCAAAGCGGTTCACGCTGCTGCGGTCAGCGCCAGCGTCGATCATCACCCGCAAAATCGCGGAGAAACCATTGGCGCCAGCGCAAAGATAGGGCGTCAGCTCGGTCACGTCTCTGGCGTTGACATCACTGCCCGCCGCGATCAGCCGCTTGACCAAGGGCAAATTGTTCTTTTGCGTCGCCACCATCAGGGGGGTGCGGCCACCCGCGTCGCGGGTGTCCACCGCTGCGCCCGCAGACAGCAGTTGCTCCACGGCCGCCAGGTCTTCTTGTTCGACCTTGGCGAACAGTTCTGTCGCTAGATTGTTTTCGTTCATGTCAGTGCCTTTTTGGAACGGTATTGGTTCGGACTCAATTCACAGACATCACTTAACGAGCCGCCGCCGTGGCTGGCGATCCGAACTTGGCAGCCTCACGGCGATCCAGCACATACTTCAGGACGAAGACGCCGGCGATCATGACGTAGCCCTGAACCAGTCCCATGGCGGTGGAGCCGGCGGCAACGATGCCCACCGTCGGTGAGTGGATAAAGCCCACATAGGTCAATGTGGCGGCGACGAGTGCTGCCGCGACACCGCGCAGCGGCTGGTTGAGGATCGCGAAGATGGCGATGCAACCCCACAGCAAACTCGACATGGGCGCGCCGTTGCCAAGGTGTGCCAGCCCGACGTAATACACCCCTTTGGCGGCCAGTGTCTTGGTGCCCAAGGTGGCAATCGAGGTCCCCGCAGCTGCCATGACGTTGTTCACAATTGTCAAAGCCCAGTTGGCCACCCAGGGGAACAAGGCGACGACGATCACCGGCACTTCATTCTTGGGTGACTCGCGCACCACCTGATTGGCGGTGACGATGCCGATGTAGACCAGGATCGGCACAATCGCCGCGATCGGGATGAGGGCGAGCAGGAAAGAGCCCAGCCCAAAGAGCGTGACCAGGAACATCGTCACGCCGCTGGCCACCGTGTAGCCGATGCCTGCACCCAGAGACTTCCAGCCCACGTGGCCGACGTAAACCGTCACCGGGTAGGGGTTGCCGAGCATCGCGCCGACAGTGGATGCCGCGCCGTTGACCATCATCACCTTGCGGGTTGGGTAGGAGTCACCAGCAGCGTGGGCGCTTTCGATGTTCTCCAGGTCGAAAACGTAGTTGGCCAGGCCGAGCGGGACGGCTGAAGCCAGATACGGCAGCGAATGCGGCAGGCCCTGCAGGAAACTGTCCACATGCAAGCCGGGCGGGTTGAAGCCAGCCAAGCTCAGCGCGTTGGTGATCGCCTCGGGGCTCTGCAGTCCGAAGCCCCAGGCCAGCGCCGCGCCAACGACGAGCAGCAGCAGACCGGTGGGGATCTTCGGGAACAGCGGTGACTTGCCGAACCAGTTGATGAAGATGAGCGTCAGCACCACGAAGGCCACCACGGGTGCCTCGAAGGACTGCAGCAAGGGGTTCATCGCCAACAGCATGATGCCCAGGCCGGCCAGGCACGACAGCAGCACGGTGCGCGGAATCATGCGCCGCAACGTGTCACCGAAGAAGGCGCCAAAGAACAGAATGGACGCTTCCAGAACGCACCACACCAAGGCCAACTGCAAGGCGAATTCAGCGTTCCCCGTGGTCTTGTAGACGGGCATGATCACCAGGAAAGTGACCGTGAAGATCGAGGGTGCGCTCGGCCCGGAGGGCAACGCGGTGACGTCGGTTCGACCCGTGCTCTTGGCCAGTTGCCAGGCAAACCACCCGTAAAACAAGCTTGCCAACATGACGGCGAGGCCGAACGCAGGTGCGATGGTTCCATAAACCATGTCCTGCGGGATGCCGACAACGAATATCAGCAGGCCGATCATCGTCAGCAGGTTGGTGAGGTTGTTGGTTAGCAGCCCGAAGAAGGCAGCCCAATCCCCTTTTCTCCACAAAATATCTTTGGTCATGATGTTTAGCTCTATTAACTGTTTGTCATTGATGTATGGCCTAAGCCATCTTCGGGTGGATCGCAGATCCTCCCGACCATCGTTGTTCGCGACGGATGGGCATCTTTGAGCCACTGCGGCGGATAGTAGGTGCGCCAATTCAAGTCCACAAGCGCGCTTCCAAACGTTTCAACAAACCCATCCCGATTGTTCGGATTTGGCGTGATATTCACGTTCAAGCGCTTTTTGAGCGACCGCTGAAGTGCGGTTGGCATCGATGGGGGTGGCGTGCGGCAGGCCATCCGATTTCGACATTGGCGCCGTCATTGTTCAAGAATCTTCCACAGTGGGCGTGGGGCCCAAAGCTAGACTGAATCGCTTCATCATCTCTTCGCACTGTCAAGGAAATTACCCATGAGAAGCTCAGTCAACATCCCGCGTCGGCTCATTGTTGCCATTGGTGGCAACGCCATGGACCCCGCTGAAGGCAAGGGAACACCAGAGGAACAAAAGGCCATCGCCTACTCAACCGCCAAGGCGATGCTGCCCCTGCTTGAGTTGGACAACCAGCTCGTGCTGGTCCACGGCAACGGCCCCCAGGTGGGCAAGTTGCTGCTGGCGAATGCCATTGCGCGTGAACGCGTGGCGCCGCAGTCGCTGGACATCCTGGTGGCGCAGACCCAAGGCGCCATGGCTTACATCCTGGCGCAGGCCTTTGAAAACGCCTTGCGCGAAGTGGGCAACCCACGCCACGTCGTCGGCCTGGTCACGCAAGTGGAAGTTGATCGTGATGATCCGGCGTTCCAGAATCCGACCAAGCCTGTTGGCCCGTTCTTTAGCGAAGCAGAAGGCCAAGCGCTGGCCGCAGAGTTGGGTGTGACGGTCAAGGAGGATTCCGGGCGCGGGTGGCGCTATGTCGTGCCGTCTCCCATGCCCAAGCATGTGTGCGACATCTCCTTGGTCGAGTCACTGATGTGCACCCGCACCGTGGTCATCGCCGGTGGCGGTGGCGGTATTCCCGTGGTTCGCGACGAGCATGGTCGACGCCATGGCGTTGACGCGGTCATTGACAAGGACCTCACCACCGGCGTGATGGCCAATGTGCTGGGCATCCGTGACATGATGATTCTCACCGCCGTTCCGCGCGTGGCGATCAATTTTGGCAAGCCCGATCAGCGTGAATTGAAACGCGTGTCACTGTCCGAAATGCGCGCTTACCAGGCCGAAGGGCACTTTCCTGCCGGCAGCATGGGGCCAAAAATCGAAGCCGCGTTGCTGTTCCTGGAAGCGGGTGGCAAACGGGTCATCGTCACCAGCCTGGACACCGCCGTGCCCGCCCTGCGTGGCGACACCGGCACGCACATTGTTCGCGACGAAGATCTTTAAAGGTGCAGCGCTCGCCAAGGTGAGGCACCTGGCGGGCCACACACCCTCACCACCGTATCTGCCCGGGCTTGACCGCTCGCCAGCTCTGGCGAACGAGCCGCTCACTGCATGGGCAGATGCGCCATCCACTTTGGCCAGTGCGTTTTGCATGGACCAAGTTCGTCATCGGTATCGCCATGGTTGACCTATCCCACTATCAATTTGAGCGTTGGTCCCGACAGTTTGGCAACCTTGATCTGCAGATATACCGGCTGTCGTTGGCCTGCAAGATTGATCTCGGCCAGACCGGGATGGTGGACAGCGTCATCGCCAATACCGACTTGTCTGGCGGAAAAAACAAGTCGCGGGCTTTCACGACAATGCGAGGCCTGTTGATTCTGCGCTTGTTGATGCAGACCAAGGCCAGCGCCGAACTGGGCAGCCTCGCGGCTGCAACGCTGGGCCACTACCAGCTGGACCGTTTGTATGAGCGCATTGGGCGTCAACGTACCGACTGGTTGAGTCGGTCAGCGTTTCCGAGGTAAGCGGTGGCGCGGATTCAGCGGGCACGGTGCCACATGGCAGTGCCCGCTTGCACCGCCTCGCGGACGCGAACCTAACATCAGCGCGTCAGCGCCATGAACAGCTTGGGCAGTTGTTCGGGCAGGCGGGTAATGTTGTCGATCACCGTGTACTGCTGGCCAAAAATGTCGCTCACATAGGTGTCTGCCGCGGCATCCAGGTTGATGCAGTAGGTGAATATCCCTTGGTTGCTCAGCTCGCGCACCGCCACTTTGGCGTCTTCGATCAGCAGGCGCTCGTCTTGCACATCAATGTCTGACGGTTGGCCGTCGGTCAGCACCAGCAGCAATTTTTTGTCCGCCGTTTGGCTGCCGAGCGTGCGGGCGGCATGACGCAGCGCGGCGCCCATGCGGGTGCTGTAACCCGCCTGCATGGCGGCCAGACGCGCCTTGACCTCGTCGCCCCAGCGTTCACCAAAACCTTTGAGGTGGTAATAACGCACATCGTGCCGCGTGTTGGAGTGAAAGCCGGCAATAGCCAGCGGGTCGCCCAGTTGTTCGATCGACCAGGCCAGCAAGGAGACCGCTTCCTGGCTGAGCTGCAACACACTTTGCGCCGAACCGCGTGCCTGCTCGCCAAGCGACTGTGACAGGTCCAGCAACAAGGTCACGGCGATGCTGCGGCCATTGGTGGTGTGGCTCATGTTGATGCGCGGGTCGGGCTGGCTACCACTTTTCAGGTCGATCAGCGAGCGGATCGCCACGTCCAGGTCCAGCTCGCTGCCGTCTTCCTGGAAGCGCACGCGCACCTTGTCCTGCGGTTTGAGCAGGTCCAGCAGGCGCTTGAGCCGTTTGGCCAGCACCGCGTGTTTGGCCAGCAGCGCGTCGATGTCAGCCGGGTTGCCGCTGGGGTGCAGACGCTCGTACAGGCTGACCCAGTCCGGGCGCAGGCTTTGGCTGCTGTAGTCCCACTCAGGGTAGTGGCGCGGCGGCAGGCTTTGCAGCTCTTGCGTGGGCGGCGCCTGGATGGGATTGTCAAAGTTTTCTTCGTCGTCACTGAGTTCGTGAAAGCGCCACAGGTGGCGGTTGTCGTCGCGGTAATCCACCTCGGTGTCTTGGAACCAGGTGTCAGGCAAGCGGTCACTCTGAAGGCTGGTTTTGGCCAGGTAGCTCAGGCTCAAGCTGGCCATGTCGGTGGTGCTGGCGTCACCTTGGGCCAGCAGCGCGTGAAAGCGCAGCACCCACTCGGCGAGTTGCGGGCTCTCAAAGCGTTTGGGTGGGTCCAGCAAGGCGCGTGACAACATCGCCAGTCGGTGTCGCAGGCAGGAATGGGTGGCCGGGTTGCACGCGCCGTCTTTCGGTGTGGGGTGCAGGGCCGAGAAGATGCGCCGCATGCCGGGGTACTCGCGCAGGGTGAGCCAATCCATGCGCGCGTCTTCAAAACACTCGATCGCCAGGCGCTGCGCCGGGCTGAAGTTGTCGGCAAAAATCGGTGTGCTCCAGCGCCGGTGCGCCGCCATATGGGCCAGCGCCGCGCGGTAGCGGTCCAGGCCTTGGACACCCGCGCGCTCGTCATACACATCGGGCAGGCGCATGCCCAGCGCGTCAAAGTAGGGCATGGGCTGGCGCTGCACGTCAAAAGTGGTGGAGTAAGGCACCAGCACGTCGGCGTCCTGCCACAGCGCACGCAGGTACAGGTCCAGCGCGCGGGTGTGGTCCATCAGCAGCGTGCCGTGGCGCTCGCGCTGCAGCACGGCGCGGCTGTCGGCACTGCTCAGGCTGAAAAAATCGCGCTGCTGCTCGGGGTGGTGGCTGTAGTTGCGAATGCCGTAGTTCACCCAATTGCTCAGGCCCTGCAGGCTGAGCACGCCCACCAGCAGCGGTGCTTTTTCAAAAAAGACGCCCAAGCTCGGGCTGGCATAAGTTTTGTGGATGCCGTGGATGGAGCTGCTGGTGCGTTCCATCAGCAGCAGGCACAAGTCCAGGTAATGCTGTAGCTGATGTTGGCTTGCCAGCCTTTGGCTGACCGGGCCGAGGGCTTGTAAAAACGGCGCGATGGCGCGGCCATTGGGCGACTTGTTGATCTGCCGAACGGTGAGCATGACGGCGTCCAGCGCGGATTCGCCCACGTTGTGAGCCACCAAGGGCCAGGCCTGCAAAAAGGTCAGCGCCGGCTCCACGCCACGGCCCATCTTGCCCAAAAAGCGGGCCTGGGTCAGGTAGTCGTCCAGGCCCTCGGCGCTGAGCTTGGTGTGGGCCTCGGCCAAACAAGCCTCAAACACATCGTCGATCTGGGCAAAACCGCAGTCCAGCTGCTTGCGCCAGGCCAGGAACTGATCGGCGCTGATGGGGGCGGTTGGGCTGCCACTGGCGCTCGTGGGCAGCAGCGCGCTGGGCATCAACGGTGACAACACGGCAGGGGCCATGGCGGCAGGTCCGGTTTAGCCAAACACCGCGTCAATCGCGTGGTCGAGCGTGGCGCGGATGTCGGCGTCGTCGGTGATCGGGCGAACCAGCGCCATGCGACAGGCATCCAGCGGGTCCACGTCGGCCTTGATCAGCGTAGCGGCGTAGACCAGCAGCCGGGTGGAAATGCCTTCGTCCAGCCCGTGACCCTTGAGCGCGCGTGCCGTCGCCCCAATCTTGACCAGCCGCACTGCATCGGCCATGTTGACGCCGGTCTCGGTGGCGATGATGCTGGCTTCCAGCTCTGCCGCGGGGTAGTCAAAATCAAAGCCGACAAAGCGCTGTTTGGTGCTTTGTTTCAGGTCTTTCATCAGGCTCTGGTAGCCGGGGTTGTAGGAGATGACGAGTTGAAAGTCGGGGTGGGCCTGGATCAACTCGCCCTTTTTGTCCAGGGGCAACTGGCGGCGGTGGTCGGTCAGCGGGTGGATGACCACGGTGGTGTCTTGCCGGGCTTCGACGATTTCGTCCAGGTAACAGATGGCGCCAATGCGGGCGGCGGTGGCTAGCGGGCCGTCAAGCCAGCGGGTGCCGTTGGCCTCCAGTAGGTAGCGGCCCACCAGGTCGGAGGCGGTCATGTCTTCGTTGCAGGCCACGGTGATGAGCGGTTTGCCGAGTTTGAAGGCCATGTATTCGATAAACCGTGATTTGCCGCAGCCGGTGGGGCCTTTAACCATGACCGGCAGCCTGGCCTTGTACGCAGCCTCATACAGTGCCACCTCGTTGCATTGCGGCTGGTAGAACGGCTCTTGGGTGATGGTGTATTGCTGGGCCAGGGTGGTCATGGTGGGTTCCTGCGTGATCGGTGTGGAAGACAGGTTACTTGGGATGGTAGTCCGGGGGCACATGGTTGGTGTGAACTGTGCTGCGATTTTGGATAGGTCTGGATTTAGGGCAGGAGAACGTTCGCTTTGAACCGCAGCGCGCGCTGGGTATCCGACTCCGCGAATGTCCCCCGGCTCGGGCTGCGCCCGAACCTCCTCCTTTATTTCGCTGCGTCAGATACCCAACGCACGCTGCTTGTCGGTGTTGGTTCGCTTGGCTGTACGGAATCCCAAAGTCATTTCGGGCATGTTGTGATGGGTTGCCTTGCAGAGCGAAATCAAGGAGGAGAAAGTGGCCGCAGGCCGCTTTCGGGGGACATTCGCGGCGCAGGGCATCCCGTCGCAACGTGCCTTCCACGAAAGTCGCCCACAGTAACTTGTTGCCCCAAAACTCCCAAAAAAGGAGACGAAACCCGTTCGCCAAGCAAAACGCTGCACAAAAAACGCTGGGTAGCCTGCCGCAACAAACTACCCCGCAGTTGCATTTTCACCAATGCTCCGAGATGACGTAACGGGCGAAATGCTTATTTATGCACGCCCAGCTTTTCGCGCCAGCCCGGGAACAGCTTGTCGGCGTCACCCGGGAACGACTCAAACGCGCGGGCAAACTCTTTGTGCTCCTTGGCGAACTCGATCGGGTCAGCGCCGCTCTTCCAGCACTCATACGACTGACGCAGCGAGATGGCCCCCGCTGCGGGGCTGTCGATGTGGCCATAAGAGCCGCCACCAGACGTGTTGATCACGTTGCCGTGGCCCAGGTTCTGGAAGAAACCCGGCAGGCGCAGCGCGTTCATGCCGCCCGAGATGATCGGGGTGGTGGGCTTCATGCCGTACCACTTCTGGAAGTAGATGGGGCCCTGGCACTCGTCACGCTCGATCATGTAGGCGATGTTGCGGTCATCGTTCTCACCTTCCATCTTGCCGTAGCCCATGGTGCCGACGTGGATGCCGCTGGCCCCTTGCAGACGCGAAATCTTGGCCAGCACAAAGGCGGTGTAACCGCGTTTTGCCGATGGCGAGGTGATCATGCCGTGGCCAGCGCGGTGGTAGTGCAGGTACTGGTTGGGGTACTGACGGCGTGCGGTGGTGACCATGCCGGGGCCGCCCACAAAACCGTCCACCAGGAAAGCCACTTTGTCGGCATCCGGGCCGAAGGCTTCCAAGATGAAGTCCGCGCGGGCACACATTTCATAGTGGTCGTCGGCGGTGATGTTGGCTGAGAACAGCTTGGCCTGGCCGGTTTCGTCCTGGGCACGCTTCATCGCGTCATAGACCAGCGGGTACACCTTTTTGGCCGGGCAGAACACCTGGTTGCCTTGTGGCTCGTCGTTCTTGATGAAGTCGCCACCCAGCCAGAACTGATATGCGGCGGCGGCAAACGGCTCGGGGCGCAGGCCCAGCTTGGGCTTGATGATGGTGCCAGCAATGTAGCCCCCGTCTTTCACCGGTCGGCCCAGAATGCGCCACAGGTCGGAGATGTCTTTGGACGGGCCGTCAAACAGCTGGATGGCGCGCTCGGGCATGTAAAAGTCATGGATCTTGGCGTGTTTGATGTCACCCATGCCCTGGTTGTTGCCGATCACCAAGGTGAGGAACGACACGATCATCATCCGGCCGTCGGTCATGTTGCGGTCAAACAGGTCGATCGGGTAAGCGATGCGCATGTCTTCCGTGGCTTCGTCGATGTAATACACCAGCGCGTCCACACCGCGGGTGAAGTCGTCGGTGGTGCTCACCTCCACATTGGTCCCCGTGGACGATTCCGCCGCGAAGTGGGCCGCCGCTTCCAGGTAGCCATAGCCGGGCTTTGGTGCCATTTTGTAGGCCACCAGAATGTGTTTACCCCCGGCAATGAGGTCTTCTTCCTTGAGGCTCAGGTCGGCATAGCGGTTCGATTGATCCATGGGGTAACTCCTGTGAGTGCAGTCGGTTGGTGATGGACTGAACTATAGACAGGCATATTCATCATGAAAATTCAAATTTATTGCCAGTCTGATCAGAAAAATCTGATGGGTGACAGTGCACACCCACGGCCTAACACGCATCGGTAAAAGCCACCACAGCGCCGCTCTCGGTCAAGAAAGCCATCAATTTCAAAGACAATGGCACGCACATCCGCACCCGTTTTGCAGCCTCAAAGGAGTTTTGTATGCCCATCGTCGTGTTCAACCAAAAAGGGGGCGTTGGCAAGTCCACCATCACCTGCAACCTGGCCGCCATCAGCGCCAGCCAGGGGCTGCGCACCCTGGTGATCGACCTGGACCCGCAAGGCAACTCCACCAGTTACCTGCTGGGCGGCCCGGCGGCCGAGGGTCAGCCCACCGTGGCAGACTTTTTTGAAAACACGCTGAGCTACAGTTTCAAGAGCACACCACCCACGCATTTTGTGGTGGCGTCGCCGTTTGAGAATCTGGATGTGATGCCGTCGAGCCCGGCGCTCACCGAGCTGGTGGTCAAGCTCGAATCACGCCAGAAAATCTACAAGCTGCGCGAGGCGTTGCAGCAACTGGCCACCACCTACGACCGCATCTACATCGACACCGCGCCCGCACTCAACTTCTACACCCGCGCCGCGCTGATCGGCGCCAGCGGCTGCCTGATTCCGTTTGACTGCGACAGTTTCTCGCGCCAGGCGCTCTACACCCTGCTCGACAACGTGCAGGAAATCCGCGCCGATCACAACCCGGAGCTGCAGGTGGACGGCATTGTGGTCAACCAGTTTCAGCCGCGCGCCAACCTGCCCCAGCGCATGGTCGCCGAGCTGATTGACGAAGGCCTGCCGGTGCTGCAGCCGTATTTGCCAGCGTCGGTGCGCATTCGCGAGTCGCATGAGCGGTGTTTGCCCATGGTCTACCTCGACCCCAGCCACAAGATCACGCTGGCGCTCATTGCGCTGCACAACGGCTTGCGGGGGTAGCGGGGACGCTGCGCCAGAGGCGCCTGTCTGGGTGAAGTTGGCTGATGTTGGCCGTCTTGGGGGGTATCCCGGTGGGTGGGGCCTTATACCCGCCGCGCCCACAGCCCCAGGCTCAGGCGTTCGATTTTGCTGAGCTCACGCTCAAAGCGGGCCGATTTCAGCAGCGAGTTTTCCAGAAGGCCAAGGCGCACGGCGCTGGCGTAGTTGGCGCGGGCCAGGTCAAAGGGCAAGCCCAGGATGAGGGCAGTGGTTTGCCCGAAGTTGGTGATCAGGGACATGGTAAGTCCTCCAAAGTGGGTGCAGGTCAAGTCGGGGGTCGCCCGGTTGCTGCAGGTGCAAAAATGAAGCCGGTGTGTGCCGCAGGGCGGTGGGTTGGGTTCAGCCGGCCGTGGTGGCGAGTTCGTGCCGGGTGGCGGCGGCGTACAGGTCGTGCGCGTAGCGCGGGTCGGTGCGGTAAAGCTGGTCGGCATACTCGCGCAATGTGTCGGCTTCCTGGCGCGCGCTGGTCAGCGGGCCGGGGTGGGCGCGGTGGGTGAGGGTGGTCCACCAGGCGCTGGCCTGTTGTTGGGTGGCGATCACCCACGCTTGCAGAGCGCCAGCGAGGCGTTGGGTGTTGGGGGTCTGACTGGAGGGGTTCAAAGTGGCTTCTGTCATGGTGCAGTTCCTTTCGAAACCGATGTTGTTGCACTGCAGTATAGGGTAAACCCTAATAAATCATGAATGACCTGACGGGCGGTGTGACAATCGGCCGCTCTGACTAAAGCGGCCGCACTGGCCGCACATGCCCCTGTGATTGTTCGTCCTCGTCCCCATTGGATCCGTTTGCTGTTTGTGCGCCGGGGCTCTCTGGTGCATCGTATTTACGGTCAGCAGCTGTTTATTTTTGCCCTGTCGTGTGTCGTGGTGATGGCGCACGGGCAGTTGTTTTTATGGAAAGTGACGCTCAATGCCAGTCCGTTTTCGTTGATGGGTGTGGCATTCGCCATTTTTTTGGGGTTTCGCATCAACGCCAGTTACGACCGTTACTGGGAGGCGCGCAAGCAATGGGGTTGTGTGCTGGTGGAGTCCCGCAACCTGACCCGTCAGGCCCTGACCCTGGTGACCGCAGGTTCGCCGGTGCGACCCTTTGTGCTGGGGCTGATCGGTTTTTCCTGCACCATGCGCAACCAGCTTCGTGGTCAAAAAGCAACGATCGGAACCGACGACTTGCTGCCGGACGACGTGTGCAGGCAGTTGATCAGCGCCCGTTCAGCCCCGACGCTGGTGTTGCTGTGGCTGGGCCGCCAGCTGCAGGGCTGGCGCGAAGCCCGGCGGCTCGATCCGATGCTGGCGCAGAAGATGGAGAGCTCACTGGACGCCCTGTCCCTGGCTTTGGGCAGTTGCGAACGCATTGCCAACACGCCCTTGCCATTCGCCTATTCGGTGGTGCTGCACCGCAGCGTTTACCTGTACTGTGCGCTGTTGCCCTTTGGGCTGGTGGACAGCATCGGGCTGATGACACCGCTGGTGGTGAGCTTTGTGTCCTACACCTTCTTTGCGCTGGAGGCCCTGAGCGACGAAATTGAGGACCCGTTCGGCCTGGCCGACAACGACCTGGCGCTGGATGCCATCGTGGCCAGCGTCCACGCCAGCCTGCTGGAGATGCTGGGTGAGGTGCCCCCGCCCGTGCCCCAGCCGGATGCAAACTTTTTGCTGACCTGACGCTGGCGAGCGGCCCTGGCTCAGCTCCAGGTGTCCATCAGCGCGCCGCCTTGCTCGATCAGAAATTCCTTGAATGCGCGGGCCGCGGGGGAGAGTTTTTTGCTGCTCAGGTGCGTCACATACCAGTGGTTGATCTGCGGCAGGCCTTGCACATCCAGCAGCGCGATGTGGCCGCTGGCCAGTTCGTGGCGAATCGTGCGCATCGACAGAAAGCTCAAACCCATGCCGGCCATCACCGCCTGTTTGATGGTTTCGTTGCTGGGCAGGCCCATCACCACTTTCAGCTCGGTGTGGTGTTCTTCAAACAGGCGTTGCATGGCCGCGCGGGTGCCCGAGCCGTCTTCACGCACCACAAAGCGATGCTCGGCCAGCACCTCGAAGGGCAGATTTTTGCGCCGAGCCAGCGGGTGGTCGGGCGGCGCCACCATCACCAGCGGGTTGGTGGCGAAGGCGGTGGCCTCGCAGTCCAGGTGGCTGGGCGCGCGGCCCATCACCACCAGATCGGCCTCAAAACGGGTCATCAGGCCCAGCACGTTGTCGCGGTTGTCGATGTTGAGGTGTACATCGATGCCCGGGAACAGCCTGGAAAAGCGCACCAGCAGCATCGGGATGAAGTATTTGGAGGTGCTGACCACGGCCAGATCAATGCGGCCTTTTTTCAGGCCGACATGCTCGGCCATCAGTGCTTCCAGGTCTTTGAACTGGCCCATGGCGTTGGTGGCGTAGGTCAAGAACGCTTCACCAGCGGCGGTGAGCCGGATGTTGCGCCCCATCGGCTCCACCAGCGCCAGGCCAAACGCGTCTTCGAGCTGGCGCAGCTGCATCGATACCGCGGGCTGTGTCACAAACAGCCGTTCGGCTGCTTTGGAGACCGAGCGCTGGCGCGCCACTTCCATGAACGTCTGGATCTGTTTGAAGGTGTAAGGGCGCATCGGCTTATCCCTGTATTTCATCAGGCTGTGCTGATGATTTTTCAATAAAACGTGATTAGAGTTTATGAGTTGGGGCGATTAAAGTAAACCTATGTCGCACATTTGTCGGTATCCCCACGTTAACTAAAGGACACTTTTCCATGGCCTCTGGTGCTTTGCAAGCCTTGATTTTTGATGTGGATGGCACGCTGGCCGAGACCGAAAGTGTGCATCTGGAGGCTTTCAACCGCGCCTTTGCCGAGCTGGGCATGGACTGGGTCTGGACCGACGAGATGTACCTGCATCTGCTGGATGTGTCGGGCGGCAAGGAGCGCATCCTGCGCTACTGGCAGCAGCTGGACCCGGCGCTGGACGCGCAGGCGGTGCAAGCGCAGATTGACCTGATCCACGCGTGCAAGACCACCATCTATGAAAACCTGGTCAACAGTGGCCGGGTGAGCTTGCGCCCCGGCGTGCTGGCGCTGATCCACGAAGCGCGGCAAGCTGGTCTGAAGCTGGCCATTGCCACCACCACCACGCCGGTCAACATTGCCGCTTTGTTGCGGGGTCCGCTGGGCGAAAACTGGCGCGAGCACTTTGCAGCCATTGGCGACGCCGCCACCGCACCGCTCAAAAAGCCGCACCCGCAGGTGTATCTGCAGGTGCTGGCCGAGCTGGATTTGCCCGCTTGCCAGTGCCTGGTGATTGAAGATTCCAGCAATGGCCTGCGCGCTGCCACGGCGGCGGGCCTGGCAACGCTGATCACCACCAACCGTTACACGCTGCACCACGACTTCGGGGATGCGCTACGCGTTGTGCCCGACTTGCGCCAGGTCACATTGGCACAACTGCGCGACTGGCAGAATTCTTGGCGAGCCTGAGCGCAACTCGGCCACCCCCTTTTTTAAACTTCTGAAAGACCCCCCATGAGCTCCAACCCCGTTCTGCGTTTGGCCCCAAGCATTTTGTCGGCCGACTTTTCCCGCTTGGGTGAGGAGGTGCGTGCCATCGAAGCCGCCGGTTGTGACCTGGTGCATTTTGATGTGATGGACAACCACTACGTGCCTAACCTCACCATTGGCCCGCTGGTGTGCGAAGCCATCCGGCCGCATGTCAGCATCCCGATCGACGTGCACCTGATGGTGGAACCGGTGGACGCGATCATCCCGCTGTTTGCCAAGGCGGGTGCCAACATCATCACGTTTCATCCTGAAGCCTCCAAACACGTGGACCGTAGCCTGTCGATGATCCGCGAGCTGGGCTGCAAGGCCGGGCTGGTGCTCAACCCCGCCACGCCGCTGAGCGTGCTGGACCACGTCATGGACAAGCTCGACATGATTTTGCTGATGAGTGTCAACCCCGGTTTTGGCGGGCAAAAGTTCATCCCCAGCACGCTGGACAAACTGCGTGCCGTGCGCGCCCGGATCGACGCGCACGTGGCCGCTGGCGGCCAGCCCATCTGGCTGGAAGTGGACGGCGGCGTCAAGACCGACAACATCGCCGAGATTGTGGCTGCAGGGGCCGACACCTGCGTGGCGGGCAGCGCCGTGTTTGGCGCGCCTGATGCCGACGGCGGCTACAAGACCATCATGCAGGCGCTGCGCACGGCAGCCCAGGCGGCCTAAGCCTCAGGCACGACAAAATTTAATTAATCGGGAGTTTCGCCATGCCCATGACCCTTCGTTCCAACCGTTCGACCTTGACGCAATTCCTGATCGAGGAGCGCCGTCGTTTTCCCAGCGCCAGCGGCGACTTCAATTCGCTGATTCTGGATGTGTCGCTGGCCTGCAAGGGCATCGCCAAGGCGGTGGCCTATGGCGAACTGGCCGGTGTCATGGGCAACCACGCGGCAGATGCCGGGGGCTCGGTCAACGTGCAGGGCGAGACGCAGAAAAAGCTGGACGTGTTGTCCAACGATGTTTTCATGCAGCGCACCGAATGGTCGGGCAGCCTGGCGGGCATGGCCTCGGAGGAGATGGA
>Ga0075012_10000646_pt1 | contig 36214 bp, 30 predicted proteins | sample All_14_2_FD_71474 | JGI IMG/M metagenome (GOLD analysis project Ga0075012, IMG submission 71474) | Freshwater microbial communities in response to fracking from Pennsylvania, USA - Allegheny Zone_MetaG_DW_15 | ecosystem: Environmental > Aquatic > Deep subsurface > Groundwater > Drilled...
GGCCGAAACCTATGACGACGAGATGCGCGACCGTGTGGCGCGCCACAGGGACGAACGCGGACCGCAATGGGCAACGGTCGAAGCGCCGCTCGACTTGCCCAAAGCCATCTTGTCCCAGCACGGCGGTGGCGGCGTATTGCTGGTCGATTGCCTGACGCTGTGGACGTCCAACCTGCTGCTGGCCGAACGCGATATCGGCGCAGCCACGCAGGCGCTTTGCGCCGCGATCATCGGCCATGATGCGCATATCATCCTGGTGTCGAACGAAGTCGGGCTGGGCATCGTGCCCGAAAATGCGCTCGCGCGCCGATTTCGCGACGAAGCCGGGCGGATGAACCAGGCGATCGCCGCCATGGTCGATGAAGCCGTGTTCGTCGCCGCCGGCCTGCCGCTGCAACTCAAATGAGCCGCAGCGGCGACCGATCCGGTCAGCCGTGCAGCATCTTGATGATCGACGAGAAGTCCTTGCCGCCTTCGCCCTGATTCACCAGAACCTGATACAGCGCCTGCGCGTTGCTGCCCATCGGCACGCTGGCGTTGACGCTGCCCGCGGCTTCCACGGCCAACTTCAGATCCTTCAGCATCAGCGCGGAAGCAAAGCCGCCCTGATAATCGTTGTCGGCCGGCGTCTGCGGACCCACGCCCGGCACCGGGCAATAGCTGGTCATCGACCAGCTCTGGCCCGAAGCGACGCTGGACACGTCGTAGAAGGTCTGCGGATCAAGGCCCAGCTTCTGCGCCATGGCGAACGCTTCGCAGGTGGCGATCATCGTCGCGCCCAGCAGCATGTTGTTGCAGATCTTGACCGCCTGCCCATTGCCCGCGCCGCCGGCGTGGATCACGGCCTTGCCCATGGCGGACAGGATCGGCTTTGCCTTTTCGAATGCCGCGTCGGTGCCGCCGACCATGAAAGTCAGCGTGCCGCCATTGGCCGCCGCGATGCCGCCCGACACCGGCGCATCGACCATTTCGAAGCCCTTTTCCTCGGCCGCCGCAATCACCTTGCGCGCAGTGGTCACGTCGATGGTCGAGCAATCCAGGAACAGCGCGCCGGCCTTTGCATTGCCAAAGACGGAACCGGAATAGACAGCGTCAACATGCTTGCCCGCCGGCAGCATGGTTACGACGGCGTCGGCACCGGCCACGGCCTCATCCGCGCTCTTGAAGACGGTGGCACCAACGCCCTGTGCCTTGTCCAGCGCATCCTGCGACAGGTCGAACGCGCGCACGGCATAGCCGTTCTTGACCAGATTCGCGGCCATGCCGCCGCCCATATTGCCCAGTCCGATGAAAGCGACGGTGATGCTCATTGCCTGTTCCTTTGGTCCTGTATTTTGAAAGAGCGAAGCGGCCGCTGTCAGCGACCTTTCCAGACGCCCGGGCGCTTCTCGACAAAGGCCGTCATGCCTTCCAGCTTGTCCTCGGTCGCGGCCAGAATCTGGAACAGGCGACGCTCGGTCAGAATACCTTGCGCGAGCCCAGTTTCGAACGCCAGGTTCACCATTTCCTTGTTCACCATCGCGGCCATCGGCGGCATCGACGCAATCGTCGCGGCGGTCTTGAGCGCATCCTCAAGCAGTTCTGCGGCGGGCATGACCCGCGCCACCAGACCGGAGCGCTCGGCTTCCTCGGCGCCCATCATCCGGCCGGTCAGGCACATTTCCATGGCCTTTGCCTTACCGATGGCGCGCGTCAGGCGCTGCGATCCGCCCATGCCTGGCGCTACGCCCAGCTTGATTTCGGGCTGGCCGAACTTGGCGCTGTCCGACGCGATGATGAAGTCGGCCATCATCGCCAGTTCGCATCCGCCGCCCAGCGCGAAGCCGTTCACAGCCGCGATCCACGGTTTGCGCGTCGCGACCACGCCGGTCTGCCAACCGGAGAAGAAATCCTCCAGGAAGAAGTCGGCGGCTGGCTTGTCTGCCATCTCCTTGATGTCCGCGCCGGCCGCGAACGCCTTCTCACCGCTGCCGGTCAGCACCGCGCACCGCTGGGACGGATCGGCCTCAAACGCAGCGAACGCCGCGCTCAGATCCTTGAGCACCTGGCTGTTGAGCGCATTGAGCGCTTGCGGGCGATTGAGCGTGATCAGCGTCACGGCATCGCGCTGCTCCACCAGGATCGTTTCATAGGCCATCATTCAAACTCCCGTCTGCGGTAGCGGCGTCCATTCCTTCTCTGGCGGCAAGGGCGCGAACAGGCTATCGAGCAGATCCTCGCTGACCTCCTCCGCCGTCGCCGGCTCCCATTTGGGTGCATTGTCCTTGTCGAATATCACGGCGCGCACACCCTCGACGAAGTCAGGGCGGCGGATGACGTGACAGGCAATCCGGTATTCGTTGCGCATATTGTCGGCAAAGTCGGTAAAGGCCGCGCCTTCAACCAGTTGGCGGAGCGCGACCTTGATCGTCTGCGGCGATTTGGTGGCGAGCGTCGCAAGCTGCTCCTGCGCCCAGGGCGAACCGTCCGCTTCGAGCGCGGCCAATATGACCTCGTAGCGGTCCGACGCGAACAGGCGGTCGATATCGCCATGATACGCGTCCCAGGCGGATGCTGGAACGGGATCTGTCGCCCTGTCTAATATCTCCGCCAGTTCGCCCGGCGCAGCCAGTATCTGCGCCTTCACATCTTCCAGCTTTTCCGACGTGATATAATGCGTGGCGATGCCGATCGCAGCGCAGTCCGGTCCCTTGATCCGCGCGCCCGTCGTCGCCAGCCACGCCCCGGTGCGGCCGGGCAGACGCGGCAGGAACCAGCCGCCACCAACATCGGGGAACAGGCCGATGCCGGTTTCCGGCATGGCGAACGTCGTGCGTTCGGTCGCAACGCGGTAGCGGGCGGGAAGCGAAATGCCGACACCACCACCCATGACGATGCCATCGACGAAAGCGACGATCGGCTTCCCATAGGTGAACAACTGATGGTTCATCCGATATTCCAGGAAGAAGAATCGTTCCGCCTCGACACAGTCGCTCTTGGCGCTGTTCGCGATCAACGCAATGTCGCCGCCGGCACAGAATCCGCGCCCCTCGGCATGATCGATCATCACTGCGACGATGCTGTCGTCCTTTGCCCATGCGATCAGAGCGGCGCTTATCGCCTCACACATATCCGGCGTCAGCGCATGGATAGCCTTGGGCCGATTCAGCCGAATACGGCCGATCCCGTTTTCGATCGTGGTCAGGACTTGGTCGGTCATCATGTCTCCATTGGCAGGGAGGCAAAGTGAAGGCTTGAGCCCGGCCTGCGCCGGAGCTGGGCAGCCTTATTGGCGGAGCATGTCGCGCGCGATGATCATCCGCATGACCTGATTTGTTCCTTCCAGAATGGAATGAACGCGCAGGTCGCGCCAGAAACGCTCGATCGGATAGTCCATCAGATAGCCATAGCCGCCATGCAACTGCAGCGCGCGATCGGCGATCGCAGAGCCCGCATCCGTCGCCAGCCGCTTGGCCATTGCGGCAAAGCGCGTCTTGTCCGGCGCATTCTCCGTCACCTTGACGGCAGCGGCATAGAGGAGGGTCCGTGCCGCCTGCAGTTCCGTTTCCATATCCGCCAGCATGAACTGCGTATTCTGGAATTCGGCGATGGCCTGACCGAACTGCTTGCGATCCTTCGTATACTGCACCGCCTCATCGAGGCAGCGCTGCGCGCCGCCCAGCGAGCAGGCGCCGATGTTCAGGCGTCCGCCATCCAGGCCGATCATGGCGATGCGGAAACCATCGCCTTCCCCGCCGACGATATTCTCCACCGGCACGCGTACGCCATCAAAATTGACTTGCGCAGTTGGCTGCGAATGCCAGCCGAGCTTGCGCTCCTGCGCGCCGAAGCTGACGCCTTCCATGTCCTTCTCAATCACCAGACAGGAAACGCCGCCCGCACCATTGGCGTCGGTGCGCACCATAGTGACGTAGATTTCATTCTCGCCGCCGCCGGAGATGAACTGCTTGGAGCCGGTCACGACATAATGGTCGCCATCGCGCACGGCCTTGGTCTTCAGCGCTGCCGCGTCCGACCCGGAACCGGCTTCGGTCAGGCAATAGCTGGCCATGCGCGTCATCGGCACCAGATCGGGCAGATATTTGTCCTTCAACCGCTGCGATCCAAAGCGGTCGATCATCCACGCGCTCATGTTGTGGATGGAGATGAAGGCGCTGGTGGACGGACAGCCATAGGCCATCGCCTCCATGATCAGTGCGGCTTCCAGACGTCCCAGGCCGATCCCGCCTGACTGTTCAGACACGTATATGCCGCCAAAGCCCAGTTCCGCGGCGGCCCGCACCGTATCACGGGGAAAGATGTGCTTCTCGTCCCATTCGGCGGCATGCGGCGTGATGGCGTCGGCAGTGAAGCGGCGGGCCAGTTCCTGTATCTCGCGCTGGTCATCCGTCAGGTCAAACTGGGTCATGCGACTCTTTTCCGTTGTCCTCTCCAGGGGAAACAGGGGGACAGCATGGCCACCCCCCTCTTTTCCCGTTCTCAGCCCATGGTCGGAATGACGAACGCATTCTCACCAGCCGCCGAGCCATCAGGCCAGCGCTGCGTGATCGTCTTGACCTTCGTCCAGAACTTCACGCCTTCCATGCCGTGCTGATTGGTGTCGCCGAAAGCGGAACGCTTCCAGCCGCCGAAGGTGTGGTAGGCGACCGGCACCGGGATCGGCACATTGATGCCGACCATGCCGACATTGACGCGCGCCGCAAATTCACGTGCAGCGTGGCCGTTACGGGTAAAGATGGCCACGCCATTGCCATACTGATGCTGACTGGGGAGAGCGAGCGCCTCTTCGAAGCTGTCGGCACGGACGATCTGCAGCACGGGGCCGAAAATCTCTTCCTGATAAGACTGCATCGTCGGCTTCACATGATCGAACAGCGTCGGGCCGACGAAGAAGCCTTCCTCATGGCCCTGCAGCTTGAAACCGCGACCATCGACGACCAGTTCGGCGCCTTCATCGACACCCATCTGGATATAGCCTTCAATCTTCGCCTTGTGCGCCGCTGTCACGACAGGGCCGTAGTGCGCATCAGGATCCGTCGACACGCCAACGCGCAGCGCCTCGATCGCCGGGATCAGCTTTTCGCGCAGCGCAATCGCCGTCTTTTCACCAACGGGCGTCACGACCGGAAGCGCCATGCAGCGCTCGCCAGCCGAACCAAAAGCCGCGCCCGACAGGTCGTTCACAACCTGATCGAGGTCCGCGTCGGGCATGACGATGCCATGGTTCTTTGCGCCACCCATGGCCTGGACGCGCTTTCCATTGTCTACACCGCGCTTGTAGACATAGTGCGCAATGTCCGAGGAGCCGACGAAGCTGATCGCGCCGATATCGGGATGGTCGAGAATTGCATCGACCATTTCCTTGTCGCCCTGCACGACCTGCAGAATACCTTCGGGCAGACCAGCCTCAAGGAACAGCTCGGCCAGACGCACAGGAACGGAGGGATCGCGCTCCGACGGCTTCATGATGAAAGCGTTGCCGGTTGCGATGGCGACACCCGACATCCACAGGGGGATCATGCCGGGGAAGTTGAACGGCGTGATGCCCGCACCGATGCCGATCGGCTGGCGGAAGGAGTAAACGTCGATGCCCGGGCCCGCGCCCTGCGTATATTCGCCCTTCAGGACGTGCGGAATGCCACAGCAGAATTCGATGACTTCCAGGCCGCGCTGGATATCGCCCTTGGCGTCGGCAATCACCTTGCCATGCTCGGACGAGAGCAGGTGCGCCAGCTCGTCCATATTCTTTTCGACCAACGCCTTGAAGTTGAACATCACACGCGCCCGACGCTGCGGGTTCACCGCGGCCCAGGCTGGCTGCGCCTTCTTCGCTGCTTCCACCGCCCGATCAAGCAGAGCCCTGTCACCCAGCGCTACGCGCGCCTGGACACCGCCATTGTTGGGATCGAACACGTCGCTGAAGCGCGTTGCAGCAGGCACGTCGGAAAAAGCAAGCTTATGGCTGATTTCACGCATGATAGGTCAGTCTCCAAAAACGTGGGCGTGTCTCTGAACGCAAGCACAATTGCATGCAATGGGAAATTGCTGCATCCAATGCCTGCAAAAATGCAGCGCCGGCGGTTGGTTATGTTCGATTGGGATGACATGCGCGTCTTCCTGGCAGTGGCACGCGCACGGAAGATTGCCCCCGCAGCACGGCTCGTCGGCATCGACCCTACGACTCTGGCCCGCAGAATCGCGCGATTGGAGCGCGCGCTCGGCGCTAGCCTTTTCGAAGTCAGTCAAGGCGAGCGCGTGCTATCAGAACGCGGACAGGCCCTGCTTGGCCACGCCGAACGCGTGGAAAGCGCAACTTTGGCGGCCATGGAAGAGGCGACGGGAAAGTCCCGTATTCTGTCCGGCCAGGTCCGCCTGTCGGTCGCCGAAGGCTTCGGCACTTGGATTCTCGCGCCGAGTCTTGCTAGTTTTCACGCCCGGCACCCAGGCATTCGACTCGACCTCATTACCGCTTCCGGCTTTCTCAATCCGTCGAAGCGTGAGGCGGATATGGCGCTCATGCTGGCGCGCCCACAAAAGGGGAGACTTTCGATCCGGCGGCTGGGCGACTATCGCCTGCATCTTTATGGATCGCAGGCGTACATTGACCGCTTCGGCGTTCCGGAAAGCCCTGCGGAACTGCCGCGACACACGTTGATCGGTTACGTCCCGGATTTCATTTTCTCGCCCGAATTGGACTATGTGAACGAAGTGCATGCCGGTCTGGAGGCACATCTGCGAGCGACCAGCATCAACATGCAGCATCGGATGATTGCCGAAGGCGCAGGCATCGGCATTCTGCCGGACTTCATCGCCCGTCGCGATGCGACACTCACGCCATTGCTCACCAAGGACGTGGAGATTACGCGCAGCTTCTGGCTCGTCGTCCATGAGGATCTGCGCAAATTGCCGCGCATCGAGGCGGTTGCGCAGTGGCTGCAGGACAGAGTTGATCAGATGAAGGAGCGTTGAGGCTTTTCCCATGCGTGACGCGATCGCACCAACGGCCGATCCCATTATGAAAGAAGGAGCGCGCGCGGCAGGCAACAAGACCACTGCGATACGACAGCGTGTTGTCGATGAGGCCCTGGGCCTGTTTCTCGCACGCGGCTTTGAGTCGGTCAGCATGACGGAGCTTGCGGAGGCGGCGGGTATCTCGCGCAGGACGCTTTTCCGCTATTTCGCCACCAAGGACGACATAGTATTTCAGTCGGTGGATGCGCTTGAGGGCGCTTTCATGCGCGCCCGCCTGAAATCCGGCGATGGCCCGCGCGATCCAGTCCAGCGTCTAAAATGGGCGTATCTTGCGTTGATCGAAGAGGAAGAACTGTCTGGCGACGCCGCGCGTATCAAGACACGCCTCATATTCGACACGCCCGCTCTCGCCCGCCGCATGCATCAGGGGCTCGACACCTGGCAGCGCGAATTTGCGATGATATTGGCCGAACAAGCCGACGCTCAAGGCGATGCCGCATTCCAGATTCATGCACAGGTAACGGCAGTCTCGACGCTCTACACCACGGCATTCCGGCGCTGGGCCGACGACGATCGGAACAGTCTGCGTGAATGGGTGATGCTTGCCTTTGCCGCGCTCGGCTGATCAGCCGGCGACCCAGAACAAGGTCAGCAGCACCAACGCCATGGCAAATACCCAAACTTCGAACGCAGCGCGCAACGGCAGCACGGCTTCATCGATTTCCATGTAGCGCAGCCCGATCAACCGCACCTTGAAAAAGGCGATGATCAGGATGATCGAACCCGGCAAGCGCGGATCCGCGCGGATCGTTTCCAGTTGGACGCCGTAGGACAACAGGGTAGCGGCAACCAGCACCACCCAGATCGACAGCGGAGAGCGAAGCATCCCGTTCATGCGCACCTTCACTGATGAAGATAGAGAATGGCGAACAGGACGACCCAAAGGATGTCGACCAGATGCCAAAAGATGGCGCAGCCTTCGACTGCACTGATCGTGCCCGACGTAGGTTGCCCGGAACAGCGCGAACGCACGAACAGCAGGGCAGCAAGGCCCGCCAGCACGTGCAGCAGGTGGATGCCGGTGAAGCTGAAGTAGAACATGAAGAATTCGTTGGACGTCGGCGTCATGCCCGCCCGGATCTTCTCCCCATATTCGATCACCTTGACGCCGACGAATCCCAGGCCGCAGAGGATCGCGCCGGTCGTCGCGCGGCGCGCCTTGCCTGCCTCTCCTGACCGCAGCGCCGGCACTGCTATCGCAACGGCCAGAGAGCTTGCCAGCAACAGCATCGTGTTAAGCAGGCCCAGCCCCTGATTGAGCGCAGCCTGCGCGCGCGCATACAGGCCGACATCTCCCATCCGATAGACAGCGAATGTTATGAAAAAGAGGCCGAAAACCAGCAGATCACCAAAGATGATCACCCACAGGCCCGGCTCCCCAGGCACACGCCCAGCATGCTTGTCGCGCGCGGCGGCGACCTCCGCCGTAATCATATCAGGTCTGTCGCTCACGCTGCTTTAGCTGTCCGATTGATTGCGCTGAGGGTAAGCGGCGTCATCAAGATGAGCCAGACGAAGAATGCCGATGCCGCGATCCAGAAGGACAACAGGCCGTTCCAGGCAAAGGGACCGGTGCGGAAAATATAGGCAAAGGCGCCCGGCACCAGCAGCAGCGCCAGCCAGATGTTGAGATAACCCGCCCAGCGGGGAAAGATCGGGTCCGCGCGCTTGTCCGTCAGCGCCCCGATTGCGATCGCGCCAAACTGCGCGAGGAATGTCGGAAACGCCGGAATGACGAGCAGCCAGGCAATGTCGTTCAGCAACTGGGTGAGTGCCGGATCACGCTCCGGCCGAAAAGCCGCGATCGCCAACACCATATTCGGAAACATCAATGTCAGGACACCGATAGCGCCAGCCCCCAGTTGCAGGTCCGCCGGCAGGCGGCTCGGTGTATCCATATGCCGCATCTGGGTCGTGATGACGCACACCAGCGCGATGAAGCCGGCAATACCTGCCAGACCAAGGATCATGCCCAGACGGATCATCATCGCATTATTGGCGTAGATCGCCGCGATTTGCTCAGCGGACAAGGTTGGCGCGGGCGGCGGTACAAAACCGGACATCAACAGGCCAGCGCCCAGCGTCGCCGCACAAAATGGTCCGCCCCAAGCACAGATTTTCTGATCAAGCGTACGCATGTCGCCCCCTCCCGCCCGGCACCATTACGAGCACAGTGCATGGCACTGAGTGCCAATCCTGTCAATCGATGCCGATATGGCGCCTTACATCCATCCCGCCTTCTTTGAGGTTTGACCTATGCCGGGGTTGAAGCTGTTGCACGGGTCCAGTGCACGGTAATGAGCGGCGAGTTCCGGTGCAGCCGGATAGAGATGACCGACATTATGCTCCGCCGGGTAGCGGGCGCCTCGCCGGTCCAGCAGCGCCCACATCGCATGCTCCAGCGCAACAGGATCGACGCCTTTGCGCACCACATAATCCTGGTGGAAAACGTGGCAAAAGAAATGACCATAGTAGATTTTGCGTAGGATCTGCGTGTCGATCTCGACCGGCAGATTTTCTGTCCAGTCCGTCGCGTTGCGCGGCAGGGCGATGTCCAGCGCGACGATATCCGCAACGGTCCCGGGATTGAGCAGACGATAGCGAACGGCCGCACCCGCCGCGACGAAGCGGTGCAGAAAGGCCTTGGCTGCTTCATCTTCCGTGCAGACGAATACATCCCCCGTAGCCGAGGGAAAAACCTTGTCGAGAAACGCCGTCGTCCGCTCCACCTGATCGCCGCTCACCTTGAGGATCAGATGATGGTCGTAGCGACCACGCCAGGTCCGCATGCGCGACGGCAGATGATCGGGCAATATCCTGGCAAAGCGATACAGAAACCGCTCCGCCAGCGATCCACCCAGGCCCAGGCCCCGTGCAATACGGTTCACACGATCCTGAAGACGCGCGAGCATCGGCAAGCGCGTCGTCCCGAACAGGCGGATCGCCAGAAAGCTGTCCTTGCCGTGACTGTCGGCAAGGTCGAACGCGTCACGATGGAGATACTCGGCAGAAATCGGCAGCGCATCGAACTGCGTCAGCATGTGCCGACGGATGCGCGAAAGTTCTGCGGGATCATTGGTGCCGATGTAGAAGGTGCGCGTGTCCGTCTCGATCGGAAAGCTGTCCAGGCGCACCGCAAAGACGATGAGGTGGCCGGCGCTGCCTGACGCTTCATGCAGACGACGCGGGTCGGCGTTGAAACGCGCGGGCGCATCTGCATCCACCGCCCGCACGTGCCGGTCATAGTCGCCATCGGATGCGCTGCCCGTCCCGTACGCAACATCTGCTTCAGAAAAGTGCCCCGCCTCCAGCCGTGCGAGCATGTCCTCGGGGGCGCCCGAAAGCTCCACCCCCAGATGATTGATCAGGCGCAACACTCCATCAGCGTCGCGCCGCGCAAACAGCGCCAGTTCAGTGAAGGCAGGGCCTCGGCGAATAAGCGCGCCGCCGCTGTTGTTGCAGATGCCACCGACGACCGATGCGCCGAAGCAGGACGACCCGATCACGGAATGCGGCTCCCGCCCCAGCGGACGCAGGCGCTGTTCCAGGCCGTATAGGGTGGCGCCTGGCAGACAAAGCACCTGCCGCCCTCCGTCCAGCAAATGGATGGCATCCAGCACGCGCGTGCTGACGATCACCACATCACGCCCATAATCGTCGCCGTCGGGCGTAGACCCACCGGTCAGCCCGGTGTTGGCCGCCTGCATGATGATAACGGCCTCCGCCGCCACGCAGGCCTGCGCCACATGCCACAATTGGACCAGCGTCTGGGGCACGGCCACCGCCAGCACCTTACCACTCCCGAAGCGAAACCCGGTTCGATATGGCAGCGTCGCGGCTGGATCGGTCAGGAGATGACGACGGCCCACAATGCTGCGCAAGCGGTCGACAAGGGCGCCAGGCGAAGAAGTCATATCCCGCTCTACGCACCAAGCCGCCGCCGTGCCAGCGTTTGCCGTCAATCCTCTTTGGTGACCGGATATTGCAGCGCCTCCTGCGCGATCGTAGCCACCAGTTCACCCGCGCGGTTGTAGATCAGGCCCCGCGCCATGTTGACGCCATTCTCGGCATTGGGACCGTCCGTTTCAAACAACAGCCAGTCGTCACAGCGCACATCGCGGTGAAACCATATGCAATGGTCCAGGCTGGCGACAAACAGATGCGGACCCGGCAATGCAATGGTATGCCGCGAAAGCGGGGCACCGGCGAACATGTAGTCGGACAGGAAGGCCAATATCTGACGCTGCACCACAGGATCGTCACACCGTTCCGCCCCGGGGGCTCGCAGCCAATAATGCCGCTTCCCTTCGGCATTACGTTCCAGAAAACCGGATTTGCCCGGCAGGCGGACGTCAATCGGATAATGCCCGCCAAACAACGCACCATATTCAATCCCGTCCTCGCCGCGCAGCATGCGGAACTCGGACTGATCGATCGCACCTTCGGGATCGAACACTATCGGGCTTTCCTGATAGTGGCTGTAGCCTGCTATCGGCGTGCGGTAAGAGCACTCCATCGTCAGGATCAGTTGGCCCTTCTGCCAGGCGTCGACCCGGCGCGTCGAAAAGCGGCCACCATCCCGCAACCGGCTGACGCGATAGTCTATCAGGTCGCTGTCGACGCCTGCCCGCAGGAAGTAGGAATGGAGCGAGTGAATGGTCCGGCCTGGAACCGTCCGGTCTGCCGCCGCCATAGCCTGCGCCACGATCTGCCCGCCGAACAATGCCCGATACACGTTGCGCTGGTTGTCGCGGTTGCGGAACAGGTCCGGCTCCACCTCGTCCAGCTCCAGCAGCGCTGGAATATCCTTGGTCCATTGCGCCTTGTAGACGCTCTCATCATAACGGCGCGACATGCGGTTTCCCTTCATTTCACAGCCGCTATAGGAAATTGTCGAACCATATGCTAGCGAACTAGAGTGTACGAAGGACGAGAGGATCATGCAGCCATCCTATAGTGCCGAAGATCAGGCTTTCAGGGCAGAAATCCGCGCGTTTGCGGAGGCTAATCTCCCTGCCGACCTCGCGCGTCGAGGTCTTTACGATTATCATCCCCGGCGCGAGGATCAGGCGCGCTGGATGAAGATTCTTGCCGAAAAGGGTTGGTCGGTGCCGCACTGGCCACAGGCCTATGGCGGGCCTGGCTGGAGCGGTGTCCAGCGCCTCATTTTCGAGGAAGAGATGCGCCGCGCGCATGCGCCGACGGCTGATCGCATCGGTACGGAACTGGTTGCGCCCGTACTGTACACCTTCGGCTCGGAGGAGCAGCGGCAGAAATATCTCCCCGCGATTCGTACCGGAGAGACTTTCTGGGCGCAGGGCTTCTCAGAGCCTGGCTCCGGTTCCGATCTGTCGTCGCTGCGCACGCGCGCCGTGCGCGATGGCGATGAGTATGTGGTCACCGGGCAAAAGACTTGGACGACCGAGGGTCACCATGGCGACATGATCTTCATGCTCGTGCGCACCAATACGGAAGTGAAGCCGCAGGCCGGCATTTCCGCGCTGCTGATCGACCTGAAGAGCCCCGGAATCACCCGACGGCCCATCTGGACGATCGATGAGGGCCTGACCGTCAACGAATTCTTCTTTGACGACGTACGTGTGCCTGCGGAAAATCTGGTGGGAGAGGAAGGCGCAGGCTGGTCCTATGCCAAATTCCTGCTGACCAATGAGCGCACCAACAGCGCCGAAGTGCCGCATACCAAGCGCGACATCGCGCAGCTGCGCGCGATCGCGGCGAAGGAAACCAAGAACGGCAAGCCGCTGATGGAGGATGCGTCCTTCCGCGCGCGGCTGGCACGGATAGAGGTCGACACAATGGCGCTGGAAGTCGCTGTGCTGCGCGCACTGACTTCGGGGTCGCATGATGGCGGTTCGATCGCGTCGCTGGTGAAGGTGCGCGGATCGGAACTGCGCCAGCGCGTCGCCGATCTTGCCGACGAAGCCTTGGGTGATCGCGGTCTGGCGGTACGGTTAAGCCCCGAAGCAGAACATGTGATGTTCGAAGACGGACTGACGCCCCCCGTTCCGGAGCATGGCGTCGGCATTTCCGCCAAGGCGATGTTTCGCCGCGCCACCACCATCTATGGCGGCGCCAACGAGATTCAGCGCACGCTGATCGCCAAGACCGTTCTGGAGCTTTGAAGGCGATGGATTTCACTTACACGTCTGAGCAGGATGCGTTGCGGGACAGCGTCCGCCGTTTTGTCGAGCGGGAGTTCGGCTGGGAGGAGCGATTCCGCATCATCCGGTCGGAAACGGGCATCAAAGCGGAACATTGGGCGACCTTCGCGGAACTGGGCTGGCTGGGCGCGGGCCTTTCGGAAGAAGCTGGCGGTTTTGGCGGTGGCGCAATCGAGAATGCCCTGATCGCCGAAGAGTTGGGCCGCGGCCTCGTCACCGAACCCTTCATCGCGCATGTCATCGCAACTCAGCTGCTCGCAGCCATCGGTAGCGAGGCCGCGGGCGAACTCATCGCTCAGTTGGTCATGGGCGAAATTCGTGTCGTACCGGCACTGCAGGAAGAGGCTGGACGCGGTGATTGGCGTCAGGTCGCCACGCAAGCGCAGGGCGGCAAGCTGACAGGCACGAAAACGCTGGTGGAGGGTGCAGCAAGCGCCGATCGCCTGATCGTATCTGCCCGCGACGGTGATACGCTCGGCCTCTATCTGGTGGATGCGGCTTCGACCGGCGTATCAGCCACGCCCTACCGCACACTCGATAACCGCCGCGTGGCGGATATCACGCTCAACGCAGTCGAAGCCGTTCTGCTGGCGTCAGGTCCAGAGGCAGAGGCAGCCATTGCGCAAGCCATGGATCACGGCATCGTCACACTCGCTGGTGAAGCTTTGGGCGTTATGGACGCAGCGCTCTGGACCACGCGGGATTATCTGAAGGTTCGCAAGCAGTTCGGCACGGCCATTGGCAACTTCCAGGCGCTGCAGCACCGAATGGCAGACATGCTGATCGAAGTCGAAATGACGCGCTCCAGCTTGTATGCCGCGCTTGGCATGATGGCCGACGATGATATTCGCGCGCGCACGGCGGCTGTCGCCGCCGTAAAGGTGCAGGCTTCGACCGGCGGCGTCTATGTCGGTGGCCAGGCGATCCAGCTGCATGGCGGCATTGGCGTGACGGAAGAGCTCAACATCAGCCACTTCTACCGACGTCTGTACGTCATCGCGCGCCAGTTCGGCGACGCGGAGATGCATCTCGCCCGCTTCGCCGAGGCGCGCGACGCAGCCTGAGGCATACGGCATGTGACTGGACCGCGCTTCCGTAAACCGGAGCGCGGTTCAATGATAGGTGCGCCCTCCATCCACGGCCATCGCTATTCCCGTAATGAAGCTGGATTCACCGCTGGACAGAAACAGGATCGCATCGGCAACCTCGTCAGCCTCACCCACCCGCTTCAGCGCATAGGGTGATCCGGGCTGACGCGCCGCATCCCGCATATTGTCAGGCAATAATGGCGTGTCGACCACACCGGGACAGATGCAGTTGACCCGGATTGTCGGAGCTAACTCCAGCGCAAGCTGCTTCGACAGCAGCACCAGCCCACCCTTTGAAGCGCAATAGGAAGCCATGCCTGGCGCCGTAGGGCTCAGTCCCTGTCCCGATGCGATGTTGACGATTGTCCCGCCGCCCGCTGCCTGCATGTGCGGTAATGCCGCGCGCATCATTAGGAAAGGTGCGGTCAGATTGACGCCCAGAGTGCGGTTCCAGTCAGTCAAAGTCAGCTCGCCAAGCCTGCCCATGCCACCGATCCCGGCAACATTGACCAATCCGTCGATACCGCCCAACGCCGCAGCCGCAGCTTCCACACCAGCCGTGATCGCATCTTCGTCAGGCAAGTCCACCACCGCCTGATGCGCACCAAGCTCCGCCGCGAGCGCCGCAAGCGCCTCTCCATCCCGATCATGTAGCGACAGAGCCGCTCCCTCAGCATGCATGCGCCGCGCCGCGGCAAGGCCGATACCCGAAGCCGCGCCGGTTATGATGATCCGACGTCCCGCCAGTCGCCCTTCGTTCACACTCATCTCCTTGCCCGATCCACCGCGGTCAGCCCCGCGTGATTGTCTGCCCGCCATCCACAACCAGTGTCTGGCCCGTGACATGCCGCGCGGCATCCGACCCCATGAACGCAATCACCGCCGCGACGTCAGCGGGATCGGCTATCCGCCGCAACGGCGTACCTTGCACGATCTTGTCCATGAACGCGGGCACATCGCGCAGGCTGCGGATCATGTCCGTAGCGGTAGTACCCGGCGCAACGCCGTTGATCCGTACGCCCTTGGGTCCCCATTCGACCGCCAGCAAACGCACCAGCTGTTCCAGTGCAGCTTTGGACACGCCATACGCGCCACTGCCGGCCATGCCCACGCGCGCATTGACCGATGACACGCAGACCATCGCGCCACCGCGACCTGCAACATGCGGCAGGGCCTGGCGCGCCAGCCGCAGCGGTCCCGCGACATTGGTGTCCATCACCTTGTTCCACACGGCGTCCGCCACTTCCGTTGCCGGATCGAACACGGGGTTGATGCCGGCATTCGCCACGACGATGTCTATGCCGCCAAACGCCGCGACAGTGGCATCGACGAGCCGCGCGACATCGGCTTCCACGGCCGCGTGCCCCGGCACCGCGATGCAGGACAGCCCTTCCGCCTTCAGCCGGGCCTCGACCTGCTCGCAGACGTCCACCTTGCGCGAGGAAAAGGCGACCGACGCGCCGTGCCGCGCCAGATATTCGACGGTTGCCAGCCCGATCCCGCGCGTGCCGCCGGTCACAATCGCAACCTTGCCCGAAAACATATCCTGCTCCTGCCTGTGTTGCCGCCCCATCGAAAGAGCGCGTTGCTGCTCGTGCCTGTAGCGCAATTGCAACAACTGCAACCGTAAACTTTACTCATGCACACAAGTCGCTTGGGTATGATGTGCTAACGCACTATGGGCGGGCCACTTTTTGGGGTCGCTCATGATTTGCGCGGCCTGATTGGTAAATGTTGAGAGGAACTCCCCAGATGAGAAAATTTAGCAGGGAAAGAATTTCTGCTACCGCGCTTGCCTTGGCGCTGGGTCTGTCCGCCTTCCCCGCGCTGGCGCAGGATGCCGCAACGCCCGAACCGCAAGCGGAAGAGGACGGTGCGATCGTTGTCACCGCGCGCCGTCGCGAAGAAACGCTGATGGATGTCCCCATCGCGATCGCGTCGATCGATTCCAAGTCGCTCGAAACAAAGGCCGTGAACGATCTGCGCGCGCTTGATGGCTTCGTGCCCAATGTGAATATTCAGCAGGGCACGACCTCGGCATCCTCTGCGCAGATTTATCTGCGCGGCGTGGGTGTGGACGATGTCGGCTTCGGCACCGATCCCAATGTCGGTGTCTACCTGGACGATGTATTCATCGGTCGCCTGGTCGGTACGATGGCGGGCGCGCTTGATCTGGAACGGATCGAAGTGCTGCGCGGGCCGCAGGGCACGCTCTACGGCCGCAACTCCACCGGCGGCGCCGTCAAGTTCGTGACACGCAAGCCCAACCTGAACGAGAGTTCCGCCAAGATTTCGGGCACGCTCGGTACCGATGACCGTCGCGATTTCAAGGCAAACGCAAACATCGTGCTGTCGCCCGGCAAGGCTGCGCTGATTCTGGCGGCCCAGACCCGTGATCAGGACGGCTATATCAAGCTGTTCGATGCTGACGGCAATGACACCGGCGAACGCGCCAATGGCGTGCATGCGCAGGACTATCGCGCAGCACTGCGCCTCGCGCCGGTCGATGATCTGACGATCGACCTTACCGCCGATTATACGCGCAATCGCTCCGGCATTCAGGCTGTGTCGCCAACCAACTGTGCGTCACTGGGCACGGTCCCCGGCCTCGTCACGGACCCGGCGACAGGCGCCTACGTCCCGGGCAATGTCTCGGCTGGCCAGTTCGAGCGCTGCCCGCTCTATTATGACGATCCCTACTCGGCTTTCCGCGGCCCGTTCGCCAAGAACGATCCGCGTTACGATTCCGCCGGCATCGCCGGCACCGTGAATTGGGAAACCGGCCTTGGAACCGTCAAGTGGGTGTCCAGCTATCGCGGTTTCCGTGATGTGTTCGCTTCGTCGCTGTGGGGCAAGCCGCCGCCATTCACGCAGGTCAACCTGCATGCCCGCCTGAAACAGCGGCAGATTCAGCAGGAAATCCAGCTGTCGTCGGCGACGAACGGTCTGATCGACTACACTGTCGGCCTGTTCTACTTCCGCGAAAAGATTCACTCGCTCTACCAGTCGCAGATCGGCACGCTGACCACCGTGCCGCGGCTCAATGACGATCGCCAGACGTCCAATTCCTATGCAGCGTTCGGCGAGTTCTACATCCGTCCGATCGAAAATCTGGAAATCACGTTGGGCGGCCGCTATTCGCTGGATCGCCGTTCCGTGGACCGTGCGCTCTATTCCGCAATCACGAACACCGATCCCAACTTCACCTATGCAACCCGGATCAAGTCGGAGAAGTTCACGCCAAAGCTTGGCGTCAGCTATGACACGGGTCCAGTTCTGCTGTTCGCATCCTATACCGAAGGATATCGGACGCCGGGCTTCATCACGTCTAACCCCAGCAATCTTGTGGGCATGATGCTGCAGTCGAAGATGGAAACGGAAAAGTCGATTGAAGGCGGCTTCAAGGCGCAGTTGCTCGACAACCACCTCAACGTCTCGGCAACCGCTTTCTCTGCCAAGTACAACAACCTGCAGGCGACGCTGACCATCAACGGCATTACGCAGGTCGTCACGTCCGACGCCAAGATCGAGGGCCTGGAGTTCGAAGTGAACGCCCGTCCTGTGCGCGGGCTGTCGCTGTTCGCGAACGCCGGCCTCATGCAGACGAAGTATACGTCGCCGCCAGCCGGACAGCCCTATGCACGTGATCTGAAGCACGCGCCGGGCCACAATGTCGTTGTCGGCGGTCTCTACGAATCGGAAATCGGTACGGTACCGGGCAAGTTCTTCCTGGGCGGGGACCTCTCCATCACGGGCAAGGCTTGGCGCAACGTCGCCAACACGATCGACCAGCAATCCGATGGATACGAACTGCTGACGGCGCGTGTCGGTTACCGGGCAGAGGATGATCGCTGGTCGATCACCGTCGGAGGAACCAACCTGCTCGACCAGACCTATTACATGCTGGGCATCGAGAATCAGGCCCGGTCCTATCAGCCAGGACGACGCATCTACGCGACACTGGAAACACGCTTCTAGTTGAGGCACAGGGGCGGGGACGCATAATCCCCGCCCCTTTCTTTTCCCCCAAAAGAACGGAAGCCCGCATGACCAGCGAAAAGATCGAACGCATCAAAGCCGCCTTTGAACGGGACCAGCGGGAGGATCGGCCAGCCGTCGCTCCCGGCGACATCCCCTGGCGTTACGAAGCAATTACGCCCGAATGGATGACGCACCTCCTGTGCAAGGATCACCCGGAAGCACATGTCGTCGCCGTCTCGCTCGACGCGGAAGACTCCGGTACATCGAACCGTCGGCGCGTATTCGTGGAGTATGATGAAGCTGGCCAGCGCCTTGGCCTTCCTGGCTCGGTCTTCTGCAAGGCGACAGTGGACCTGCGCAACCGGCTGCTGCTGTCTACCTCCGGCGTGATGAGCGAGACGACTTTCTACAACAAGATCCGTCCGCAACTCTCGATTGAAGCACCGGAAGCCTATCTGGCAACCTATGACCCGGAATCCTACGCTTCCATCGTGATGCTGAAGGACATGGGCGGCCAAGTCACCTTCTGCAATCATCATACGCAGATGACCATCGAACGGGTTCAGGATCAGATGCGGACCCTCGCAACCCTGCATGGCCACTTCTACCGTTCGTCACAGCTCGACGGCGAACTTGCCCATATGTTCCGCTATGATGATCGCTTCGCGGCGCTGGACCGCGATCATGACTTCAAGGGCATGTGCATCGCGGGACTCAGTGCCGCAGCAGAGGTCGCCCCGGCACGGCTGATGGCGCGCGAGGCAGAGGTCTGGCCGGCAACGGTCAAGGCATCCGATCTCCACGGAAAGCTGCCCCTGACCATTACGCACGGCGATGTCCATCTGAAGAACTGGTACATCACCAATGACGGCCGCATGGGCCTGTCGGACTGGCAGGTGACATCGAAGGGGCACTGGTCGCGCGACGTCGCCTACACCATTTCAACCGCACTCACGGTCGAACAACGTCGCGCCTGGGAGCAGGATCTGCTGCGCTACTATCTCGACGCCTTCGCGGCGGCTGGTGGCGAAGTCGTCCCGTTCGACGAGGCATGGCTCTATTACCGTCAACAGCTTCTGACGACGCTGGCGTGGTGGACCATGACTCTCACGCCGCTTGGCGACGTGCCGGATATGCAGCCGCGCGATATCACGCTGGAATTCATCCACCGCATCGCGACGGCCATGGATGATCTGGACGCGCTCGACGCACTCACCTGACATCGATCCGCGGCGCGGGGGTAGCCCAGAGGGCCACTCCGCGCCGTGCAAGGCGATCAACGGCGCTGGTTGCGCTCCGCCCAGTCCAGCGCGAAATCCGCCACCTCTTCCCAGCCGGGATCGATCGCTGTCCAGTGCGAACGTTCCGGGAATTCCCGATATTCGGTCAGCGCCGGAGCACGGCTCTGCTTGCGAAAGATCGCGCGGGTCATGGCCGCATCCGCGATCAAATCCTTGCCGCCGCCGATCAACAGCATGGGCGCGCGCTTCGGGTTGCTCCAGTTGATCCGCATCGGATTGATGACGCCATCCCAATAGACCCTTCCCGGCGTCGGCACGATATAGCGGTCGTAGAGCGCATCCGCCGCATCCTTCGCGACCGTCTGCGCAAAGCGCGTGCGAAAGAATTTCCGCGACATATGCTTCACCTTGCGAAAGCTCAGCGGGTCGATGAACACCGGAAGCGCGGATACAATGGCGTGCGGGTATAATGGCACGCCCGGCGTGGGCGCCGGATCAATCACCACACCGGCTGCACCCAGCCCCCGGTCCAGCAGGTGCTGGACGAACACGCCGCCCAGCGAATGGCCTATCAGAATGGGCGATTCCGGTAAGGCGCGAATGATGCGCTCATAGTGATCGACGATGGCGCGTTGCCCGACTTTGGCAAGCGCTGCGCTCGGGGTGGCCCGCAGTGCCGCAGGTTCACGGTCATCCTCGGGCCAGTCCGGCGCGATGACGGTATAGCCCTTCGCTTCGTACCGTGCCTTGAAACCTTCCCAGCTTTTCGCATTGAGCCAGGCACCGTGGATGAGGACAATGGTCTTCGTCATGATGTGTCTCCCAGAATGGGGCGGCCGGCGTCATGCCGCATAGCGCGGAGCGGCCGTGTTGCGGGACAGGTTTGGACGGAGCGCGTTGCGCGCTGCCAGATAGGCCTCGAAATCGGCCATGTCCGGCAGCGCCGGAATGGTGATCGTTTCACCCAGGTCGAGCCCGCGCAGGGCGGCATCGACCATCGTATCGACATCCATCACCATGGCCGGCGGGATGCTAGCCATTCTTTCCGCGTCCCAGATCGCCGTGCGCGTGATGCCGGGCAATACCGCCTGCACACGTACGCCTTTCTCGCCGAGCTCCACCTGGAGCGCTTCGGTGAAGGCCAGAACGAACGCCTTGGTGGCAGGATAGACGGCGGTAAACCCTGCCGGCATCAACGCCGTTACGGACGTGATATTGATGATCGTGCCCGTACCCAGCGTCGCCAGCCGCGGCGCGATGGCCGCTGACAAGCGCGTAACCGCCAGCACGTTCAGGTCGATCATGCCGGTCAGATGCACCGGGTCCGCCTCGATCAGTATCGTCTCTCCCGCGATGCCGGCATTGTTGACCAGACCTGTGATGGCGGCGTCATCGCGCAGCCGCTGTTCGACGCGCGCCAGATCATCGGCATTGGCAAGGTCGGCGCTCAGCGTCTCCACCTGCACGCCGGTTTCGGCCGCCAGCCTTTGCGCCAGCGCCGCCAGCTTGTCCGCACGCCTGGCGACGAGAATCAGGTCATAGCCGCTTCGTGCGAGGCGATCGGCATAAACGGCGCCAATGCCGTCCGAGGCTCCCGTGATGAGAAATGTCTGCGATGTCATGGATCTTCTCCCTGGAAAGGGACAGCGGGCATGCACGCCCGCTGCACCCCGTCAGCCCTTGATGAAGTCGAGCAGGTCGGCGTTGAAACGGTCCTGATGCGTCACGGTCAGCCCGTGATCAGCACCTGCATAAACCTTGAGCACCGCGCCCTTGACGATCTTTACCGTTTCCAGCGCGGAAGCGCCGATCGGCACGATCTGGTCGTCGTCGCCGTGCAGCACGAGCGTCGGCACATCGAATTTGGCGAGATCGGCGTGGAAGTCGCTTTCGGAAAAGGCGCGGATCGAATCCAGCTCGCCCTTCAGGCCGCCCATCATGCCCTGCCGCACGAAATCGTCGCGGATCGCTTCGGACACCACCGCGCCATCGCGGTTGTAGCCGTAGAAAGGGATGGTCAAATCCTTGAAGAACTGCGCGCGGTTGTCGAACGTCCCCTTGCGGATGCCGTCGAACACGTCGATCGGCAGACCGCCCGGATTGGCCTCGGTCTTCAGCATCAGCGGCGGCACGGCCCCGATCAGGCCCACCTTGGCGACGCGAGCCGTGCCATGACGGCCAATATAGCGCGTCACTTCCCCGCCGCCGGTCGAATGGCCGACCAGGATAGCATCCTTCAGATCCAGCGCCTCGATCAGATCGGCCAGATCATCTGCATATTGATCCATCGTGTTATTGTCCCACACCTGATCGGACCGGCCATGGCTGCGGCGATCATGGGCGATGGCGCGGAAACCCTGATTGGCAAAGAAAACCATCTGCGCATCCCAGGCATCGGCCGATAGCGGCCAGCCATGTGAGAAGACGATGGGCTGGGCGCCCTTGGCTCCCCAATCCTTATAGAAGATGCGGGTGCCGTCCTTCGTGGTGATGAAATTGCTCATGGTCCGGTTCCTTCCGTGTCTGCGAAGGCGTGTCGGCCACGCCCTGTACTTGCGGAAATAGGCCGGGTGCGGAATGATCGGGATTGGCGGAAGCGACATTAAGCGGGCCGATTCCGACAAAGGAGCATCGCGGATGAGTGGAATGGACCAGCCTAGGGGCGAGATCGGAATCATTCTCTATCCGGACTGCCAGATGGGCATGGTCCATGGGTTTACCGACCTGCTCACCGTCGCCGGGCGCTTTGCACAGAGCCACGACATGCCGCCGCTCAGGGTCAGCCACTGGATGCTCACCGATGCGGGCCACTTCGTGCGATGCCATGACAGTCATCCCCATGCGCCGTCCGCGTCACGCCCCACGGCGTTGGTCGCGCCTGGCAGCCTCCAGCGCCTGGTCCAGGCGGCCGAAGCCGCGCCCTATGCGCACTGGATGCTGGATCATCACGCGCATGGGACAGTGCTGGCGTCGAATTGCGGCGGCACATTCCTGCTGGCCGCGACCGGCCTGCTTTCAAACCGGCCGGCGACGACGCACTGGTATTTCGCGGAAGAATTTCAGGCACGCTTCCCGGACGTCCGGCTGGAAATCGATCGCATGGTCATAGATGACAATGACATCATCACGGCGGGCGGGCTGATGGCATGGACCGATCTCGGCCTGCGCCTCATTGAACGGCTGCTTGGGCCGACCGTTATGCTGGAAACGGCCAAGTTTCTGCTGATCGACACCGCCGGTCGGGAACAGCGGCACTATGCCCAGTTCGCGCCAAAGCTGACGCATGGCGACGAAGCGATCCTGAAAGTCCAGCACTGGCTGCAGGCGCGTGAAGGCCGGGTTGCCGGCATTGCCGAAATGGCTTCGCAGGTGGCGATGGAGGAACGCACTTTTCAGCGCCGGTTCAAGGCCGCGACGGGCATGAAACCGATCGAATATGCCCAGCATCTGCGCGTCGGCAAGGCGCGCGAATTGCTGGAGTTCACACGGCGGACTGTCGACCAGATCGCATGGTCCGTCGGCTATGAGGACGCAGCGGCGTTCCGCAAGCTGTTCCACAGGATCATGGGCTTATCGCCCGGCGAATATCGCGGGCGCTTTTCCAGCGCGGCGGAGGTGCCGGCAGCAACGTAGCAAGGGGCATGCGTCGCGTTCCCACTGTGGCGGAAACGCGACGCCACGGCATCACATATGCAGCACGCGCCCGTAAGCGGACAGCACGCTTTCGTGCATCATTTCCGACAGCGTCGGATGCGGGAATACGGTTTCCATCAGTTCCGCTTCGGTCGTCTCCAGCACCTTGCCGATGGTGTAGCCCTGGATCAGTTCGGTCACTTCCGCGCCGACCATATGTGCTCCCAGCAACTCGCCGGTCTTCTCGTCGAACACGGTCTTGATGAAGCCCTCGGTCTCGCCCAACGCAATCGCCTTGCCGTTGCCGATGAAAGGGAACTTGCCGACCTTGACGGCATAGCCTTCTTCCTTGGCCTTCGCCTCCGTCAGGCCGACGCTGGCGACCTGCGGATGGCAATAGGTACAACCGGGAATATTGCGCACATCCATCGGGTGCGGATGCTGGCCAGCAATATGCTCGACGGCGATGATCGCCTCGTGGCTCGCCTTGTGCGCCAGCCAAGGCGCGCCGGTGACGTCGCCGATCGCATAGACGCCCGGCACATTGGTGCGGCAATATTCGTCGGTCTTGATGTGGAAGCGCTTGTCGGGGTCGACACCCACATCCTCCAGGCCGATATTCTCGACATTGGGGACAATGCCGACGGCGACGATTACATGACTGAACTCTTCGGTCGAAACCTTGCCGTCCTTGCCCTTAATCTCGGCCGTCACGCCCTTGTCGCCGGTCGTGATCTTCTGAACGCCCGCGCCGGTGCGGATGTCCATGCCCTGCTTGCTCAGCGCCTTTTCCATGAAGGCCGACACTTCTGCATCTTCCACCGGCAGGATGCGGTCGATCATTTCGATCACCGTCACCTTGGCGCCCATGTCATTATAGAAGCTGGCGAATTCGATACCGATCGCGCCCGATCCGATGACCAGCAGCTTCGTCGGCATTTCCGGCGGCGTCATCGCCGTGCGGTACGTCCAGATGCGCTTGCCGTCAGCCTTGGCAAAGGGCAGGTCGCGTGCGCGCGCGCCGGTTGCAATGATGATGTTCTTCGTGGTCAGTTCGGTCGCCTTGCCGTCCTTGGTAACGGTCAGGCTGTCTTTGCCCGTCATCTTGCCGTCGCCGAAATAAACGGTGATCTTGTTCTTCTTCATCAGGCCGGTGACGCCCTGGTTCAGCTGCTTGGCAACCCCGCGCGAACGCTCGATCACCTTCTGCAGGTCGAAACCGGGCTTTTCCACCGACAGGCCGTAGTTCGCGGCATGCTGCATATAATGGTAGATTTCGCTCGACCGCAGCAGCGCCTTGGTCGGGATGCAGCCCCAGTTGAGGCAGATGCCGCCCAGATTTTCGCGCTCGATGATCGCCGTCTTCAGGCCCAGCTGGCTGGCGCGGATCGCCGCGACATAGCCGCCCGGCCCGGAACCGAGAATGACGAGGTCGAAGCTGTCGGCCATGAAAATCTCCCGTTGAACTATGTGCGCGCTCTAGCAAGTGGCCGGCAGGATCGAAAGAGCGGCATCGCCGGCGTACGAAAAGACGTGTTTGGCTCCATCCTCACCGTGTCGGTTCAGGCCAGTTCCCGCTCCCGGACCTGTTCGGCGACATCCTCCAGTTCGCCGCCAGCCGCTTCCAGCAGGCGCCGCTCCAATGTCTGCAACCGCGCCTTGCTCTCGATCTTTCCGCCGAGCAGATCGGTAAGGTAGAATGTATCGACCGCCCGCTCGCCATATGTGGCGACATGCGCGCTGTGGACCGTGACTTTCGACTGGAACAGCGCATTGGCGACCGCGAACAGCAAAGCCGGCCGGTCACGCGCGTTGACTTCGACCACGGTGAAACGGTTCGACGCCTTGTTATCGATGATGACGTTGGGCACGATCTGAAACGCTTCTGCGCGCGTACGCACCAGTGGCTTGGCTTCCAGCTTCGTGATCAGCCTGTGCCGGTTCGCCAGCGCCTCCTCGATGGTCCGCTGGATACGCGCCAGCTGGTCGGGATAGTCGAACCGTCCGCCCAGGGGATCCTGCACCAGGAAATTATCGAGCGCCATCCCGTCGCGCATCGTGTGGATGCGCGCATCGATGATGTTGGCGCCCGCCAGATGGATCGCCCCGGCGATGCGGTAGAACAGACCTGGATGGTCCGCCGCATAGACTGTCACCAGTGTCGCCCCGCGCTGCGGATAGACCTCGGCCTTGATCGACAGCTTTGCTTCGCCCGCGTCCAGGATATGGCGGACATTCTGTTCCAATATGTCCTCTGGCTCAGCGATCCAGTAGGAGTCGGGCAAGCGCTTCTTGAGCGATACGAAGACATCCTGCGGCAGTTGCATGGCGGCCTGCAACGCTTCCTGCTTCGCCAGCACCCGTTCCTCGCGGCCCTTCTGTTTGTGGCCCAGGCGCAGCAGTTCCTCCGCCGCATCGTACAGGTTGCTCAGCAGCTGTCGCTTCCAGCTGTTCCACACGCCCGGCCCCACCGCGCGGATGTCCACTACGGTCAGGAGGAACAACAGGCGCAGCCGCTCCGGGCTCTGCACCACTTCGATGAAGTCCAGAATCGTCTTGTAGTCGGCAAGATCCCGCTTGAAGGCCGTGGCCGACATCAGCAGGTGATACCGCACCAGCCACGATACGGTATCCGTTTCGGCCGGCGTCAGGCCCAGCCGCGGTCCCAGCCGTAGTGCAAGTTCCGCTCCCAGAACGCTATGGTCGCCGCCACGCCCCTTGGCAATATCATGCATCAGCACGGCGACGTAGAGCACGCGCCGCGATACCAGCTTGTCGGTCAGCGCAGTCGCCAGCGGATGGTCCTCCCGCATCTCGCCCTTCTCGATCTTCGCGAGCAGGCCGACAGCGCGGATGGTGTGTTCGTCCACCGTATAGTGATGATACATGTCGAACTGCATCTGCGCGACCACGCGCCCGAAGTCGGGAATGAAGCGTCCGAACACGCTGGCTTCGTTCATCCAGCGCAGGACGGTTTCCGGGTCTCGCGGTGATGTCAGCACATCCATGAAGGCGGCGTTCGCACGCGGATCGCGCCGTATCTTTGCGTCGATCAGATGCGCGTCACGGCTCGCTGCACGCATGGCAGTGGGGTGAATGGCAAGGTCGTGCCTGTCCGCCAGCGCAAAGATTTCGAGGAGCCGCACCGGATCCTCCGCAAAGAAATCATCCGTGGGCAATGCAATCCGCCCGCGATCCAGCACAAAACCGCCCAGTTTCTTCGGCCGCCGGAACAGGGAGGGCAGATAGCGCCGGCCACGAGCCGCCCAGATGTCGTCCAGATGCGCCAGGAATACCGCGGTCAGATCGCCGACGGTTTTCGCATTCAGGAAATAATAGCGCATGAAACGCTCGACGCCCGACCGCCCCTGCCGCCCGGCAAACTTCATCCGCGTCGCCGTTTCCAGCTGCAGGTCGAACGTCAACCGATCCTCGCCACGGCCGGTTATCATGTGCAGGTGACAGCGCACGGCCCACAGGAAATCCTCGGCCTTCTGGAACTGTCGCAGTTCCGCCGCAGTAAGCAGTCCCGCATCGACCAGTTCCGCGATCGAGCGCACCCGGTTCACATATTTGCCGATCCAGTAAAGCGTATGCAGATCGCGCAGCCCGCCCTTGCCTTCCTTGACGTTGGGCTCAACCACATAGCGGCTATCGCCCATGCGCTTGTGCCGCTCGTCACGTTCGGCGAGCTTCTCCGCGACAAAGGCGCGCGCCGTATCGCGCATCACCTCGACGTCGAACCGATGCGCCGTTTCCTCGTACAGCGCCCGATCGCCCCACACATAACGTGCTTCCAGCAGCGCTGTGCGGATGGTCAGATCGCTTTTCGCCATCCGCATCGTTTCATCAACGGAACGGCTGGAGTGGCCCACTTTCAGCCCCAGGTCCCATAGGGAATAGAGCATCGATTCGATGACCTGTTCGGTCCATCCCGTCGGCTTGTAAGGGGTGATGAAACCGATATCGACGTCGCTGAAAGGCGCCATCTCGCCGCGGCCATAGCCGCCCACGGCAATCAGCGTGATGCGCTCGCTCGTGCTCGGATTGTTGGTGGGATACAGATAGTGCGTCGTCGCGTCGTAGAGCACGCGCAATATCTGGTCCGTCAGGAACGCAAAGGCGGAAACAGTCTCACGCCCACGCGTCGGATGGTTGAGCAGGCGACGTTCTGCTTCCGCGCGCCCCTGCTCAAGGGCTTGCCGCAACTCACCGACGATCAGCCCCCGCAACGCAACTGCGTCGCCATCATGCGCCTTCGCCAGCGCCGCGATGCGATCGGACAGGTCGCGTCGATCGATGATCGCGCGGCGATTGGGCAGGGAGTCGAAAGGCGTCGCCATCGCGGCTATCTAGGGGCGGTCCGCGTCTTGGGCCAGTTGTTTCAACCGATATATGTGATCGAGCGCCTCGCGTGGAGAAAGCGCGTCCGCATCAATGGCGGCCAGCGCCTCGCGCACAATGTCATTGGCCTGTTCTTCGGGCTGCGCCGCCACCGCTGCAAACAATGGCAGGTCATCCAGCCCTGCTGCGATCCCGCCGGTCTTGGCCTTCCCCGCTTCCAGTCGCGACAATACGTCTTTCGCCCGCGCCAGTACGGCCTGCGGCAGTCCCGCCAGCCGTGCGACCGCCAGACCATAGCTCCGATCCGCCGGCCCTTCCGCCAGTTCATGCAGCAGGACAAGGTCGCCCTTCCATTCCCGCGCACGGACATGGTGCAACGACAGCGCGTCCAGCTTTTCCGCCAGCCGCGTCAGTTCATGATAATGCGTCGCGAACAGGCAGCGGCAACGGTTGACCTCGTGGACCGCTTCCACCACGGCCCATGCGAGCGCCAGCCCGTCATAGGTCGACGTGCCGCGCCCCACTTCGTCCAGAATGACAAAACTGCGTTCGGTCGCCTGCGACAGGATCGCGGCCGTCTCCACCATCTCGACCATGAAAGTCGACCGACCCCGCGCCAGATTGTCGGATGCGCCAACCCGGCTGAACAGGCGATCGACCAGACTCAGGCGCGCCGATGCCGCAGGCACGAAACTGCCCGCCTGCGCCAGGATCACGACCAGCGCATTCTGCCGCAGGAACGTTGACTTGCCGCCCATGTTCGGGCCGGTGACCAGCCATAATCGGTCGCTGGCGGTCAGGCTGCAATCATTGGCGATGAACGCCTGCCCATCCTTCGCCAGCGCCGCTTCCACCACGGGATGCCTTCCGCCTTCGATGACAAGACACTGCCCGTCCTCGAAATGCGGGCGCGTCCATCCGCTTTCGGCCCCGCGCTCGGCCAGCGCCGCCGCGACGTCCAACCGCGCCAGCGCGGCCGCAGCTATCGCGATCTCGTCCTTGCGCGTCAGGGTGGCCTCGATCAGTTCCTCCAGATGCGCTGCTTCGGCCGCCAGCGCATGCCCGCCCGCCTGCGCCACACGCGACGCCTGTTCGTGCAGATCGACCGAATTGAAACGCACCACGCCGGCCAGCGTCTGCCGATGCGTGAAACCCGATCCGTCACGCATCAGCGGATCGGCCGCGCGCGCCGGAACCTCGACATGATAACCCAGCACGCCGTTGTGCCGGATCTTCAGCGAAGCGATGCCCGTCTCCGTTCGATACCGGGCCTCCAGCGCCGCAATCGCGCGTCGACCGTCACCCGCCATCTGCCGCAGTTCATCCAGCGCAGCGTCATAACCCTCGGCAATATATCCGCCGCTGGCCGTTTCGGTCGGCGGGCTTGCCACCAGAGCGCGCGACAGCTTGTCGACCAGCGCGCCATGCCCGTCGAGCGCCGGCAACAGGTCGGCCAGCATGGGCGGCGTGTCGCGCAAATCGCCCAGCCGTTCGCGCAGCACGCGCGCTTCATTGAGCCCGTCACGCAATTGGCCCAGGTCACGCGGACTGCCGCGCCCGACCGCCAATCGCCCCAGGGCGCGCCCGATGTCCGGCAAGGCACGAAGCGTGCCGCGCAATCGGTCGCGCTGTCCGGACATCTCATGCAGAAACTGCACGAGGCCCAATCGCCGGTCGATTTCGCTCTGGTCCAGCAGCGGCGCGGACAGGTCAGCCGCCAAGAGGCGTGCGCCGGCGCCAGTTACGGTCCGATCCACGGCGGCAAGCAGGCTGCCGGTGCGCTGCCCGGCCATGGTCTGTACGATCTCCAGGCTTTCGCGCGTTGCGGCGTCGATCGCCATATGTGCACCCGCCACGCGCCGGACCGGCGCTGCCAGAAATGGCAGCGTGCCACGCCCGACATGGTCAAGATAGCCGATCAGTCCGCCCATCGCCGCAAGCTCGGCGCGGCTGAATGCGCCAAAGCCATCCAGCGTCGCCACGCCATAATGACGCTTGAGGGCCGCCTCTGCGCGACCGCTGTCAAAGACCGCCCGGCTGAAGGGATGCGCTTCCGTGATATCGTGGGCGGACCCTTCCGCCACCACGACCTCGCTGGCGCGCAGTCGCGCCAGTTCCGCCGTCAGATGCGCGGCGGCGACCGTCACGGTCTCGAACCGACCGGTCGAAATATCCGCAGCGGCGATACCTGTCTCGCCTCCGGCTTCGGCCACGGCGACCAGCATATTGTCGGTGCGCGCGTCGAGCAGCGTGTCCTCCGTCAGCGTACCCGCCGTCACGAACCGGACGATCGCGCGCGCGACCAGAGCCTTCGATCCGCGCGCCTTGGCCTGCGCCGGCGTTTCCGTCTGCTCCGCGATGGCGACACGGTGTCCCGCGCGGATCAGCCGTGCAAGATAGCTTTCCGCGCTATGCGCGGGGACGCCGCACATCGGGATCGGGACGCCGCCATGTTCCCCTCGCGTGGTCAATGCAATGTCCAGCGTCGCGGACGCTGCCTTCGCATCATCGAAGAAAAGCTCGAAAAAGTCCCCCATCCGATAGAAGAGGAGGCAGTCCTGCGCTTCCGCCTTCAATGCGAGATATTGCGCCATCATCGGCGTGGCCTGAGGCGGGGCGGAAGAGGGGAGGGAGGTAGCGGTCATTGGCGGCGAACCTGATAGCGGCTTGATCTGCGCCGCGAAAGAGTCGGACAAAATGCTGCGCCATGCTTGTCCCCTTGCCGCATGGCCGCTAGGGGGACATCGCCCCAAGAACCAAGCCGGAACCCCCACATGACCGATCGCTCCAACGTCGAATTCTCTGAGCGGGAGGCTCTGTTCTTCCATTCGACGGGCCGCCCTGGAAAGATCGAAATCATTGCGTCAAAGCCGATGGCGACGCAGCGCGACCTCAGCCTGGCCTATTCGCCGGGTGTCGCCGTTCCCGTACGCGCCATCGCGGAAGATCCCGGCACGGCCTATGACTACACCGCAAAGGGCAATCTGGTTGCCGTTATCTCCAACGGCACGGCCATTCTGGGCCTCGGCAATCTGGGGGCACTGGCGTCGAAACCGGTGATGGAGGGCAAGGCCGTCCTCTTCAAGCGCTTCGCCGACGTGGATTCGATCGACATCGAAGTCGCGACCGAAGATCCGCAGGCTTTCATCGATGCCGTCGCCCTGCTCGAACCCAGCTTCGGCGGTATCAACCTTGAGGATATCAAGGCGCCCGAATGCTTCATGATCGAAGCCGCCCTGAAGGAGCGCATGAATATCCCGGTCATGCATGACGATCAGCATGGCACGGCGATCATCTGCGCAGCGGGCCTCATCAACGCACTGCATCTTACCGGCCGCGACATCCGCGACGTGAAGGTGGTGGTGAATGGCGCAGGCGCCGCCGCCATCGCCTGCACCGAACTGATCAAGGCCATGGGCGTCCCCAATGAGAACGTCCTGATGTGCGACCGTTCAGGCGTCATCTATCGTGGCCGCACCGCAAGCATGGACCAGTTCAAGTCCGCGCATGCAGTCGACACCGACCGGCGCACGCTCGAGGAAGCGCTGAAGGGCGCCGACGTGTTCCTGGGCCTTTCTGCCGCCGGCGCGCTGAAAGGCGACATGGTGCGGGACATGGCGCCCAAGCCGATCATCTTCGCCATGGCCAACCCGGATCCGGAAATCACCCCGCCCGAGGCGCTTGCGGCGCGTCCTGACGCAATCGTCGCCACAGGCCGTTCGGACTATCCGAACCAGGTCAACAACGTGCTGGGCTTCCCCTTCATCTTCCGCGGTGCGCTCGATGTGCGTGCGACAGCGATCAATGAAGCGATGAAGATCGCCGCCGCCGAAGCCATTGCCGCGCTCGCACGCCAGCAGGTGCCGGAGGAAGTGGCGAAGGCCTATGGCCGCGCCCACAGCTTCGGACCGGACTATATCATTCCCGCACCGTTCGATCCGCGCCTGATGGAAGTGGTCCCCGCCGCCGTCGCTCAGGCGGCGATGGACAGCGGCGTCGCACAAAAACCGATCGCCGACATGGACGCCTACCGCCAGTCGCTGAAGGCACGCCTCAATCCCACGACATCGGTGCTGACGCACGCCTATGAAAGCGCAAAGGAAACACCGCGCCGCGTCGTCTTCGCCGAAGCCGAGGAGGAAGTGGTGCTGCGCGCGGCGATCCAGTTCCGCGATGGCGGCTACGGCATTCCCGTGCTGGTCGGCCGACAGGACGTCTATGACAAGCTCGCGCTGCTGGGCGTCTCCGATCCGAAGAGCTTTGAAGTGCACAACAGCGTCAATTCGCCGCTGGTGCCCAAGATGGTCGACCTGCTGTACGAGCGGCTGTGGCGGCGCGGCTATCTGCGCCGGGACTGCGAACGCATGGTAAATCGCGATCGCAACATCTTCGGCGCGCTGCTGGTGAAGATGGGCGAAGCCGAAGCGATGATCACGGGCGTGACGCGCACCTATGCCGAAACCATGCGTCAGGTGCTGCGCGTCATCGATCCCGTGCCGGAACGCACGCCGTTCGGCATCCACGTCCTTGTCGGCCAGAGCCACACTGTGTTCATGGCCGACACCACCGTGAATGAACGCCCCTCTGCGCAGGAACTGGCGGACATTGCGATCCAGACCGCCGCCGTTGCGCGTCGCATGGGCCACGAACCGCGCGTCGCCTTCCTGTCCTATTCCACCTTCGGCAATCCGTCCGGCCGCTGGATCAACAATCTGCGCGATGCCGTCACGATCCTGGACGAACGTGGCGTCGACTTCGAATATGAAGGCGAAATGGCGCCCGACGTGGCGCTCAATCCGACCGTCATGAAGAATTATCCGTACAGCCGCCTGTCCGGCCCGGCCAATGTGCTGGTGATGCCTGGCCTGCAGTCTGCAAATCTGGCAGCCAAGCTTCTGAAGGAACTGGGCGGCGATTCCGTGATCGGCCCAATGCTGGTCGGCATGGAGAAGTCGGTGCAGGTGGCGACGATGTCGTCCAACGCATCCGACCTGCTCACGCTCGCCGTGCTGGCGGCGGGAGGCATCGCAAAATAGGTGGGGGAACTGCGGTTCAATCGTTCGCGATGAGCTAGCCGAAGGACTGCACCTCTCTATTTTGAAACGCAGGCAAGAAATGGGAGAGCGCGCATGTCCGAAATGATCGTGACCACCACCAACGGTGTCGACGGCCGCCCCGCCCAACGGTACTTCGGTATCGTCACTGGCGAAGTGATCGTCGGCGCGAACATCTTCCGCGATCTGTTCGCCAACATCCGCGACATCGTCGGCGGCCGATCGGGCGCCTATGAGGATGTGCTTGCGCGCGCGCGCGAGGAAGCACTGCAGGAAATGCGCAGCCGCGCGGCGGCGCTGGGCGCCAACGCCGTGATCGGCGTCGACCTCGACTATGAAGTGCTGGGCGCGAACGGATCGATGCTGATGGTTTCGGCAACGGGAACCGCCGTCCTCGTCTAGTTGCAAGGGCTCCAGCCTCTCGCTAGAGAGCGCCATCCCGCAGCAAGATCAGGAGCAGGCCGTGGCCGGCCATAGTAAATTCAAGAACATCATGCATCGCAAGGGCGCGCAGGACAAGAAGCGCTCGGCCATGTTCTCCAAGCTCAGCCGCGAAATCACCGTGGCCGCCAAGATGGGCATGCCCGATCCAGACATGAACCCACGCCTCCGTCTGGCCGTCAACGCCGCCAAGGCGCAGTCGATGCCCAAGGACAATATCCAGCGCGCCATCGACAAGGCGTCGAAGGGCGATGGCGAGAATTACGAGGAAGTCCGCTACGAGGGCTATGGCCCCGGCGGCATCGCGATCATCGTCGAGGCGCTGACGGACAACCGCAACCGCACCGCGACCAACGTGCGCACCGCCTTCTCCAAGAATGGCGGCAATCTGGGCGCATCCGGCGCGGTCAGCCACGGCTTCGATCGCATGGGCCTCATCACCTATCCCGCCAGCGTGGGCGACGCCGAGAAGGTGTTCGAGGCGGCGCTCGAAGCCGGCGCGGATGATGTCGCCTCGTCCGAAGACGAGCATGAGATCTGGACGAGTGTCGAGGCGCTGCACGAAGTCGCCAAGGCGCTGGAAGGATCGCTCGGTGAAGCGGAAAGCGCCAAGCTCGCCTGGAAGCCGCAAACTACCGTCGAAGTGGGTGAGGACACCGCCGCGACGCTGCTCAAGCTGGTCGATACGCTGGATGACGACGATGACGTCCAGACGGTCTGGGGCAATTATGAGGTCCCGGACTCGGTGATGGAGAAACTGGGCTGAACCTCCCTCCCGCATGCGGGAGGGGGATATGATTATCCTCGGCTTCGACCCCGGCCTCGGTACCACGGGCTGGGGCCTGATCTCCGCCGATGGCAATCGCCTCTCCCACATCGCCAACGGCCATATCTCGACCGATGCAAAGGCGCCGCTGGCAACGCGCCTGCTGGCGCTCGATGCCGCGCTGACGGATCTCATCCTCGCTTATCGGCCGGAAGGCGCCGCCGTCGAGGAAGTGTTCGTCAACGCCAATCCCCAATCAACGCTGAAACTCGGCCAGGCCCGCGGCGTCGTGCTCCTGGGCGCTGCGCGATCGGGCATCGACGTCGGCGAATATGCCGCCCGCCTCGTCAAGAAATCGGTGGTGGGCGTCGGCAATGCCAGCAAGGATCAGGTCCACGCCATGGTCGCGCGCCTGTTGCCGGGGACGAAGATCGCCGGTGCGGACGCCGCCGACGCGCTGGCCGTCGCCATCACCCACGCACACCACATCGCCACCGCGCGCCGTATCCCCCGCTAGCCCCCCCAACAGATCGCGTTGGACACGCCGCGTCCACACGATAAGCTGCGACTTGGGGGGCTCTTATGGCGGGACAGTCGGGGTCACATCATCTGCTGCGCGTGCTGGGCACGGCGTTCGGCGTCGCCGCGATCATCGGCGGCACGATCGGCCAGGGCATCATGCGGACGCCCGGCATCGTCGCGCAGGAAATACCGCGCAACGATCTGATCCTGCTGCTCTGGTTTGCGGGCGGCGTGCTGGCCTGGGTCGACGCCATGTCCTCGATGGAACTCGCGGCGTCGATACGGCGCAGCGGCGGCCCCTATGTGTTTGCGCGCCGCGCTTTCGGTCGATTTCTCGGCCTGGCCGTGGGCGTGACCGACTGGCTCGGCAATGTCGCCGCCATCGCCTATATCGCTGTCGTCTTCGGGGAATATCTCCATCGCCTCGGCATTGGACTGGCTTTGCCCATCGGCGTAATCGCCGCCGTCCTGCCGCTTGCGTGCGCGGGCATCCACTGGTTCGGCACGCGCTTAGGCGGCCAATCCCAGGAAGTCGGCAGTGCGATCAAGGCGTTGATCTACTGCGGGCTTATCGCCCTGCTGCTGCTCGTGCCGCATGCGCAGCCGACTGCCGCATCGTCCCCCGCCTCCACACCCGCGATCGGATGGATGGCCGTCATCGTCGCCATGCGCGCGATCGTCACGACCTATACTGGCTGGAACGCCGCCATCTACTTCTCCGAAGAGATGGTCGATCCGCGCAAGGCCATCGTCCGCGCCACCCGCACCGGCATCCTCACGGTAACCTCGGTTTATGTGCTGATGAACGTCGCGCTTTTGCGGACACTCAGTCCTTCGGAAATGGCCGGGAGCACACTCGTTGCAGCCGATGCCGCCGAGCGGGCGTTCGGCGGCTCGACCGGGACGATCGACATGGCGGTGACGATCATCTCGCTCATATCGGTCGTCACCATCGCGAACGGCATGGTGATGCAGTTCCCGCGGGTACTATACGCCATCGCCTGTGATGAGGACGCCTCCGCTCTCTCCAGCGTCGCCGACAACGGAACGCCGCGCCTCGCGCTGATCCTGACTGCCATCGGCGCGGCGCTGCTCGCATCCGTCGGCATATACGACATATTGATCGCCTTCAGCGCGTCGCTGCTCACGGCGATGGGATTGTCCGTGAACATTGCCGCGATGGTGATGCGATGGCGCGAACCGGATCTGGAACGTCCCTATCGCATGCCGCTCTTCCCGCTCCCCGCGCTGGCGGCGCTGTGCCTGAACGGATTGCTGCTTGGCGGCTTCATCCTGGAGGACATGAAAACATCCGCCGTCGCTTTCGGTCTCCTGCTTTTGCTGACCCTCGGCCTCCAGTTGCTGCGCCGCCGTCAGCCCCCCGTTTCCGCAGCGACATAGTTTCCAGTAGAAACGAACCATGAACACCGCTAAGCCCGCCGCATGATCGCGAAGCTGAAAGGGCGCCTCGACAGCACAGGCATCGACCATGCGGTCATCGACGTCGGCGGCGTCGGTTATCTGGTGGGGGCATCCGCCCGTACGCTTTCCGCGCTCGGCGCGGTGGGTGAGGCCGTGACGGTCCATACCGAAATGCTGGTTGCGGAGGATTCGATCCGCCTCATGGGCTTCGCCACCGCCCAGGAACGCGACTGGTTCCGGCTGTTGACGGGCGTACAGGGCGTCGGCGCCCGCGTCGCCCTCGCCATCCTGTCCGCTCTGGAACCGGCCGAACTGCACCGGGCGATCGCCATGGGGGACAAGGCGATGGTCGCGCGCGCAAACGGCGTCGGACCAAAGCTGGCGATGCGCATCGTCAACGAACTGAAGGACAAAATCGGCGTCGCGCCGGCCGGCACGTCGCTCGCAGCAGGCATGGCTCCCGCGCCCACCGGCAGCCATGCCGCCGACGCTGTCTCCGCGCTCCAGA
>Ga0075012_10000648_pt1 | contig 36193 bp, 27 predicted proteins | sample All_14_2_FD_71474 | JGI IMG/M metagenome (GOLD analysis project Ga0075012, IMG submission 71474) | Freshwater microbial communities in response to fracking from Pennsylvania, USA - Allegheny Zone_MetaG_DW_15 | ecosystem: Environmental > Aquatic > Deep subsurface > Groundwater > Drilled...
GTTCAACACGGGGGCTGCCGCAGCCGCGCAACGTCATCCGTTGGGCGACCGCACCCGCACGGCCTCCGAACAGCGCCGCGACGCCGAGTTCGCCCGCGAGGGGGCCGCCGCCCTGCGTCGCTACGAGGCCCGTCGAGCGCCGTTGACGGGCGGCGTCGGGGTGACGACCTCCGGCGAATGTCCTGGCGGCAACCTCGGCGGGGGTTGCGCCGGGGCCCACCTCGATCTGTCGATGCGCGAAGGTGCCCAGAGCCTGATCCGGTCGCCGACAGCCCGGCAAAGTCATCAGCCCCTGCCGGGGCATCACGATTAATCGCCGCCCGAACACTCAGTCCGTCGCGTCAAGGGCGCGCGCCATCCGTTGCTCCAGTTCTAGTCGCTGCATCGGGAACAAAACGTCCGTCTGGATCGAATACAGGCTCTCGATGAAGGCACGGTCCCAGTCACTCAGACCGTCCGAGACGATCCCAGGTGTCTCGAACAGGTTTAGGATGCTGGTCCGCTCAGCTATATTGGCTCCCATTGGCGCGTCCACCAGGGTCACGAAGGCGATATAGGCGGCTAGACTGTCCAACGGCAGTTGGGCGATCCGGCGGGCATTCACGACGATCATCGCCCTTTCGATTCGCTCGGACGTGCTCTGGGTGATGCGGCTGTTGGGCAGTTCGATAGGCTCGCCGCTGGTGCGGGTGACCCGCTCGTCGATTAGCGGCGACCGCCCGGCCGCGCCCACCCGTGTGCGATGTTCCCAACGCACGGGGGCCGAGGCCGCAACGAACTCGGCCTGGATCTGACGCCGGTTCTGGAAAAAGCGGTTGCGAGACCGGCTCGAAATGGCCCGAGCGAACCCGTCAGCATCGTCGGCGATCACGACCATGACATTGGGTCGACACGCCGGTCGGTCCGAGCGGATGTTCAGCGACGCGAACACATCGCCGACCGCGGCGCGAAGCCGCTCGTTATCCGCATGGGGACCGCCGATGATCCGCAGGCAGATCGGCTCTCCCCACCGGGCGATCTGGCCACGATTGCCACCGCGAGGTCCTGAATCCGTCAGGATGTCGACGAAGGCCTCGACCGCCGCCCGGTTCGGTGCAGTGACCACGATATCATCCAGCACCACCGCAGGCGGCTCTTGAATCTGCGGCGACCCGGACGGGTCCGTTGTCGTCAGCATGAAGGTCAGAAGGATCGGCAGGATCATGACACCACTGTTCCACCTGGGTCGCCCTGCCCCCAGTCCAGAGTGCATTGGACGCTTCCAAGGCGCAACCTGACCGCGTTCCCCACCGGTAGCGATCCAGACTCATTCTTCGTTCAAGCAGCCCTGGGGCAACAAAAAAGGCGACGCCGTGAACTGCGCCGCCTTCTTCATTTCAGTCCACCGAAACCGGCTTATTCGCTTTCGGCCAGCTCCAGTTGCAGGTCGGCCGGCAGAGGCTCGACGGCGGCTTCGCGGTTCGAGGTGAGCTGGGCGTCACGCTCGTTGGCGACCTTCTGCAGCGACCGGAGGTACGCACCCGTGCCCGCCGGGATCAGACGGCCGACGATGACGTTCTCCTTAAGCCCTTCAAGCATGTCCTTCTTGCCATGGACCGAGGCGTCGGTGAGGACGCGGGTGGTCTCCTGGAATGACGCCGCCGAGATGAAGCTGCGGGTCTGCAGCGACGCCTTGGTGATGCCGAGCAGAACCGGCTGGGTGGTAGCGATCCGGCCGCCACGCTTCTCGACCTTCTCGTTCTCGAACACGGCCTCGGCCACCTCGACCGTGTCGCCACGGATGAGAGTGGTCTCGCCCGAGTCGAGAATCTCGACCTTCTGCAGCATCTGCCGAACGATCACCTCGATATGCTTGTCGTTGATCGGCACGCCCTGCAGTCGATAGACCTCCTGCACCTCGTTCACGAGATACTCGGCCAGCGCCTCAACGCCCTGGATACGGAGCAGATCGTGCGGATCGGGGTTGCCGTCAATGATGTAGTCGCCCTTCTGGATCAGATCGCCGTCATGGACGGAGATGTGCTTGCCTTTGGGGATCAGGAACTCGACGGGCTCGCCCTGGTTGCCATCGGCATCGGGTTCCGGCGTGATTTTGATGCGGCGCTTGTTCTTGTAGTCGCGACCGAATTCGACGCGACCGTCCATCTCGGCGATGACCGCGCAATCCTTGGGACGACGGGCCTCGAACAGCTCGGCCACCCGCGGCAGACCGCCGGTGATGTCGCGGGTCTTGGCACCCTCGGTCGGGATACGGGCCAGGATTTCGCCGGGCTTCACCTCGTCGCCATTGGCCACCGAAAGAATGGCACCAACGGGCAACAGATAACGGGCCTCTGACCCCGAGGCCAGTTTGGCGAACTCGTCACCCCGGGTGATTCCCATGGCCGGACGCAGGTCCGAGCCGCGGGGGCTGGCGCGCCAGTCGATGACCACGCGCTGGGCGATGCCCGTCGCTTCGTCCGTTTCCTCACGGAACGACAGACCCTCGACCAGATCCTCGAAACGGACGATGCCGCCAACTTCGGTCAGGATGGGGGTGGTATAGGGGTCCCATTCCGACAGACGCTGGTTCTTCTTGACCGTATCGCCTTCCTTGACCCGCAGACGACCGCCGTAGGGGATCTTGTAGCTTTCACGATCCTTGCCATCGACCATCACCGTCACGATGACGTTACGGCTCATGGAGACCAGATCGCCGTGGGCTGCAGTGACGGTGGGGCCGACGATCTTGATCGTGCCGGCGTTGGTCGCCTCATAGAAGGAGGTTTCCGCGACCTGGGCCGTGCCGCCGATGTGGAAGGTCCGCATCGTCAGCTGGGTACCTGGCTCACCGATCGACTGCGCCGCGATGACGCCGACCGCTTCGCCGATATTCACGTTGGTACCGCGCGCCAGGTCACGACCATAGCACATGCCACAGATGCCCGCCTCGGCCTCACAGGTCAGGGCAGAGCGGACCTTGACCGACTGAACGCCCTGGGCGTCGATGACCTCGACCACGTCCTCCACCAGATAGGTGTCGGCCGGGAACAGGACGTTGTCGGTGCCCGGTTCCTTGATGTCCTCGGCATTGTAACGGCCCAGAACCCGCTGACCCAGCGAGACCAGAACGTCGCCGCCCTCGACCACGGCACGCAGGGTGATGCCCCGCGTGGAACCGCAGTCATCCTCGGTGACGATCGAATCCTGGGCCACATCCACCAGACGACGGGTCAGGTAACCCGAGTTGGCGGTCTTCAGGGCCGTGTCGGCCAGACCCTTGCGGGCACCGTGGGTGGAGTTGAAGTATTCGAGGACGGTCAGGCCTTCCTTGAAGTTCGAGACGATCGGGGTCTCGATGATCTCACCGGACGGCTTGGCCATCAGGCCACGCATCCCTCCGAGTTGCTTCATCTGGGCCTGCGAACCGCGGGCACCGGAGTTGGCCATCATATAGACCGAGTTGATCTCCGCGGTACGTCCCGAAGCCAGGACGCGCGGTTGCGCGATCTCGCCCATCATCTCGTCGGCGACCCGGTCCGTGGCCTTGGCCCAGGCATCGACGACCTTGTTGTACTTTTCGCCCTTGGTGATCAGGCCGTCGGCGTACTGCTGCTCGTATTCCTCGACCAGAGTCCGCGTGGCGGCGACGATCTCGACCTTCTTGGCCGGGATCACGATGTCGTCCTTGCCGAAGGAAATCCCGGCCTTGGCCGCTTCCTTGAAGCCGAGGCCCATCATCTGGTCGGCAAAGATCACCGTCGCCTTCTGACCGCAGTGGCGATAGACCACGTCGATCAGGTTGCCGATTTCCTTCTTCGTCAGGTTCTTCTCGAGCAGGCGGTAGCCGACGTTGGGGTTCTTGGGCAGAAGCGCGCCCAGCTTCATCCGGCCGGGCGTGGAGTCGATCACCTTGGTGATCGCGTTGCCGTCCTTGTCTTCCTCGGTCCAGCGCGCCTTGATGCGGGTGTGCAGGGTCACCACACCGGCATCCAGTGCTGCATCGATCTCGCCCATGTTGGCGAACAGCTTGCCCTCGCCTGGCTCACCGTCCTTGACCAGCGAGATGTAGTACAGACCCAGGACGATATCCTGCGACGGCACGATGATCGGCTTGCCGTTGGCGGGCGAAAGGATGTTGTTGGTCGACATCATCAGGACGCGCGCTTCGAGTTGCGCCTCCAGCGACAGCGGAACGTGAACAGCCATCTGGTCGCCGTCGAAGTCGGCGTTGAAGGCGGCGCAGACCAGCGGGTGCAACTGGATGGCCTTGCCCTCGATCAGCTTGGGTTCGAACGCCTGGATGCCCAGACGGTGCAGCGTCGGCGCGCGGTTCAGCATCACCGGGTGTTCGCGGATAACCTCCTCGAGGATGTCCCACACCTGGGGCTGCTCGCGCTCGACCATCCGCTTGGATTGCTTGACGGTACCCGACAGACCCTTGGCGTCAAGACGCGCATAGATGAAGGGTTTGAACAGCTCGAGCGCCATTTTCTTGGGCAGGCCGCATTCGTGCAGCTTCAGGTCGGGACCGACCACGATGACCGAACGACCCGAATAGTCGACGCGCTTGCCCAGAAGGTTCTGGCGGAAGCGGCCCTGCTTGCCCTTCAGCATGTCGGCCAGCGACTTCAGCGGGCGCTTGTTGGCCCCCGTGATGACGCGACCGCGACGGCCGTTGTCGAACAGGGCGTCGACGGATTCCTGCAGCATCCGCTTTTCGTTGCGGATGATGATGTCCGGGGCCCGCAGCTCCATCAGGCGCTTCAGGCGGTTGTTCCGGTTGATCACGCGGCGATACAGGTCGTTGAGGTCCGACGTCGCGAAACGACCCCCGTCCAGCGGCACCAGTGGGCGCAGTTCCGGAGGGATGACTGGAACGACCGTCAGGATCATCCACTCAGGCTTGTTGCCGCTTTCGAGGAAGGCCTCGATCAGCTTCAGGCGCTTGGAGGCCTTCTTGGCCTTCATTTCCGAGGGGCTGTCGGCCAGTTCGCCACGGTGACGCTCGGCCTCGGCGTTGAGGTCGATGTTCATCAGCAGGTGGCGAACCGCCTCGGCACCGATCTCGGCAGTGAAGCCGTCATCGCCGAATTCGTCCTGGTAGCGATAGAACTCGTCTTCCGTCAGCAGCTGGTTCTGCTTCAGCGGGGTCAGACCCGGCTCTGTGATGATGTAGTTCTCGAAATACAGGACCCGTTCGACGTCCTTCAACGCCATGTCGAGCATCAGCGAGATGCGCGATGGCAGGGACTTCAGGAACCAGATGTGGGCTACGGGAGACGCCAGTTCGATGTGGCCCATCCGCTCGCGCCGAACACGGGCAAGCGTAACTTCAACGCCGCACTTCTCGCAGATAATACCCTTGTACTTCATACGCTTGTACTTGCCGCACAGGCATTCATAGTCCTTGGTCGGGCCAAAGATACGGGCGCAGAACAGGCCGTCACGCTCGGGCTTGAACGTGCGATAGTTGATCGTCTCGGGCTTCTTGATCTCGCCGAACGACCACGAACGGATCTTTTCCGGCGAGGCCAGGGCGATCTTGATCTGGTCGAAGGTCGGGGTGACCGGGACCGCATTGAAGATGTTCAGGACTTCCTGGTTCATCTTGTTTTCCTTGCTGCGGCCTATGCCGCGAATAATAGGTTCGAGAAGCTAGGTTCGACGTTCGAGGGAGGCGAGATCGAAGGGGCGGAGACGACTGACTCGCCCCTCACCCCTCGACCCTCACCCCTCAAGAGTTCTCCAGCTCCACGTTCAGACCCAGCGAACGCATTTCCTTGATGAGCACGTTGAAGCTCTCGGGAATGCCCGCCTCGAAGCTGTCGTCGCCTCTGACGATGGCTTCGTAGACCTTGGTGCGGCCGGCCACGTCGTCGGACTTGACCGTCAGCATTTCCTGCAGGGTGTAGGCGGCACCGTAGGCTTCCAGAGCCCAGACCTCCATCTCCCCGAAGCGCTGACCGCCGAACTGCGCCTTGCCGCCCAGCGGTTGCTGGGTGACGAGCGAGTACGGTCCAATCGAGCGGGCGTGGATCTTGTCGTCGACCAGGTGGTGCAGCTTCAGCATATAGATGTAGCCGACCGTGACCGGACGCTTGAACTGCTCACCGGTCTGACCGTCATAGACGATCGACTGACCCGAACGCTCCAGACCCGCCTTCTCCAGCAGATCCTCGATGTCCGAAATGTGCGCGCCGTCGAACACCGGGGTGGCGAACGGAACGCCCTTCGACAGGTTCTTCGCCAGTTCGATCAGGTCATCTTCGTCCTGAGGAAGCGGCGTGTCTTCGCCGTAGATGCTGGTCAGGTTGTCGATCAGTGCCTGCTTCTGCCCGCCCTGTTGCCAGGCTTCCAGCAGACCCTGGATCTGACGACCCAGACCCGCAGAGGCCCAACCCAAGTGGGTTTCGAAGATCTGGCCGATGTTCATGCGCGACGGCACGCCCAGCGGGTTCAGAACGACGTCGACCGAAGTCCCGTCCTCAAGATGCGGCATGTCCTCGATCGGCAGGATCTTGGAGATGACGCCCTTGTTGCCGTGACGGCCGGCCATCTTGTCACCGGGTTGCAGCTTGCGCTTCACCGCCACGAAGACCTTGACCATCTTCATCACGCCGGGGGGCAATTCGTCGCCGCGCTGCAGCTTCTCGACCTTGTCCTCGAAGCGACGGTCCAGAGCCTTCCGGGCGTTCTCGAACTGGGCCTTCATGGCCTCCAGCTCGCCCATGGCCTTTTCATCGTCGAGAGCGATCTGCCACCACAGGCCGCGCGACAGCTCGCCCAGCTTGTCTTCGGTGACCTCGCCACGACCCAGGCCCTTGGGACCAGACGTGGCGTTCTTGCCCAGAAGCAGAGGCTTCAGGCGGCCATAGACGTTGCGTTCCAGGATCGCGAGTTCGTCGTCCCGGTCCTTGCCGAGGCGTTCGATTTCCGAACGCTCGATCGACATGGCGCGTTCGTCCTTGTCGACGCCGTGACGGTTGAACACGCGCACGTCGACGACCGTGCCGGCGACGCCGGGCGGCAGACGGAGCGATGTGTCACGAACATCAGAGGCCTTCTCGCCGAAAATGGCGCGCAGCAGCTTCTCTTCCGGCGTCATCGGGCTTTCGCCCTTCGGCGTCACCTTGCCGCACAGAATGTCGCCCGGCTGGACCTCGGCGCCAATGGCCACAATGCCCGCCTCGTCGAGGTTGCGCAGGGCTTCCTCGCCGACGTTGGGGATGTCGCGGGTAATTTCTTCCGGCCCCAGCTTGGTGTCGCGGGCCATCACTTCGAACTCGTCGATGTGGATCGAGGTGAACACGTCGTCACGGACGATGCGCTCGCTGATCAGGATCGAGTCCTCGAAATTATAGCCGTTCCAGGGCATGAAGGCGACGAGCGCATTCCGGCCCAGGGCCAGTTCGCCCAGGTCCGTCGAGGGGCCGTCGGCAATGACGTCGCCGACCTTGACCTCATCGCCCACGCGCACGATCGGGCGCTGGTTGATGCAGGTCGACTGGTTGGACCGCTGGAACTTGGACAGGCGATAGATGTCGACGCCCGAACGGCCGGCGTCGAGCTCGTTGGTCGCGCGGACCACGATGCGAGTACCGTCGATCTGTTCGACCACGCCGTCACGACGGGCGACCACGACGGCTCCCGAGTCACGCGCCACGACCGCTTCCATGCCGGTACCGACCAGAGGCGCATCGGACTGTACCAGAGGCACGGCCTGACGCTGCATGTTCGCGCCCATCAGGGCCCGGTTGGCGTCATCGTTTTCCAGGAAGGGGATCAGGGCAGCGGCGACCGAAACGACCTGCTTCGGCGACACGTCCATCATGTCGACGTCGGCCTTGATCAGCAGCTGGGATTCCCCGTTGATCCGGCCAGGAACCAGATCATCGACGATCTCGCCGTTGTTCAGCGAAATGTTCGCCTGGGCGATCGTGTATTTCGATTCCTCCATCGCCGAGATGTAAACCACCTCGTTCTGGGCCATACCGTCCTTCACGCGACGGTAGGGGCTCTCGATGAAGCCGTATTTGTTGACCCGGGCGTGGGTGGCCAGCGAGTTGATCAGGCCGATGTTCGGGCCTTCCGGCGTTTCGATCGGGCAGATACGGCCATAGTGGGTCGGGTGAACGTCGCGAACTTCAAAGCCCGCACGCTCGCGCGTCAGACCGCCCGGGCCAAGCGCCGACAGGCGACGCTTGTGGGTGATCTCCGACAGCGGGTTGGTCTGGTCCATGAACTGCGACAGCTGCGACGAGCCGAAGAATTCACGCACCGAGGCGGCAGCCGGCTTGGCGTTGATCAGGTCGTGCGGCATGACCGTGTCAATATCGACCGAGGACATGCGCTCCTTGATGGCCCGCTCCATGCGCAGCAGGCCGACGCGGTACTGGTTTTCCAGCAGCTCCCCCACCGAACGGACCCGGCGGTTGCCCAGGTTGTCGATGTCGTCGATCTCGCCACGACCATCCTTCAGCCCGACCAGGATCTGCAGGACCTTCAGCACGTCGTCCTTGCGCAGGACACGGATTTCGTCGGAAACCTCGGGCGTTTCCAGACGCATGTTCATCTTGACCCGGCCCACGGCCGACAGGTCGTAGCGTTCGGCATCGAAGAACAGCGAGTTGAACATCGCCTCGGCCGCTTCCGGGGTCGGCGGCTCGCCGGGACGCATCACGCGATAGACGTCAAACAGCGCGTCCTCGCGGCCCGCCGATTTGTCGACCCGCAGGGTGTTGCGCATATAGGCACCGACCGTGACGTGGTCGATGTCCAGCACGTCGATGGTGGTGAAGCCCTTGCCTTCCAGCAGGGCGATCGATTCCGCATCCAGCTCGTCACCGGCCTCGGCATAGATCTCGCCGGTTTCGTAGTTGACGGCGTCGGCAGCCAGATAGCGCGTCACGAGCGCGTCGGCTGCCAGCGACAGCGACTTGGTCGTGTCACCCAGCTTTTTGGCGGCGCGGGCGCTGATCTTCTGACCGGCCTGGGCGACCACTTCGCCGGTGTCGGCATCGACCAGATCGAACTCGGGCTTCACGCCTCTCCAGCGTTCGGCCTTGTAGGGGGTGACCCAGCCTTCGCCGCGCTTCTCGTAGGGAACGGTCTCGTAGAACGTCCGCAGGATTTCCTCGCCGTCCATGCCAAGGGCATAGAGGAAGGTCGTCGCGGGCAGCTTGCGGCGACGGTCGATACGAACGAACACCACGTCCTTGGCGTCGAACTCGAAGTCGAGCCACGAACCACGGTAAGGAATGACGCGAGCGGCGAACAGCAACTTGCCGGAGCTGTGCGTCTTGCCCTTGTCGTGGTCGAAGAACACGCCCGGCGAGCGGTGCATCTGCGAGACGATCACGCGCTCGGTGCCGTTGACGATGAAGGTCCCCTTGTCCGTCATCAGGGGGATGTCCCCCATGTAGACGTCCTGTTCCTTGATATCCTTGACCGAGCGGGCACCGGTTTCCTCATCCGCCTCGAACACGATCAGGCGCAGCTTGACCTTCAGCGGCGCGGCATAGGTCATGTCGCGCTGGATGCATTCCTCGACGTCGTACTTCGGCTCCTCGAACTCGTAGGAGACGTACTCCAGAACGGCGCGCTCGTTGAAGTCCTTGATCGGGAAGACCGACTTGAACACAGCCTCGATACCCTGGTCCTTGCGGACGCCCGGACGGACCTCGCGCTGCAGGAACTGTTCGTAGGACGCGCGCTGAACTTCAATCAGGTTCGGCATCTCGACGGCTTCGGGGATACGGCCGAAGCTCTTGCGGATGCGCTTCTTACCGGTGAAGGTCGTGGCGGAAGCGATCTGACCGTTGATGGCGAGACCGTTCAGGACGTCAGTCATTCAATGTTTCCCATACCGCACGGCATGACCCGTGGGAGAAATGCAGCGGCACGACGCGCTTTTCAGCGGCCGTGACAATCGGCTTCGGCTCCCACCCTCGGACCACGAACGGACCAGGAAGCCTGAAATCTGAGAGCTCCCTGGGTAAGGAGCCACGCCTTCGCTCGGTCGGAGGGCGACGGACCGGGCCTCGGCGCTTTCGCGCGAAATCATGAGAGTGATTGCGGAATGCGGACGTATACTCGCTTTGACGGCGAAATAAAGACCGATCCACAGGGAATGTCCGTCTTTTTCAGATGAGCGCTTGACCGCGCCGTCATACAGCCGATCGCGGCTTCGCAGGGTGGAAAACCGCTGCTAGTTTGGCACCATGACACGTATCGCCCTTGCCGCCGCACTCACCCTTTCCGCAACCCTTTCAGCCTGCGCATCGGGTCCTCCGGAGGTTCTGATGGCCGCCGTGCCATCGGATGCGGCGTCCTGGGTCCCGGCCCAGCGGGGTTACCTGGCGTGGAGCTCGACCCGGCGCGACTGGACCGTGGCACCATCGGGACTGCAATACAGACGTGTCGGCGGTGCCAAACCACGCGCACCGATGCCGACTGCTGCCGACGTGGTCCGCGTCCACTATCGCGGAACCCTGATCAACGGGGTCGAATTCGACAGTTCTTATTCACGCAACGAACCCGCTGAATTCCCCCTGGGCCGCGTCATTCGCGGCTGGACCGAAGGGGTCGCCCTAATGCATGTCGGCGAGACCTATGATTTCATCATCCCGGCTGATCTCGCCTATGGGCCTCGGGCCATGGGATCCGACATTCCGGCCAACTCGACCCTGCTGTTTCGGGTCCAGCTTCTGGCCATCAATCCCGGCAGCACACCGGCAGGATAATCGCTCAGCCGCACCGGACCTGTTCGACGACTTCGGTCTGGGCGTTGAAAAAGATGTTCTGGCGATAGGGCGAGAAATCCATCGTCACCGTGCAGGTGGTACAGACGACGCGGCGGTTGACTACATCTACCGGCACAGGAATTTCGCGCTTGTTGCGTCCAACAAGCCATTGCAGGTCGGCAGCCTTGCAGAGGTCCGCCTCACTATCGGGCATATGTGATCCGACGGGCTGTGTCGCCTCCGCCTGTTCGACCACGGCAGGAGCAGGCGATGTCGGGGTCGGCGTCGAACAGCCACCGAGCATCAGCACAATGATCATGCCGCCTTTTGCCAGCCCTCGTCGGTCTGTTTCCAATAGGCGAGGTTCGCTCCGTCCCCCTTGAGACGCCGCCAACGTTCGCGCGCGCCATGCAGTGCCGTCTCGTCGCGTCCGTCGAAGATGATGAAGCATCGCTCGAAATCCTCCGTGGTGCCCAGTCCAGAGCTGTCGATGATGAACAGCGCTTGAGCGCAGTTCAGGTTCTCAGCGCCGGTCGTCAACAAGATCGGCTGTCGATCCGCATTCGGCTCATCAGCACGACCGTGGGCAAGGAAGCTGTCATCGCGCCACGTCCAAAGCCGGTCATCAATGTCCTCGAGTTGACGGGCGTCAGCGATCCTGACCAACGCACGCCACCCCCGCTTCATGGTGCGGTCCAGAAGTTCGGGCAGCACCTGCTCAAGCGTGGACCGCTCCAGATGGTAGAACCAGATTTCCGGAGCGGTCGATTCGGCCATCAGGCTTCGTAAGAGTCAGTCACCATGCGGTCGAGGGTCCGCACACCGAATCCGACGGCACCATCGGGTACCGTATTGACGGTGGACTTGTTGACCCAGGCCGTCGGGGCGATGTCCAGATGAGCCCAGGGCGTGCCGTTTGTGAACCGTTGCAGGAACAAGGCCGCCGTGATGGATCCGCCCGCCCGTCCGTTTCCAGTGTTCTTTACATCGGCAATCGCGCTGTCGATGTGCTTTTCATACTGTTTGGGCAGGGGCATCCGCCAGAAATTCTCGCCAACCTTTTCGGCCGCCGCGAAGATCGGTCCTGCGACAGCTTCGTCGTTGGCGTACAAGGCTGCATAGTCCAGCCCGAGCGCGACGATGGCCGCACCGGTCAGGGTCGCCAGATCGATCATGAATTTCGGCTTGAAGCGGTCCTGAGTGTACCAGAGGGCGTCGGCGAGCACGAGACGACCCTCAGCATCGGTATTGATGACCTCGACGGATTGGCCCGACATCGAGATCACGACATCGCCCGGACGCTGGGCATTGCCGTCTGGCATGTTCTCGACCAGGCCCAGCACGCCGACGGCGTTGATCCGGGCCTTGCGGCCCGCGAGAGCGTGCATCAGGCCGGCCACCGCAGCGGCTCCGCCCATGTCCCACTTCATGTCTTCCATGCCCTCGGCCGGCTTGATCGAGATGCCGCCGGTGTCGAAGGTCACACCCTTGCCGACGAAGGCCAGAGGCTGACTTCCCGGCTCGCCACCGTTCCACTGGATCACGGCCAACTGGCTTTCGCGGCGGCTTCCCTGACCGACGCCCAACAGGGTCCACATTCCCAGCCTTGCCATCTCCTCCTCGCCCAGGATCTCGACCTTGAGACCGAGAGCCTCCAGAGCCTTAACCCGTCTGGCGAACTCGGCCGGGTACAGGACATTGGCGGGCTCGGCGACCAGGTCGCGAGCAAAGATCACGGCATCGGCCACTGCCGACATCGGCTCATAGGCGGCCTCTGTGGCACGCAGGTCCGACGTCACGATCCGCACCGTCGTTACCGAAGGAAGCTTTTCCGGCTTCAGGGTCGTCCGGTATTTGTTGAATGTGTAGGCCGCCAGCCGCACCGCGAACCCGGCCCTTGCCGATTGCTCCGGTGTCAGATGGCCAAAATCCAGTGTCAGCGTTTGTGCGCCTGACAGCTTGATCGCATGATAGGCCGCACCGGCTGCCGTCTCGACGCCGATCTCGGTCAACACCTCCTTACCTGCGCCGACCAGTACAACGCTCGACGCCTCCACGCCGGACGGAGCTGCGACGACCAGGGTGGTGTTTTCCGCACCGGTAAAACGGCTTGATGTCATGGCCTTGCCCAGAGCACCCGACGTCGCCGCATCCAGCCCAAGCCCGGTTCCGAGCAAGGTCCGCCCCTCACCGACCAGAACGGCAATAACCTCAGTTGGGCCCGCAGCGGCGGCAAATTCGATCTTCATGCAACGCACTCCAGCCGGGTTCTGGAACCCGGTCATTGATACTGTGAGACGGCAGACCTCGCGGTTGTCCGCGACGCCTCCGGGTGTGTATTAGATGCTCCCCATCGCCCGCGCCCGCAACATGGGTGATCATTTCTCTCCGCATGACCTTGATTCAACGCTATCTTTTCCGCCAGATCGGGCTGCCTGTCACGGCGGCCTGCGGAGCCTTGGCGGGAATCGGCCTATTGAGCCAGAGCCTGGATCAACTTGAGGTCATCGTCGAACGCGGACAGAGCGTCTGGGTTATGGTCAAGCTGACCCTTCTGGCCCTTCCCCAGCTGTTTTCCGTCATCCTGCCGATCGGTCTGTTCGTTGGCGCATTGATCGCACTGACACGGTTGCAGCGCGAACAGGAACTGACCGCCGCCTTCGCCAGCGGAATGACCCGATGGACGGTAATTTCACCGGCGGTCCGCATCGCCCTCATCGCGACCGGCGTGACCTTGCTGATGACGGTCGTGATCCAGCCGTGGGCCCAGCGCACATCGCGCGAACAGGCCTATGCGATCCGCACCGACCTCGCCGCCCTGCTGGTCGAGGAAGGACGTTTCGTTCAGGGGCCGGAAGGCCTGACCGTCTATGTTCAACAGATCGAGCAGAACGGTCTGCTCAAGAACCTGTTCGTTTATCTCGACAACGACGGCAAGGTTCGGACCTGGGATGCCGCCGAGGCACGGTTTGAAAAGGTTGACGGACAACCTTTTCTGACCCTGACCAATGGTTCGATGCAGGAATATTCATCCAATGGCGTGTTGAATCAGTTTTCGTTCGCCCGCTTTCCCTTCGATCTGAGTCCCTTCACGGATGCCCGCGAAACGATCCGGTACAAGCCCGCCGACCTTTGGATGGGACAGTTATTCGACCCGACGTCCGCAGTGATCTCGGTCAGCGGATCACGAGGCGAACTGCTGGCCGAGGCTCATTCGCGACTGTCTTCGCCACTCTATGCCCTGACAGCGATGGCGCTGGCCTTGTCGGCAATCATGGGTGGAGCCTACAGCCGGACCGGTTACGGGTTAAGAATGGCCAAGGCTGCGGCGGCCTTCCTGCTGGTTCGTGTCTTCGGTTACGCGGTTGTCGCTGCCAGCGCCTGGAACGGGTGGATGAATGTGTTCCAGTATGTCCTGCCTCTTGTTGTCGCGGCATTCGCCTTGCGATCGCTATTTCTCGCCTTGAAACCGCGGGGACGCCGCCGCGACTGGCCCGTCCTTGAAAAGCTCAAGGCGAGGTTCGCATGAGAGTCTCCTTGCGAGGAGCCCACCTGGCGCAGCGTTTTCGGCTCGGTCGTATCGAACGCTATGTCCTGATGCAGCAGTTCCGCGCCCTGGGCGTGGCGCTGGCCGTGATCTCTGCCCTGGTCATGTTGATCGATTTCGTCGAGATCTCTCGGGGTCTCGGGTCTGACACCGACCTTTCGGGCCTGCGCATTCTGGGATTGATGTTGCTGAAATCGCCGGCGGTGATCGTGCAGCTTTTGCCGTTCGTCTTCCTGTTTGGCACGCTATCGGCCTTCGTCGGCATGAACCGGCGCAGTGAACTGATCGCGATGCGCGCGGCGGGGATATCGGCCTGGCGGTTCGTCTTGCCAGCGGCTGGGGCGGCTGTTGCGCTGGGCATCGTGACCGTCACAGCGATTGGTCCCCTCGCCGCCTCCGGGGACGGCCTGTTTCAGCGTGAACGGGCCCGCATAAGCGGTTCGGTGGCCGGAGCCACCGACCGGGATGCCATCTGGCTGCGCGAAGGTGAAGGTCAACGCCAGATGGTCATACGGGCGGGGCGTCAGGACCGTGCCAACGCTCGATTGCTGGATGTGACCTTCTTTATCTACACTACAGATCCCGAGGGTCGTCGCGCCTTCAGCGAGCGGATCGATGCGAAGTCGGCTGCCCTGAGCGCAGGACGCTGGCGCCTGATGGACGCCGTCGGGGCCCAGACCGGGCAACGGGCCGTCCGCTATGCCACGCTGGACCTTCCCTCGAGCCTGGCAGACGAAGAGGCGTTCGACCGATTCGCACGCCCGCAATCGACACCCTTCTGGTCCCTCCCGGGCCAGATCCGGCGCGTCGAGGACGCCGGCTTTTCATCGACAGCCTATCGGCTAAGGATGCAGCAGTTGCTCGCGACACCGCTGATGTTCGCAGCCATGTCGATCCTGGCGGCCGCCTTCTCGCTGAGGCTGATGCGTCTGGGGGATCTGGCCCGTATGGCTGTCAGCGCGGTTGTGCTGGGTTTTGCGTTCTTTTTCCTCAATCAGGCATCGTCAGCCTTCGGCTCGGCCGAAGTGGTGCCGCCCTTCCTCGCGGCCTGGCTACCGGCGGTGCTTACGGCGCTCGCCGCCTTCACCTTGCTGTTCTATACCGAAGACGGCTAAGCGAGCCCCGTGCGGGGCCGGCTACGAAACGAGCGGAAACGGGTTTGAATGCAGCCTAACAGCAGCGCCCTCTGGCAAGTGTCCGGCACACGGGGTCGCGGTGTCCGGCTTCTGGCCGGTGCCGCCCTTGCTGCGTGCGCTCCGCTGGCGATGGCCGGTGTCGCGTATGCCCAGACATCGTCCCATGCGACCACTCCTCTGAGAGCGGACACAGCGCCCGGTCTCGACGGCCTGCCGCCCCGGGCCGTCTATATCGAGGCCGGCTCAGCCACTCGCACCGGCGACGTCATATCGGCCATTGGCGATGGCGAGAGGGTTCTGGCCCGGTTTCAGTCGCATACGCTTCGCGCCGGCAGCCTGACATACGACATCGCCTCAGGCGTGGGATCGGCCGATGACCAGGTCGAACTGACCAACCCGACAGGCGACACCGTCTATGCCAGCCATCTGGAACTCGATGCCGAGTTGAATGCCGGGGTCGCCGTCGATTTCGCCACCCGCCTGTCGAACGGTGGCAGTCTGATGGCGGCCACAGCAGTGCGGCGCTCGGCCAACGTCAATGAACTGAACTATGCGCGCTTCACGCCGTGCCCAATCTGCGACGCCGAGGGAAACCCCAAGACCCCCAGCATCTCGATCCAGGCGGAAAAGGTGGTTCAGGACGAGGAATTGCGGGCCATTCTGTTCCGTAACGCCATCTTTCGCGTCGGCGATGTTCCGGTCTTCTGGCTGCCGGCCTTTGCCGTGCCTGACCCGACCGTGGAGCGTCGCTCGGGCTTCCTGATCCCGCGCGCTGACTATGACGAGGGACGGGGCGTCTCGATCGAGGTGCCGTATCTCCATGTCGTCTCGGCATCGGAGGACTGGCTGATCAGCCCCCAGGTCAACACAAGCGTAGCACCGTTCCTGAACCTTCAGTGGCGTCGGCGTTTGGCCGATGCCACGATCGTGGCGCGCGGCGGCTATACCTATGCAAAGAATTTCGGCGACTTCGACCTGAACGGAGACGGAGACGCCGAGAGCAACGTCGATTTCGGAGATCTGACCAGCCGCAGCTATTTGCTAGCCCACGGGCGCTACGATCCGACAGGGCCATGGCGGGCGGGATTCACGGCCGAGCGGGTCTCGGACAAGACCCTGTTTGACCGATACAGCATCGACTCGCCCTATCAGGACAACGGTCTCTACTACGGCGATCAGCGCCGCCTGATCAGTCAGATCTATGCCGAGCGCCAGACGCAGCGGTCCTATCTGTCGATCGCGGCCTTCACGATCCAGAGCCTGCGTGTGACCCAGTTCAATGCCATCACGCCGGCGCTGAACGTGTTCGAGGATGATGGCACCCTGCCGGTGGTCGCACCTCTCATCGATGCTCGATGGGAGCCCCAGGCCCCTATACTGGGCGGGCGTGTGCGACTGAAGGGGTCTGCTGTTTCCCTGTCGCGGGACACCTATGTCGGCGCACCCGTGCTGAGGCTTTATGGGCCCCAGCCTGCAGCACCCATGACGACCAATGGCGTCGACAGCCAGCGCGTGACGCTTCAGGGCGACTGGCGCAGGGTCTTCATTTCGCCGGGCGGCGTCCGCTACGAACCCTTCGTTGATGCACGCTCAGACTTTTACGCGGTCTCGGATCTACCTCCGATTCTCAGTCTCGAAACCGAGACCCTGACACGCGCCCGACTCACCGGCGGAATCGATGTCAGCTATCCGCTGATCCGCCGCCTCAGTGCGACGTCGGACATCATCGTCGAGCCCCTGGCCCAGCTTTCAGTGTCCAACAAGCCCGATCTGGACCCGCGCATTCCCATCGAGGACACACAGACCTTCGAGCTGGATGAAACCTCCCTGTACCGGGTAGATCGCCTGCCAGGCTATGACGTCTACGAAGGCGGTGCCCGCCTGACGGCCGGTATGCGCACGACCCTGCGCTGGGACGAAGGTCGTACCGCCAGCCTTTTCGTGGGTCGCAGCGTCCGCGGGGATGAGGAGGATGCGTTTTTTATCCCCGTTCCCGACGCCCCCTCACGCCTGTATGACCCGTCTGGACTGGCCTCGACGACTTCGGACTGGGTCGTGCAGGGCAGTTTCTCGCCGACCGACGGTGTGCGCGGCTGGGGCCATGCGACGGTGGACAGCGCGGGCAATATCCGCCGCGCCGAGGCGGCGCTGGATGCGACCTGGGGCCGTCGAAACGCCGCCGTAGTCAGCTATATCATCGATCGCTCCAACCCCCAGGCCGGACCGCTCAATCGCAACTACGAATTCTTCCAGTTGGCAGGCCAACAGTTCGTCTATGGCAACTGGGGTGTGGCGGTCAGCGGTATCGCGGATCTGGAGCGCGACCTGATTACAAGGTCCGAAGTCGGCCTGCTGTTCGATGACGACTGCTTTCGTTTCGAGATCGGATTCCGCCAGGACAATACCCAGGTCCGGCCCTCCGGCCCTTCCGAAGGGCTTTATGTGCGCCTAAACCTCGCCACTTTTGGCGGTACAGGCTATGGGCGTGACGGTATGCGCTGAGCATGACGCTTGATGGGGCGCGACCTCCCCGACAATGGGGTCGAGACCGCGCCGCTTTGAGGAACCAGGACTGACCATGCGTTTGATTCGTTGTTCGACCGGCGTCGCCCTGGCCGCGCTCGTCGCCGGGGGGGCGATCGCCCAGGCCGTGCCGGGGCCGTCCTCTGCGCCACAAGCCCCGGCCGCAGGTGCCGGACGACTTGAGCCAGCTTCAGAACAGGGACCGACGCGCACTGCTGCAGCCGAACCCCAGTTCCAGCTGTCGGAAGGCATCATCGCCACGGTGAACGATCAGGTCATAACCTCCTTTGATCTGCGACAGAGGATGCTGATGGTGATCGCCATGAGCCAGGTCCAGCCGACCGAGGAAAACATCCCCGCGATCCAGCAGCAGGCCCTGAACGCCCTGATCGAGGAACGTCTCCAGGTTCAGGAGATCGCCAAATATCCCGACCTCAAGATCTCCGACGAAGAGGTCGACGAGGACATTGCCCGTATGGCCGAAGAGGCAGGCACGACGCCGGCCAACTATATCGCCTTCCTCGAACAGGGCGGCATCCGTGCTTCGAACATGCGCGAGCAGCTGCGCACCGAGATCGGCTGGAGAGCTCTCGTCGGCGGCCGCTTCAACAGCCGCTCCAAGGTTTCCCGTGCCGCAGTGGACCAGGCCATGCGCCAGCTCACCGAGGCCGCATCCAAGCCCCAGTATCTAATCGGCGAAATCTATCTTGAAGCCGCCCGCGTAGGCGGCCAGCAGGCCGCAATGACCGGTGCCGAGCAACTGGTCCAACAGATGGTACAGGGCGCGCCCTTCCAGGCCGTCGCCCGACAGTTCTCGGCCGCACCCTCGGCACCGCGGGGCGGCGACGCCGGCTGGGTCGTGCAGGGCACCGTTCAGCCGGCCCTGCAGGCTGCGCTGGACCAGCTCGAGGTCGGTCAGCTGTCGAGGCCGATTCCGGTCGAGGGCGGGGTCTACATCGTCTATATGCGGGACAAGCGGTCGGGGGCAGCGACGAGCCTGGTTTCGCTGAAACAGGTGATGGTCGAGTTGCCGGAGACAGCGTCTCCGGCCGATCTGGCGGCGGCCACGGGCCGGCTGGAGGCCATTCGGCCGCAACTGACATGCGACAACATGCTGGCGCGGTCGACGTCGGAGCAGGGGCTGCTTGGCTCGGACCTGGGCGAGGCCGATGTCGGCAACCTGGCACCGCAGTTCCAGCAGGTGGCCCGCACCGCCGAGGTTGGATCGATCAGCGCGCCCGTGCGGACCCCGCTGGGCGTCCACCTTCTGGCGGTCTGTGGCCGTCGTGTGGGCGGGCCCGATGCCCCCACCTTCCAGCAGGTCGAGGGTCGGCTCCAGAACCAGAACCTGGCCATGCTGGCGCGGCGCTACATCCGCGACCTGCGCGCCGACGCCCTGATCGAACTGAAGTAGAAGGCGGTGGTCCAGCCGCTGGTCCTCACCCTGGGTGAACCCGCCGGTGTCGGGCCCGAGATCGTCGCTTCAGCCTGGCGCGCCTTGTCAGCGGACAGCAGCGCGCCCTTCGCTGTAATCGGCGACGCCCGTCTGCTGGCCGATCACGCTCCGGTCCAGACCATCACGGACCCTTCGGGTGCCGAGGCAGTCTTTGCCCGCGCCCTGCCTGTCATTGACCTGCCCCTGCCCTCCCCGGTCACGCAGGGCCGGCCCGACCCCGCCAATGCGGGCATGGTTGCCGACTGGATCGAATACGGCGTCAACCTGTGCCTGACTGGACAGGCGTCAGGCCTCGTTACCGCCCCCATCGCCAAGGCCCCGCTGTATGCCGCGGGTTTCCGCTTTCCGGGCCATACCGAATTCATCGCCGAACTGACCGCCGACGTGCCGATGTCTGGAACGCGCGGCCCGGTGATGATGCTGACGGCCAGGGACCTGCGCGCCTGTCTGGTCACCATCCATGTCGCCCTGGACCAGGTGCCCGAACTGGTGACCGTCGAGCGCGTGACCCGCACCGCCCGTGTTGTCCATGAATCGATGAAGCGCGACTTTGGCCTGGCCTCACCCCGGATCGCGCTCGCCGCCCTCAACCCCCACGCGGGCGAAGGCGGGGCCCTGGGCCTTCAGGAAATCACCGTTTTGAGACCCGCCGTCGAGATCCTGCGTCGCGAAGGGATCGCCATCACCGATCCGAAACCCGCCGACAGCCTGTTCCATGACGAGGCCCGCGCGACCTATGATGCCGTGGTCTGTCTGTATCACGATCAGGCCCTGATCCCGGTCAAGACGCTGGACTTCTGGGGCGGGGTCAACGCCAGCCTAGGGCTTCCGATCGTGCGAACCTCACCCGATCACGGCACCGGATTCGATATCGCGGGCCGCGGCCTGGCCCGTCCCGACAGCCTCATCGCAGCGATTCGACTGGCTTCGGAAATGGCGCGGGCGAGGGCAGCGGGATGACGCGGGGCTTGTAAAATTCGGCCTCCATTCGCTCTATTTTGCGATCTGTAGACACGCCATTATATGGATTCACACTATAAGGGCGTCCCAGGCGGCCGATGTAGCGTTTCTGGTGCCCGGACCGGCTTGCATGTCGACCCTCTGGAAGGCCGGTTTTCGGATTCATCGGTGCCGGAAATATCCCGGACCAGCGGGCCGGTGACTTGAGGCAATACCCTGTGCGATGGTCGCGCTCGATAACCGTTCCGCTTGCCAAGGCGCGAGCCTGGATGTTTCCCCACCATGGCGACTAGCCTTAACACGCCTGCCTCCCTCCCGCCCTTGCGCGACTCGCTTGAAGCCCACGGCCTGCTGGCCAAGAAGAGCTTCGGTCAGCATTTCCTGCTGGACCTCAACATCACGCGCAAGATCGTCCGGCTGGCCGGGCCGTTCGATGGCCGCGCGGTGATCGAGGTCGGACCCGGCCCCGGCGGCCTGACCCGTGCCATCCTGGAAAGCGACGCCGGCCCGGTCGTTCTGGTCGAGAAGGATCCGCGTTTCCTTCCCCTGCTGAACGAGCTCGACGATGGCTCGGGCCGCCTGACGATCATACAGGCCGACGCGCTGAAGGTCACCGAGGCCGACCTGACCACCGGCCCGACCCATCTGGTGTCCAACCTGCCCTACAACGTCGGCACGGCCCTGCTGATCAAATGGCTGACCGGGCCATGGACGCCCCACGCCCTGACCCTGATGTTCCAGAAGGAGGTCGCGGAACGGATCGTCGCCGCCCCCGGAGACGATGCCTATGGCCGCCTCGCCGTCATCTCGCAGGCGGTCGCCGAGGCGCGTATCGTCATGCACCTGCCCGCCGCCGCCTTCACACCGCCACCGAAAGTCGCCTCCGCCGTCGTCCACCTGATCCCCAGGGCCGATCGCCCCGACCGCGAGACCCTGAAACGTCTGGAGACCGTCACGGCCTCAGCCTTCGGACAACGCCGCAAGATGCTGCGGTCCAGCCTCAAGACCCTGGGCGGTGCCGCCCTGTGCGAAGCCGCCGCCATCGACCCCGACGCCCGTGCCGAGACCATCGACCTGGCGGGGTTTCTAAGGTTGGCGGAGGTGACCCGATTGTCGGTCCCATAACAGATACGCTGGGGTATCGGGATATGTTAGTCTGCTCTCCATCTGTTGTTCTTGCAGTTAGAAGTCAGATTATGAGCCACGCCTTCGACGACGATTTTGTCAGCCCCGCGCTTGATGCCGCCCAGATCGTGCATCGCGTCGACGACTGGAGGCGACGCGTTGATGATTTGCTCCAGCAGATTGAAACTTGGGGCAACGCCGCTGGCCTGCATGTTCAGACTTCAGAGCCTGTGGTCATGCATGAAGAGCTCATGAAGCGGTTCGATGTACCACCGGTGAATCTCAAAACACTATACATCGACCGGCAGGGAGCCTTCGTTGCCAAGGTTGCGCCTGTCGGTCTGTGGACCATCGGCGCAAACGGCCGTGTCGATCTCAAAACGCGACGGGGCGTCTTTACAATGGTCGATACCGCCGAACATTTCGCCAGACCCCTCTGGCGTGTGTCAGGCCCCGAAATCCGAGACGCTCCAGAGCTTTCCGAGCAGACCTTTTTAAGGGCGCTGCTCGCTTAATGCAGGAACTTCTTCGCGTTAAGGCTGCATACGACACGGTCGATGCGCTGATCCAGACACAGATTGCTGAGGCGCTAACCCGGAGTGACACCGCTTCCGAGGCGAGGTTGGAGTCAACGCGGGCGCTCAATGACTATGCGTATTTCGTGGTTTTGTTTTCCCAGTTCGAGCGGATCGTGAAGGCGAAATTCAAGGATGCGGTCGATCGCCGCCGCAACAATCCTGACTGGACGCAACGTCGGGGCTGGGACTACGACCTGTTCAACAGCGATCGCGTGCCGTTCAATACGCAGATCGCTTCTGTGCTTGATCGCAAGCTGCCGGAGTATCGTCAGGTCATCACATTCTACCAGCAGCGAAATCACATCGCTCATGGAGGTCTTTCGCCCATTGTTGGATCAGTTGATGTCTTCGTGAGGGAAATTACGACGATCATCAGCCGTCTAAGCCTCTGATGACCATCGAACCCTTCCGCGCCATCACCATCAGCCGGCTCGCCCACGCCCTCAAGGCCGAGGGGCGCAGCGTGGTCCATATGGAGTTCGGCCAGCCTTCGACCGGGGCACCGGCCGCCGCGATCGCCGAGGCCCATCGCGTCCTCGACGTCGATGGCATGGGCTATTGGGAGAGCGCCCCGCTCAAGACCCGCATCGCCAAACTCTACCTCGACCGATACGACGTCACGGTCGATCCTGATCGACTGCTGCTGACCAACGGGGCCTCACCCGCCCTGGTCCTGGCCATCGCCTCGCGGTTCCAGCCCGGCGACCGGATCGCCATGGCCCGGCCCGGCTATGTCGCCTATCGCAACACGGTCAAGGCGCTGAAGATGACCCCGGTCGAGATCGGTTGCGGTCCCGCCGAACATTATCAGTTGACCGCCGCCGCCGTGTCGTCGCTCGATCCCGCGCCCGCTGGCGTCATCATCGCCAGCCCGGCCAACCCGACCGGCTCGGTCATCGCGCCCGAAGAGATGGCCGCCATCGCCGAGGTCTGTCGCACGCGCGGGATCGCGATCATCTCGGACGAGATCTATCACGGCCTGTCCTACGTCGGCCCCCAGCCCTCGATGCTGCAGTTCGCGCCGGACGCCATGGTGATCAACTCCTTCTCGAAATACTGGAGCATGGCGGGCTGGCGGCTGGGCTGGCTGCTGGTCCCGGAAGGTCATGTCGAAACGGCCCGCGCCTATATCGGCAATCTGTTCCTGACCCCGCCGTCACTCAGCCAGCACGCAGGCCTGATCGCCATGGACTGCACTGATGAACTGGAAGGCCATATCGAGGTCTATCGTCGCAACCGTCAGCTGATGCTCGACGCCCTGCCGTCCCTGGGCCTGAAGACCATCGCCCCGCCCGATGGGGCCTTCTATATCTGGGCCGATATCGGGCACCTGACCAACGACAGCGTCGCCTTCTGCGAACGCCTGCTTCAGGACACGGGTGTGGCTACGGCCCCCGGCGTCGATTTCGACCCGGTCGAGGGGTCCCACTTCATGCGGTTCAGCTTCGCCGTCTCGACGCCCCTGATCGAGGAGGCGCTGAACCGGCTCCGCCCCTGGTTCGCAGCCCAAGCCAGGACGGCGTCTCAGGGTTAACGTCCTGACAATGCGGAACATGCACTGTGGCGCGAATGCTCTTGCGAGCAACCCGCGACCATGGCCAAGTCCCCTTATGATCCTAGCGGCGTCCCACGACCTGCCAGACCGATCCCGGCCAGGCGCGACCGGGACCTGATGCCGTGACCCAGCACGTCCCGACACGACAGCTTCGCTTCTTCATGACGGCGGTCGCGCCCTGCCCCTATCTGCCGGGCATGACCGAGCGGAAGGTGTTTGCGAACCTGCCGTTTTCGGACGGGGCCCACGTCAACGACGAACTGACCCACGCCGGGTTCCGCCGCAGCCAGAACATCGCCTATCGCCCCGCCTGCGAGGGTTGCGACGCCTGTGTCTCGGTGCGTCTGCCGGTGCCGGATTTCGTCCCCACACGTACCCAGCGCAGGATCCTGGTCCGCAATGCCGATCTGTCGCGCGGCCTGGTCGAGGCCGAGGCAACCCAGGAACAGTTCGGCCTGCTGAAACGCTATCTGGCCACCCGGCATCCGGGCGGCGGCATGACCGACATGAGCTGGGCCGACTATGTCGCCATGGTCGAGGACACGGCCGTCCGCACGCACCTGATCGAATACCGCCTGCCTTCCACCGACGGGGGTCCCGGCGATCTGATCGCCGTCACCCTGGCCGACCTGCTCAGCGACGGCCTGTCGATGGTGTATTCCTTCTTCGATCCCGAGATGGACAAGCACTCGCTCGGCGTCTTCGCCATCCTGGATCATGTGCGTCAGGCCAGGGCGGTGAACCTGCCCTATGTCTATCTGGGATACTGGGTCCAGGGTTCGCCCAAGATGGACTACAAGGCCGGCTTTCGCCCCATGGAGGTCCTGCGGCCCCTCGGCTGGATGCGGCTCTGACGCACTGTCCCGAAGGTCTTCAGGCGGCCTTCTGTTCCGGTTGTTCCGCACCGCGTGACGCGGCCCAGGGGATCAGGGTCGCCCTCGGCCAGGCCACCTGCCAGCAGCGCGGCAGGTATTCTCCGCTCTCGATCATCGCCCGTCGTGTCGGAGAGGTCGCGCCACAGCGGTCGGAATGGACCTGACCCGGTCCCTGATGGATGATGAAGGCCCCGCCCTTCAGCGGGTTGAGCCTCAGATAGGCCAGACGCGGCGAGATCGTCTCCAGCGGCGGATCGTAGAACCAGCTCGACCCGATCATCCCCGCCAGCTCGGGGCGCGTGCGACAGATCGCGGCCGCCGTGGCCCAGGCGCGGTCCCAGCCGGCCTCGTTGAAGTCCTCGGTATGGCGGCTCTCGGTATGAACCTCGAGCCAGGGCTTCTTCCACCCTTGCGCCTTCACATAGGCGATCACCTGGCTCCAGCCGTATCCGTCGCGGCCGTTCCGCACCACCTGGCCCGGCCCCATGGGGGACGACAGGTCGATCGTCTGGGTCCGCGCGCCTGGCACGCTGAGCACCAGCGAGAACCGCACGTCCTTGGCATAGTGATCGCGGTCGTAGTCTGCACCCGTTTCGGCCGCCTCGGTCAGGAAGGCCGCCAGCTTGTCCAGCCAGAAGGGATAGAGGTCGTGCACCTCGACAGGCAGTTTTGCCGCCTCGACCCGCTCGCCCATCTCCAGCACCCAGGTCGCGACCAGGGCGCGACGCATCACGTCGGTCGCATCAACCCCCAGGGCCTCGTCCGCCGCATGCGACGGCAGGTCGAAATTCCAGTGGCTGGCGCTGGCCTGGGCCGGATGGACGGCCTGGACCGAGGCGGCGAGCACACGGTTCAGAAGGTCGGGGGCCAGACGTTGCTGGATGCCCTTGAAGGCCTGAACCTGGGAGGGGGTGAGGATTTCCATGTCCCGCACCCTGCCACACACCGGTGTGCGAACCTTTAAGGCACCGCCAATAAAGCCCCGGCGCGGCCCCTAGCCCAGGGTATCCAGCCGTGACAGGGCCGCGATCAGGCGTGTCTTGCCGGTCTCGGCCTCGGCCAGCTTGGCGCGCTGTTCCTCGATCACGGCGGGGGCCGCCTTGGCGACGAAGTTCGGATTGCCCAGCTTCTTGTTGAAATGGCCGATATCACTGTCGAAGACGCCGATTTCCTTGGTCAGCCTAGCCCGTTCGGCGGCCAGGTCGATGATCCCGGCCAGCGACAGGGCCGCCGTCGCCCCGCCGGTGAGGAAGGTCACCGCCCCGGTCGGCGCGGCGTCGACCGACGCGACCTCCGACACCCGTGCCAGCGTCAGGATCAGCGGCCGGTGCCGCTCCAGCCGCGCTCCCGTCAAAGCATCGGGGGCAATAAAGGCCAAAGGCGGTTTGGCGCCCATCGGCACGTTCATTTCGGCCCGCAGCTGACGCACCTCGGTCACCAGATCGACCAGCCAGCCGATCTCGGCCTCGGCGGCCGGATCGATGAAGCCGTCGTCGAACCGGGGCCAGGCGGCACCGATCAGCATCGGCTCAGCGCGGGCCGCGCCCTCCTGGCCCAGCTCGGCCCACAGCTCCTCGGTGATGAAGGGCATGACGGGGTGCAGCAGCTTCAGCGTCTGGTCCAGCGTCCAGGCCGTCATGGCCCGCGTCTCGTCGCGCGCCGCCTCGTCGGCCCCGTTCAGGACCGGCTTGGACAGTTCGACATACCAGTCGCAGAACACGTTCCAGACGAACCGATAGAGCGCCGAGGCCGCATCGTCGAACCGCCCGCCCTCGATGGCCTCGGAGACCTGCCGCTCGCACTTGACCAGTTCGCCGCGGATCCAGCGGTTGATCGTCTGTTGGACGGTCGCGGGATCGAAGCCTTCGACACGGCGCGCCTCGTTCATCTGGCTGAACCGCGCGGCGTTCCACAGCTTAGTGCCGAAGTTGCGGTAGCCCTCGATCCGCTCCTTCGACAGCTTGATGTCGCGCGTCCCCGACAGGATGGCCATGGTGAACCGCAGCGGGTCAGCCCCCAGCTCGTCGATGATGACCAGGGGGTCAATCACGTTCCCCTTGGACTTGCTCATCTTCTGGCCCTTCTCGTCGCGGACCAGACCGTTGATGATGACCCGCTTGAACGGCGCCTCACCGTCCATGAAATGCAGCCCCATCATCATCATCCGGGCCACCCAGAAGAAGATGATGTCGGCGGCGGTGACGAGGTCCGAGGTCGGGTAGAACCGCTTCAGGTCGTCGGTGTCCTCCGGCCAGCCCATGGTCGAGAAGGGCCACAGGGCCGAGGAGAACCAGGTGTCGAGGACGTCCTCGTCCTGGGTCAGGGCGTTCCCGCCCGCCTGTGCGACCGCTTCCGCCTCGGTCTCGGCGACGTAGATGTTGCCATCGGCGTCATACCAGGCCGGGATGCGGTGACCCCACCACAGCTGGCGCGAAATGCACCACGGCTCGATGTTGCGCAGCCATTCGAAATAGATCTTCTCGTAGGACTTCGGCTCGAACACGGTCGCGCCGGTCTCCACCGCCTTGATCGCCGGCTGGGCCAGGGTGTGGGCGTCGACGTACCACTGGTCCGTCAGCCACGGCTCGATGACGACGCCGGACCGGTCGCCGTGCGGTGCCATGATCCGTGCTTTCTCAACCAGCCTCAACCAACCCTGTTCCTCTGCCAAGGCGACAATGGCTTTTCGGGCGACGTAGCGGTCGAGACCTCGCAAGCTTTCCGGGATGGTTTCGCTGACAGATGCCCCAAGGCGTCCACCGTCATCGTCCGCTTGCTGCACGCCGCCAACCGAAGCGCGATGTCCGAAGCTGAAATCGTCGAGAGGCGTAGACACGACGCGAGCGAACGCGTCGAAGATGTTGATGACTTGCAGGCCCGCACGCTTTCCCACGCCGAAGTCGTTGAAATCATGCGCCGGGGTGATCTTGACCGCGCCCGAACCCTTGGTCGGGTCGGCATACTCATCCGCCACGATCGGGATACGCCGACCGACGATGGGCAGGGTCACGAACTTGCCGACCAGCCCCGCATACCGCTCATCGCCCGGATGGACCGCCACCCCGGTGTCGCCCAGCATGGTCTCGGGCCGGGTCGTGGCGACGACGATGTAGTCACGGGTCTCCCACTCGGTCGCCTTGCCGTCCTCATCGAACGCGACCGGATGCTCGTAGGTCACCCCGTCCGCCAGGGAGTAAGCGAAATGCCAGTAGAAGCCGTCGACCTCGCGCTGTTCGACCTCCAGGTCGCTGATCGCCGTCTGGAACTGCGGGTCCCAGTTGACCAGCCGCTTGTCGCGATAGATCAGGCCCTCGCGGTGCAGCTGGACGAACACCTTGCGCACCGCCGCGTTCAGCCCTTCGTCCAGGGTGAACCGCTCGCGCGACCAGTCGCAGGACGCGCCCAGCCGACGCAGCTGCTGCACGATGGTCCCGCCGCTCTCGGCCTTCCAGTCCCAGATCTTCCGCACGAAGGCGTCGCGGCCCATGTCGCGACGACCGACATTGCCTGCCGCCGCCAGCTGGCGCTCGACCACCATCTGGGTCGCGATGCCGGCGTGGTCGGTGCCCGGCAGCCACAGCACCGCCTTGCCCGTCATCCGGTGATAGCGGGCCAGGATGTCCTGCAGCGTGTTGTTCAATGCATGGCCGATATGCAGCGACCCCGTCACGTTTGGCGGCGGGATGACGATCGAATAGGCCTCGGCCGCACCATCGGTCCTGGGCGCAAACGCCCCGGAGGCCTCCCACTGTGCATACAGCCGGGGTTCGGCGGCCTTGGGGTCGAAGGTTTTCTCGAGCATCGGCGGAATCCTTTGCCCCATGCTCCGCGCGCGGCGCGTCACGACTTGAGGGCGGGTCGAAAAGCGAAAAGGCGGCCCCATCGGAGCCGCCCCAGTCGATCTAAGGGTTTGGAACGCGAAGGGCTAGGTGGCAGAGCGGGCGATCCGTTCCACCTCGGCCTGTACCGCCGCCTCGACGATGCCGGGCAGATTGGCGTCGAGCCAGTCCTTAATCATCGGACGCAGCATCTGGGCGACCATGCCCTCGACAGTAGAGCCGCTCAGGAAGTTTAGGTCGGTCATGGACTTCGTCTCCGGTTCGGGTTTTTTCAAACTGGCGGCGAGACCTGCAAAGGCCGAGGCGGCGCTGGCGGCGGCGCTTTCGCCGACGAGGCCGTCATAGGCAGGCGCAGGCGTCGGTTCGGGCATGGGGGAGAACACATCCAGATCGCCGATGGATTCGGCGGCCGGGGCCTCATAGACGTCGGTCAGTTCCAGCACGTCTTCTTCGGGCACGGGGGCCGGTGCAGGCGCAGGCTCCGGCCGTGCCGGTTCCACATGGACAGGCTCGGGTTCGGGCGCAGACACGGCCTCGGGCTCGGGGGCCAGGGGGGGCGCGTCGTCCTCGGAGATGATCCGGCGAATCGACGCCAGGATTTCCTCCATCGTCGGTTCCTGGGCGGTCGGATCGGTCATGTTGAACCTCGGGCGGGCCTTGCGGGTACGGTCCAGGGGCGGACAGGATGCGGCAACACGCGACGATGCTCGCCCGTTCGCCCCCTTGACCATGTCGTGGCATCAACGCCCCCCGGAATCAACGGGCGTTTTTCAGCAGAATGGTTAACGTCGCCAGACCCCTGGGTCAGGCTCCGGGCGCAGTCTTGACGATATCAGACTTCAACTGCGCGTCGATCGGTGCGTCCGGGGCGTCGTTTGCCGGCAGGACCGGTGGCGAGGCGAGGCTGTCGAGGGTCTCAAGCACACCGTCCCAGGGCAGACCCCCGCGACCGCGCACGGCATCGCCATTGTCGGCCGGATCGTACAGTTCGATCGTCGGATCCAGGTCGCCGCCCTCCAGCCGCCCCATGGCACTCAGCAACAGGGCCTGGGCCACATATTCGTTGCGCCGGGCATTGGTCAGCAGGATCTGGGCGTTCCGGAGTTCCAGCTCCTGATTGAGCACGTCCAGGGTGGTGCGCAGGCCGACCTGAGCCTCCTGGCGTACGCCCTCGGCCGCGACCGTGGCGGCCCGCACGGCTTCCTCGCCGGCGGTCAGGCTGGCGCGGGTCGAAATCACCTGGGCATAGGCCGAGGACACATCCTGGAGCACGCCCCGGCGCTCGCCCTCGATCGCGATCTGCGCCGCATTGGCCTGCTCGCGGGCCTGGGCCACACGCGACTGGTTCAGTCCGCCGGTGAACAGCGGGATCGAGATCGAGGCCCCGGCCTGGAAGCTGGTGCGATCGGCCAGGTCGAACTGGGTCAGATCGCCGCTCCCCCCATAGGAGGCGGTGAGACGTGCCGAGGGCAGGTATTCGGCCCGCGCAGCCGCGACACGTTCCTCGGCGGCCTGGAGCTGATATTGGGCGGCCCGCACCGATGGATTCTCGAGCAGGCCGATATCCAGGGCAACCTCGAAATCGGAGGGCACACCCGGCAGCTGGGGCGGGGTCGTCAAGGTGGCAGGTGCCTGTCCGACCACGGCGGCATAGGCAGCGCGCGATACCGACAGCTGGGCCTGGGCGTTGGCCAGGTCGGCCTGCGACTGGGCCAGACGCGATTCGGACTGGGCGACGTCGGTGCGGGTGATCTCGCCGACCTCGAACCGGGCATTGGACTCATCCAGCTGGCGACGAAGGACGGCCAGGTTCTGCTGGCGGATATTCAGGATCTCCAGATCGCGCTGAACATCGACATAGGACTGGATCACCGAAGCCAGCACCTGCTGCTCGACCGCGCGCAGGTTCTCGCGGCCACCCAGCACATTGGCCTCGGCCGCGCTGATGGCATGACCGACGCGGCCGCCCGTATAGAGGGACTGGGACAGGGCAACCGTAGCCGATCCCGAGTCGCTCTCGGTGATGCCACTGGATCCCGGGATGTCGATGACACCGTCGCCGTTGAAGTCGGTACCCGGCGTTCCGCCCGTATCGGTACGCGAATAGCCTGCCGTGCCGGTAATATCGATCTGGGGACGCAGCCCGGCCCGGGCCTGGGGCACGGTTTCGTCCAGTGCCCGCTGGTTGGCTCGCTGGGCCAGCAGCGTCGGATTGGTCCGGTAGGCCAGGGCGATCGCTTCCTGGAGCGTCTCGGCGAAGGCGGGGGCGGCGACCCCGGCCAGGACGGCGGCGACGGCAGCCGAAGCCAGCATGGACGAATGTTTCAGCATGGCAGTATCCCGAAGGGCGCAGCGAACCATTGCGCGCCGTGATGTCTTCCCGTCGGCGTAAAGCGTATTCCGACCCGCCTACGCCAGTTAAGTTTTATTCACGCGGGCGCCAGAAGGCTTTGGGCGTCCGAATGGATCTTTAAGCCTCAAAAATCGATTTACAGGGCGAAAGCTGGCGCTGGCGTCATTTCGGCCACGACTTCGGGGTTGGAATCGAATAACTCGCGGCGCGACACGCCCTCGCGACCGCGGATATACAGAACCGCCTTGCCCGCCGGCCCCGACCGCTCGACGACCGCCAGACGTCCACCGACCTTGAGCGCCGCGATCCAGGCTTCGGGTCGTGCGCCGACTCCGACCTCGGAGACGATGATGTCATAGTCGCCGCCCGATGGCGCGACGAGGGGGGCGATAACCACAGTCACCCCGGCCTCGGCCAGGCCGTCGGCCACCACGTCCAGAACAGCCTGGTCGGATTCCTGGGCCGTCACCATCACACCCATCGCGGCCAGGACGGCCGCCGCATAGGGGGCAGCCAGGGCCAGGGCCGTCTCGCCGGCTCGGGGCTGCAGGGCCTGCAACAGCTTGGCCACGTCACGGGCCATCATGAGCCTGCGGTCCTTGGCGATATCGACCTCAACCTCGGCATAGGCGGCCCAGACCTTGTCAGCCGCGCAGAAGCGTTCGCGCGGAACGGTCAGCATCGCGGTGTGCAGACCCCGGTCGGTGACGTCGTTCACACGGACCTGGGAGTCCACCATGACCTTGCGCGCGGCGGAATATTCCATCTGGGACGGCCCTTGGTATGAGAATCTTCGGAAATCGAGGCTGCTTATAGGTCCGTGCGTTGCAGGGGACAATCCGATCTGATAGCAACCGCGCCTCGCAACGATCGGGCCTGCCGCCAAGCGCCCGGTCGGACGGACTGAGACGGCCTGATGGCGGAGTGGTTACGCAGAGGACTGCAAATCCTTGCACCCCGGTTCGATTCCGGGTCAGGCCTCCATCGCGATTTCGAAGGGATCAGGTCATCTACGGCCTGATCCCGCGAATCCGGACTACGGACCTGTATCCGTTCGAACACAGCGAACGATGCAAGGTAGCGTTGCCCCTTCGTTGGCGGCGACGCAGGCGAGAGACGAAACTGCCGGGCGCAAAATCTCCCTGAAAATTTCGTCGTTGTCGTTATGATCTTCGTTGGGCTTTCTTCGCTGAAGCGGTCAAGCTATCGGTGATTTGATCATATCAGAGCGACCAGGCCGGGCGTCGAATCATACGCCTCTGTCCGGCGCGGAAAACGGCGCTCAATATGATTTTGGATCGCATCCCTTGAATTTCAATGGGGTTGTTTGTCGGTCCTGCATTGGAGAATGGGTATATTACCCTATAGAAATAACTAGGTATGCCGATTATTCCGATCACCACAAATGACGCGCTGGCGCAGTTCTGCGAGGCCGTAGCGACCGCTCCGTTTATTGCGGTCGATACGGAATTCATGCGCGAGACGACCTACTGGCCCAAGCTGTGCCTGATCCAGGCCGCGACCCCGACGCACGAGGCGATCATCGATCCCTTGGCCGAGGGCCTGGATCTGACGCCCTTTCTGGACATCCTCAGGGACCCGGCCGTCATCAAGGTGTTCCATGCCGCGCGTCAGGACACCGAGATCTTCGTCAAACTGGGTGCCATGCCCGGGCCGATGTTCGACACCCAGGTCGCGGCCATGGCCGCCGGGTTCGGAGATCAGGTCAGCTATGATTCTCTGGTTCGTCAGATGCTGCGGATCGACCTGGACAAGGGCAGCCGGTTCACCGACTGGTCACGTCGCCCGTTGTCGGACGCCCAGCTGGTCTATGCCATCGGTGATGTGACCCACCTTGCGGCGCTGTATCCGAAACTGCGCGATCGTCTGGGCAAGGATGGGCGACTGGACTGGGTGACGTCGGAGATGGAGTATCTGGTCGATCCGGAGCTCTATGACACGACGCCCGACAAGGCCTGGAAGCGACTGAAGCCCAAGAAGTTCAATGCGAAATACCTGGCCGCCTTCAAGGCGACCGCCGTCTGGCGCGAGCAGGCCGCCCAGGATCGGGACCAGCCACGCGGCCGCATCCTCAAGGACGAGGCGATCGACGAGATCGCCACCCAGGCCCCCACCGACGTCGACGGCTTCAACCGGCTGCGTTCGGTGCCCAAGGGTTTTGGCGGTTCGCGGCTCGGGCTGGAGCTCATCGACGAACTCAAACGGGTGATGGCCGACCCCGAGGCCCATGCGCCGAAAATGGACCGCCCGTCCCACAATCAGGCGGCACCGCCCTCGGTGGTCGAACTGCTCAAGGTCTTGCTCAAGGCCAAGAGCGACAATGCCGGGGTGGCCTCCAAACTGATCGCCAATGTCGCCGATCTCGAAAAGATCGCCCTGTCAGACGCCGCCGATGTCGATGCCATGAAGGGGTGGCGCCGCAGCCTGTTCGGCGAGGACGCTCTCAAGCTCAAGCGCGGCGAAATCGCCCTTGTCCTGAATGGTGCCCGGGTCGAGGTGGTGGAGATCGAGTAGCACCGAGGCCTTCTTCCTTGCCCTGCGGCCCCTTTTCCCCTATAGGCGCTCGCTTTCCAGGGCTTCGGTCCTGACGCGGAACACCAAAGGGTTCGGGAAGTCATCCCGGCCGCCGCTTCAGGATCCATCGCAGGCGCGACTTAACCCGGTCCGCAGGCGCCGACGCCCCACAAGGGAGACGAACCCATGGCTCTTTACGAGCACACGGTCATGTCGCGCCAGGATATCAGCGCGCAACAGGCCGAAGCCCTCAATGACCAGATCAAGGACATCATCGTCGCCGGCGGCGGCTCTGTGGCCAAGATCGAGTACTGGGGCCTGCGCAACCTGACCTACCGGGTCAAGAAGAACCGCAAGGCGCATTATTCCCTGCTCGCCATCGACACGCCCCCGGCCGCCATGGCCGAGGTCGAGCGTCAGCTGGGCATCAACGAAGACGTGCTTCGCTGGCTGACCGTCAAGGTCGAGGAACTCGACCTGGAACTGTCACCCCTGCTGGCTCGTCGCGAACGTGAGCGCGAACGCGATCGGGAACGTCCCGCGCGCAACGACGACGCCGTGGTCGAAGCGTAAGGATCAGAACCATGACCGATACCACTGCTCCCCGTAACGTACCGGGCACGCCTGCCGGCTCCGGCGGTTCCGGCCGCCGTCCGTTCAATCGTCGCCGCAAGGTCTGCCCGTTCTCGGGCGAAGGCGCGCCGAAGATCGACTACAAGGATGTGAAGCTGCTGCAGCGTTACATCTCCGAACGCGGCAAGATCGTGCCCTCGCGCATCACTGCCGTTTCCCAGATCAAGCAGCGCGAACTGGCCAAGGCCATCAAGCGCGCCCGCTATCTGGCCCTCCTGCCTTATGTGGTGAAGTAAGATGAAGGTCGTTCTGCTCGAACGCGTCGAGAACCTCGGCGCCATCGGCGACGTCGTCACCGTCAAGGATGGCTTCGCCCGCAACTTCCTGCTTCCCCGCGACAAGGCGCTGCGCGCCACGTCCAAGAACCTGGAGAAGTTCGAACTCGACCGCGTTGCCATCGAGGCCCGCAACGAGAAGAACAAGGACGCGGCCCAGAAGATCGCCGAGAAGATCGATGGTCAGGTCTATGTCCTGATCCGTCAGGCGGGCGAAACCGGCCAGCTGTACGGCTCGGTCGGTGGCCGCGACGTCATGGAGGCCATCCAGGCCGAGGGCGGCAAGGTCGAACGCAGCCAGATCGTGCTGAACACGCCGATCAAGACCCTGGGGATGCACGCCGTGCCGGTTCGCCTGCACGCCGAAGTGTCTGCCTCGGTCACGATCAACGTGGCGCGCTCGGCCGACGAAGCCGAACGTCAGGCCAAGGGCGAGGACGTCATCAAGTCGGCCTATGAGGACGACCGCAATGCCGCCGCCGAACAGGCCCGCGACATGGTCGAGGGCGGTGCCGGCCAGCAGGACGGTCTCGGCTCCGAAGCCTGAGGCCTTTCTGACGGGACGAGCGGACCCTCGCGGGATCTGGTCGCACCCGATCAAGAACAGACGGACGGCGCGGGGAACCCTCCCCGCGCCGTTTTTCGTCGAGCCCGTGCCGTCCGGCCCGCCATTGTTCCGCCCCGGTCTCCCGGTCAAGCTGTGGGATCAAGAGGGTGGAGATCGGACATGAAGCGTTTCACACTGGCCTGGGTGGCCGTCGGAGCCATGCTGTTGGCTTCCAGCGCCAGCGCCATGACGGTGCAGGAGTTCCTGACCACTTCGGCCGGCATTCCACGCAACCCCATGGCCTTGCTGCGGGCCGATACCCGCCGCCTGATGGACGAGATCAAGGGCGCTTTCGCGACCCTCAAGACCGAACGCGAAACCGCCGTCGCCGCTCGCCGTCGCCCCGCCTTCTGTCCCCCCGAAAGCGGTCGTGCCAGCGTCAACGCCGACCAGATTCTGGCACGCTTGAACAGCGTCCCGGCCTCGCGCCGGTCGATCAGCGTCACCCAGGCGATGCGGGAATGGATGGCTGAACGTTATCCCTGCCCCCCGCAATAGTCCACCGATCGACAGGTTTCGACTGCGGAACTGATCCGACTAAGGATTTTTGCAGCGTCCACAGGGCCGGTCACTTTTCCCCTGTGATGTCCATGCCCGCGCGTGTGGTGGTCGCGAGAGACGGTTAAGGCGTTGACCCAATGAACGCCTACGCCCCCTTTTCCCCTGACCCCGGCCTGCCTTCGGGTTACGGCGTCATACCTTCACTGCCGCACAATCTGGAAGCCGAGCAGGCGCTCCTGGGCGCGCTGATGTTCGACAATGCGATCTTCGAGCGTCTCAGCGACCGGCTGCGTGGTGCCCATTTCTTCGAGCCCTTCCACCAGCGGCTCTACGACGCCATCGAGGATCATATCCGCCAGGGGATGCTGGCCGAGCCCACCATATTGATGGAGCGGTTCAAACAGGATCCGGCCTTCGCCGAGTTCGGAGGCCTGCGCTATCTCGCCGACCTGATGGACCGGGCACCGCCAGGAGCCAATGCGCCCGACTATGCCCGCGTCGTCTATGACCTGGCGCTGCGCCGCGACCTGATCCGCATTGGCGGCGATATCGTCAGGGACGCCCCGAACCCCGAGACCGCCGCCATCGACAAGATCGAACAGGCGGAACTGACCCTGTATTCACTGGCCGAGTCGGGCGCGCCCTCCTCCGGCTTCGTCAGCTTCTCGACCGCGCTCGCCGGTGCCGTCCAGATGGCGGGCGAGGCCTATCAGCGCGACGGCAAGCTCGCCGGCCTCGCCACCCATCTCGACGACCTGGACTCCAAGCTGGGCGGAATGCACCCGTCCGACCTGCTGATTCTGGCCGGAAGACCCTCGATGGGGAAAACCGCGCTCGCCACCAACATCGCCTTCAACGTCGCCCGCAACTACCGCTGGGAGCCGACGCCGGACGGACGCAAGACGGTGTCCGGCGGCGTCGTCGCCTTCTTCTCGCTGGAAATGAGCGCCGAACAGCTGGCCATGCGGATC
>Ga0075012_10000650_pt1 | contig 36134 bp, 28 predicted proteins | sample All_14_2_FD_71474 | JGI IMG/M metagenome (GOLD analysis project Ga0075012, IMG submission 71474) | Freshwater microbial communities in response to fracking from Pennsylvania, USA - Allegheny Zone_MetaG_DW_15 | ecosystem: Environmental > Aquatic > Deep subsurface > Groundwater > Drilled...
ATCTGGTCAATTATCCTGATATCAAACCCGATATCCAGCACAATTCTATCTACAAAAATACTAAAAAATCCGATGCGCTACGCAAGAAGATTCTCGTTTTTTGTGACTGTTTCAGGCTTGTTTGTCGTAAGATTTATCGAAAGTTATCTTGTTTGAAACAGCCAGAAAATTCCTATAAGATGTTAAGCTCCTGATTATTCTATTAGAGATAACACATGAAAGGACTCGTATTGAAAGGACTGACGCCTGGTTTCATGCTATTAACTGCCGCCGTTGCCTTTGCTGCAAAAACCGGCACGACGGATCTGGATAAAGAAGCCGTCAAGACCGATAAAGAACAGATGGTCTATTCTGCTGCCGGTTGTATGGCCTGTCACCAGGCTGATTCTACTGCTCAGGATGATGCGCCTGGCAAAGCGGATTAAAATGCGACTTACTGCCTGGCTGTTGTTTGTCTGTTCGGCTTTGACCCATGCCGCTGGATTGTCCGTTGCTCAACGGCAAATTTGTTCTGATTTGTTGAACAGGGCAGATCCTTTGCGTGCCCACGTCGCTTTGCTAAGTTCCGATGCGATGGGTGGGCGTCTGGCAGGGTCGATTGGAGAGCAGCAGGCTACGCAGTATGTTGCCAACGTCTTTGATTGTCTCGGGCTGGAGCCTGCCGGCGATCAGGGCAGTTATTTTCAAGCTTTTAATGTGCGTTCCGGTGTGACTATTGCAAAAAACAATAGCTTGCAAACCCATTTGCAAAATGGAACAACAAAGCATCTGATTCTAAATCAGGATTGGCGGCCCTTGGCCTTTTCTGACAATTTCAAGTTTGAGAGCGGCGAGCTGGTCTTTGCCGGATACGGCATCACTGCGCCGGCGCTCGGCGATCTGCCTGCCTATGACTCATACCACGCGCTCGATGTGAGAGGAAAATGGGTGGTGGTTTTTCGTTATACGCCTGAAAAAGTCAGTGATGAGCAACGTCGTCAATTGAATCATTATGCCTCTCCCCGTTACAAGGCCTTTACCGCCAAAGACCATGGTGCGAAAGGGATTATTTTTGTCAGCGGACCCAATTCCAGAGTGAAAAATGAATTGATTCCCCTGTCGCTGGATGCCTCGCTTACCGGATCCGGTATTGCGGCCTTGTCGGTCAGCGATCACGTTATCAATGACCTGTTAAAAAACAGCTCCTTTGATTTTCATTCCCTGCAAGCCTTGCAAGACGAGCTGGATTCAGGCTCGGTTGATGCCTTGCCTTCCATGAAGGATATTCGTCTGGCTGGTGAAATCAGTCTGATGCAGAAAAAAAAACGCGCCCGTAATGTCCTCGCTCGTTTGCGCGTGAAACCTGATGCCGCGCAAACGCTGGTACTCAGTGCACATGTTGATCATTTGGGGCATGGCGAATTAAGTGGATCCCGGGCCCATGAATCTGAAAAAAAAGCCGTCCATCATGGCGCAGACGATAATGCATCTGGCGTGGCTGTGGTGTTGGAAGCGGCCGCTCGCCTGAGCAAAATGAAAGCTGCCGGTCAATTGCCTGGACAAAAAGATATTCTGTTTGCTGTCTGGTCGGGAGAGGAATCCGGCTTGCTCGGTTCGACCTGTTTCGTGAAACAGTTTATGGATAAATCTAACAACAAAGCGCTGCGTCCAGCCATTGACGCCAATCTCAACCTCGATATGGTCGGGCGTTTCAGAGACAAACTGGTTTTGCAGGGCACAGGGTCCAGCACAGCCTGGTCAACGCTGATTGAGCGCGCTAACGAGACGCTGCATATTCCGCTGGTGTTGCAAACGGATCCTTATTTACCCACCGATTCGACTTCATTTTATATAAACGGGGTACCAACGCTGAATTTTTTCACCGGATCGCATGACGAATACCACAGCCCGCGTGATACCGCGGCGACCCTGAATTATGTCGGCCTGCAACGCATCACCCATTTTTTGGTGGATATGGTAACGCAACTGGAAACCACTCCCCTGGCCATGGATTATCAGCAGGTGCAAAAAACCGGCGACAAACCCGGGCGTGGTTTTCGCGTGTACCTGGGGACGATACCCGATTACACCAGTTCCGGACAGACGGGCGTAAAATTGTCAGGCGTAACCAAAGATTCCCCTGCTGAATGTGCCGGGCTCAAATCGGGTGATGTGATTGTGAAACTGGCCGGGAAAAAAGTGCATGACATTTACGATTATACCTTTGTTTTGAATGGTTTACGTGTTGGCGAGGCGTATAAGCTGCTCGTGATGCGGGGGAAAAAACGCCTGGAATTGACTATTGTGGCCAGATCCCGGGAATAGCACAGAGCCTTGTCATTGCGAGGCACGAAGCAATCCACGGTTCGGAGCACGGAACTCTGGATTGCTTCGCTTCGCTCGCAATGACAGTTCACTCGCAATGACGGTTCGGATGTTTAAGGTTGACTTGATAATCCAATATCTATTTAATTGATGATTACGTTCAGGGACAGGACTATAAATTATGATCAAAAACCGGTTTATCCGCTGCGTTGCATTATCTGCATTTGCCATACCCGGCGCCATGGCCGCTACCGGACATGCTTACCTCGGCACGTCCCTGGCTGGGAGCCATGCAAGACTCGGTAACTCCTCACCTCAAATTTCCTATTTTAGCGGCGCCACCATAACCGATGCCTACCCGCTCAATGACAATTACGCACTGAAAGCCGTCTGGGGTATAAACGGGGGTTATCAGTTCACCGGCCAGGACAAAATGCCATCTGTTGCCCTGGGTCTGGGCGCTTACAGCACACTGAGTGGTTACGGTTTCGACGGGCGTTTGATTGAAACGGCTGCCGGCGATTCCGGCGCTACACTGTATCATTACGATTATAAAATCAAGAGCGCACGTCTGATGGCGGAAGCGCAATTGTCCTGGGCCTTTGGTGAAGCCATTCCCTTCGTGGATGCAGGGATTGGAGCCGCCTGGAATCGCAGCAGCGGTTACGGTGAAACGGCTGTAACGAGCATGGGTTATCCGCCGTTGCCAGGATTTCAATCGCGTACCCATCGTAACCTTGCCTGGCAAGCCGGCTTTGGTTTGGGGGAGGCGTTCAATTTTGGTCAATCCAAATCGGATTACCAGCACGAGCGGATGGCGATAGGATATCGCTATGTGGACACCGGCACGGCATCATTTGGCGGGCGGAATGCGATTTATCCATACGCTCTGAATCTGGGTACACTCAGAACCAATGACGTGTATATCAGTTATACCCATTTATTTTAAGGAATGAAATCAGATGGATAACAAGGTGAGCGTTCAACAAAAATGGTCGAACGGCGTCAAGATGTTGCTGGGGGGCGTTTTGTTGTTCCCTATGGCGTCATATGCCCATTTGATCGCGATCAAGGCGACAAAACCATTCCCCGACACCGTGACGGCTACGTCCAGCGCAACGGCTACATTCAGGGTAACCAATATTACATCGCAGGCCACTGTGACGGTGATTGATCAAAGCAGCTTTCCGGCTGGCAGCGGTTTGTCGATTACGTCTTCTACCTGCGGATCGGCACTCTCTCCGCATCAGTCCTGCGTGATTCAACTCGCCCTGGAAGCTCCGGCAACACCGAGAAGGATCTCTACCTTTTTGAGGGAATGGGCCAGTCCTACGGCCGATGCCGTGCAATACCCCATTAACATCAACGTCCTCGCCTCGCCCACACTGCCGGCTATCAGCATGGAAGCGGTTGACAGCAGTGCGTTGACGGCATTGCGCGATCCGATTGTTGCGGTAAATGCTGGAAACTGGTTGATTTTGAGTGGTTCTCTGGGGAATTTTCATAATTTTAACAACGATTTTAATCCAGATATTCAGGTTTACAATCCGGTAACCGGTGAGATGCACTCGGTGCTGCTCGCTGACACAAACTTGCATATCCGGATTAAAGAGCAGTTGAACAGCGCCAGTACACAGTCTTTGCAGGACGGTGATACGCTGTATATCATTGGTGGTTTTTATACGCTGCTTAACGTTGGCTGGCTTACGTTGGATACCATTACTGCCATCAACATTCCCGGGATGATGAACGCAGTTCTGCAGAACGACACCAATTTAGCCCCTTACGCCAATGTTCAAACGGGTATCCCGGAGTTCAGGGTAACGGGCGGACAGTTGGGTAAAATTGGCAATGATTTTTATCTGGCTTATGGTCAAAACTGTGATGGGGCCAGTTATTGTACGACTCAAACTTACACCAACGCCATTTATCGTTTTGTAACCGATCCCACTCTGCTTTCAACCCTCATCATTGGTACGGCGAACTCACCTGGCGATGACAGCGGTTGGAGACGCCGCGACTATTCTCTGGCGCCTTTCATGTCTGGCGGCCTGGAAACCTTGTTTGCCATGGCCGGACCGTTTACGCCTGCCGAAGATGCCCAGGTTTGGACAAATGGCATTATGTTTGATGGCAATCTGGTGGCCAATAGTAACTTCATTAATCAGCAGGCAAATCAATACGCCGATGCGCATCTGTCCATGCACAGCAATAGCGGTGTCGATTACGTGGCCAACTTTTCAGGTTTGAGTAATTTATTTTGGGCAACCGATGGATTGAAGTACGACAACACCACGCCCTATGGCAATTTACTCAGTTTGATTCGTTCAGACAGCTCGGGTTCTGTGCGTGAATATGCGCATTTCAAACCGGTATGCAGCGACCAGCCTCTGGCGTCTTGCTTGTATATGGGGATAGGTGCTGCGTTTATTCCAGCGGGCAATTTTTATGACAGTCGGGGTATTTTGCAGTTAGATCAATTGCCGAATGCGAAGACGCTGGTAGGGTATGTGTATGCAGGCCTTGTATCGACCGAGCAGGATATATTTGCGCTGCCTCCACCGCCGAACCCACCGAATCCACCCAGCCCGAGTGCTGCGTCCAATCAAGTGTATGCAATCTATGTGACGCCCTCGCAGCCAGGCGCTATGAGTTGGAAAGATATCACCAATTTGTATCCCGGGAATTAAGGGGCGGACTAGCCCCCCAAGACCTTACACAAATGTAAAGATTATTATAAATCATCATCAGGGAATTGACAGCGAACGTCGGCTCCAATATATTTTCCCTGCTTTCTCAACATATGGTTGAGACCAAAAGGAGTAATTAACATGATGTTTAAAAGCAGTTTATCTATTCTTGCAGGTGCTTTGTTGTTGTCTACTGCGACTTTCGCTGCGATTGATGTTCCCGAGGTCTGTCCTTCTGCCAGCGCGCTCCAATCTGTGGGTTTCGTTGCCGATGACTTGAACCAACTAGATATCGGTGTGTGGTATGTGCTGACAAAGAATACCAATGATTACGGTACCGATAACCAATGGTTGTTCGCGATGGGATTGATCGAAGGTGACACACAGGATAATGCTGCCGCAGCAAGCGCGGTCATGCTGACAACCTTGTCCGGAAATCCCGAGCCTGAAGCGGCTGAAGGTGGTTATGTCTGCCTATATGATACAGAAGGTGGTTTTGCAGCCGCTGTGACTGGCATTGATTTCATATCCTCAATGCGAATCATGCAGTTAGTTCACAGAAAATAATGCTGTCTGGCCTTTTTTTCATGACGGGAAAAAGGCCGTTAACATAGTCTTGGTGAGGGTGTTTCCATTTTCGCTTCCTCAGCCAGCAGTCGGTTTCTCAGTAACAATCCATTCAGCTCTCTTAGCAAATCCGGGTTCAGTTTTTTGCCCCCGCCCAGTTCCAGCGTCAGCAAGGTTTGATTGACATGCATTGCGCGCAGCAAATAGTGTAATCCAATATCGTTCACGCCGCACAAGCCCAGATCCAGCGAAATCAGCGAGGTATTTTTTTCCAGGCCTTTCGCTATCGCCCACAGCTCGTTTTCTCCAAAAATCGATAATTCCAATATGAAACTACGCAGGGATTGATTGGTTTCCAGCATCTGTCCCAGGGCTTTGGCGGCCGGCAAATCAATCACGCAACTGGATAAGTCCAGGCATTCCAGGCTGTTGTTGTCGCACATGGCTTCGGCCACTAGCTTGACCCCATCGCTATGGAGCTGATTAAAAGCGAATCTTAAATAACGCAGGTTCCGGTCCAGTCTCAGCAATTCGGCTACAGGAGCCGCGGCTTCGTCAGACAGGCCATTACAGCTTAGATTGAGCGAATGCAAACCACACGGGTCAGCCAGGGCGTCATACACCAGATGTTGGACGTCCTCCGTCTCAAGCAGTTCACCGCGCAAATCCAGGCTCCTTGTGCCAGGCGGGCTGAAGAACGAATAAGGTGCCGGCAGCTCCAGTGCTTTGGAGAAATGGGATTTGACAGGCTCGGGAGCTGGCTGTGTGTTGTCGAAAGCGGAATAAGGCTCCAGTTTGATTCTCTGATCCGAAGCCGTGTTGTGTGGGGGGGGAAATTGCCCGCCCGAACGATATAAAGACAAAGCGGCGACAAACAAAGGTCTGTAAAATGAGTACATTGTTTACAACTCCATTAGACAAGCCTTGCCAAACCGCTCAGAGCGGATATTTCAATCCGCTACCCGTTGACAATACGTTTCCCGGATTTTAGGCAGAATCAGCAGGGCAATGAGGATGCAAATGGGTAAAATGGCCAGGCCGATGTAGTACGCATACAGTGGATAAACGCGGACGTTATGCAGCATGTCCCCTGCCCAGAATGCATCCAGAATAAAGCCGATAAATGGTTGTGCGATAGCGATGCCAACCATGTTCAGCATGTTCATGAAACCCAGACCTGTGGCCACGTAATGATTGCTGCACAGTTCTTTTGCGACCGAAAACGCGCACAAAAATCCGGCCGAGAACAAACCGAAAGACAGCAACAAAGCGCCCATCAACCAACCGGATTCAATTGGTGCATAAATAAACAATATCGATGTCACCAGCGCACCGATAGCGCCAATGTACATGGGCGGTTTGCGTAATCCGATTTGATTGGAATAAATCCCCCACAGCGGACTGGCAATGGCCCAGCCAACAAAGACCAGCGAGATGTAATTCGCCGCCACCGATTTGCTGATGTGCATTTTGAACATTAAAAATGGCACGCCCCACAGGCCGCAAAAAACCGGCGTGGACATGTACATCAAACCGCCGTATGTGGCAACCAGCCATAATTGTTTGTTCTTTAATAATGTGACCAAACTGGCCAGCATGGGTTCGTGGTGGGCTGCTGCGTCTTTATGTTCTTTGTGAGCGGCACGGTAAGGATGATCTTTGGCGATCAGAAAAATCAAGGCGGCCAGGACCAGGCCGATGATGCCCATGATGTTCATGCTTTGACGCCAGCCGTGGTTATCAACCAGCAAAGCCAATGGCGTTTCACCGCTGATTGCGCCCAACATGCCCACGGTGACCATCAGACCGGTCAGCAGGGCAAAACGATCAGATGGAAACCAGTTGGCGGCCAGTTTCATGGTGCCAACGGCGGCGAAGGCGGAGCCAAATCCGATCATCAAACGGGCAAAGCTGGCCATAAACAAGCTGTCGGTCACGCCGAACGCGATGGTGCTGACCGCGCAAATGGTGGTGGCAATGGTGAGCATGTAGCGCGGACCGAAGCGATCCATCATCACGCCGCAGGGTAGCTGCATGGGAGAATAAGAGTAGTAATAAATGCCCGATAAAAAGCCCAATGTCTGGCTGGTGATAGAGAAATCACGCATAAGTTCGGTGCCCATCACGCTGGGAGAAACCTGCAATAACGATTCATAAAAATAAAAAACGCAGCCTAATCCCCACACGATCCAGGGCAGAACTTTTCTACGAAAAATTTGTAACGCAGTGCCGTCTGTGGCATATGAGGGCATAATCTCTGATACTCCTGATAAAACGTTGAACTATTAAAAGCCAAAAAAAATACTATCAGCTTGTTTTGTAATTGTCCATGGAAAGAGCATATTAATTTCCCGGGAGGCATCACGTTTTTAAGGTCAAAAACCGGGCGCGGGCACGCTCACGGGCGCGGGCACGTAAAAGAGCGCTACGCGAATCTATAAAATATCAAACTCGCGAAGCGTACATTTACGTGCCCGCGCCCGTGCCCGTGAGCGTGCCCGTTTTTTGACCTTAAAATTGAGCACTACTGCAATGACGGTATATCATTTAATGTTTTTGAAAACCCAGGCTATAATCAACAGGTTGGTTTATAAACAGTTAAATAACAAGGAGTAATAACATGAGAAAAATTATAATAGCTGCCGTTGTTTGTGTACTGGGTGCATCGTTCCTGAGTTCTTGCAGCACCGTCAAGGGATTTGGACAAGATGTATCAAAAGGTGGACGTGAAATTCAACGCGCTGCCAGTTAATTTTTCCATGTCATAACGGGGAGAGAGTATTATGAATCACTTGCGTAACATTGTGTGTGCAGTATTGTTCGTCGGCTTTCTTCCTGTTTATGCCGATGACGCGTCTTCGATTGATGTTCCTTTGCAAGAAGAAGATCAACAAAGTTGTGTGCACAAAATTCTTGATCCCTGCATTGCCAAATGCGATGCAACCGTCGACTCGAATTGCCAGGACTTGTGCACGGAAAATGCCAAAAATGAATGTCGAGCGGCGGGGGAATAGCCTGGCTTTATTTTACCTCTAATTTGATGCATCATCCCACACAGACATTGTTTGTCATAATTCAATGGAGTGTCTGGGATGCCAGTTAGCGATGATGAAATAGATATAGTCGGTGGGCGTGATTCTTCTGATGATGCACTCGTACCCGCCGATTGTTCTGATTTGTTTCCTGATGTATTTAATTTGCCCTCGCCGGTACCTAATCCATCCAAACGAAACCGTAGCCAGATCTCGTCCAGAAGAAGGGGAAGCAGCAAACGTTCCCGGGATAATCGGAAAATGATTGTATCGACCCTGTATAACGAATTGCCTGTTTTAAAAGAGACCATCGCCAATCAGGAAGCGCAGATTGCCGCACTCAAAGCAGAAGTGGAACAATTGAAGCGCAGCGAAGAGGAATCTAAAGCACGGATTGAGGTATTGCAGAGAAGCAATGCGGACCTGGGGCGTGTGGGTGGATATCAAGATCATCTCCTTAAACAAACCCAGCGTTGCTTGCATTCTGCGGTGGATGTGATATCGAATTTCAATGACAAATTGAAAAAAACCGACCGCTGGTCATCGCCAGATTCACCCTTGCCGCGCCGGTCGGGCGCAGGTTTTTTCAGCGAAGCCGCCGAGCCAGCCCCTCATTGCGAGGAGCAAGGCAACCCACGTTCGGCGCCCTGAACCGGCAATGACGTTCCATTTCCCGTTGTGTTTCCGACAATAATTATGTCATTCTGAGGGCACGATTTTATTTATTCGAGATATCCATCCGTGTCCGCTTTACCAAACGACCTGGCATCAATCAGCAACCGCAAACGGATTTTCGCCATCTTCGCCGCGTCATCCGGTAACCTTGTTGAGTGGTTTGATTTTTATGTGTATTCATTTTGCGCCCTGTATTTCGCGCCGGCCTTTTTTCCCGGCGACAAACCCACAACCCAACTATTAAACACGTCCGGCGTATTTGCCGCAGGCTTCCTGATGCGGCCGATTGGCGGCTGGTTTTTTGGTCGTCTGGCAGATAAACGCGGCCGAAAACTGGCCTTGATCATCTCCGTTTTGATCATGTGTTTCGGCTCTCTCCTGATAGCCTTTTTACCAACCTATGCCAGCATCGGTGCTACTGCGCCAGTATTATTACTCTGCGCCCGATTATTACAAGGTCTGTCTGTCGGCGGTGAATACGGCACCACTGCGACCTACATGAGCGAAATCGCCCTCGCCGGGCGGCGCGGTTTTTTTGCCTCTTTTCAATATGTCACGCTTATTGGCGGCCAATTGCTGGCTGTGCTCGTGTTGGTTGTCTTGCAGCATGTGCTCAGCAAGGAACAATTATACCTCTGGGGATGGCGCATTCCCTTTCTCCTCGGCGCCTGTGCAGCCCTGGTGGCGCTTTTTTTACGGCGAACACTGGATGAAACCTCGACATCAGCATCGCGTCAAAATAAAGAATCCGGTACCCTCCATGCCTTGATGAAACACAAAACCGCTTTTTTAACCGTGCTGTGTTTTACGGCAGGCGGGTCGCTGATTTTTTATACCTTCACCACCTATATGCAAAAATATCTGGTCAACACTGCCGGCATGGACGCCCGTGTCGCCAGTCTGGTCATGACGGGCGCGCTCTTTATTTACATGCTGATGCAACCACTGTTTGGTGCGCTGTCGGATATCATCGGGCGACGCAGATCCATGATCGCCTTTTCCGCCTTCGCCAGCCTCGGCACCGTACCCGTTCTGCATGCCCTGGCCGAGGTCCATAACCCATACGCCGCCTTCGGTCTGGTCCTGACGGCACTGGCTGTGGTCAGTTTGTATACCTCCATCAGCGGCTTGATCAAGGCAGAAATGTTCCCTGCCGAAGTTCGTGCACTTGGCGTCGGCTTATCCTATGCGATTGGCAACGCGCTGTTCGGCGGTTCCGCAGAATATGTCGCTTTGAAGTTAAAATCTCTGGACATGGAGTCCGGGTTCTATTGGTACGTGACCGCTGTCTGCGTACTGGTGTTGCTGGTCACGTTGACGATGCGCGATCCGGATAAAGAAGGGTATTTGTAAGGAAGCAAATGCAATGAAGGAAACGCTGGAAGCGCTTTGCGGACATTTAACGGCTGAAGAACGACTTGCTCTCGTCAACACCCGCTGGTTCAGGCAGCCGGGTGCGATGGTGACGACCATCCCCTATACCTTTGATATCAGTCAGGTTTCAGCCGATTTGATTGCCAGCGGCCGCGATTTGAATCTTCAGCACTTGAACATACTCAGCTTGTCTGAAAACGCCATCACTCAGTTGCAACTGGTGCTGCAAAAATGGACGAAGGCCTGCGGTAGTTGGGTGCGCTTTGAGCATGTCCCGACACTATTGCCCGGGCAGCCCGGAATTACCTTTGCCGGCTGTGACACCTTTGACAAGATTGCCGGATTAACCACCTGGTCGCATCGGGTTGATCCGTTGACTGGCCACCGCCTGTTCGAGTCTGTCCTGGTCAGGGTTCCAACAAAGGTGTCCCACGTCCAGGATATTCTGGTGATGTCGCATGAAACGGGGCATGCGCTTGGTCTCGAGCATATACAAGCCATCCCGTCGCTGGAACAACGTTTGCGCGTCAGCAAACAAGGTCTGGGTTGCTCGGTGATGGGTTACGTAGGCCGCTTGCGAACAGAGAACAACAGTTGCAGCACGGAAGCGGTTTGTTTGCAACAATCTTATGCCGTATATCCCGGCCCCTTCGATAAAGAAGTCTGCACCAGTTTGTATGAAATCTCGCCCGATCCCCGGCCACCGGTCTGGGCTGCGATGGCAGCGACGGGATTTGCCAGCGGTGTGCTGGAGCGATTTTTGTTCGCCTGTCTGGCCGGCATTCAGTATCGGGATCAGCGCATGCCGCCGGCTCAGGCCGCCAACCTCTCGCTTATCCTCTCCAGTATGCTCTTGCTTGGCGTACAATCCAGCTTCGCAGTACCTGGATTCCTGTTGGCCTTGCTGGAATGCTACGCGCGTAGCAGGGACAATGAGTATCTGGAGTTGATTCAATTGCTCAGGATTTTTACCCTCATAGCGAGTGTTCTGTTGTTTTTTTACACCCTGTATGCTGATGAAGAGGCTTTGACGAAGGGCTTGAATATGCTGGTGTTTTTAGCGAGTTCATTGCTGGGCCTGGCCGTGGGGCGGCCCCTGGGATACGTTGCCGCTCTTGCCAGTAATCTGATCATTGACAAGGGCTGTTGTGTATATGACAACAGCCTGCGCGGATTATCGTCGCTGCGTCATCGTTTTTTTGCAGGGGAGGGGGATATTGAGGCCGATGAAGCAATCTCGGCTCTGCGGTGTTCTGTATAGTTCAGGCGTCTCGCCATCGCAATAGCCTTTAACACCAGCAGCCACAACAAGGTATACATCAGCGCATAACACAGCGATGCATTATAGGGTGAAAGAAAACCAAACAGGCGATCGGTGATATACAAGCGCAAACTGACCAGGTCACCATGGCTGTCGTGCACACGAATCACCGCCTGAATCTTCAAAAACACCACATGCAACACATACACCAGCATGGCGTTTCTGCCGAACAACTCAAAAGGTTTCGCCCAGGCCGACCAGTGCTTCATATCCACCAGCACAAAACAAAGGGCAAACGTTAAATAGGCCAAACCGCTGGTCCATAATACATAGGAGCTGGACCACAGTGCTTTGTTGATGGGGAAAAACATAGCCCAGGCAGCGCCCAGCGCCATGAATAAAACACCGGCTGACAAAATCCAGCGCAATTGCTTTTGTTTGTCTTCGTCAGAGATCAAACAATAACCCAGCAAGTTCCCCAGCAAAGCCGAGGCGATGGCGGGTACAGTGCTCAACAAGCCTTCCGGGTCAAAACCGGGCGTGTACAAATGACGGGACGACAACAGCAGGCGATCGATATAGCCAACCAGATTGTCGTCGGCAGCCAGAGAAAAACGACTCATCAGCAGCCAGTAACCGGCCAGCAAGACAGCGATGATCCCGCCTTGCTGGCGGCGCGTGGTGCTTAAAAACAGCAAAGCCGTGACGATGTAACACAAGGCAATACGTTGCAGCACGCCGAGCAGACGCAGATCGAAAATATTCCAGTGTTTGGGAAACGCGTTCAGCAATAAACCGATCAGAAAAATACTCAGGCCACGCGTCAGGATTTTTTTAATCAGAACACTGGTAGCAACACCACGGCGCTGCAGGCTGCTCAGGGCAAAGACGGAGGAGGTCCCCACCATCACGATGAAAAAAGGAAACACCAGATCCGCGAGGGTGCAACCATTCCAGTCTGAATGCTCAAGCCAGGAATAAGCAACGCGGTTTCCCGGGCTGTTCACCAGAATCATGAGGGCAATGGTCAGGCCGCGAAAGACATCGAGGGAGCGTAATCGGTTCATGGTTTTATGTATCCGGGGTAAATTGTGTTGAAATGTTAACATATGATGTGTTTTTTGAACAGGTGGAAGGGGGTGTTTTCCAGTTGAAGGTCAAAAACCGGGCGCGGGCACGCTCACGGGCGCGGGCACGTAAATGAGCGTTACGCGAATCTATAAAATATCAAACTCGCGAAGCGTACATTTACGTGCCCGCGCCCGTGAGCGTGCCCTTGCCCGGTTTTTGACCTTCAAATTGAGAACCACTGTTTACCAGGCCGGAATCGCCGCATCGCCAAACAATTCTTTCGCCTTGTCGCGCACCGGCTGCGAATTAAGCGCTTTCACAAACAGCGCCAGTTGTGGTTTTTTCGTGCTGTCGCTGCGAATGACGACCAGATTGGCATAAGGGGAATCCTTTCCTTCAAGAAACAAGGCATCCTGCGTTGGGCTCAAGCCGGCAGGAATGGCGAAATTGGTGTTGATCACGGCGGCATCTACATCGCTCAGCACACGTGGCAATTGCGCAGCGTCCAGTTCCTTGATTTGCAAGTCCTTGGGGTTGCTGCTGATATCGGCCAAGGTGGCGTTTTTGGTTGTTTTCAAACGAATCAGACCGGCTTTTTGCAACAACAACAGCGCCCGCGCCTCGTTGCTGGGGTCATTGGGAATGGCAATGACGGCCTTGTCGCCCACTTGTTTCAGGGATTTCAATTTGCTGGAATACAAGCCTGCCGGGTAGACAAAGGATTTGCCAATGGCTTCAAACTGATACTGGTGAGCGGCCATGGCTGCATCGAGGTAAGGACGATGCTGATAGACGTTGGCGTCCAGACTGCCGTCTTGCAGGGCTTCGTTGGGCAGATTGTAATCGTTGAATTCCACGATTTTGATGTGTAAACCGTAATCTTTATAGGCGACTTCTTTGGCGACGTCGATCAGCTCCGTTTCCGGGCCGGAGATAGTGCCTACCACCAGGGTATTGGGTGAGGGTTTGTGGCAGCCGATCAGACTGAGGGCCAGTAAAACCAGAGCAAAAAATCGCATGTGAACACTCCTTTAATAACGTTGAAAATGTTTTGCCAGCTTGTCGCCGCCGATTTGTAACAGTTGCACCAACACGACCAGCACAATAATTGTTCCCAGCATAACGCTGACATCAAAACGTTGGTAGCCATAACGAATGGCCAAATCACCCAGTCCACCGCCGCCAACGGTGCCGGCCATGGCAGAGTAATTCACCAGGGTGATCGCCGTCACGGTGATGGCCTGAATCAAGGCGGGCGTGGCTTCCGGCAGCAGAATATGGCGAATCATCTGCCAGTTACTTGCACCCATGGCATTGCCGGTTTCAATCAAACCGCGTGGTAAATTTTGATAGGCGTTATCCACCAGACGGGCGAAAAAGGGTGCTGCCCCCAAGGTCAAAGGCACGATGGCGGCGTTGATGCCGATAGACGTACCCACCAGAAAACGCGTAACCGGAATGAGCGCTACCAGCAGAATAATAAAGGGAACAGAGCGGCAAAAGTTGATGAAAGCCGCCAGACTGCGATGTAGCGTGGGATGCGGCTTGATGCTGCGGCTGCTGAACAACAAGGTGCCCAGCGGCAAACCCAGCAAAATAGCCAGCAGGGTGCTGACGGCAACCATATACAAGGTCTCAACACTGGCTTGCAGCAAGTTGGCGTACAGGGACCAACTGGTCAGCCCGTCATACAGGGTGGTCAGTGACATAGCCCAAAATCTCCACGGTTAAATTGGCTTGCTTGCAACGATCGATAAAGGTGGCCAGCAGCTCGGCATTGGCATGTAACTGCACAACCAGAACGCCGCAGGTCAGGGTATCGAACTGGTCAATGTTGGCCAGCAAAATATTAATATCCAGATGCAGTTCGCGACTGCTTTGACTGATAAAGGGAACAGTGGCTGTTTCACCCTGAAAAAAGAGACGCAACAGCGGGTGATCGTTGGGTATTTGACCAATACGGCTGCTCAAATAAGCCGGCAAATGCGGACTGAGCTGAGCGTATAACAGATTACGCGCCTGACTGTCTGCTGATTGAAAGACATCAGCAAGTGCTATCAGCTCCACGATTTTCCCGTTTTCCATCACGGCCAGGCGGTGGCAAATACGCTTGATCACATCCATTTCATGGGTGATCAACACAATGGTAATCCCATATAACTGATTGATTTTTTTCAGCAAAGCGAGGATGGCATCGGTCGTCTCCGGATCAAGTGCCGAGGTCGCTTCATCACACAGCAGAATCTTGGGCGAACAAGTCAGCGCCCGGGCAATCGCCACCCGTTGTTTCTGACCGCCGCTGAGTTGCGCGGGAAAGGCGTCGCGTTTGTCGCTGAGTTCAACCAGTTTGAGCAATTCATCAATTTTTTGTGCGATGTCCTCTTCAGAAAACCCCTGAATGCGCATGGGCAGGGCGATGTTGTCATAGACTGTTTTGGATTGCAGCAGATTAAATTGCTGAAATATCATGGCCATTTTATGCCGCGCCTGGCGCAGGGCTTTGCCATGCAGGGTGCTGATGTTGTTGTTATCAATCAAGACATCGCCGCTGTCGGGGCGTTCGAGCAAATTGATGGCGCGCAACAAAGTAGATTTCCCGGCGCCGCTTTTTCCGATAATACCAAATATCTCACCTTCCTGAACAAACAGGTTGATGTCTTGCAGGGCAAGGGTATGGGCAAAGGATTTATTCAATCCGACGAGTTCAATCATGTCTTAAACCTGGGTTTGTGGCTAAGGATTGCACTCGGATGAGGGGAACCGCTTTAGCCGAATTTACAGGAGTTTAATTTCCTGAGCGCCCGCAAGCTATGTGTTCAAATCGGCGCAGATGGTCATGGTACAACAAGCAGGCGGGGTTTTCCAGTCAGCGCCTGATTTAAATTGTTTATTCTATTAACCATCTACTTGAACGCGCTCCGCACAATAGATCATCGCGTCGGGGTCCTGTCAGGGTACTGTGAATTTTTGGTGCTCACTGCGTTCCGCGCCAAAGAATTAACAGCACCCTGCCACCCCTCCAGGACCTTCGGTAGTTTGGGAAGATCTTGAGTAGTAACCTTTGGGCCAAAGCCCACCCGTATTAAGGCATGCGGAAAAAAGCGTATGATTCCTCTTCTCCTGCATCGCGCAAAAAGCTGGACAAGATGTTGGACGTAAGGTTACTAGACAGTGATCTGTGTGAGTGCCGGGCGTCAATAGTCGACTTAAGTGTTCTGACTGCATCGATTTTTTTCTGATAACTTATGGTGCTATTTTCCAGCGTATTTATCAAGTTACGAGTTTCTCGATCCGATTCAGAACCAGGGTAACCAGAGAAAAAAAACATTGGATTGCCGCGCAAATTCACCCGCAGCTCATTAATCAATTTCCTCAGCGGTGGCGTTATAGTACTCACAGGTTTTGGCGGCTTGATAGCGTTCAATTCCTCTCGCGTACAATTCAGGCTGGCAGGATCAAATTTGTCTACCAAAGAACAGGCCTCCTCCATCGGCAATAGACAAGCCAGCTCTTTCAAAGCGGCCAGGTTTTTGATAAACAAGGGTAATGAAAATTCGCAGAGGAACCCTGACCGGTGTACAGCAGGAATGTAGGCCAGGCAAGCTAACAGTGCTGGTCTGCTGTCTACCAAATGCAAAAACGGCACAACTGTACCCAGGCGATCTGCGGGATATACGGAAGGCAACAATTGCATCAAGCTTCCGATGTCGGTTATCCAGACAGTCAGGCGAGAATCCAGTTCATTAAGCAATGATCTTTGTGGCATTGCGTATGTACTCCAGGCGTGTAGAACCATCAGGCAATCATCCAGCGTGCTGATATTGTCCGTAAGATACGGTGCCAGTTTGTCGGTGAAAAATGGGGTATGCTCTCCCATCGTGTCATGAAATTTGGGGTAACGAGCCGGGTTAATCAAAGGCAATATGATATCGGCATGGCGTTCAACCAGTTTTTTTTTGTTTTCCGAATTGAGCGAGTTCAAAATAAACAGGATGTCAGCGAACTCAGGATTCAGGAAAGTGAGCCTGTCTTGCACGCTTTCAAATAGCAAATTAGAGAGATGCGGGTAATTTTTAATTAACTGACAAACATGTGTATGAGACGTGATATGGCTTGTAATTTTTTGTGCATACAAACGAAAAAACGCTTCTTTGACTGCAGCGGGCATGATGGCTACCCTGGTCTTGTAATCAGCCAGGCTTTGACAGTGAGGTAAAAGCTCCTCAAACCTCGGCGCTATCAAAGCCAGTTGCTGCTGCCCGGAAAGCCAGGGCATCCAGATATGAAACGTTCCGGCTGGAATCAATTCATTCAGTTTGTTCGGGTCGACATACGATATCAGCTTTGTATATAACTCCTTTTGGTAAGCCGATAAATTTTGCGGATTTGGTATACGAAAAATATGCTCAGACAATCTTGCTGAAAATGTTTTCAAAGCAGTCGGGAGTACAGAACACCTTTCAACAAGGTAGTGGATCAGGTAATCAAATAAATAGTTGTCATTACCCTTACTCTCGAGAAACTGGGGACGTATTTTTAATTCATCCAACGCCAGTTTTAACAGATCATCAAGATTATCAGGTGCTGCTTCGGAACTGCTGGCTGCAGCATGGGCAGACGTGAGGGGGATGGAATAGAGTATTGGGTGCAGGTTTAAAAATTCATCCAGAGACAGGGATAATTGATACATACAGGGAGTAAGCTTGTCAGCTATCACCCGTTCCTCTTCTTGTTTTGTGAGGACGCAATCTTTGTGTCCTGAAAATACTACCAGAAAATAACTGTCAATGTGCACGTGGCCGTAACCATAACCTGTGAGTGGATAAGCACATACCTGCGTTCGGATGGTTTCATCGAGGCCGCGCCATATATCATAAAAGGTTTTGATGGGGGCATCGATAATATCGTGGTTCGCTACCATCTCGGTTCCGGCATCACTAACCGACCCTTTTTTGAGGGCTATCGCCAACGTTTTAATAGCAAAACCGATAGAGCCATTGTCGAAAGATGCCTCGTGGCGTCGTCTTAGCGCCCGGATATAGTTTTCACTCGCAGCACCGGCCACTTTTTCCAGGCTTAAAAAATCCCGGGTAGTCATTTGGTATTGTACTTCGTTTGTATCGGGTTGAAATTCTGGAAAGATCGCGTTGGTATTGAATTTGCCTGTTTGAAAAATTTCTGCAACGGGAATCAGCCGCGTGCCATGCTGATTCAAGATAAATTCTTCAGCCTGAAAGAAACCATCATCTTCTGTTTCAGCTTTAAAGGAAAAGGAGTTTCTGTTCAGTGAGGTGACCTGAGGCATTAACAAGCTGCATATCGGTTGCTTGGGCCCGGCAATCGCTGCGGCCAGTTTCAGGCATAATTGATTGGCGGGTAAAAAAGGGTGGCGAGTGTAGGTTATATTGCTCCATTTGATCGCAGCCCAGCGGTTTGCAAAAAAGGTTTCGATGCTATCCTGCATTTCTGCCTGTTCTGCCTGACTTACACCTGCCTCCAGTTCTGCTGCCACGTTTTCCAGATATAAAAACGTAAACTCTGAAATATCCTCCATCACTGAGCGGCTGTGTTCGCTCAGTTCAGAAGAAAATACGTTCGGTTGATGTCGATAATGCTGGATGAGTTCCTTTAACTGGCTCGCACTGATCATGTGTTTATCTCAAAAAAAAGACAATTTTAGCACAGTGTGGTTTAATTTTGAAGGGGCCTTCCCTTAACCAGGGTGAGAGCATGAGTGATTATAAATTGTCCTGACTCTCCAAAGCGCACTGCCATTAACGTTGGAGCCAGGCAAGAACCCGTAGGTTGGGCCAAGGCCTAATGGCCGTCAGGTTCAGGGAAAAGCTTCGGTTTATCAGGTGGCACCGAGCCACAATCAGGAGACCCTTCGCTCCGCTCTGGGCGACACGCTTGAGCATCAGAGTGAAGGGCAGTCTCGCAACCCACAACGCAATCCAAACGTGTCGCCCAGAGCGAAGCGAAGGGTCTCCGTACGCTCACTTGGCACCGAAATTTTTCCCTTAACCTGTGGATCACCTCATGCTCATGCTGCTGGCAATGGATTCAGGCGTTTCTTCTGTCACAAAAATAGACAATATATTATATGCGATGCCAATACGGCCCTTGATGCCAATGATGAAGGGGATCATGTTTTTGATGGCATTGAATTTATCCTGATCGGATAGTCTGCTGTCGAGTACGCGTATCACACTGTGTACATCTTGATCTGGAACAGGACGAAAATCGTGATGGAAAAAGGCCGTTGTCGGGCAGCGTTCTATATAGGTGTTTTCTGCACGCAGATAGTTAGTCAGATCAACCCTCAATTTTTTCAATCTTGTCGCCGTGTCGTATACCGGCATTGCCGTGATCTCGTTAAATTCCTCTCGCGTGCAACGCAGCATTGCAGGGTCGAACCGATGTACAACAGAATAATAATCAGGCCTGGTGTTCAAATGATAAGCCAGTCTTTTCAATGCGGTCACCGAGTTGATAAACGATGGCAATGGAAGTTCACTGAGGAAAGATGCCCGCTTGGCAACAGGAATTAATGGCAAACAAAGCATAAGCGTCGATTGGTTGTTGATCAGATGTAAAAAAAACTTGATGGCCTCATGACGGTATTGAACATGTATGGAAGACAAAAACAAGCGCAAGTTTTCTCCATCTTTTATCCAGAAAATCAGCCGTGGATTCAGGTAAGTCAGCAAAGATTTTTGTACCTCTTTATGCGCACTCCAGGCATTCAAAACGGCGAGGCAATCCGTCAGGTTGGCTATCCCGGCGCTCAGTCTGGTCGCCATGAAGTCATGGAAAAAAAACTCCAAATCTGCTCCGATTGCAGAGTGAAAAGCAGGGTAGCTGATCGGATTGATGTTCGGCCATATGATGTCAGTATAACGTAGAATCATTTGTGCTTTGTTTTTCACGTTAAGCAAAGGGAAAATACTCGCTATGTCATCAAATTCAAGCGTTGATAACAACGCTTGTTTGTCCGGGCATTCATATAGTTCATTTGCTAAAAAGTCGTATGAATGCATCAAAAGACAAAATGTCTTGCCAGTATTGATGTTACTTGATATTTTTTGCACCAACAGACGCTTGAATTCCACTCGGACATTGTCAGACATCGTCGATATTGTCACCAGGTAATTATTCCGGGGTCGGCATTGGAGAAATAATTCCTCAAACCTCAATGTCATCATGGCCTGTTGTTGTGCTTCGGGGAGCGTATTCATCCAGAGACGAAGCGCGCCCGCAGGAATGAATGCATCGAGTTTATCGTCTTGAGCATGAGAGACCAGGTCATGATAAAAGGCTGGACTTATTTCCATCAAATTCTGCAGATCTTCTGTATGACGAATATGACGAGCCAGTCTGGCAGAAAACGCGGTTAAAACATCAGGGAAGTCAGACTCGTATTGTGCAAGAAAGTAGAAGAAATAGCCCAATAAACCTTGATCATTTCCATCAACAGACTGAGGACGTTTTTTTAAGGCCTCCAGGGCCAGTTCCAGCAGATGGTCGAGATTGTCAGGTGCCGCTTCGGAACTACTGGCCGCAGCCTGTGCTGGCGTGACAGATATGGTGTTTAGTGCTGCCTGGTGTTGCACCAGGAATTCATCCAGAGACTGAGATATTTGATACACGCATTCAAAAATTTGTTCTGCTTCCTGTCGTAACTTTTCTTCCGGGGTGACGAGGCAATCCCCGTGTCCTGCAAATAATGCCAAAAAATAACTGTCAATGGGTTTATCGGGAAGACCAAACGCCTGTATTCGATAACTGCATACCTGTGCCCGGATTTGTTCATCCAGGTTGCGCCATATATCATGAAAAGTCTGGATGGCGTCATCGATGATGTCCGTGTTTGCCAGCATCTCGGTTCCAGCATCTTCGACCGAGCCTTTTTTGAGAGCCATTGACAGGGTTCTAATCGCAAAACCAAGAGAGTTGTCGTCATAACATGCCGCGTGGCGACGTCTTAGCGCCTGGATATACAGTTTACCCGCAGCGCCAGCTACTTTTTCCAGGCTTAAAAAATCCCAGGTGGTCATTTGGTAGATTAATGCAGTGCCCTCGGGCTGGAAATCCGGAAAAATCGCGTTGGTATTGATCCTGGCCATTCGAAGAATTTCCGGCACAGGAATCAGCTGCGTGCCATCCTGATTCAAGATAAAATTTTCAGCCGGAAAGTTGCCTTCATCTTCCGATTCAGCTTTAAAAGAATAAGATATTCTGTTCAGGGATGTTACATCCGGCATCAACATGCTGCATATTGACTCTTCAAGCTCGGGAATGATTGCCGCCAGTTTCAAACATAATTGATTGGCGGGTAAAAAAGGGTGTCGGGTGTACGCCATATTACTGTCTTTGATCGCCTGCCAGCGGTTTTCAAAAAAGTTTTTTATGGCATTCATCGCCTCTGTTTCGTTTAATCCTTCGTCCAGTTCGCTTGCGATTTTGTCCAGATACCAAAACGTAAATTCTGAAATATCAGCCATCACCGCTCGGGTATGCTCGTCCAGTTCGGAGGAAAATATGTCTGGCTGGCTTCGGTAGGTCTGGATGAGTTCCGTTAACTGGCTCGCGCTGATCATGGGTTTATCTCAACGTAAAAAAGCTGAATTTAACACAGAATGGTTTTATTTTGAATGGCTTTTGTGAAGCTTGCTGCAAGCTACGGCCCTGGTGAAGAAGAGATTGCAGGCATGACTTTCCCTGCTTTGGTCTGAAAAAATCGCGACCTGGCCAAAGTATGATTATTCTGGCGCAATAACACTTCCTCAGCCAAAGACCATAATTCCTTCAGCGGTGGCGCGGCATTTTTTTGAAGCAGATTGGAATACGCCGTGGCCAGGTCGTTGGCGTTTTCCTGGTCAAGCCCCTGGTCTGTTAGCATCGCCAGCAAGTCTGTCTTGTCTGGCTCTTGCACCTGGATTTTCAGCATTCTTCTGTCTATGGCTTCGCTACTCTTGATCCGCCCTCCCATGACGAAAGGGCTTTGGGTGGCGAAAATCATAAAACCTGGTTTGTCGGGATGGATGCTTTCGCTGTTTTGAGCTTCGGGATTTTTACCCATCAGCAAATCATTGAGAAAGGCCTCCATCATCGGGTCGCTGTTGAGGTTGTCAATGAGGACGATAGCGCCTTCGTGAAAGGCTTTGAGCAGCAGACGTTTTTTATCCTCTGTTTGCATGGAAACAGGTAAACGATAGAAGGGTTTGGCAATATGATGCTGCTGATGCAGGTGCGCTTCCTGATAGCCTCGTTCCAGCAAAAGCGCGACCAGAGTTTCGTTGATGTCATTACCTGGCCGGCCTTCGAGAACTACGCCACCCAGGCCACCATAGAGCTGCATGCTATTGGCATCAAATTGATGAGCCTGCCGCCAGCTTTGCAGGTTGAGCATACTGTCCAGCATGTTGACCAGGTCTTTTTGCGTGTTGGGCAGCAGCTTGTTGCCCAATCGCTCCGGTGCTGGCCGTTGCTGGTTGATGTCGGGTTGAAAACGCTGGTTAAACTGTTTCGATAAATGCTCGGGCGCCAAGGTACGGCCAACTTGAAAAGCCAGTTCTTTGGCCAATATCAGCGGGTCTTGTTGAGGATATTTGTCCCGGTCGGCGATAAACAGCTGTGCCATCGTCTGCACTTCTCTCGGCGAGACAAGTACGGTCTGGTCGGACTGTTCGCGCAGGAAGGCGTAAACCTCCAGAAAAATACGCGCCACCGCTTCCGTCTGGCCAGACAAGCTGTCTTGCAAAATCGGTTTCAATACCGATTCATAAATAACATCCTGAGGCAGGGGTTCAAACAACAGGGCCTGACCGTGGCGTTTAAAAAAGGGTGCGAGCTGGCGTCCGCCGGCATAACTGAGCGGATTGCCGGCAAAGATGATTTTGTGTTCCGCGCTCAAAAGATCATATCGACCATTAATCAGAATGCCTGGCGGCTTGTTATACAATCCTTCAAAGGCCGTGCGTTGACTGGGCGATAGATTGGCTTCATCGATGACCAACAGCTTGAGTCCTTTTCCCTGGTCAGCCGCCCAGTTTTCCACCGCGTCGTCACCGCGATGGAGGCGGCAATTGGCTTTGCTGGCCGCATATTGTTCGATGGAGGTGGTTTTGCCCACACCGGTCAAACCGGTGATGAACACATAAGGCGAGTTTGCCAGGCGTTCATCTATTCCCTGCCAACGATGAGCATGAAAGTCGGCATTGTTTTGTTGACTCTGCTCGGGATTAAACGTATCCGGGCGAACAGGCGGGCAGTTTTCCATACCTTGCCAGGGATCGTCCTGTGTCAGCCTGGTGTTGAGCTGACTTAGGGATTCTTCTTTCCACTGGGTATCCGTGAGTGTTGACAAATGAGGTTCGACTCCCAGCAAACGGGCTTTCATCGTCTTGTCGACAGGGTGGAGCACCGGCTCAAGACAAGCCAGATTGCCCGTATCGTCGCTTAAGAGCAATAACGCACCCGGTTCTTCGGGATGCTGCCTTCTGTGCAACAACAGCGGCGTCAGCGCATCGGCCAGGTCGTCTGTGAACTGACCCGTGAGTATCACTTTTTTCCCCGCTTTCAGCGCTTGCAGCAAAGCTGCTTCCTGCTCGTTAAAGCGGGTTGTTAATGTTTGAGGGTTAAAGTGCGTGTTGAGCCGCTTTAACAAATCGCCCTCGCCGCATTCGGATATATGAAACACCAGCCATTCGCCGGGTGTTTGGGTGAGCAAGGCGAGTGTGCTGTCGCAGTCGTTGCTTTGAATCACCTCGTTGTTGCCGGGTGTAGAGGCTGAACTGGATGATGCCTGGTCTTGGCTCAGCGAGGTGGTTTTGGTGTATGACCTTGTTGGGCCAGGGCCGCAACCTACACGCTCCGGGAGGTTTGTGCCGGGTAGAAGATGTAGGTGCAGGCGCACATCATATTCCTCACAGCCGCTCAATAGCATGGCCAGCTCGTCCTCGGTCAGGGAGCGTGTCAGGTTCAGATGCACCTGACGTCCGGCATGCTCAGCCAGCAAGCCTGGTTTGAGGTTCATGCGTTGCGTGGCATTGTCGCATTGAAATTGTCGGAACCAGTGGTTGAGGGTCAGCGGATTCAGTATCCCGGCATCGGGTTCGTAACCCACTGAGTATTGCAGCCTTTGCCGCAACTTATCCCAGTCATAACCGCGTTGCCGAACCAGTTTGAAATTGGCAGGCAGGGGATGTTTTTGTCCGTCAATGTTGAACTGTTTACGCAGAAACCCTTCTTCCCAAAAGGCTTTAAAATTCGGATCGTCCCAGGGGCCGTTATGAATCATCAAAGGCAAGCCCTTGCTCATGGCGCGAGCCAGCAGTCCTTCCTCAAAATGAAAACGCTGTCCGTCTACCAACCAACGCCCGAGCAAGCGCTCTTTCCAGTCCGGGGCGTTGTAGAGATCAATATGGGCATAATCCTGGGATGCTTCGGGCTCATCAAACAAGGGTAACGGTGTTTTGGCGGCCATAAGCCTTGAGCTGTGAAAAGGACATGTGTGCACGCCTTTTTTGCCAAAGCCAGTATAAAAATCGCTGCCCTGATAGCAATCGGGTTTGTGAGGATCGATGAGGCCAATCAGCTTCAAATTATCCGGCAGCGGTGTGCCATCAGCCAGGCGCTGGTTGCCGACCAGGCTGACGAGGCGCACGATGTCATTGGTTTCAAAGGCATCGTAATTGACGATGAGCACCGGAGGATGCGCGTGCTGAGCCGTCAAAAAATCATGCAGCGGGCCGCCGGGGCCTTTGCACAGCAGGCCATCGCGTATGAAGGGCGCTGAGCAGATCAGGTCATCCGGGGAGTTGATGTAAAAATACTCACGCGATGTGTGCAGGCAATAAGCCTGCAAATGCAATTGCATCGCCTGGACGGCTTCGCGGTTGTTTAATTCGATTAATTGATTGTTGAGCGGGTTTTGCAGCAGTTGCTGACAGTATTCCGAAATACTGCCGGTGAAGATCTTGTTTTTGCCTCGTGCTTGCAGGGCTTGTTCGTGGCGCTGGATAGCTTTCGGGTCGCGACGCAGCAGCCTGCATAGCGTCTGGATGGTGTTAAAGGCCTGGTGTTTGAATCCTGGTTGCATGGCAATGAGCTGTTTAATCAGGCGATGTCTTTTTGCCAGGCTTAACAGCTCGAGGCTCTGTTGCAGCTCCTCGTCATACCGTGTTGGTTTATTGCTGATGAACGCTTGTAGCAAACCCAGCGCATAACTTTGAACACGAGGATTGCGGCTCTGCAGACCCCAAACCCAGGCTGGGTGGCCTTTTTGGGCGTCACGTAGCAAGATGCCGTCCAGGGCGTCAGGATGAATATGGGCGGGTTCGGGTACATGATGGTCAAGCAGGTCTTCAGCATTGCTTGCAAACCTCAGCATGAACAAACCGCCTTTGCGAATAAAAATGGACGGGTCACGAATGAGTGGCCGGGCTGAACAAGGTCCCCAAACAGTGATTAACGAGCTCAGTCTCTCCCTGAGCAAGTCGTCCAGCTTGAGTTCACTCACGGTTTGCATGCCGTCAACATCGTTGGGGTCGTATACATGCCATGCGCGCAAGGCCATGTCGTATTGAACAACAATGACATGCCAGTTGTCGTCGAGCATATATTTCCCGGGATGGCTTTTCAGCCAGGGCAGGATATGGTCACCGGGAAAATATCTTCCTGTGCTGATGCGACCTTGTTTGTGTTCAATGACCTGCGCTAACAACTTGTCCAGGTGTCCGGCAAGTTCCGGTGGACAGGCTTGTCTTGCATCCCAGGTCACCAGGGCTTCGATGAAGGCCTGCCACTGCTTGAGCTGCGTGGCCAGGAACAAGCGCGACAAAGGGATGCAAATACCATCTTGCAACCAGGGTATCAGGGCTGTGTGCTGGTGGGTTTGCGTAAGGTATTGAGACAGCTTCTCAACAATCATCGCCTGATTTTTGGTCTGGTTCAGCCCTGTGTATTGAAAAGGCTTGTCTTTGGGAGTGGGTTTGAACTGACGAAAATTTTCTGAATTATATTGGGGTGTGGAAGCGCTATCGCGATTGCTGCTTGATGATGGGCTGGACGCGGCACTGGACTTGTTGGCCGGCTTGCCTGGGTGGAGAGCGTCCATCTTTACGACAGGGATGCGGGCCAGCAGCGCTTGCAGTGCTTCGGGTGGGGGATTGGGGATACATGAGCAATGGAGTAAATTAATCTCCTCAAGATGCCCGGTTTTTTCAAGTAGTGCTATCAGGCATTCAAGGCTGATGGTGCTGTAGCTCAAATTCAGCGTTACCAGCCTGGTCAGATTGGGGATACCTGGCAGAGCCCTGTACAGTGCTTTGCAAAGACTCAAATCCAGCTTTTCAATGTTGATGGTTTTACTCAGCAATGCCTCCAGGTTTTCAGGGCTGATATTGCTGCGGGACAATCTCAGCGTTGTAAGTCGGGAAAGAACCGGGATATTGGACATGGTTTCATGCAGGTTTGTGCAATGGGACAAGTCCAGTGTTGTAATATTGTTGACGCGACCAAGCAGGCTTGGCAGGTTAATGGGGTTTGAGTAATGCTGTAACTCAAGCACCTCCAGTCGGGGCAAGGCAGGGAGGCTGGACAAGTCTTTTGGCAGGTTACTGCAACGCGACAGATCCAGCCTTGCAAGGTTGTTGGCGCGTTCAAGCAAGATGTTGAGGTTTTCGATACTGATGTTGCTGCCAAGCAGAATAAGTGTTTCAAGCCCGGCCAAACTGGGTATATTGGTCATTGTTTCATGCAGAAATTGATTATTTCTCAGCTCAAGATGTTGAAGCTTTTCAGAATAACGCAACAGTTTCAGCAAATTTTCCATGCTGATTTTTACGTTGTTTAAAATGAGTGTTTCAATCTCGGGGAGTACAGGAATGCGAATTGTTTCATTCCATTGTCCAATGTGAATTACCTTGAGAATTTTCAGGTTGTTACTATGGTCAATCAGTGCCTCAAGGGTACCAGCCTGGACATCGCAGTAATTTATTTCAAGCGTCTCAAGCCTGGGTAGTTTCGGAATATCGGGCGATGCTTCATTCAATATCGACAAGTTGATGCTCTGCAAAACCAGTCTGTTGAGCAAAGGCAGGGGCTTGATTTGTTGCAGCCTGGCGTTGCTGGTGAGGGTTAGTTGTTCTATCTGATGGTTTTCAGGTACAGCATCGCCTGGTCTGTCCAGTTTCAGGTGGCGGTATTGAATGGTACTGGCTATCGATGGGAACTGACTTTCGCTGGATGAAAGGCAACAACCAGCCGGGAAAGAGGACTCATCGCAAATAATGGCCTCAAGCGGCGGTTGTGCCTGTTTCAGGATGGCATACAGTTCGATCTCCTTCTCGAGGTCGAGGCAGGCCAGATCGGACATAAACAGGCTGCGTGGCATGACTTGATTGTTGTGCAGGCAGTGGATCTGGTGATCATCCAGGACCCGGATCTGTTCTGAAGGGCGTCCCAGTCGTTTGATGGCTGTTTGCGTGATTTTTTTTACAGACGCGTGACAGATGCTGCCAGGGATAAAGGCTCCCATGTTGGTTTTTGTCAGAGGGTGGAAACTGCGGTCTTGCCAGACATAAAGCAAGAATCCCTCGGTAAGCAATTGCTGAAACAGGGCACGCATGGTTTTGGTTTTTTCTGGCGACCAGTTGTCGCAGGTCCAGTCAGACAGAATCAGGGCTTTGGGAGCCAGACGAAAACCGGCGTTGATGCTGCGCCAATAATCGGCACGACCTTGAAAAAGCCGTTCCAGATTGGGTGTACAGCCATTGGGCTGGCTGCTGTAACGGGCGTTTTCTTTTCGTTCTTTATAGTACAGTTGGGCGCGCAGATTGGGATTCAGCATGGATAGTGATTCAATTTTGGATCAATGTGTTATTTATTATAACATATTGCATCAGTGGCGGAAATGATGGCTCGGTCCGTGGACAGCGGTTCTTAATTTGAAGGTCAAAAGCCGGGCACGCTCACGGGCACGGGCGCGGGCACGTAAATGAGCGCTACGCGTATCTATAAAATATCAAACTCGCGAAGCGTACATTTACGTGCCCGCGCCCGTGAGCGTGCCCTTGCCCGGTTTTTGACCTTCAAATTAAGAACCGCTGTCCACGGAAAACAATCATTGCGCCCAACCCTTCAAACCACTATAATTCGCTGTTTTGCTGAATATAGAACTAAATAAGTACTATATTTAACAGTATATGGTACTGATTTGGTACTGGATCATCTGATGTGAGAATGGTATGCTTCGCATAAGCAAACTGGCTGATTATGGAACAGTTGTAATGGTGTATCTTGCCAAGCGAACTCAAACGCTTTGCAATGCGCGTGATATCGCGCTGCATACTCATGTTACGGTTCCCATGGTCAGCAAGTTATTGAAAAAACTGACGGCGGCGGGTTTGTTGACGTCGGTTCGTGGTGTGAATGGCGGTTATCGTTTACAGAGAGAGGCTACGGCCATTTCTGTGGCGTCGATTATTTACGCACTCGAAGACAATCGCGGAGTGACCGAATGCAGTTTGCAGCCGAATGAATGTTCCCTGCAAGGCGTTTGCCATATACAAGGCAATTGGCAATTAATCAGTCGAGCCATCGAAACCGCGCTCGACAGCGTGAGTTTGGACATGTTGGCCAAACCCTCACTACAGGCCGTGGAAATCGAGCGCATCAGACACATCGCGAGCAGTGGAGTAAGTCGTGGCTAAAAGCAATGAACAAATCACCTCTCTTCTCGAAAGAGAGTATGAACACGGTTTTGTAACCGACATCGAAGTGGACACCTTTGAACCCGGCTTGAACGAGGACGTGATTCGTCGTCTGTCTGCCATCAAAGGCGAGCCGGAATTTATTCTGGAATGGCGTCTGAAAGCCTACGCCCACTGGCTGACCATGCCGCATCCGGAATGGTCCAGTGTGCATTATCCACCCATTGATTACCAGGCGCTGGCCTATTATTCCGCGCCCAAACAGTTAAAAGACGCGCCCAAAAGTCTGGATGAAGTCGACCCGGAACTGCTGCGTACCTACGAAAAACTGGGTATTTCCCTGCGTGAACAGGAAATGCTGGCCGGTGTCGCGGTTGATGCCGTGTTCGACAGCGTATCGGTCGCGACCACCTTTAAAGCCCGACTGGCCGAAGATGGCGTGATTTTTTGCCCCTTTTCGGAAGCGGTGCACAAATACCCCGATTTGATCAAGCAATATCTGGGATCAGTTGTGCCGTATCGCGACAATTTTTATGCCGCTCTCAACTCGGCGGTATTCAGTGATGGCTCCTTCGTCTACATTCCCAAAGGCGTGCGTTGCCCCATGGAATTGTCCACCTATTTTCGTATTAACGCCGCCTCTACCGGCCAGTTTGAGCGTACCTTGATCATCGCAGACGATGACAGTTATGTCTCCTATCTGGAAGGCTGCACCGCGCCCATGCGTGATGAAAACCAATTACACGCCGCAGTGGTTGAGCTGGTGGCGTTGAACGGTGCGCAGATCAAATATTCAACCGTGCAAAACTGGTATCCTGGCGACAAGGAAGGCAAGGGCGGTATCTACAATTTTGTGACCAAACGCGGTGCTTGTCGCGGCAAGCGGTCGAAAATTTCCTGGACCCAGATTGAAACCGGATCCGCCATCACCTGGAAATATCCCAGCGTGATTTTATTGGGCGATGATTCCGTGGGCGAGTTTTATTCCGTCGCGCTGACCAATAATTATCAGCAAGCCGATACCGGCACCAAAATGATTCATATTGGTAAAAACACCAAATCGACCATCATTGCCAAAGGCATCAGTGCCGGCAAGTCGCACAACGCCTATCGCGGTCTGGTGCGGATTGCGCCGACGGCCACCAATGCGCGTAACTTTACCCAGTGCGATTCCCTGTTGATGGGCAGTCACTGTTCAGCGCATACCTTTCCCTATATTGAAGTCAAAAATTCGACGGCACAGCTGGAACACGAAGCGACCACGTCGAAAATCAGTGAAGACCAGTTGTTCTATTGTCAGCAACGGGGTATCGATACCGAGGACGCGGTGTCTATGATCGTCAACGGATTTTGCAAACAGGTATTGAAAGAATTACCGATGGAATTCGCGGTGGAAGCCACCAAATTATTAGGCATCAGTCTGGAAGGGGCGGTAGGTTAATTATGTTATCAATCAAGCAATTAAACGTCGCAATTAATGCGCAACCCATTTTAAAAGGCATCGATCTGCTGGTTAAACCCGGCGAGATTCACGCCATCATGGGGCCGAACGGGTCGGGCAAGAGTACCTTGTCCAAAGTGTTGACCGGGCATCCGGCTTACACGGTCACCAGCGGCGAGATTATCTATAACGGTCAGGATTTACTGCCCCTGTTGCCAGAAGAACGCGCGCAGGCGGGTATTTTCATGTCCTTTCAGTATCCGGTTGAAATTCCTGGTGTGACCAATATCAACTTCCTCAAAAACTCGGTGAACGCAGTGCGCAAAGGCCAGGGGAAAGATCCGCTGGATGCGATTGAGTTTCTGGGCTTTATCCGCGAAAAATGTCAGTTGCTGGATATGGACGAGAGCTTTTTGTATCGCAGCATTAACGAAGGTTTTTCCGGCGGTGAAAAGAAACGCAACGAGATTTTACAAATGCTGGCCCTGGAGCCGAAACTGGCCATTCTGGATGAAACGGATTCAGGTCTGGATATTGATGCGCTGCGGGTGATTGCTCAGGGCGTGAACGCCATGCGCTCGCCGGAGCGTTCTATTATTATGGTGACCCATTATCAGCGTTTGCTGGATTATATCGAACCTGATTTTATCCATGTGCTGGCGAATGGCCGAATTGTGAAATCCGGTGATAAATCTTTGGCGTTGGAGCTGGAGAAGAAAGGCTATAGCTGGCTTGATGAAACGGAGCAAGCATGAGCGAAGTGCTGGAATTTTATCAACAACAGGCAACAGCAGTACGTTCAAACCTGCCCTGGCTGGCTGAGCGTCAGGCGGCTGCGCTGGATGATTTTTGTCGCTATGGATTTCCGGCTCGGAAGGATGAGAACTGGAAGTACACGGTGCTGGACGGGTTTTTGAAGCAGACTTTTACACAGCCTTTGGCGCCGAGTGCGAGTCAGGAGACCCTTCGCTGCGCTCTGGGCGACACGCTTGGGCATCGGAGTGAAACGGGGATCTCGCTGTCCACGTCGGAGTTCGAACATGTCGTTACGCTTGGGCATCATAGTGAAACGGGGATCTCGCAGCCCACATCGGAACTCGAACATGTCGCCCAGAGCGTAGCGAAGGGTCTCCCGAACCAGCATCATATAATCAGTCTTCACAATGGCCGCGTATCCATCCCCGACACTGTCACCTTACCCGCCGGCGTCATCGTCCAACCCTTGTTACAAGCCTTAAACGATCATCCAGAAAAAATAAAACCCCATCTCGCCAACATCTTGCAACACCAACACGGCTTCGACGCCCTGAACACCGCCGCCTGGCAAAGCGGTATGCTGATTTACCTGCCCGCCGGCGTGCAGGTCGACACACCTATCGTGCTGGCACATTGGCAAGATCAAGATCAACAGGCCGTTCATATCCGCCATTTGATCATCGCCGAAGAAGGCAGCCAGGCAACCATCATCGAAAGTTACCATGGTGAAGCCTCCGTTTCTTATCTGACCAACGTGGTCACCGAAGTACAGCTCGCCGCCCGCGCCACCCTGACCCATTACAAAATTCAATGCGAAAGCAGCGCCGCTTATCACATCGGCCATTTGACCGTATCACAAGGCGAGGCCAGTCAATTCAACAGCCATTCGCTGAGTCTCGGCGGTAAGCTGGTGCGCAGCGATTTGACCTTCAAACTGCAAGCCGCACACGCAAGCTGCCTGTTGAACGGCATGTACATGCCCGCCGACCAACAACATATCGATCACCACACCATCGTGCATCATCTGGTGCCGGATTGCCAAAGTATTCAGGATTACAAAGGCGTGATGATCGGCCAGTCGCGTGCCGTGTTTAACGGCAAAGTCGCTGTGGCCAAAGACGCACAGCATACCCGCGCAGAACAACAAAACAAAAATATCCTCTTGTCGGACAAAGCCGAAATCGACACCAAACCGCAACTGGAAATTTTTGCCGATGACGTGATTTGTTCACACGGTGCAACCGTTGGCCAACTGGACGAAGACGCCCTGTTTTACATGACGGCACGCGGTATTAATCGCATCGACGCAACGCGTTATTTGATCCATGCCTTTGCCGCCGATAATTTACGCCTGATAGCGCATGCCGAGGTGGCAACCTGGATGGCCAATCTGATTAATCAGCAGTTAAGGTGATGACATGACGACAGAATCGAATCTGATGCCCTGGAATGCGGCCATCATACGCAAAGAATTTCCGCTGTTGAATCAGTCCATTAATGGGCATCCGCTGATTTATTTCGACAACGCCGCGACCACACAAAAACCACGCATGGTGATTGACGCGGTCAGCCGTTATTATTCGCATGACAACGCCAACGTGCATCGCGGCGTACACGCGCTCAGCGCGCGCGCGACCCTGTATTATGAGCAGGCGCGCAGCAAGGTTCATCGTTTTATCAACGCCAAAACCGCCAACGAATGTATTTTTGTACGCGGAACCACCGAAGGCATCAACCTGGTGGCGAACAGCATGGTGGCTGCGCGCATCAATCCGGGTGACGAAATTTTGATCACCACCATGGAACACCATTCCAATATCGTGCCCTGGCAGATGGTCTGTCAAAAAACCGGTGCCGTGTTGAAGGTCGCACCCATTTCATATTCCGGCGAAGTGCAACTGGATGAGTTTGAGCGTCTGTTAAGCAACAAAACCAAATTCGTGTCGATTGCCTACGCGTCCAATGCGCTGGGTACAATCAATCCAGTTAAAAAAATGATTGAAATGGCGCATGCCCGTGGTGTACTGGTTATGATTGATGCAGCTCAGGCGGCACCCCATTTGACCATTGACGTTCAGGATCTGGATTGCGATTTTCTCGCTTTTTCGTCGCACAAAATGTACGGCCCGACCGGTATCGGCGTATTGTGGGGCAGAGAGGAATTGCTGGAATCCATGCCGCCGTATCAGGGCGGGGGTGAAATGATCAATCACGTCAGTTTTACCGAAACCGAATACGCGCCGCTGCCGCATAAATTTGAAGCTGGCACGCCGGATATCGCCGGCGTTATCGGCCTTGGGGCTGCCATTGACTTTTTATTGTCCATGGATCTGGCTGACATTGCCGCCTACGAAGATCATCTGCTGAAATACGCGACCTCTGCTCTGGAATCGATCAAAGGCTTTCGCGTGATCGGCACGGCTCAACACAAAGTGCCGGTTCTGTCTTTTATCCACGGCAGCATTCATTCCCATGATATCGGCACCATCCTCGACAGCGAAGGCATTGCCATTCGCAGCGGTCATCATTGCGCCATGCCCTTGATGGATTTTTATGAAGTCGCCGCCACCACGCGGATTTCCCTGTCTTTATATAACACCGTTCAGGAAATTGATCGTTGTATGAATATCCTGGCCAAAGCGCAAGAGGTATTCGCATGAGTATGGATTTGCGCGAGTTGTATCAGGAAATCATCATTGATCACAACCGTAACCCGAGAAACCATCACATAATGGAAGACGCCACGGCGACAGCCAATGGCTACAATCCGCTGTGCGGCGACAAATTGACGGTGTATTTGAACGTGGCCGATGGCCTGGTCAAAGACATCAGTTTTGTCGGATGCGGTTGCGCAATTTCCCAGGCGTCGGCATCGTTGATGACCTCGGCCTTGCAGGGTAAATCGGTTGAGGAGGCGCGTACGTTGTACGAGCGTTTCCATGTGTTGCTGACCCACAGCGAAGAAGGCGATTGGCGCTCCCTCGACAAACTGGCTGTGCTGGCCGGCGTGCGAGCTTATCCTGCGCGGGTTAAATGCGCAACACTCGCCTGGCATACCTTTAATGCTGCCTTGAACAAACCCGACAGCGTTGTCAGTACGGAGTAAGTCATTATGTTTGGTTTGAAGAAGAAAACAGTGGATGCCGATGCCTTGAAAGAGCAAGTGATTCTGGGCTTGAAAACGGTGTTTGATCCGGAAATTCCGGTCAATATTTATGATCTCGGCTTGATTTACGATATCGCCATTAACGACGAGCAACACGTTCATATTCAAATGACCTTGACCAGCCCCGGTTGCCCGGTGGCGCAGACCTTTCCCGGTACGGTGGAACAAGCGGTCAATCTGGTGGATGGCGTGAATGATTGCACGGTGGAACTGGTCTGGGATCCGCCATGGACGCAGGAACGCATGTCGGAAGTCGCACGTCTGGAACTGGGGATGTTTTACTGATGTCCTGGCAACCTTCCGCCAGTCTGGATACTCTGCGTCAGCGTGCTGCCTTGATGGCAGCGATTCGTCAATTTTTTACGGAACGTGCATATCTGGAAGTCGAAACGCCGGTGATGGCGCGTTTTGGCGTGACGGATGTGTATTTGAGTAACATGAAAGCGATGTTTCGCAATCAGTCTTATTGTCTGCAAACCTCCCCTGAATACCATATGAAACGCTTGCTGGCTGCGGGCAGCGGCGCTATTTTTCAAGTGGCGCGGGTGTTTCGCGATGATGAGCTGGGGCGTTGGCATAATCCCGAATTTACCTTGCTGGAGTGGTATCAATTGGGGATTGATCATCATGCCTTGATGGATGAGGTTGATGCCTTGCTGCGCAGGATTTTGTCTTGCCCGCCTATGCTGAGAAAAACGTATCAGCAGGTGTTTTTGGAGGTTTGCGAGCTGGATCCGTTTACGGCCAGTCTGGATCAATTCCGCGCGTGTTTGTCGCGTTTTGATCTGGACAGGGTGTTGCCGCTTGAGGAAACGGACCGGGATCAGTATTTGTTTTTGCTAATGAGTCATGTGGTGGAACCGGCGTATGCAACGCTGGATACGCCACTGGCGGTGTATCATTTCCCGCCGTCTCAGGCCTCGCTGGCGCAGGTGAATGATGCTGTGGCGGAGCGTTTTGAGGTGTATTTTCGCGGAGTTGAGCTGGCGAATGGTTTTCATGAATTGACGGATGTCGCGGCTCAGGCGGCGCGTTTTGCTGCGGATAACCGGATGCGGCAAGAGAAGGGATTGGAGTTGGCGGCGCCTGATGAGTATTTGCTGGAGGCGTTAACCCATGGTTTGCCTGGTTGTAGCGGGGTAGCGTTGGGGGTGGACCGCTTGATGGCCCTGGCGTTGGGGACGGAGTCGATTGCCGACGTGCTGGCGTTTGAGTTTGCGCGGGCGTAATACCTGGGACGAACTCGCTGCGAACGGGTAGGTTGGGCCCTGGCCCAACATGGGTTTACCCTGAAAGATCGTTGTTGGGCCAGGGCCCAACCTACGCGTTCTTAACAGGCAACTTCCCTGCCCTCACTCCATCAACCCATCCACCTTCGCCGCACAAATAAAATCATTCAAAGACAAGCCCTTCAAGGCATGCGTCATAAAACGGACATGGCAATAATTATAGCCAACTTCCAAATCCGGATGATGATTTTCCGTATTCGCTATCCACGCCAGCGCATTCACAAAGGCCATGGTTTCGTAAAAATTGGCGAACGCATACGAGCGTTTGATTTCGCGGCTGTCATTGATCACTTCCCAGTTTTTATCCAGTTGCGGCATCAGATTGGCTACTTGTTCCGCGCTCAAGGCCTGTCCGATTCCCTCGCAGGATTCGCAATGTTTTTGACGTAATTCACTCATGTTTTTTCCTTGTTAAAGACAAAGCGGCAGTGTATCAAGAAAGCGTTGCGTATGCTCCGGCTTTCCGATACTGACGCGCAAGTGCCTGGGCATGCCGTAGGCGGTCAATGGACGAACAATAATACCGTGTTGCAGCAATTTTTGGTACACCGGCAACGCGTCCTGGCCACAATCAAAGGTGATAAAATTGCAAGCAGACGGGATCTGCTCCAGCCCCAGTTCTGCCAGACCATCACGCATGCGAATCATGCCCGCTGCATTCAAGGCCAGGGTATCACGCACAAATTGCTGATCCTCCAGCGCCCGGCAACCTGCCGCCATTGCAACCTGATTCACCATAAAAGGTAATTGTACCCGTTTGAGCAGATCGCTGATATTTTTCTGTGCAATCGC
>Ga0075012_10000651_pt1 | contig 36121 bp, 32 predicted proteins | sample All_14_2_FD_71474 | JGI IMG/M metagenome (GOLD analysis project Ga0075012, IMG submission 71474) | Freshwater microbial communities in response to fracking from Pennsylvania, USA - Allegheny Zone_MetaG_DW_15 | ecosystem: Environmental > Aquatic > Deep subsurface > Groundwater > Drilled...
TAATTTTTAATGTATCTATTTCCTCATTTTCATTCTCTTCTAAAATTTCATCCCATATTTCAATAGACAGTTTAACCCCCATTTGTAATTCTTTACATCTTTCACAGAGCGTATCTTTAATTATAACATCTTCTACAATCTCTAATGCTTTTTCTAAATCCCCCTGACAAGCTTTTTCCAGAGCAAAATTTGCTTCTTTTAAGAGTTGTTGAAACTTACGGACTTCCTTAGTATCCATAATAAATCGAGCAATTGCAAAATCGTATCCCGCCTCTTGCCAATTCCTTTTAAATTCCTTTATATCTTGAATATCATCGATTTCATCGTTAGAGTCAAATTCTGCAAGGTTTTTATAGCCAACTCCTAATCTAAACTTCTCAACACCCTTATTAAAAAAAACCTGATAAGTTCTGTCGCCATTAAGATACTTTTGCAAAGTATCAGCTTTTGCTTGTTGCGATTTTGCCTCGTTTTTCAGCTTCTCGATTTCATCATACACATCAAGTATTTCTTTTTGAATATCCGCCGATTTGCTCGCTCCGCAATCAGCTGCCGCCGCTGCATATTGTGCAAGCGCCAAGCGGTAATTGCCAGCTTTTTTCGAAGCTCTGGCTGCTACGATTTTCCCTGCGCAATCCTGTGTAAAGACAAATGTGGGCACACAAAATAGGGTAAACAAGAGTATTTTTTTCATAGCTGGTGATTATTTTTCAAGTTCATTAAGAATGAGAGCGAGCGGTGCTTTGATTATTTCAAGACTATCCACCGTCGCCAAAAGACGGAGGTTTTTGGCGACAGATTGGTGAAATTCAGCTCTTGCATCCAATTGGATTTGATTCAGAATTTTCTCTTTGCGAGCCTCAATGACTTTGCGCAGGGCGGCTTCTGCATCTTTCGTTTTTTGGTCGGCAATTTCTCTTAGTTTTATTGCTTCATTCCTTTCTAAATCTGCTTGTTTTGTAGCGGCGGCAGCTTTTAAAAACTGCAAGCCGGCAAACAGTGCCAATCCTAACCCCACCACCGCAGCTCCAATTGCCCAATTCCGCCTCTTCAGTTCCTTCCGTAGAACTTCCCACTTATCCTTTTCCCAAAAATCTTTACTCTCCCTTACCCGCCCCGTCAATTTCTCAGAATACGCTCTGTAAGGCTCATAGGTCCGCAACTGGTCCAATGCCTCTTTCGACAGTACGCCCTCGCCTTTTTCAAATACTTGATACACCCTAGCCGCATCCTCTCGCATCCGCATCTCCTCTGTCAAATTCCGTCCCACCACCCTCGCCAGCACATCATGGCTGATTTCGTATTCTGTCACTCCGCCCGATTTCAATTGCCGGACAATGCGCCGCCGCTCCAGGTCATGCAGCAAATCGGGCAGGGGCTTTTGCAGGGTCACCCCTTTATCGTTCAATTCCTGCTGTAGGGCAGCCTCGCCCAATTGCAGCTTGGTGTGCCGCTCCGAAATCATAGCAGCCAGCAGTTCCAGCGGGGCTTTGTCGCCGTGGGCGGGCTCCAGTTCGGTCAGTTGTTTTTTCAGAAAGCTGTCCAGCACGGTTTCGAGGTTGTCTGTGGGCTTTACTAGTCCCTCGTGCAACAAGGGACGGGCGGCGGTTTTGTCTGCCCTGTCCCATAGCTCGCTGAGGAATACCTGCACGTGGGCTAGTTCTATTTCCTGCCGCTGGTCGGGCAATTTGGAGAGGATGGCATCGGCGAGCGACTGGCTGTTTTCTACCTTAAAAAAAGCCTGATAGCGGGGCGCATCAAGCATATCGTGGATGACCTGCTGCACAGCACTGCGGCGCATTTTTTCCAAGCGGAAGCGGTGCTGGAAGATGCTGGGACAAAGCGGCTCGAACTCCGACAGGTGGCCGATGAACTCCTCCCGCATGATGAGCAGCACCCGGCAGGGCACTTTGTAACGGATGAGGCGGTCGAGGCGAGTGAAAAAGTCCCGTTTTTCCTCCTCCCGCCCCGAAATGAGCAGTTCCTCGAACTGGTCGAAGAGCAGATAGACGGGCTGGTATCGCTCGGAGAACAGAGCTTCGATGGCTTGTCCAAAGTCTATTTTAGAGTCAGTTAATCCAGTTTTAGGGTCTATAGGAAGTCCGGTCTCTTCATTTAGCGGAATTTTTTCTTGGAGCGCTTCATTGATGCGAGCAAAAACGGAAGCCGTCATGTCGCTGCCCCGGCGGATGGTCAGGGCGAACCAGTCGGCATCGGAGAACTGGTTGCGGAGGCCGCACTCAATGAGACTGGTCTTGCCCGCTCCCGATGGGCCATAGACGAGCAGGTGCTTCACGCCGCTGAGGGCATCGTACAGGGCCTCGGTCTCCGTTTCCCTGCCGAAGAACACCTCCTTGTCCTCCTTTTGGTAGGAGTCGAGGAACTTGAAGGGGGCGGTGGCTTGGCTCATGGGGCTGGGGTTTTGAAGGGTGAAAAGACCAGTTCCATTTGCTCATAAAGTTCGTTCAGCTTGGGCTGCTTGATATTTTTTGCCCCCACACTCAGGGTCTTGTTGGAAGGGATTTCCTCTGCTTCACCAAAGGCCAGTTCGTTTTTATATTGGGCAAAATGGTACTGCCGCTGGCTTTGCCCGATATAATAATAGACCTCTGGCGTCTGGGTCTCTTTGGGAGCAAAAACGCTCTGGTCAATCACGAGTGGCGACAGCGAGATATAGGTGCTCTCGTCGTGGATGTTTTTCAGGCATTCCCGCATATCGCTGCCACGGAACAGCAGCACGCTGTGGTTGTAGGTGAACAAATCCTTGATGGGGAAGTCGGCATAATCGAAGTCCTCGCTGGAATAGATGCCATGCAGTTCGCCATAGTGGTGGACGAAGAAACGGTCCATGCCGAGGCGGTATTTCAGGTTGATGTCCTTGATGGAAACGAGGCGGTATTCATATAAAAACGCCAGGCGGCAGAGCCAGAAAACCAGTGCCGTCAGGTATTCGTCGAGCAGGCCGTCCAGTTTTTCGTCCTCGGCGATGGCGTTTTTCAACAGTTTGTCCCGGTAAGTAAATAGGAAAATAATAGTGCCGTAAAGGTCGCTTTCCGTATGCGACAGTTCTGCAACGATGTTGCCGATTTCAGCTATAAAAGGTGTCTTGCCGTTCAAAAGCTCGGTGCAGACCAGCAGCAGGTTGAGATAGTCGAAGTTGGTCTGTGCCTGCTCGTTCATTTCCAAATACTCCTGCAAAAGCGGGTGGGAAGGCACATCGTCCTTTTTCAGGATTTGCGCCATTTGGATGAAACAGAGGTAGCGCAGGCTGTTCTGGAACGCCTCGGCCATGAAAGAAAGTCGGCGCAGCGACCGCTCCCGCCCGGCAGGGGTTTCCATTTTACGCAAAAACTCTTCGATGAGCCAGCCGTAGTGCTGGAAGATGGAGGTAGGCTTTTGGCCCACTGGGCCATATTTTTCAAGTTCCTGTTTGAGATTATCCGGCCAAGGGCTGTCCTCGGTTATCAGTTCTTGCGCTACCTTAGGAGGGAGTGGCGTTTTGCCTTCCTGCTCTATTTCACTCAACAAATCAAGCAACCCAAAGCGGATTTGGTTTTGGGTTAATGTGGCATCCTCGTGGCTGACGATGCCCAGCCTGATTTGTTTGCGGATGTATTGGAAACGGCCTGACTGTTGAAGTGCCTCGTTAAGCCTTTCGTCTCCTGCCAAGTGCGTACGAAGCACATCGATTGCTTGTGGTAAATCGTCAGTGGCTATGAGTTGGCGGATGGTTGAGATGTAGGTGTTAGTTGGCATTTGGAGAGTTGGTTTTTATGCGAAAACTGACTTTGCTGTTGTGGTAATAAAAACCTAGTGCTTCATACACACGGCTGCCAAGGAACAGCACACACCGTTGCTCTTCGAGCGTTTCGAGAAAGTCTTCCCAAGCTACGTTGGCGAGTGGGTCAGTAGCAGTATTTGTATCTGAAAAGGGGCCAGTGTTTATCATTTATTTTCGGGTCTTGTTAGAGGGCGAAAGTTAGGAAAGCATTCTAAAAACAAAGCATTTGACCCCATTTTTTACGCTTCCTCCCAAGGCCCCGGCCTCCCCTCCCGAAACTCCGCAATCCGTTCCGGCAGGTCGTAGAGTTGGAACATGCCCTCCTCCATTGGGTCGGGGGGCAGAGGGCCGAGTTGGAGGTGCTGGATGTTCATCGTCCAGGATTCCTCGCCGATGACGTGCGCCACCAGTTGTATCAGGATGGACTGGAGTTCTTGGAGGGATTCCTCGTCGGGGCAGTGGTCGTACTGCTTAAGGGCGAGGTGCAGACCCAGGAAGCGGGGGTCTTCCGGGCTTTCCATGATATGCACCCATACGTCGTTGGGGTAGAGCAGGCCACTGGGCAGGTCGAAGCGTATCAGCGTGCCCTTGGGCAGGGGCGGCAGCAGGCTGTAGAAGGCCCAGTTGGGCAGCGAGGGGGCCATGGCGGCCAGCGCCTTGGCCTTGGCGAAGTGTTCCCGGGTGCCGTTGGCGGAGATGACGAGGCGGAACTTGGGGCCTTCTTTTACCATATTGCCGCCGGGTATCAGTTCCAGTGCATCGGAATAGGGCCTGAGCGCCGCCGTGGCCTTCAGCACCAAGTCGAACTGCTGCTCGGTTTTCATGTCGGAAAGGAACTCAAAAGGCAGGTGGTTCTCCTCGAACCATTTCCAGAAGTTTTGGGCGGCTTGTGTTTCCTGTGGTGTTAGCATGGTGTGGTGGTGATTGGTGATTGGTGCATAATAAATTGATAATCAATCTATTATGCCAAATTTTACTCAAAACCTCGTAGCGGATTTTGTGTTAAAAATTAGTTTCTGCAAACATAACAAATCGATCTTTTCAGCAAAACATGGCGAAAGGTTTTAATGAAAAAAACAGCCCATTTTTCAAAAAATGTTTTGCGGCGCCAAACAGCCAACTCGCTACTCCAAGCCCATGCTTTGGTGCTCCCAATAAGTATCTAGGCGGTTCAAGCAAATTACTCGCTACTCCAAGCCCATAACTAACCCAGCCAAGCAAATAACTAGGCTTTCCTACGAAATAACTAGGCACTCCCTGCGAGTACCTAGCCCCCATTGACACATAACTAACTGCTCCAAGCCCGTATTTACCTGCCCGTACACAGTACTTTGCATTCGATGCTGCCGCCGCCGTAGCTTTCATAGCGGAGTAGGTAGAGTCCATTCGCCAAGCCACGGGCGGGCAGGCTGAAATGGTGCGAGCCTTCGGCCAATTTTTCTTGGGTAAAAAAGCGCTGCACGAGGCGGCCCGCCCCGTCGTAGAGGGAAAGGCTGCAAATGGTCGGGCCGGGCAGTTCGAGTTGCACGGCGAGATGGTCGGAGAAGGGGTTGGGGCTACAAGTCAGCCAGGTGCGCTTCACCTCGGCTTCCGGGTCGAAGTCGTCCTTGCTGTCCCGTAGGAAAATGGGCGAGCCGGTCAGCGCCACATCGTCGGCAGACACCACCGTGGTGATGCCCCGGCTGGCGAAATCCCAGGCCCGTCGGTGGAGGCTCTGTACGTGCAGCGAAGCGGGGAAACTGTAGCTGGCTTTGGCGGCCTCGGAGCGGTCTTGGTCTGTCTCGGCCCAGAGGACGTAGGTGTAGCCCTTCGTCGGGCTTTTGAAGGCAGCACCCCGCACGCCTGCGGGCAGTAGCAGGTCGGCGGTGCGCACCGGGTCGAAGCTACTGCCGTAGATTTGCTGGCTGACCGTGGCGTAGGCGATGCCTGCGGCGGTGCGCACCTGCTTGTATTTTGGCACGGAATCCAGTTCGGTGAAAAGCCCCATCAGGTGGAACTCACTGCGGGCATCCTTCGCCGATTCGATGTCGCCGAGCTGATACACGTGCAGTTGGTCAATGCCGTTCATCTGGCAGGCCACGGCGCTTTTGATGAGGTAGTTCACCTGTGCCTCGTTCGAGCCGAGGTATTCGTCCACTTGGATGCGGGGGATATTGCTCTCGGTGATAATCCAGCGTTTTTCGGGGTAGGTTTCGCCGTCGTAGCCGTAGTTTTTCAGCACCTCATCAAATTCATTGCGCAAGCGGAGCATCCCGTCCACGCAGCGGTCGGAGTGCCGGAAATACACGAAATCGAAAATGTCGTTACTCCATTCCCGCAGGGAATTGTCAATATGCGGGTAACTGTGGAAACTGAGCACGTCGAAATAAGCCCCACCGGGCAATGGAAATTCGGGCGTTACTTTGCCCTGGTCGGGGTTGTCCGTTTGCCGCAGGATGAGGTCGAGGAAACTGGGGTAGCCAAGGCCGCCCGTGGCGACGTAGTCTTCGGGATAAAGGCTTTTTATCACTTCGTAACTGATGCGCAGCGTGCGGATGTAGTGCTGCACGGGCGCATGGATGGCGTAGTCGCAGGGTTCTGGGTTGAATTCCCACCAGTTGCCCGGCTCGCCCGGTTTTTTGGAGGAATTGCCGACGAAGTCGAAGTCCGGCTCGTTCCAGATTTCCCAGTAACGAGTGTAAGGGCCGTAAACCTGTACCAACTTCCAGAGGTAAGCGGCGTAGAAATTGTTCTCGTTGACGGGCGTGCCGTTCTCGCCGTTGTCCCAGATGGGTTCGTAGAGGTTGGCGAACATCTCCGAGCGGACGCCAGGACAGGGCATTGTCGGGTCACGATGCCGTTCGGCGGGGAAGCCCACGAAGACCACATTGTCGGTGATGCCGAGCGAGTCGTAGTGCTGGAAGGCGTCCTTGCGGATGTCGTAGCCCCAGAAGTCCACGAAGCCCTCCGGCAGCGAGAGCCGCAACGAGGTGACGCCGACACCCTCCACGTTTTTTTTGGGGTTGCCTGCGGCAATATCGGCGAGCTGCTGGTCGGTCCAGAAATAGTAGGCGCCGAGGTTGGCGCCGAAGTGGTAGTTGCCGTGGTAAGGCGGCACGGTATCGTTGGCAGTGAAATCGGGAGTTTGGGCAGCGCAAAAAGCAGGTAGCAAAAGGCCGAAAAGCCAGTGCAGGGGGCAGATTCTGTTCACGGTATTTGTTTTTTTGAATGTTTTTGGCAAAACTTCGCCACAAAGTTAAAATTTATGATGACACAACGCACACGTGCCCAGGAAAGCCGGGCAGCCATTCAGCAACTTTATATTTCCATGCGCCACCTCTTCATCCGGGGCGGGTACAAGCCGCTGGGCGTGAGCGGCGAGGCCATGGTGGAGGCGCTGATGGTGCTCCGGCCTGAGATTTACGGCTCCATCGCCGACCCAGAGCGGGTGGAGTTGGACGGGCTGCTGTACATTTTCCAGCGGTTGCCGCAGGGCATCGAGGAGTGCAGGTTCGTGCGGCTCATCACGAAGGAAGGCTTCGAGCATTCAGGCTTCACGCCCATCATCCCGCCGAAACGGCGGCGCAACTGCTACCGCATTGACGAGGAACAGATGTTCGTGGAACTGACCAATGGCCGCTCGGACATCTACGACATCCTGACGCACCTCACTTTCCTCTACATCGAGGCCGAAAAAATCCGCCGCAACGCCCTTGACCCGAAGGGTCGCAAAAAAAGGGACTGGGCCAACCTGGAGCAGCTCGTGGAGCAGGAGATGCAGGGCGAGCAGTGCAATCGGGAAGTGGCCTGCACCTACCTCAGCAGCCTGCTGGGCCGCACTTTCGAGGAGACACAAGGGGCTGTGAAGCGGTTTGAAATGGCCAGCAAAGTCAACAGTTTGTTCCACATCGTGTACTGGATGGGGCGGCTCAGCATGGAGGAGGCGCTGGAAAAGAACGACCGGGAAATCACGTTTTCGGCGGCCCTTCGGGAAAAAATCGGGCACCACATTTTCGGCGAGGCGTGGGCCAACAAAATCAAGGAGTTTTTGAATAAAAAAGGCTGGCTGGAGCGGCCCATCCACATCATCAGCTCCAACCCGCACAGCGTGATGAACTGCCTCTACGCCTTCGGCGCAATGAAGGACCAGCCAAACGGAAAAAGCATGGAGGAACTGGCGAAAAACCTGAGCTTGGAGACCAATCGGGAATTGCGCCAGCAAGTGGAAGCATTTGCGGCTGAAAGCGGCATGTTCCCGCTGGAAGACCACGGCGGCACCAATATCGCCGTGCAAATTATTGATACGGAGCAACTTAGCCCCGCACTCATTGCGCCAGAAATCGAATGGAATGCGGAAAAAATAGCGCTGGAAAAGCCCCTGTTGCTCGTGATGGATTACGCCTTCGGCGAACAGGCTTTCGAGGTGATGGATGAGCTGCTGAAGCCGTTTGACCCACAAATAATTGAAGCAGAAACGAGCTGGGAACCAATCGCCTATAACCCCTACGTGGACAAGCAATCACCAATCACCAAAATACGGCTCAACGTCGCTTCCATCTCCCTCATGGGCAAGGCGGGCATCCTCGAAGGCAGCAAGGGCGACATCATGGTGCCCACTGCCCACGTTTTCGAAGGCACGGCGGACAATTACCCGATTGAAAACGATTTCACGAAGGCAGATTTCGAGGGGCAGGGCCTGAAAGTCTGCGAGGGAACGATGATAACCGTGCTCGGCACCAGCTTGCAGAACAAAGATATTTTGCGCTATTTCCTGCGCTCTTCGTGGCGGGCGGTCGGCCTGGAAATGGAGGGGGCGCACTACCAAAAAGCCATCCAGGCCGCCTCCAAAATCCGCAAAAACATCAGCGAAAACGTGAAGGTCCGCTACGCCTACTACGCTTCGGACAACCCTTTGGTGACGGGCCACACGCTGGCATCGGGCAGCCTCGGCGAGGAGGGCGTGAAGCCGACTTACCTCATTACCCTAAAAATCCTGAACAGAATTTTTTCTTGAAAATTTGAAATCAACGGCTAGCTTTGGGCCTTGAATGCACACCGTTTGATAGCCCTATTTTGATGCAATTTTACTTTCAAACCAAATTTTCTGACATGAAAAAACAGTTTACAATCTTCCTTTTTCTAGCGCTCTTCCTCAGCTGTTTCAGCCAAGCAGACGCTCAGACCTACAAATCGGCCATTGGCGTGCGGGCCGGCTACCCTTGGGCAGCTAGTTTCAAAACCTTCATTAGCGACAAAAGTGCGATTGAGCTTTATGCGGCTGCCCGTGGCTATGGATTTGCTGGCTACAGGTATGGCTGGATTTCCATCAACGGGGCCTATCTGGTGCACTTCCCAATCGAGGGCGTGGAAAATCTCCAATGGTACGCTGGAGCCGGAGCGGGCCTTCAATTCTGGCATTTTGACAATAATTTCCCTGACCCCGGCAGCAATCAAAGCGTCTCCATTCAGGGCTATATCGGCTTGGACTACAAGTTCGAGGAAGTCCCCATCAACATCACGTTGGACTGGGTGCCCAATATTTTCTTGAACGGTTACAGCAGCGGTTTTTATGCCCGCTACGCAAACTTGGGCGTCCGCTACGTCCTTTCCGAATAATTCATACATGGCAGAAGGCCGTCAAAAAAATATCTTGCGCAAAAGTTGGTGCAATCAAGCTTGTCACTATTTTTGGCGGAGAAAATCTACATTCAAACCTTAATTTTTATGCTTATGAAAAAATTCTTAACGCTTTTCGTGTTGGCACTCATGTGCCTTAACCTGAACGCAGCCAGCATGCCTGCCACCTGGGCCAGCTCTTTGAGCGACCAGCCAGAAATGAAGGCGCTTACACCTGAAATGGCACAGCTTGGTGTTGACCAATTCCTTGCCCTTACGCCGAAAAAGTACAAAGAAATGACTGGCCAGCGCATGACCCTCAAGCAGACGGTTACGCTCAAAGCTGCTCAAAAAATTGTAAAGAAGCACATGAAAAAAGACCCAGACATCTCCAAAGGCTTGTACGTGGTACTTGCTATCTTGGGTTGGGCTTGGTTGGTAATGGGCCTCATGGATGACTGGAACGGCAGTGACTGGATCGTGAACCTCGTGCTCACGCTGCTTTGCTGGCTACCTGGCGTTATCCACGCCTTGGTTAAGATGAAAAAATACTACCCATAATTGATTGGGTAAAACACCAAATCGGTCGTTCCTGAACTGGAGTGGCGAAAGGTGTAACCGAAAGCGGTAAACGAAAGCTCATGCTTTTGTTTGCCGCTTTCTAATTTTACGTCAAAATTTCCTTGCATGAAAAAAAACAACCTTGACAAAATCTGGCTTGCACTCCTCCTGATCACGCCCATCGTGCTTTGGCTGCTGCCCGGCGATTTTTTCGACAACACGGGCATCGAAATTTGCCCGTCCAAGGCACTTTTCAATGTGGAATGCCTCGGCTGCGGCATGACCCGTGCCGTCATGCACATGCACCATTTTCAGTTTTCGGACGCCATTTTTTACAACTACGGCGTCGTGGCCATTTATCCTGCGCTCGTCATTGTTTGGTTCATTTGGGCGAAAAGGGCGGCCACCCGGCTCGGCATTCTAAAGTCCAGCAAAACCGAACAAACAACCGCCTGACGCCGATTTTCCGCCATCAAAGAAGATTTAATGAACCCCTAATACTTCGTTAAAACCAATCCTTCGGCTTGACATGCTGAAAAACAGGCCGCTACTTTGACCCATCAATCAACCAGCCGGGGTTCAGGTATCCGAGCTTGACAATGGATGGTTGCGCTTTTATCAAAAAATCCTTGAATTATGAAGACGACCAAATTTGCTGCCCTCGCCGCCCTCTGTTTTTTCTTCGTAAACAACCTCCAAGCGCAGCTTGACCTGACCGTCAACCCTGTCAGCCTACTTTTCGCCGATGCCAATATCAGCGCCGACATCCGAATCAAGAACAATTTCAGCCTCGGCGCAACGGCAGGCTATGGCCGTGGCGACCTCTGGGGCCTGGTGGACAGCCGAGAGACCGTGCCAGTGACCCTGATAGGCAAATACTACTTCAGCCCCAAGCAAGGCGCTGATGGGTTCTACGCCGATGCGTTTGCCCGCTACGTCAACCGCAACGTGCAAGCCAGTTACAACGGCGACAACGAAAACATCCCCGACAAGATTAATTTCACCCGCCAGCAAGTGGGCCTCGGCTTCGGCCTCGGCTACAAGGTCGTCTCCAACGGGGGATTCGTGTTCGACATCGGCACTGGCATTGGCCGGGCGCTTTACAGCCACGACAGCGTAAACGTTTCCGACCAGGACTACAAAGTACCGGAGCTGTGGCGCACGATGGGTTTCTTCCGCATCGGCCTAGGCTACCGCTTCGGTACGACGAGGGAATAAACGTTTCCGTGAAAAACAAGCGGCCCACCCGACACATGTTCGGGTGGGCCGTTTTCTTTTTGTAAAAAATTTGGTGGTAGGGACTTTTCTCACCTGTCCAATACCAAAGTCCCTCCTATCTTTACCGCTTCAAAAAAATCCGTGGCCCGTATCGGCTGGCAATACCTAACCCCAGCTCCGTGCCACATCATTTTTCTCCAATTTTTTTATGAAAAAGCACAATTTCAGCGCTGGCCCTGCCATCCTCCCACAATCGGTCATGCAGGAAGCCGCTCAAGCATGCATTGACTTCAACGGCATGGGCCTATCCCTATTAGAAATCTCGCACCGCAGCAAGCAGTTCGACGCCGTGGCGCTCGAAGCTGAAGCTTTGGTTCGTGAAATCGGCGGCTTTGACGACCGTTATGCCGTGCTTTTCCTGGGCGGTGGCGCCAGCACCCAGTTTGCCATGGCCCCGATGAACCTCCTGAAAGAAGGTGAAAAAGCTGCCTACGTGGACACTGGTACCTGGGCCAACAAGGCCGCCAAGGAAGCCAAGTTGTTTGGCAACGTGGAAGTAATTGCCAGCAGCAAAGAAAGCAATTACAACTTCATTCCGAAGGACTACACCGTGCCGTCGGATGCCGCCTACCTGCACCTGACGAGCAACAACACCATCTTCGGCACGCAGTTGCAGGAGTTTCCAACGTCGCCAGTGCCCATCGTCTGTGACATGTCCAGCGACATGTTCAGCCGCCCGTTCGATGCGGAGCAGTTCGGCCTGATTTACGCTGGGGCACAAAAAAACCTTGGCCCAGCGGGCGTCACGCTCGTCATCGTGCGCAAGGATTTGATTGGCCGCTCGGAGCGGAAGTTGCCCAGCATGTTCGATTACAAGCTCCATGCTGACAACGGCTCGATGTACAACACACCACCTGTGTTCCCGCTCTACGTGACGATGCTGACGCTGCGCTGGTTGAAAAACCTCGGCGGGCTGGTGGCCATCAAGGCGAAGAATGAGGCGAAGGCAGCCATTTTATACAATGAAATTGACGCCAACCCGCTGTTCAAAGGCACCGTGGCCATGGAAGACCGCTCGATGATGAACGTTTGCTTCCTGCCTACCAACCCTGAACACGAGGCACCGTTCATGGAAAAAGCTAAGGCAGCAGGCATTGATGGCATCAAGGGACACCGCTCCGTCGGCGGATTCCGGGCCAGCATCTACAACGCCATGCCACAGGAAAGCGTGCAGGTGCTCGTGGACGTGATGCGGGAATTTGCGCAGCAAAACGGTTAATCGGCAGCTGGTGAAAAGTGATTGGTGATTCGTTCAACCAAACCCCAGCTTGCCTTGTTTCTTGACAGTTTGGAGTGCCGGGCAAAGAGGCTCGGAACTCGCAACTCAAAACTCATAACTAACACAATATGTATCCATTAGAACTCACAGCGCCGATGGCTGCTGAATTGAACAATATCGGCTTTGAAAGCCTGACTTCTTCCGAAGCGGTTGACCAAGTGCTTGATAATCAGGAAGGCACGACGCTGGTGGTGGTGAATTCCGTTTGCGGCTGTGCCGCCGCCAATGCCCGCCCGGGCGTGGCTTACTCCCTCCACGGCAGCGAAAAGCGGCCCGCTAAGCTTGTCACCGTATTCGCAGGCGTGGACAAAGCTGCTGTTGAAAAGGCAAGGGAATATATGCTGCCCTACCCTCCGTCGTCTCCTTCGATTGCGCTTTTCAAGGATGGCCGTTTGGTGCATTTCTTGGAGCGCCACCACATCGAAGGCCGCAGTGCCCAGATTATCGCCGATAACCTGAAGATGGCGTACGAGCGGTTTTGCTAGGCAGTAATTGTTGGATTGTTATATTGTTGGATTGTCTTTTTGACATTCAACAATATAACAATTCAGCAATAAAGCAATCAAACGATTCCTGTCAGTTTTAGCAGTTGATAGACCCCAAACCCAATCAGGAGCAGGCCGATAAATTTGTTGACCCAGCCTGTAATCTGCTCCGATTTGCTCAGAATCTTCGCCCCGAGCAGGGCATAGCAAACCAGCAACGTGAATGTGCCGAGCATGACACCTACCGAAAAAGCGACAACGTGCTGGTTGTCCTTCACCATGATGCCGTTGGTGGTTAGCAATGTGGCGTAAAAAATCCAATATGGAATAACCATCAGGTTCAGCGAGCTAATGCCCACGCCACGCATGAAATCGCCCCGCTTTTTGTGCTTCACCTCAGCTTCGCCCTCCTTCAGCTTTGGTTTCGATTTAGCGAAAAACATAAAATAAATACCGCCCGCAAAAAACACCACGGTGGCGATGGTCATGAAAACCCGCTCCACATTGGGGTTTTCGTTGAAAAGCCATGTGAATTTCAGGGCGATGAAAACCTGCACCAATTCCACGAGTGCCGCTCCGACTGCGGTGGAAATACCATGCGAAAGGCCCTTGCGGATAGCGGTGTGGGCCACGGTCATGTTTATCATGCCGAATGGCAGCGATCCGATAAAGCTCAGGCCAAAGGCAATAAAGAAATTCGTGAGAAAGGTCATGCAGATAAGTTTTTTGTGCAAACCAAAACGAGTGTCCTGGCCTACGTTCAGTGCGAAAGTATGGCAAGATTTACGGGTTGGAAAGTGACTTTTTATACAAAGAATAGGTTTTGAGCCGTTCGATGCCCTCTTTCAAAGTCATAGGCGCTATGTTGTTGGCGTTCTGGATTTTATAAATCTGGTAAATGACCTTCCAATGCTGGTAAATGTCCCGGTATTTTTTCCAGACCGGGTAGCTGGGGTCGTAGATATGTGCTGGCTCGGCGCCGATGCCGTTGAACTCGACGGCCTTGAACTCCCCTGTTTGCCGCAGGTGCTCGATGGAGTGGCATTTCATGTCGAAGCGGCCGTAGTGAATGCCGTCCATTTGCGAAAGCACGGCTTCAAAAACTTCGGTGAGTTGGTCGTCAATATGCCCGTTGCCATTGAGGAACATGGTGCCCCGGCAGTGGTTGCCGATAGGCTCCAGTTCGAGGCTTTGGTTTTTGGGCAAAATTTGGCGCAGCAACTCCGGCCTTTCTGCTTCGAAACGCCCGATTTGCAAGCTCGCCCGTTCGCTCTGCGCCATGAGCTGTTGGATGGTGGAATGGCCGTCGCCAGTGACTTTGAGCGTTTCCTTCACACAGATGGACGTGACTTTTGCGGATGTGCTATCCGGCAGTCGGTGGCACATCACGGCAAGTTCGAGCGGCATTTCGACGAAACCTTGGATTAGAAAGTTGATGGGGTTGTTGGCCATAAACTCCCGAAGTTCCTCCAAGTGCTTGATTTTGGTGACGAGCAGACCCCGCTCGCCCACGTCCGGCTTGGCGATGACGGGGAAATCCGACAGGCCGACCTCCTGCATCCGCTGCACAACTGCCTGAAAACCAGTGCCTTTTTTTACAAAAATTGTCGGTGGGACATGCGACTCAGGCATTCGCCGCAGGATGTTGAACTTGCTCTCGCCCCACATGCCACCCGTCTCGATGACGGGGTTCACGGCACTGAAAAAGAAGGGCCGCCTTGCCCGAAGGGCAAAGAAACCGACCATCAAAACCACTGGGAAATTGGCGGCCCACATGGGCCAGTATTCCCAGTTGCTCCATTTTATCCAGAATTGTTTTAGTGCTGAATTTGCCAAAGTCGCTGTTTCAAACCAGTTTTACGGAATCTCCAACCTTGATTTTGCCGCCCTTCACGATGCGACAGCAGATGCCGCCGTGGCCTCGCATGGCGTTGTAGCCACCCTCGCCGAGGTTTTCTTCCATGCGGCTACAGGGTTCACAAGGGCCGGTCATTTCCAGCACGGCCTCGCCAATCTGGAACTGCTGGTCCTTGAAGGCGAGCAGGTTCACACCGCTCACCACGATGTTGCGGCGGGTAAGGCCGGGGTCGAGCATTTCACCGCCCATCATGTAGGCCACGGCGGCCAAGTGCTCGGCCTGGATGAGCGTGACCTGGCGGTTACCGCTGCTGCCGCTGTAATGATCGCCCACGAGGCCCTTGCCCGACACGGCCTCCACGGTTTGCAGCTCCTGTACCTCGCCCCGTGCCGTTGGCCGGACGCTGACGTACTCCACTTTCCCGACCTGTGGGATCTTTCGCATGAGTTCTTTGATGTAGCTCATTTTCTGGTTGATATGGGTTGAGAAAGGTCGGTGAAAGTTGATATTCGGGGCAAATCAGCCCCATCAACGCTTATCAACCTTTCTCAACAATAAGTTGTCAGCACCTTCCCGCCGACGCTCACGAGGTTATCGAGGCGGATTTCGTTGCCGTCCGGCAAAAGTAAAAATTCCTCGCCGTTGCGGGTGATGAGGTCTTTGATGGCTTCGCAAATTGTAGCTTGTTGGCCACCTACAAGCAGGTAGGTAATCTCGACGGGTTGTTGGCGGAGGGCAAAAAGCTCCAGTTCGGAGTGGAAATCGCAGGAAATAGGCCGATAGTTTTTCATGGCATACAAAACCGCTGAAAATGCCGTTGGTTCGGAGCATGTTGATTTACCAAAAAACGGTTGTTTCCTACCAAAAAACGAAAGCTTGCTGCCATTTCACTTTGAAAATGGACAATTTGCATTTTATATACAATATGGCCATACTATGTGGCAATATATGATAATTATAATTTGAGGACAGCCGCAAATTGCGGCTGCCAAGCCTATTTAATAAGCAATATTCAAACAATATGAAGCACTTATTTATTTCATTGACTATTTTATCAACCTGCCTCGCCTCCTGTAAACTGGAGTTGCCAGAAGAAAACCAGAATTATGACGTAAAATACCTTGGAAACTTCGATTCCGAAGGGAAGCCGGGCTACCTCCTCGCCCAGCCCGACACAGTCAGCCAAGCCTTGTTGGCGGAGATTGACGCAAACCTGCCAGCGGGACAGCCCGTGCCTGTGCATCATCCCGGCTTTTTGGATGACAAGCTGATAACCAACGTCAACCTAATCGGAGATGCCGACCTGTGGGTGACCTTCGTGGATGAAGGTGCCAGCTATCGCAATGCCGTCGGCTACTACACGTATGATATGCAATCACCGCCTGCACGGATTGAGGATGTCGGAAGTTTCAATATCATTTTCCCAAACCTTTCCTTGGTGGGCAGTGGCGGGCAGCTCATGGCTGGCGACAAGGTTTACCTTGGCCATTTCACGGCTGGTACCAGCGTAGGTTGGTTTTTGGTGCCCGACGGCTGGAACAAGATTGCGGAGCGGGTGGACATGAAGCCCGGCATTAAATTCTCCGACAAAATCCTCAACACATTCACCGACACGCAGAACTGCCAGCACATGACGCTGCTGTATGACCAAGGGTTTCAAAAACTGATACTTGGAATCGAGGACATGAGCCGCCCGAATGGCGACCAGGACTTCAACGATGCGCTTTTCTACGTGACGGCAAACCCGTTTGAGGCAATTCAGCACGAATGGCTGGCCACGCCAAGGCTCTGATTGTTTTTACCAAAATCCCCCCGATTTCTGCCAAAAAACGAAAGTTGGAGGTAGCCAGGCAGTTCGGTCTGCATCTTTGTTTCATCAAACAACAAAAAAATAAAATCATGAATAAAGAAACTATCCTACTGATTGACGACTGCGAAATGATGCGCCGCTTCTTGACCCCAATTTTCTCAGAAGATTATAACGTAGTTGCCATGAAATCGGCCACGGAAGCCATCCTTTGGCTGAAGACGAATGCAACTCCAGTTGCCATCCTCCTTGATTATGAATTGCCTGAAATGACTGGCATGGACATGCTGAGGCACCTCCGTTCCAACGATGAAATGTCCATGTTGCCAGTGCTGATGTTGTCCGGCATCAAAGACGTAGAGCGCCGTTGGCAGTGCATCGAGGCTGGTGCCAACGACTTCCTGTCCAAGCCCTTCCACCCAAAAGAACTGGCCCTGCGTGTGAAACTGATGCTGAAGCACTCGGCACAAATGGCAGCTTAATTCGCACAAGTCCCCTCCCTTTTTCTTCCCTCCTCCCCTTCCCTCCGACTTCTATTTTTTTCAAACAAATTGCACGAAACAGAAACTATGACAATTGCATTCCAACATCAGAACGAATCCATTTTCGGAAACAAAGCAGGCTACAGGGCCTTCAAGCGCCTATTCGATATTTTGGTAGCAGGTACGCTGCTGCTGATGCTCTCACCGCTTTTTTTAGTGGTAGCCATCCTGATAAAAAGCCAAAGCCGTGGCCCGGTCTTTTACGCCGCCAAGCGGGTGGGCGAAAATTACCGTGTCTTCGATTTCTATAAATTCCGCTCCATGCGGACGGATGCCGACCAGCTCCTCGAAAAAATGAAAGCCAACAACCAATATGGTTCTAGCGAAAAAACAACACTAAACACTGAATATTCTTGGGACAAAACAGGCGAGAACCTATTGGTAGCCGATAAAGGCTATATCACTGAAAACGAGTGGATTATGGACAAGGGCGAGGAAGCAAAAAAGGCTTTCGTCAAGTTCAAAAACGATCCCCGTATAACTAAAATCGGTCATTTCATCCGCAACACCAGCATTGATGAACTGCCCCAACTGGTAAACGTACTGAAAGGCGATATGTCGCTCGTGGGCAACCGCCCGTTGCCAGTGTACGAAGCCAATCAGATGACTTCCGACGATGCCATTGGCCGCTTCCTGGCCCCGGCTGGCATCACTGGGCTGTGGCAAGTGACCGAGCGTGGCAAATCCAATACCACCGCCGATAGCCGCAAACAATTGGACGTGAAATATGCGAGGGAATTCTCCTTTGCCATGGACGTGATGATTCTCTTCAAAACGCCACTGGCTGCCCTCCAACAAGAAAATGTTTAAAAAATAGTCATGGCTAGGGCTGGCATATCTCCAGTTTTAGCATGAAATCAAATCAATAACATTCCATCAGTTTACACAAAACAATTCAACAAATTCTAAAAATGAAATTTCCATTCCTTTCACTCATTGTCCTAGTGGTGCTTGCCTCCTGCGACCTCGACCTCCCCGAAAACACCATTGACCCAAGCGCCAACGCTGTGCCAATGGAGGAACTCTCGGTCCCTGAAGGCTTCAATTTTGCCACAACCCACACGGTGCGCCTCAACGTTTCCGCAAACGACGCCAACGGCGAACTGCTACTCAACATTCCTTTTCAGATTCTTAGGCCAGACGGTGAATCTTGGGTGGAAATGCAAACTGCTACCACTGGCACCAGCGGCCAGGCCCAAATCGAGGTCGTGTTGCCAACAGCGGTGCAAAAAATCTTGGTGAAAACGCTGTACCTCGGTCTTCCTGCCGAAAAACTGGTGGAAGTGGGCACCTCCAGCCAAGTGGACATCCTGCTCGGCGAAGAAAACCGGGAAGGCTATGTCGGCAGCAGTGACGAAGAGTATTTCACGCTGAACAACGGCAATACAGCCTCAACGACCTCAAATACAACCGTTGACAGTCGAAGCGGTTTCAATTTCAAGTACATGGGCAACTTCAACAACTCCGGCAAACCCAGCTATCTGGTAACTCCGAATGATGTAGTCAGCCAGAATTTGCTGGAGGTCGTCAACGCCAGCTTGCCTGAGGGCCAACCAGTTCCATCCTATCACCCAGAATACCTTGCAAATGATTTGGTTACAAAGGTCGAATTGATTGAAGATGCTGCGGTTTGGGTAACTTTCGTCCATGAGGGTGCTGGTTATCTGAATGCACTTGGCTACTACTCTTATCCCACCAATGAGCCGCCCAAGGAGGTAGATGACATTGACGATCTCAAAATCATTTTCCCGAATGTTTCCTACAACGGCAGCGGTGGCAGCCTGACCACTGGCAACAAGGTTTACCTTGGCGCTTTCGAGGCAGGTACAACCATCGGTTGGTTCTTGGTGCCTGATGGCTGGAACGCCTCCAAAAAGAAAGTAGAACTCAAGCAGGGCATGGACATCATATTTTCAGATAAAAAACTGAACACTTTCACTGCGGAGCAGTACCGTCAGCATGTGGCCCTGCTTTACGACCAGTCACTGCAAAAACTCATCCTCGGCATGGAGGACATCAGCCGCCCAGGTGGCGATAACGACTTCAATGATGCTATTTTCTACGTAACCGCCAACCCGTTCACTGCTGTAAAAACGGACAACCTAGCTCCCGCAAAAAACGAGGACGATGACGATGAAGACGGCGTGAACAACTCCGTGGACGTTGAACCGAAAAACCCAGAAATTGCATTCCATAATTACTCCCCAGCACAGGGCCAGTATGGCACGCTCGCCTTCGAGGACTTGTTCCCGAACCAAGGTGACTACGACATGAACGACCTCGTTGTGGACTACAATTTCAAGGAATACCTGAATGCTAAAAACGATGTCGTGAAAATGGACATCTCCTTGAAACTGCGTGCATCGGGCGGTGTGCAGGAAAATGGCTTCGGCATCGAGCTTGGGGTTTCACCCGACAAAATCGCCTCCTTCACTGGCAACAAGGTTTCCAGTTCTAATCTCAGCTTCGCTGCAAATGGGCTTGAAGAAAAGCAAGACAAGGCTGTCTTGATAGCCTTCAGCAACGCACTGGAACTGCTCGGCGGCGGCACCCTCATCAACACTGAAAAAGAGCAGGCTGAAATGCCAACCGTTGAATTGAACATGAGCGTGACCTTTAAATCGCCTGTCAGCAGGGAAGAACTTGGAAGCGCACCATTCAATCCTTTCATGTTTGCGAATACGTTGCGGGGCAAAGAAGTACACTTGCCGGGCCATCACCCTACCACTCTGGCTACCAAAGACTTCTTCGGCTCAGGCGACGATGCCACAAAACCTGACGCTGGCATTTTTTACCAGACCGCCTCAGGCTTGCCGTTTGCCATCAACATCCCAGTGAGCTTTGCTTACCCAGTTGAGCGGGCACCTATCAACGCTAGCCACTTGATGTTCACAAAATGGGCAGAATCGGGCGGCTCTTTGTTCTCCGATTGGTACAAAAACCTGGACGGTTACCGAAAGGACTCGAAAATTTACTGATGTGACTTGAAGCTTTTACTTCCATAAAATAGCCCAAGTTTCAACGGCAATGCCTTGGAACTTGGGCTTTTCTTTTTGGGTAAAACTTAAACAGCCACCGTGATGAGTCGAAAGTTTACGGTTATGCTTTGAAGCTTTCGCTATGCTGCAAGACACCTAAGCCATGTGCAAGGTTGATAAGGGTGATGAGGGTTGATAATCAACCTTTTATAAACCTTTATCAACTTCATCAACCTTGCTCAAAATTTGGCAGTGCGGGCTATACCAAAAAAAATAGCCCAAGTTTCAACGGCAATGCCTTGGAACTTGGGCTTTTCTTTTTGGGGTAAACCCCAAACGCTATCATTTATCCAGCAGCACAAATCAATTCTACAATGAATTGACATTCAGGTAATTGCGCATATTTTAAAGCAAAAAATAAATCAACGAACACTCCAGCCTTTTAAAGAATCCGCAGACGGTTCATCAAAATTGGCTTGTGCGCCCGGCTGATCGGGATGACCGATTTTTCAATCACCAGCGTGTTTTCCTCGATGTCTACAATCTTGTCGAGGTTGATGATGAAGCTGCGGTGCACCTTGAGAAACCGTGGGTCACTCAGCCGCTCGTCAATGCCCCGCAAGGTGCCGTGGATGATGTGGTTGGCACCAGCAGCGGTGCGGATGCGCACATAATCCCCCACGTTTTCGAAGAAAAGAATGTCATCACTGCCCAAGCGGACGAACTTGCCCTCCGTGCGCACGTAGATGTCGGTGGAATGCGCTAGGAACTGTTGGTTCCCTGCCTGAATGCCCATCACCTTCTGAATCGCCTGTTCGAAACGTGGCTGTGAGATGGGTTTTTTCAAAAAATCAATCGCACCGTACTCGAAGGCATCAAATGCATAATCCGCCTTGGACGTGGTGAAAATAACCATCGGCACCACGGGCAGCCTGTCGAGCAGCTCCGTGCCGGAAAGGCCAGGCATTTCCATGTCGAGGAAAATCAGCTCCGTTTCGTTTTCCTTGTTTTTGTAGAATTCAAGGGCGTCCTCTGCACTCTCGCAGGAGGCCACGATTTGGAGCTGGTCGAACTTGCTGCACAGCCGCTGAAGGGCCGCACGAGCCATGTTGTCATCGTCAACGATAAGACATTTCATTTCAAATCAAATTGAATGGATAAAGCAGTGTTGTCCCAGTATTTGTTGATGTAAATTTAGCTTCGAATCCTCAGCCTTAAATCATGGCTGCAACGTGGGCGAGGCTCGAAGTCCTCGCCCACGTTCTATCTGGATATTAATCCCTAACTGCTGCGAAGCCGCTCGATTTCGGCATTGACAAGGGGCATTCCAGCGGCCACTTGTTCATCAATTTGCTTCAGCAAATTATTGACGGTTTCCTCCGTTGCGCCCGTGGCCGCTACGGATTCCAGTTCTTTGAAGATTGGCTCCATCCACGTCAACCCTACCATCGGAAAGGTCGGCTTCAGCTTGTGGGCCAACCTGGAGGTCGCCTCCCACTCCTTTTTGCCGACATACTGGTGCAGCAGCGGGAACTCTTCGTTCATTTTTTCCAAAAATGCATCGAACATTTCGAGGGCGTACTCGCGGTCGTCGCCATAGAGTTCGTTCAAATAACTCGTGTCCAGCTTGTCGTTCAAGGTTTCATCCTCTTCGATTTGCGGCTCCGAAGCAGCGGACTGATTTTTACCAGCCACATGTTCCACGCCTTTGTATTTCAGGAATTTTTCTAAAACTCCATGAATCTGTTCAGGGGTAAATGGCTTGGAAACATAGTCGTTCATGCCTGCCTGATAGGCTTTGTCCTTGCGGGAAAGCATGGCGGAGGCCGTTAATGCCACGATGGGCGTTGTACAGTTCGGATTGGTACTGCTCCGAATAGCGATGGTAGCCTCGTAGCCATCCAATTCCGGCATTTGAATGTCCATGAAAATGAGGTCAAAAGGCTCGGCATGGGCCATTTCAACGCCTTCCCGACCGTTCACGGCCATTTCGAAGTCCACGTTCCATTTCTTCAGCAGGCTGGAAAGATAACGGCGGTTCATGCTGTTGTCCTCCACTATCAGCACCCGATGGTGGCCCGAATAGTCGGCGCTTACAAACCGATGGGAAGTAGCTTCCGACACGATTTTGCGCCCTGTATCTGTGAAGTTGATTTCAAAAATGAAAACGGACCCCTGCCCTTCCACACTTTCCACCCAAATCTTTCCGCCTTGTAGTTCAACCAGGTTTTTAACGATGGAAAGCCCAAGGCCCGTGCCTCCGTAGCGGCGCTGTATGTCGCCGTCCACCTGCCGGAAGCTCTGGAAAATCAGGTCCAGCTTGCTGTCGGGGATGCCGATGCCAGTGTCAAATACTTCGAAGCGGACGCAGACCTGCGAACCCTGCTTCGATTTTCGTGCGACCCGTACGCCGATTTTACCATGTGCCGTAAATTTCTCGGCATTGCCCAACAGGTTCATCAAAACCTGGTTCAACAGGAGGTCGTCACCGACCAGCATGGAGTCCAGCCTTGGGTCAATGTCGGCTTCCACCTTCACGGGCTTGCTGTCCAATTTGAGCTGGAAAGTCTTCTGGAGTGTGCGCACCAAGCCCGCCAAGTCGAACTCCTTCTGCTGTGCCTCCATCTTGCCCGCCTTGATTTTTGAAATATCAAGCAGGTCGTTGATGAGGCTGCGCAATATCTCGGAAGAATATTTCAGCACATCGAGGTAGTTCATTTGGTCGTTATTCGGCGAGGTGTCGTACATCAGGTGCGTCATGCCAATGATGGCGTTCAGCGGAGTACGAATCTCATGGCTCATATTGGCGAGAAACTGCTTCTCTGCCTCTTGCGCCTCTTCGGCCCGTAGCCTTGCCTCGAAAAGCTCCTGCTGGAGCCGCTTCTGGGCTGTCACATCGTAGTGGATGCCAATGGTTCCGATGACCTTGCCCCATTGGTTGTAGATGGGTGCCCCGGAAATCATGACCCAAATGCGGCTGCCGTCTTTTTTGATGAGTTGGATTTCATAAACGCCAGCCTTGCCCTTCATCCTGTCAATGGCCTGTTGTTTCATCACCGGCATAAACTCGTTGGGGACCATCACATCGTTGGCTTTTTTACCCACGAGCTCGGCTTCTGTATAGCCAACCATGTCGCAGAAATGATGGTAAGCCTTGGCAATTCTGCCGAGATTGTCCACCTCCATGAGGCCCAGTTCCATGTTCTCGATGATGCCCCGGTATTTTTCTTCGCTGAAGCGCAGCTTGTCGGCAGCTTGTTTTTCCTCGGTAATATCCCGGTATTGCCATAAGTGCCCCATGTATTTGCCTTCGGCGAAAATGGGGATATAGTCACGGCTGAGCAGGCGGCCATTGGCCATTCTTAGTTCCTCCCCGACCACAGTTTCCCTTTTTTCAAGCAACTCATGAATTCGGTCTACAAACTCCTCAGTATCCCTGAACAGATGCTTGGACTCTTCAGCCGAATTGGAACAATCTGCGCCGATGAGCATATCAGGGTGTAACGGGATTTGGAATTTTTCGCAGAAACGCTCATTGGCCAGAACGATTTTGCGGTTTTCGTCTTCGACCAATACGCCGGTCTGGAGGTTGGCGATGAGGCTTGTAAGGCGCAGTTGTGTAAATTTCAGTTCGTCCTCCGCCAATTTACGCTTTGTAAAATCCCTCGCCACTGCGGCTGCCTCCATGATTACCCCGTCGTGCAGGATGAATTGTACGTTTTGCGCCAGCCAAATTGTCTCCCCAGATTTTGTCAAAATCGGGAGCTGCATATACGAGCTGAGCTGAGCCTCATCGCGGAGCTTTTTATAATAACCTTCCACTCTATCGCGCCAGTCAGGGCGCACCAGTTCGGTGAAGTGCATCCCCATCAGCTCTTCTTGGGAATAGCCCAAGCGGACAGAAGCAGTCTGGTTAGCATAGGTAAAATAGCCACGCGCATCGGCCCGGTAAATAATGTCCGTAGCGTTCTCCACGATTTGGCGGTAGCGCAGTTCGCTGTCCTCCAGTTCTTTGGTACGCTCGGTTATTTTTTGCTCCAGGCTTTCGTTGAGGTTGCGCAGCTCCTCATTGGCCCGATAGAGTTCTAACGCTTTCTGTTCCAAAATGGCTTCCGCCTGCTTCTTGGAGTTAATCTCGCGCTGAAGCCTCCTTTTGAGAAGGTCAATTTCTTTCTGTAGTTCCATGATGCTATGGCGGCCTTTAGATTTTGGTGATGAGGAAACGCTCCTCTTTGCCATTGCTGCTCAGTGGTGTCCGTTCAACTTTTGCTTTTTCGTTGTAGAACTCAAGGCAAGAAACAATAAGCCCTTCCGCCAAGTCACCCATAGCCCTGTCTGATTTGTAAAGCATTTCAAGCTGGTTGTCGCTCAATTTCCTCGTATTAAAACTTGGAAGCTCAGCATCAGGGTACAGCTTTCGGACTTCAGCATGGATGTGGCTGTCAACTGTTTCCAGGAAGGTGAATGCAGAAGAAGTATAGTTCATGAAATGGCCGTAGGTTCTTACAAGGCTCTTGAACAAGTGCTGACCAAACGAATACATCAGTTTGGACTGGGAAATATTGGTTTTCCGATTCAGCCCTTGCAACAAGTCCACCATTTCTTGATGTGAATACGTGCCAATGGCGGTATATGCGCCGCCGGAAGGAAGATAGGTTTCCGTCAACAGTTCGTCCACTAGTTCATAGCCAAACTGTTGCTCCACCATATCAATAAACTCAGTGAAGATAATGCCTTTCATAATGTTATATTTTATGTTTATACTTACGACTCAACGAGACCAGCCTTGGTCCCCTTCAAGAATGCTTTCAGAATGTCGTATTTGCCTTGGGTAATTTGCTTGGAAATATGTATTGGTAACGATACTGTGCAGAAGAATAGCAAGAATGCGGCCAATTTCCAACCAAAGTAATTGCGGCGCATAAAAAATAACCTATTTCGGGTAAGATAAAACGTTTTGAGTGGGCTGGCTTTGCCCGTGGAGATGCTCTCTTTGTGTAGTATAAACGAAGCTGGTTCGTACCAAATCTGGTATCCTGCACGCCTTATTTGCTCGCACCAATCCAGCTCCTCATAGTAAAGGAAAAAATTTTCGGGCATAAGCCCAATTTTCTCAATGACTTCTCGGCGCAGCATCAGGGCGGCCCCATGTCCGTAGGGCACGGCACGGGCCTTGTTGTGTTGGCCCTCGTCCACTTCGCCTTGTCCGATGGCTTGGTTGCGGCCAGTCAATGGGTTCACGGGCGTGAACCCTGCGTACTGGATGATGTTCGGGGTGTCAAAATATTTGATTTTGGGGCTGGCGGCCCCGACGCCGGGCTGCTGGCAGCGGACTACCAGGGCTTCAATCAACCCATCGGAGAGCACCGTGTCGTTGTTTACCAAAAAAACAAAATCGCCCTTGGCTTTCGCAATGGCCAAGTTGTTTCCGCCTGCGAAGCCGAGGTTCTCCTTGCTCACAATTACCTGAACGTCAGGCAGTTGTGCCTTGAATTGGGCGGAGCAATCTTCCAGCGAACCATTGTCCACGACGAAGGTCTTAAGCTTGGGATAGCTCAGGTTGGCGATGGAATGCAGCAGGTCGCAGGTGACGGCTGCTTGCCGGAAATTGACAGTGACGATGGATACGGTTGGCATCATGGCTTTAGGTTTTAGTGCAAAAAAAGTAGAAAAATTGGGGTCAACTGGGTTTCAGTTCAAGTTGGTGTTTGAATTTTTTGTTCAACAACCACTGGCCAGTGCCCACGGTCAGCAGGATGCCGCAACCCGACGCCACTGCCGCCCCGGTCACGCCGAAGCTTGGAAGCAGTGTCAAGATGAACACCAAATTGACGGACATGCTGAACAGCAGCATTTTGAAATTCAAATCAGACCTACCTGTAGCGTCCAATGTCATGCCGAAAGTGCGGCCCCAGGGCTTCACCAGCCCCGCCAGTGCCAGAATTTGCAGCAACGGCGCCGCATCGGCATAGCTTGGCCCACCCAGCAGTAGCACTGCCTGCGGCGCTAGGATGATGAGCAAAATCGAAAGTGGCCCCTGCACGAACAGCAGCTTGCGGACCGTCCCGTTGAAGACCTCCTGCAAGGGTTTTGACTCCGCAAACGACTTGGCCATCACAGGGAATTGCGCCAGCGAAAGACTGTTGAGCGGTAGGTCGAGGAGGCCGTTGAGGCGGGTGGCCACATTGTACAGCGCCACGGAGGCAGGCGTGAGGAAGATGCCGATGAGCAGGGTGTCCAGCCGCTGGAAGAGCATCGAGAAGAAGTTCGTGCCAGCCACGTACCGGCCAAAGCGGTACATCTCGTGCATTTTCTCCCGCTCCATTTTGCCGAAGGCAAAGTATTTTTTGAAAAAAACGGCCACGGCAACGAGGCCAGTCGCAAGTCCAATCAATTGAAAAACAAGCAGTTGCGACAGGCTTGGCAGGCTTTTTTGGATGAAAAACCAACCGACGATGCCGAGTTGCACAGCGCCGTTGAGGGTGTTGGCGATGAGCACGCCCCAGAAATCCCGTTTGGTCACCTGAACTGCCTCCGCAAAGCGGGTCACACCCTGAAACAGCATGAACGGCAGCGCCCAGAACGCCAGCGTTGTCAATTCTGGCATGTCCAGCAGCGTACCGGAGAGCCAAGCGGCCAGCGTCAGCAGCAATCCAAGCCCCACGCTTGCAAAATTGTTGAGGGTAAAAGCGGCGGTGAGCCAACCGCCCCAGTTCCCTGGGTCGTTGGCGGTGAAACGGATGAGGCCGTTCTGCACTAGCCCCTGCCGGGTCATGTCGGCGATGGAAACGAAGGTGAGCCAAAGCGCCCAAGTACCCATTTGGGCAACGGGCAACAGGCGGGCCAAGAGCATGAAAGTAAGCAGCGTGAAGCCCTGCAAGGCCAGCGCACTGCCCACCGACAGTATGGATGGGTTGTTTAATATCTTGATTTTCAATTGCTTATGTTTATTGCTCTACTAAAGTCTCATTGATACACTAAATCTTCGATAGCTGTTCTAATTTCCACGGATGGCTTTGCTAGGCGTTGGTAAAGTGCCTCCGTCTGTTGGGCTATTTTTTCCCAACTGAATTTTTCCTGCATGTAGTACCTGCCCCAGTCGCCCCATTGCGAAGCGGAAAAAGGGTTGTTGAACAGGTAGTTGATGCCCCATGCAATGGTTTTCGGTTCGTGGTCGGCGAGGAGTAGGCCGTTTTTGCGGTTTTTCACTACCTCCGGCACACCACCAACTGCTGTGGCGATGACGGGTTTGGCCAAGGCGTTGGCCTCCATCAGCACGATGCCCTGTGTCTCATGGTAACTAGGCAAAATCAACGCTGTACTACGCTCAATCCAGCTATGCACCCCGTCGCTGTCGAGCGAGCCGACTAGTTTGATGCGGTTTTGCAGGCCGTTCTGCTGGATGATTTTTTCGAGCAGTGGCCGCGCGTCGCCATCGCCAATGAGCACGAGGCGGATGTCTTTGCGCACGGTTTTCATTGCTTCGACGAGTGGGAAAACGCCCTTTAGGGCAGTCAACCGACCCACGAAAACGAGTTGGCTGGGGTCGTGCTGGGCCTCGCTCAAGGTTTCCGGTACGTCAATTCCGTTGTAAATCTGGTGGGTTTTGGTGGCAAGCCCGTCCTGGCGTTGCTCGATTTCCCGTTGCATTTCCTCGCTCACGGCGATGAGTGCGTCCGCATTGAGGAGCGCCATGTTTTCCATGCGGGTAGCGGCTAGGCGGTGGACTTTGTGGTCAAAACTTCCATTTTTGCTCACGGCTTTATCCTGCTCGATGGCGATGAGGCCGTGCAGGGTATTCACCACGGGCGTTTTCACCCATTTTTTATAGGATAAAAAAAGTGAGCCGCTACGGCCCTGCAGGTGGATAATATCGTAATGCAACTGGTTGGCAATCAGCCACTTGCGGGCTGCAACATTGAATGAATACTCTTCTGCTGCCGTAGCCACAAGCGGAAGCCGGCGACCCGGCAGATAAGGTAATTCGATGATTTTTCGCCCGCCCATGTTCACCGTGCGGAGGCCGTTTTTGTGGCTACCGGCGGTCAAGATGCTCACCTCGTGGCCGAATTTGAGCAGCCACTCGCTCAGTTTCCAAACATGGGTTTGGATGCCGCCTTGGAACGTGTGCGGCAAGGTCTTGGAGACAAAAAGAATTTTCATAGTTGTTGTTTAATAAGTAGTGGAGAGTACTATGCCTCCGGTTCTTTCTTGCGGGCATTCATGCCACCGACGATGGCGCCGATGAGGAAAAAAACCATGATGATGTGCCAAGGCATTCCTTCTCCGAGCATGGAAAGTCTATTGAATTTCTGTTAAAAAAATCATGCGGCGTGGCTAGCTACCGAACCGTGGGGTGTGTGCAAAAATTGCTTGCCAGCCAGTGGCATCAGCAGCATAGCCTTGATGGTAGCGGCAAAAGTTTTAGGCACTTGAAGCAATGCCTTGAAAAAATTGACGCTCCAGTATTCACGTGGGATAGCCAGTGCAAACGAGGTCAAATTGCCAACCAGCAGCGCCAGCCAAGTCCAAGCCGCAGCTTGACCGAACAGGGCGGAAACTACCGTGCCAAAAGCCAGCACACCAGGCAACACGAGGCGTGGCGGGAGCGCCATTTGCGTTGTTTTGTTGAAGAAATCGGCTTGGCCTTTGGTCAACAGGGCCGTGAGCGCTGGCTTTGCGAAGCGGCGGCCATAGCGGTACTGCGCAGCCATCCAACGGCCACGTTGGCGGGAGTAGCTGTTGTGGTTGCTCACTTTTTCGTCCATCACGATGGCGTTCGGAACGTAGCCGATGGTTACACCCATTTGCGTCAGCTTCAGTTCCAGTTCCTTGTCGAAGCCGCCGAGTGCATCTACGGTGGACATGACTTTTTTGAAAACTTGGAAGCCAAAGGCCATGCCGGAGCCAGCCAAACGGGCCGAGAAACCGACGGCACGGTGGCCATTGCAAAGCAGGTGGTTGTTCACCGCCTCGGACACGCCATCCAGCACGGACAGTGAGTTGTCGGAATTTTTGGCGGCACGGCAGCCTTGCAGGGCGAGGTGGCCTTTGCCCAATGCCTCGTTCATGCGAAGCAAGAAATCACGGCGTGGGTGGTTGTCGGCATCGAGCACGACAACGGCATCAAAGTCGTCGCCAATTTGCGCCAACGCTGCGTTGATGGACTTGGATTTGGTGCTTTTCTCGAAAGACACCTCCACAGGCTTTACGCCCAATTGTTTGATTTTGTCCACCGTTGAGTTTTTGAGTTGGTCAGCGATGGGCACTACTTCATAAAGTTCGTCTGGATAATTGAGCCGAAGGGCAGCCTTCACGGTGTCCACGATGACGGCGTCTTCCCGGTAGGCGGGAATCAGGACGGCAAAGCGGCGGAATTTCCCGTCGGTTTTTCCTTTTTCAGTTTTGAAAAAATGGCCGGTGATGGCATAGAAAAGTTGGTAGATAACAGCCCAGGCCAAGTAAGCGAGTAGAAGTGTGGTGAGAACCTTAAAAACTACCATTTTGTCCAAGTGCAATTTGTAGGGGGGCCTTGTTTAACTATGTTACAAATGTGCAGGCAAAACTGGCGGGCCACTTCCAAGTTTCGTTTTTTGGTAGAAATCCTTCGGAAAATGAAAGTTCAAGCTTCGGCTTCTGGTTTGTCCCATTTCGGTGCCATAAAAATCAGCGGGATGGCGATGTACATGATGATGCCAGTCGGCGTCTGGCTGAAGACCTGATTGCCGTAGCTGGAAAGGAAAATGCCGCACATGCCTGCGTACAGGGCGATGACTTTTTGGCGCAGCAATTCGTCCCGGATGTTCCAGCACACAACGGCCCCCTTGCCCACAAAATACCCGAACATGAACAGGTGCAGGCAGATACCCACGATGCCGGTCTCGGCCCATACCTTGACGTAATAGCTGTCCGTGGCCGTCTCGGCCAGAAACGTGCCGGGGGTGAAACGGTGCCCCCAGAAGCCCGCCGACCCGATGCCCCCGCCGATGGGGCGTGTGCGCAGATAATTGCCAAATTTGACCTGGTTGCGAAAGCGCACCTGCAAACTCTCGTCTTCGGGGTTCATAGCGGTGCGCATCCGGCGCACTTGCTCTACGCTTTGCAGCGCTTTGGTATATTTCAGGAAATAAAACGTCATGCCCATGACCAGTATCCCCACGGCCAGCAGGCGGAAGTTTTTGCTTAAAATCAAGTAAACGAAAGCCCCAGCGGCAGGCACCGCCAGTGCCCCACGAGTACCGGAAATAGCAAATCCGATGAAGCCCGACAAGGCAGCTAGGGCGAAAAAAATGCGGGTTTTCATGGGATATTTGCCCAGGGCAATGATGGCGCAAACGAGGAACATCATGGCTTGCTGCGCCCCGAACTGCCCAGCGTCGCTGTAAAACGAGAACACCCGCAGCACACCCGCCAGCATGTGAGTCATAGCAAACCCTTCGACGTAGAGCCAGTAGTCCTCAGCTTCGTCGGTGCCGAAAATCATTTGCCGCAGGCCCCAAAGCAGGCCGAGGAAGGAAAAGAAAATACAGAAATTTAGGAATTTGTCAATGTAGTCGGGGGTGCGGAAGAGGAGAAACGTCAGGCCGAAGGCCAACAATTGGTAAAGCCCTGCGCCCCGCATGGCATAAATCCAAGCTGATACACTGCGCATTTCGGGGTTGCCCAGTTCGAGCACCACCATGCCAAACCATACAACCGTGACGAGCATGATGTCGTTGCGCATGGGCTGCCAATCTTCTTTTTTCCGGTATTTGAAAGCTAGGCTGAGCCAGCCCACGATGAGGAAAACATCGAGCAAAAGCCCCCAGGGCGCATCCACGTAGCGGCCAATTCCAGCTGAGAAAAAGCCGACAATCATGGAGGCCCAGAGATTCCACGCTGGGTATTTCATCAGGGCAGCGAAGCCGAAGATGATGATGGGCAAGCCCACCAGCCCCATGCCCGCCGTAATGCCGCCCTTGGCGACCACCACGCCCAGTACGGCGGCCATTGCCACGATGGCAATTTGCAAAACTGGCTTTTGAAGCCATTCGGCGCCGGTCGGCTTGTGAACTTGAAAAGACATGAGAAGGCTTAAATCGAAAGAAAACTTCAATCGAGAACATTACAACCATCCAATTTCAAACCAAAAAACAACCGCCACTGAAAGCAACTAGGCTGACAATGGCGGAAGCTTCAAATTACCCTACTTTAGTATAAACATAAGCTATGAACATTCGAATTTGGTGGGGAAAAAGTGTTGCCGACCTGAAGTCGGCAACTCCCGACTTTGTTGTTTACTAGCCTTTTTTTCAAGAAAAAGCCAGATTGCTGGGCAACGCTGAGGTTTGTCCCAAGCGCGGAAGACTTATTTTTCCACAAAAAAAAGCTTCGCTGCTTGAGCCCCAACGGTTGTAATTATCGGGCATCCAAATCGGCTCGCTGCTGTTGGCGAGTACCCGGTTTTCTGCTACTACCTGCTGGATGGCAATCCCCATCTGCGCTGCACGCTGCGACCAAGAGTTGCCGTGTGCGAAGGCGATGCGTTTGGCGGTCAGGTTCGGGCGGTCGTCGTCAAGGGCAGCTTTCAGCGCCTCCACGAACGCCTCGGACGTATCGGCCACAGTAACCAGGTGGCGGAAGTCGTCCAAATCGCCGAAGTTGGTAGTGACCACGGGCTTTCCCATGGCAAAGTATTCGTTGATTTTCAAGGGGTAAATGCCTGCCGTCAGTTCGTTTTTGAGGAACGGAATCATGCAAACCCCGAATTTTTCTACCCAGATGGGGAGGCTCGCAGCAGGTTGGCTGCCAACGACCTCCACATTAGGTAAGCATTTGATTCTATCGGCTTCCGGCGAGTTCACCCGGCCCACGAACGTAAACTGGTATTGGGGCATTTGACGGATGGTTGATTCTAGCAGGTCATAGTCCACACGTTCGTCGAGAGAACCGAGGTAGCCGATTGTTTTTGAGTGAGATAGTTCGTTTGGATTGGTTTTGCGGGAAAAAAGGTCGAAGTCAACCCCATTTTTCACAAGGAAACTGCGCTTCGCTAACTGTTTTTTTGCCTGGAAAAGCGGTTGGGAACTGGTGATGACGGCGTCCACCTGCTGGATGAATTTTCGCTCCAACCTTTCGCCGTGCCTGCCGGCCCACTTGGCGGCGCTGATTTCATCGTAGCAGTAGTAGAGCAGCGCTTTTTCTCCAAATTGCCTTGCCAGGAACACGCCCAAGAATGGATTGAAAGCATTTACGACGACAGGGCGGCTAAAGCTCAACTGCTTCATCGCAGACTGTATCGCCGTGTGCGCCTTGCGGGCATTGGCGCCCATGAACAGGTCGTAAAGGCCATCGCCACGGAGGAAGTTCACGGGGAGCATTGGGGGCAGGGTCAGCACGTTCACCTGTGCGCCATTCTCCAATTTCAAGTTGCGCAGGCGCTCCTCCTTTCCGAGGATGCGGCGCCAAGGCGTCTTCGCACGACCCAAGCTGCCCATGATGGCATCCTTCCAAGTGAACGGGTACTCCACGTACAAAACGTTGTTTTCCTTGGCCAGTTCGCTCACAAGTTGAACGGTGCTTTTCAGGTACTCGCCCTCCCAAGCTGGGAAACCGATGACGATGATTTGTTCGTTGCGAAGTGTTGTTTGCATTTTGAATTTGAATGGGGGCGGTCGCTTTTGTTGTTGCAAATATGCCGTGAAAACGGGCCGGGGTTCAGGGCTTTTCGGTTTTTGGTGCGAATCCTTCTGTTTTTGGTTTCTATCTGCCGTTGGGCGTTTTCAAATTGATTTTTTGCCAGAAAAATCAAACAAGATGATACGCTTCACCCATTTGCGCAGGAGGGAGCGGCGCTTCGGCAATTCGCCCAGGCTGGCTTCCAGCGCTTCGGGTTTCACTGCATTTATGGCTAAATTTGGCTGCGCCTTCAAGCCACTGCTGAATGTGGCCAATGCCTTTTGGTCGGCCTCGTTCCAGACCCGGTTCCCACGGGCGAATAGCACCGTCTGGTCGTACTTCCCGACCAAGTCCACTGGGTAGGCACTGGTCAGCAGGCCCGGTATTTCCAGGAAAACAAAATCAAACCTATCTACCGTGAAATCAGGGTTGCCGAGCAACTCCGCCTCCGTTTGCACTTCAAAAAAGCGGTGGTTGATACGGTAGGTGAAATTGTTCAAATGTCCTTTTTGGTTTGACCCTTCGGGAAAGATGTAGGCCACCTTTTCGCCTGAGGCCCGCAGTTGCTCCACGAGCAAGGCTGTCAGGTACGATTTGCCTTCCGAGCTGCGGGTACTGGCCATCGCCACCCGCTTGGTGGTGCCATGCACCAATCCCTGCTCCCGAAGCTTGAGTTTCAAGTGTTGCAGCATCTGCTCCACGCTTCGGTCACGTATGAAACCAAAATCCAGTTTTTCCTTTTTCTTGAAAACTTCAGGGAATTTTGGAAAAGCACCCACCACTTTTAAGCCAACAACCTCCTCTGCACGGGTTGGCGATTTGAGTGTATTGTCCAGCATTTCCAAGGCCACCGCCACCCCCAAGGTCAGCACAAAACCAGCTAGGAAGGCTACCACCACGAGCATCATGCGTTTCGAGCCTGCTGGCACCAGCGGCACGTACGGCGGGTCCACCACTTTCAGGTTGGCGCTCATCATCATGCTGTACTGGTGCAAGCGGGCTTGGTTGTAGCTGTGCAGGTTTTCGAGGTAGGCCCGCTCTGCCACGTCGATGCTGCGCTCCATCCGCTTCAGGTGGCTGCCCCACGGGGCAAATTTGGAATAGATGGCGTCGAATTCGAATTTGCGTTCCTTGAGCACCTCCAGCCGGGCGATGGATTGCTCCATGTCAATCACCTGCGTCAGCCATTGCGTCAGCAAATTCTTGATTTCGACGCCTTCGGGCGTGTGCTGCACTGCAAAACTGGCATTAGTCGTCTTGCGGATGTCGCCTTTGATTTGCTCGGCACTGCTGCGCAGGTAGTCGAGTGCGGAATTGCTGGTCGGCAAACTGTCGAAATTCAGCACCTCCATCTCTGCGATTCGAGCGGTCACGTCGCCGAGTTCCTTGCGTTTTTGGGCAAGCTTGGTGTTCAGTTGGGGCATGTTCACCTGTTGGGCCATCTCTTTTTCGAGGCGGTGCATGGTGCTGTCGGCGGCACGGCGGTTCATCAGTTCCTTGAAGTACATCTCGTCGAGGTCTTCTTTTTTGGCGGCGATGAAACGGGTCTGCTCGTAGTAGTTGATGATTTTGTTGTTGACCATGAAAGCCAGCAGGCCGTTCTCACGGTCATCAAGCTGGGATTGGGCATCTCTCGTTGCTTGGTCGAAGAAGTCGAGCACGTCGGCACTCTGCACTTCCTTCATGGCACGTTGCTTTTTCACAAAAATATCGGTGAGGCTCAGCAGCGTCTGGCGACAAACGGCTGGGTCGGTGGCCGTGTACTTGAAGCGGAGCATGTCGCTCTTGCCTTCCCGCAACACCTGGATGGTCTCCATCTGCTCCACCCCGAAGAACGGGTGCTTGGAGTACAGCAGTTTTTGCAGTGGGTTTTCCTTGCGCTCGTTGCGGAGCGCCATGATTTTTTGGTAAGTGGCAATGGTGTCGCCCGGCACAGCCACCAGCTTGCGCACGTCGTGGACTTCGGGCTTTTTGAGTTCTTCCCAACCTTCGAGGGTGATGAGTTCGGGGTCTGGCTCCTTCAGGATGATGTAGCGGGCCAGCAGCCGCATGGCAAGTTCCTCCCGTGTTTCGTAGGAAGTGGCGAGGCTGATGAGGTTCTCGATTTCGTTGTTGGTGTAGGCATAGTCCACTTTCTCGCCGCCGGAGCTTTCGATGTTGTAGCCAGAGACGAGGCCCGTGTTGACCAAGGTGTGCGAACTGTATTCCTTTTTCTCGTTGCGGGTCGAGTAGAAGACCATCGCTGCGAGCACTATGCCCGCCAAAGTCATTAGTTTGAATTGTCGGGCGACAATCCTGAAAAATTCAACCAAGCTCATGTTCACTTTTTTGTAGGTAAAATCGAAGGCGGGAGGATTCTTTCTGAATACACTACAAAATTGCAGGCAGGCCGTGCTGTAAGTCGTCAGCTTTCGTTTTTTGGCGGTTTTCCTTCGGAAAATGGACGCACTAGGTTGGTAATAGTTGAGGCTGACGAGGGTTGATGGATGTTTGCGCCTCCATCAACCCTTATCAGCCTCATCAACTTCATCTAACTCAGCTTAAATCCCCGCAATCTCCCGCAACATCCGGTAGCTGTGCTGGGCAGCGAGTTTTGCTTCCTCCAACAGCTTCTTGGCGGCGAGTTGTTTGGACAAAACCGTGGTGTATTCCGAAACTGGCAGTCTGCCTTCCTCGAAGTATTTTTGGGCAACAGTCAGCGCCAACTCCATCGCTTCCAGGTTTTGGGCTTCGAGGTCTATCATCTTCAGTTTCGTCTGAAAATCATCGTAGCGCACCAGCACTTCCTCCCGGATTTGCTGCTCCAGGGCAAGCCGCTCGGCCTGCGAACGCTCCAATTCCAAGCGTTTGATGTCAACTTTGGTCCCACGGTTCATCACATCCCCGAGCGAGACCCGCATCGTGATGCCAGCGTTGTAAACGGCGCTTCTCCTGTCCACGGAAATGTATTCTTGGTTGGCGGCGGTCTGCTGGTAGTCGAGAACCGTGTTCGTTCCAAAAAGCGCCGTTCCACCCACGGAGACGAGATTGGCCCAGCTCTTTTTCTCAAGGTTCATCTCTTGTTCCTTGGTAGCTGTCCACACGTCTTGTGAGCGCAGTACGGGCGCTTTTTTCAAGGCCAATTTGATGAGGGTGTCCAGCGGTGGGAGCTTAAAGTTCTGGGTTTCTTTTTGAGCAAAAACAGTGGCAGAAACCAGCAGAAAAACCACGGTCATCAATTTTTTTGTGCCCGAAAACGGGGCTTTGTTGTAGGATAATTTTTTCATGAATATGTTTTGAATAGTAGAATAAATATTTGTG
>Ga0075012_10000653_pt1 | contig 36083 bp, 24 predicted proteins | sample All_14_2_FD_71474 | JGI IMG/M metagenome (GOLD analysis project Ga0075012, IMG submission 71474) | Freshwater microbial communities in response to fracking from Pennsylvania, USA - Allegheny Zone_MetaG_DW_15 | ecosystem: Environmental > Aquatic > Deep subsurface > Groundwater > Drilled...
ATTGCCATTCACCAGCCACTGATATGTAGGCGCTGTGCCTGCCTTTATAGCATTCGCTGTAAAGGTTACTGCAGTACCCTCTGCTACCACAAGACCCGGTGATACCGTAAGCTCTACTATGGGTACATAGATCTCATCTACCTGCATAGTAACGCTGTTGCTGTTCACATCATTCTCCGTTACACACTCGTAGCTGCTGTTCAGCATCACCTTCACCACATCATTGTCGGCCGGTACATAGCTGTAGCCAGCGCCATTCACACCGCTTACAATGCCGCCATTTACCATCCATGTGTACATTGCTGCATCACCACCGTTCACCGCTGTTGCTGCAAACACTGCCGTGCTACCCTCGCATAGTGTATCACCAGTAGTAGCTGTTATGCTCACTGATGGTGTCAGGTTGGCAAGTACTTCCATTGTCATTGCACCATTTAGTGTCGCATTCACAGGACAAGCCTCACTGCTGGTGTAAGCTACACTTACTACGTCGCCATCGGCTGGTACATAGTTGTACGTTGATGTAGCTGCTACTGATGTACCATTTACCTTCCAGTCATATACCGGAGTAGTGCCACCATTTACACCATTGGCAGTATAGGTAACAGATGAGCCATTACATACACGGTCGCCCATGTCTGATGACACAGTAACAGACACAGTAACCAACGGATTGATGCTTACCGCTGCGCTGCCATTCATGCTGCGTACACAACCTGCAGGGCTCGTAGCTGTAACCATATAAGTACCGGCTGATGTCTGGCGTGCAAAATCAAATGCAGCACCACTGCCTGTTACAGTCTGCACAGTTGATGTGCCATGTAATAAGCGATATTGTGTTGACAGTTCCGAGCCATCAACACCTACCAATACTCCGGCACCACCCTCACAATAGCTACCACCACCGGTCACAGTCATTGCCACAGGGAGCGGGTTTACAATTATGCTACGCACTGCACGGCATCCTGTAGCAAGTTCATAAGTAACAGTAGTGCTTCCTGCTGCTACACCAGTTACCATACCATCACCATCTATTGTAGCTACACTGCCATCTGCACTACTCCACATACCACCAGTGCTACTGTTAGTCAATACTACAGCAGCACCCTCACACACCGCTGCCGGACCACTAATGCCTGCCGGCACCGGATTTACCACAAAGCCTGTCTCAGCTTTACAACCGGTAGGCATCACATATGCCATCGTTACAGTACCTGGCTGTAATCCATTCACAACACCTGCAGCACTCACCGTAGCTATCAGGGTATTGCTGCTCACCCATACACCACCGGTTGATGTAGTACCCAGAGTACTTATATCTCCTTTACATACCGTACTTACCCCGGTTACAGCTGACACAGACGGATGTATTGTTATCTGGCGGCTACGCATACAGCCCGAAGGAAGTGTGTACGTAATATCAACCATGCCATCAGAGCCTGTGGCTGTTACTTCTCCGGTAGTACTATTAACAGATGCCACGGCACTGTTACTACTGCTCCACACACCGCCGGGTGTGCTATTAACAAGAGTCGTTGTAAGACCCGGACATACTGTAGCACTACCATTAATAAGACCCGGCAATGCGTTCACCGTTACCACTACCGTTCTTTTACAACCATTGCTGTTTGTGTATGCTACCTTCGCCGTCCCTGCAGCAAGACCCTTTACAAGCCCTGCCGCGTTCACTGTAACATTAGAGCCATTACTGCTCCATATACCACCAGGAGTAGCACTTTCCAGCAGCGTAGTTCCTCCGGCACATAAACTCAGTACTCCTGTAACAGGCTCAGGTAGTGCATTCACAACCACCGTTGCGGTGCGGCCACAGCCGGTAGGCAGTGTGTAACTGATAACACTGAAGCCCGCGCTGGTCCCTGTAACATTACCTGAAACATTGACCTGTGCCACAACAGGATTGCTGCTGCTCCACACCCCGCCCGGGGTAACATTTGTAAGCAGTGAACTTCCACCGGCACAAATGCCCATGCCACCACTTATAGTAGCAGGTAATGCATTTACAACTATATTCTTCTCTTTATAACAACCGGTTGCATTCATTGTGTACCTGATAGTAGCGCTGCCGGGCAGCATACCACTCACCACACCTGACGCATCTACAGACGCTACCGACATATCACTACTACTCCACACGCCACCCATCAATGTATTACCAAGAGTAATCTGGCTACCGGCACACAAGGCATCATCACCACTTATCGCAGATGGCACATCATATACATCTATAGCCGTTGTACTCATACACCCTGTAGGCAACGTGTATGATATATTCACAATACCGGCACCAACACCGGTAATCTCACCATCTGCATTAATAGTAGCAATGGATGTGTTAGCGCTGCTCCAGCTTCCGCCAGGAGTAATGTTTGATAATAAAGCTGTACTGCCTGCACATATACCTATAGGGCCAGTGATAAGCTCTGGCAACGGATTAACTGTCACATTCGCACTACGGGCACACCCCGTAGGGAGCGTGTAAGTAACTGCGGTAACACCTGCTGCATTGCCTGTCACTTCACCTGTATTGGTATTGACATCAGCGATTGAGGTATTCGCCACGTTCCATGTACCTCCTATACCGCCACTAATAAGTGTTGTAGTACTTCCCGGGCATATAGTACGCACACCTGTTATAACATCAGGAAGCGTATTTATTGTCACATCTGCCATCACCCGGCAGCTACCCATCAGTGTATATGTTACCTTAGTAACTCCGGCACTTACACCTGTCACTACGCCATCTGCAGATACAGTTGCAACAGATGCACTTCCTGTACTCCACACACCACCTGCAGGCATACTATTCACAGTTGTTGCAGTTCCTGGGCATGTGCTTAATACGCCAGAGATTGCATCCGGCATATCATTCACTGTTAGTATGCGACTGCGGCTACACCCTGTAGGCAATGTGTAAATAACATCTACTGTTCCGGCATCCATACCAGTAACTACACCTGTAACAGCATCTATGGTGGCAGTCACGGCAGAGGATGTGGACCATGTTCCGTTCGGTGCAGGATTGCTGAATGTAGTTTGTTGACCTTCGCATACAGACGCTGCTCCTGAGGAGACAGGGGGCAATGCATTTACCACTACAGGGTGTGTTTGCATACAGCCTGTAGGCAGCATATAAGTAATGGTTGCGTTACCATGTACACGTCCTGTTACATTCCCAACAGTATCAATGGCTGCGATGGCAGGATAACTACTACTCCATGTACCATCAGGTGTCACATTGCCCAGCAGCATTGTACTACCTGCACAGATGGTATTATTACCAATTATTGCCGCAGGAAGAGGCGAAACTGTTACTGTTTTAGCTGTTGTACATCCTGTAACCTGTGACGTATAAGAGATGGTAACTTCACCAGAGGGTGCTACGGCTGTAACAAGGCCCTCTGTATCTATTGTTGCCACTGAGCTGTTACTGCTCCCCCACACTCCTATATCACCGGTAGCATTAATCATATGTGTGGATGTTCCCTCACATACAAGATCAGCACCCAGTATTGCCAATGGCAATGGCTTCACAGCTACAGTATGTACACTGATACAACCATCAGGGGAAGTATAACTTATCGTTGCATTACCCGTATTGCTTCCTGACACAGTGCCAGCTGCATCTACAGAGGCGACAGCACTGTTGGAAGAAGACCATGTACCCCCGGCTATGTCAGCAGTGAGTGTAATAGTGAATCCTTTGCATACACTTGCCTGACCACTGATTACGGCACGCGGACTTACAGTAAGCAGATGCTCTCTGCTACATCCCGTGCTGCTGTATGTATATCTGATTACCGCAGGACCGCTGGCAGTAGTACTTGCGGTAACTATACCCAATGAATTAACGGCTGCTATTGCCGGGGCGGCACTGCTCCATTCACCACCGGCAGATGTTATGCCAAGTGCTGTCACTGCTCCCTGACACAACAATGTAGCTCCTGTTACAGGTGCCGGGGCAGGATTTACCTGAATGCCCTTAATTGCAAAGCAGCCCCCTGTAATTGTATAGCTGATTATGGTATTTCCTCCGGTAATACCGGCCACCTCGCCCGAAGCACTGTTAACTGCTGCTATCCCAGGATCAGCGCTGCTCCAGCTACCCGGGATATCAGCATTAGTAAATATTGTTGTAGCGTTCTCACATACTACAGCAGACCCGGCTATGGGACCCGGCAGTGGATTTACCGTCACATCGCGCAGTGCAAAACAACCATTGGCATTTGTATAACTAATCGTAGCCACACCCTGCGTCACACCATGTACATCTCCTGTTGTATTTACTGTTGCAACAGCTGCATTACTGCTGCTCCATACACCGGGGTCACTGTTTGCCAGTGTCAATATTGACCCAACACAAACCTGTGCTGTTGCAGGACTTATCTCTGCAGGAGAAGGTAATACTGTAGCTACAGCCGTTGTACTACATCCACTGGTCAGTAATGTATAGGTAATATCTGCGGTACCGGCAGCTACTCCCGTTAGTTCGCCTGTAAGTGAGCTCACGGTAGCAATAGCAGGTGTACCACTGCTCCATGTGCCACCGGGTGTACTGGTAAGTGTACTATTGGCCTGAGTACATACCACCAGACCCGATGTAACAGGAATAGGCAAAGGATTGACCGTTACCGTAACCGGCGTATTACGAATACACCCGGCACTGGTTGTTGTAACAACATTATATGCATTGGTAGTAGCTATAAGTGGTGTAACTGTAGTAGTGGCACATGCTGTACAGGAAAGATCAGGACTGGCATCCCATGTAAATGAAGAAGCTGGCATTGTACCTTTTACCTGTACATTATCCAGAGACCAGTATAATGACTGTGCATTGTAAACAAAGCGGATACGAACATCATTCTGACCGACAGCTGCCGGAGGCAATGACATGGAAAACTCAGGGCTTGCAGCATCCCATATACCGCCATCATTGATGACAACTGTAGGTCCTGTAACCTGATTTACCAGCTCAGTCCATGCCCCTGCGTTCACTGAATATTCTACCGACACCGCTATATCCGGATTAAACGACAACAGTGACTGATTGAAAGACAATGTCACAGATGTAAAGCTACCTGTGGTCTGGAATGAAGGAGATTCAATTGTTGTAGTGGTAAAGCCTGCATATCCCGAAGAACTTGCCTGAAGATACTGACTGCCATCCCCATTTACAGTAAAGCCTGCAGTACCAGGAGGCGTAACCAGCTGCCATTCATTTGCAGCTGGCACCCCACTGCCGGATGTAATCGTCCATCCGCTCAATGTTCCATTGAAATCTTCACTCAGAAGATTAATCTCAGGAGCCTCAGAGCTGGCAGTAAACGTTGCGCTCTCACCCAGACAAACAGCATCTGATGCAGGAGAAACAACAACAACCGGAAGCGGATTGACCGTGAAATGTTTTGTAGTATAGCAGTTGTTCGTAGCTGTATAGCTGATAGTTGTGTATCCGCTGGTATTACCACTTACTATACCCGATGAAAGACCTACCGTGGCTACAGCAGTATTTGAAGAACTCCATGTACCACTGCCACCATCAGGCTGGCTCAATGTTACATTACCGGATTCACACACCTGTGCCGTACCTGTTATGGCAGAAGGTGTAGCATTTACTGTTATTGTCTTTGTGACAAAACATGCAGGAGAAGTACTGTAAGAAATACTTGCGGCACCCTGAGACACTCCTGAAACAGTAGCAGTTCCCGCCACTCCTGAAACAGTAGCTATTGCAGTATTGCTGCTACTCCATGTTCCGGTAGTAGTACTATTGGTAAGACCGATTGTGTTTCCTGTACATACCTGAGATAATCCGGCAATAACAGCAGGCGCTTCATCTACTACCACTGCGGCTACTGCAGACGAAACAGATACATTACATCCATTTGTTACTATACAGTAATAGTAAGTGGTACCAGTAATGGCGGTAGAAGGACTATAAGATGCATTTGTAGCCCCTGCTATTGCAGTTCCACCGGTGTTTGCATTTGTTGTTCCATTATTCATCCACTGATAGGTATATGAGCCTGCTCCTACTGCCAGCGAAAGTACAGGGCTACTACCTACACAGGTAGCAGTAGATGGTGCAGGTTGTGTGGTAATGGGATTAGGCTGCACATTGGTTATTGTAGCGGCAAAGCCATCGTATGTAAGGCTGTAATCTGATATAAACACAAAAGTCAGTGCACCATTGGCTGCGGTGGACGTTACTGTAGGCGGTATAGAAGAACCGGAATAAGTACCCAGCAGGTTTGCACCATTTACAACATCGCCATTGTATATGCTTAACTCATCACAGCAACTTTCCATGTCCATAATTGAAAAAGACACCCTTACTTTCCCCTCCGGAGTACCGGGGTAAACTTTTAGTGTACTGCTTACATCATTGCTGTATTCGCCCGTTGGTCCACCATTATCATAAAACGAACCGCCACATGTAGTTACAGACGATGTGCCCGAAGAAGGCATGATAATACAAGAGCCATATGTAAGCGATACCGGTGCTGTAACAGCAGACAGGGCACCACATGACACCACACATCTGTACTGCACACTGGAAGACACAAGTGCATTGTAAGTCGTAGTGCTGGCTCCTGCTACGTTTGCCCATATAGCACCATCTGTTGAAGACTGCCACTGGTAAGAAATTCCGGCGCTAACGGTTGCTCCTGTAAGTGTAAGTGTTGAGTTATATGCAAAGCAGCTACCAGACGATACAGAAGCAGAAATGCTACCGGCAGCGGGCATACCGGAACACGGAGCTGTTACAGAACCATTAAGCGACACCGTCTGCGTAGTAGCGCCTGTAGCAGAAAAGCTGAGGCTGGCAGGATAACTACCTATTGTAGCTGGCCCTATAAACCTGACCGGAATTGTTGTATTCACATAAGTACCTGACCCTGCTGCTGTTGGGACTATAGATGCAGAAGAAACCCATGCAGAACCATTATACACCTGATAGTTGGCAGGTGCGGTTACTGTAACGTTTCCAGACAAGCCGTATGCCCTTACTATAACGTCAAGCCCTATACTGGCGCCGCCTGGTGCTGCTACAAATGCCAGTGAAGATGGCGATACGGATAAAAAAGGCGGCGGTGTCCACGTCATACTGGTTCCGTTTCCGGGCCAGCTTGCTACACCTGTTGAGAAACCAGTACCGGCTGTAGTGGCGGTATTGCTGGATAGCGTGAGCCTGTCAGAACTACTGTTGGCAATACCGATTGTAGCTGAATTGCCAGAGAAGTTCCCATTTCCATATACAAACTCTACTACATTGGAGCTTTCGTATAGTATCACCTGAAAGATGCCGCGCCCGGTGCCGGTAAGATTACCCCATCTCTGTGAGCCGGTACTTCCCCACTGAAAAACAAATGCCCGGGTAGGCGCAGTACCAAATGTGCCATAATATGCAGTTGCAGAACCTACTGACCCGTCAAGATCGTCCCAGAAAGGCATAAAGAAACCTGGCCCCTGAATATTATCGGAGGTATTAGAGTAATAAGTTTCTGAAGAGTTTGACAAAGACATCCAGCCATTAGAACAGGCAGACAGGGATGTGTATGTAGCACCACAAAACACAAAATTGAATCCGATAGGGATACCGGTGATTGTCTCATCATCATCACTTATTGCAGTAACGGTTACAGCACCTGGTTCACTGGCAATATTGGTTGCTGATGCCGATGTCCGCACAAACGAATACTGCGTAGCCGTTTGTGCCTCAGATGTTATCTGAAAAATTGCAAAAAGGGCTATTAAAATTAGTTTTTTCATACAATGTGGGTTTTAATCAATATATTTTCTTAACCAAAAATTAATAATAATACAATAAATATTAAATCATAATGTTTAACTAACATAAAATTAATGCTTTTGCGCATTTTTCAAGACTGGCAATCAATATTTATCGGTATTCCCAATCCCTGAAATTATCTTTACAGCATGAACAGAAAGGCATTAGTCAATAACATATTCGGAAAGAAATCAGTACTGTGTGTGGGCCTTGATACAGACCTCACAAAAATTCCTCAACACCTGCTGGGTGAAGAAGACCCGGCGTTTGCTTTTAATAAAGCAATCATAGATGCGACTAAAGACTATGCTGTTTCCTACAAAATAAATACTGCCTTTTATGAAGCTCAGGGACTGAAAGGATGGCAGACAATGGAGCGAACATTAGCATACATTCCTGATGATATCTTTACCATTGCCGATGCAAAAAGAGGAGATATAGGAAACACATCAGAACAGTATGCCCGTACTTTTTTCCAGACATACCCCTATGATAGTGTTACAGTAGCTCCCTATATGGGCTCAGACAGTGTAAAACCCTTCCTGAAATTTGAAGGAAAATGGAGCATTGTATTAGGTCTGACGTCAAATGCAGGAAGTGCCGACTTTCAGCTACAACCCAGCGGCGATGAGCTTCTGTATCAGAAAGTATTGAAAACAGTAGCATCGTGGGGCACACCTGAAAATATAATGTTTGTAATAGGAGCTACACGCAAAGAACAATTGCAGGAAGTACGCACACTACTTCCCGATCATTTCTTTCTGGTACCCGGTGTGGGAGCACAGGGCGGCGATGTAGCTACAGTATGTACCAATGCTATGAACAAAGATGCCGGAATACTTATCAATGTATCCCGTGGTATCATATATGCCGGAAATGGTACCGATTTTGCAGAAAGAGCAAATGAGGAAGCCAGAAAATATCAGCAGGAAATGTCAGTATTCCTCTAAGCGGAAAAACCAACTTCTGAAAGCGTATTTTTTATCTGCTGGTGATGGCGCACCTGATGCGCTACCAGAAAGCGCATAGCATCCCCTATGTTAATGCGTATAAACCGGGATAAGGTAACAGGTATTTTGCATGAGCTCATGTCAATGTTTGCCATCTGCAGCAGTATTCCTGTCAGCTCCTGCTCACCGGCTATAAACTCATTAAGTACAGTGGTGGTGTCCAGTGCTGCGGGTGGCGTATAGCCTTTCATTGCACTCATCCTGTTTACTACCTTTCCTGTGGTCTTAACCTGCGAATACATAGACCGCGTAAAATAATCACCCAGCCAGCCCGGTTTAAATGGAATGGAGCCCTGCACTTTGCGGGCCGCCGGCAATTGCTGTGCTACAGCGGGCAGGTAATAGCGGTTATATGCATTAAGATGCTCCAGTATCTGCTGCACACTCCACCTGTTATTATCGGGCTGTAAAGACAAAGCATGTATATCTGATTCCCTTACAGATACCACATCTGCAACTAAACTGCTAACCTCAGCTTGCATATCTTTCAGTAAACTGTGAGTATCATAAATCATAACATGAAAATTGAAACACCCAAAAGTATCAGTACCACTTTTGAAAAATCATGGTAAATACCATGATTTTTCTCACAGACGTACCTTTCCCAGTATTTTGCTGAAGTTGGTAGGATCTACCCCAATGTAAGAGGCAAGGTATTTATGCGGTATGAGATTCAGCACATGTGGGCTTCGCTTCAGCAGTGTTATAAACTTTTCTTCTGCAGTAAAAGACAATATCTCTATATGCCGTCGCAACGTATCAGACAACACCTGAGTAATACCCATACGTACCCATGTTTCTATACTGCGATGCTCCTGCATTAATCGTTGTATATCGTTGTAATGTATCCGCAGGCAGTGACCTGCTGTAATGGCCTCCATACAAAACGCTGATGGGCGCTGCAGGAAAAAACTATCTATTACTCCGGCAAAAGACCCTGCATAAGAAAAGATAAGCGTCACCTCTTTCTCGCCATGCGTATAATATGCCCGCTGCACGCCATCCAGCACTAAGTATAAATACTTCTCCGTTTCCCCCTGGCGGGTAAGCACCTGCCTGCGCTTTATCTGAACTTCGGTCCATGGCTCTGTAAATGCGGCAAAAGCATCCTCATCCACCTCGCCAAAGGCATTTACTACTTTTCGTAATATGCTAATATTCTCAGGACTCATCAGGCGTTACAAATATAACACATAGCAGATATGCCTGTTAGCCTTGATATTTAAAACCTGTTACATATTACCTGCCTGCGCTTACCGGGCCAGCCGAAACCAATATAGGTAAATGCCAACTCGCCTGCTATAGGATAACTACCGTCAGAAAACGACATTCCTCTGTCAATGGCAATACTCAGCCGAACCTTGCTTTTTGCTATTCCTCCTGTAACTGCGAGTACATTCTGAGACCTGTACCATAACCCGGCAAAAACATGCGTACTGGTATTGTACCTGCCCATGCGCCAGACCACATCACTACCGGCCATCATTTCCAGACTTTTATTCACAAGCACATAAGCGGCAGGACGTATGCTGAGCCGTTCCATTGCTTTTATATTGACCCCTATTGTAGTATTATAACTTCTGAACAGTCCTTTATCAGTCGCGGCCTTCTCTATCACTGCATCAGAAGTGCCATTTATTGCGGTAACAGAGAACCCTGCTACATAATTCACCTTCTCACTGAGAATATGTGCAAATGAAACGCCTGCATTAAACATATTATGCGCTACCTGGCCTCCTGTACCTAATGACAGTGGCGGAAAAGGATTATCAGCAAAGTATAACGGCCGGGAATTAAAATCATGAACGTAACGTGCTACCTGCACTCCTACTCCTATATCACAACCATATTGTGTATGCATTGTGCCGTCTGTAGCCAGCCTTTTATGCCAGGCAAATGATAATGAGCTATTCATATTCTTCAGGGAGGTCTTCCATAAGTCGGTATAACCTATATCCACCCCTACTCCCCAATAGTCTTCATTTTTCATATCCCGGCTGCGGGCATCCAAAGAAAAATAACCGGTAGCCGCTCCAGGCCATATAGGATTATCGGCCAGCCTCCTGCCTGTTCCATTAACACGGATACTGCCATTGTACATTCCTGTGAAAGCAGGGTTTAATGCCAGCGGTTGTGCACTTATGCCCGAAAACAGCTGCACCTGCCCTTCAGCAGGCGAAACAACATTACACAACAAAGTGATCAGGAAAACGTAACGCATAGACATATTTTCACAACGGCACCGATAGTACCAGCCATTTTTATGAATATACGACACATTGTGCCGTTACTGAACTAACGCTTAAACTTATTCTTTAGTGCGCTCAGAGCATCATTCATATTCAACTCCTTTGATGGAGTTGGTGCTGCATGAGATTTATTGTTGTTCCGCGATGGTGCCGCCCCCCGCACCTTCTGTGCAGGTGCTTCTTCTGTCTGCTTTATAGACAATGCTATACGCTTCCTTGCCGCATCTACTTCCAGCACTTTAACCATTACTTCCTGGTTGAGTTTTAAGGCCTCTGAAGGGTCGGAAATATACCGGTGCGCTATCTCTGATACGTGTACAAGACCATCCTGCTTTACGCCTATATCCACAAACGCACCAAAACGGGTAATATTGGTAACAATGCCCGGCACTATAAGCCCAACCTTTACATCCTCGATACTATATATATCTGCAAACTCAAACTGACGGACTTCACTACGTGGGTCCAGACCTGGTTTTTTCAACTCTGCTACTATATCGCGCAGTGTATGCTCACCGGTAGCTTCAGAGATATACTTGCGTATGTTTATCTGCTTCAGTAGCTCATCACTGCCAATAAGCTTACCTACGTCTGTGCCAAGGTCTGCTGCCATCTGCTTTACAATGGGATATACCTCCGGATGTACAGCACTTGCATCCAGCGGGTCCTCTCCATCTTTTATCCTTAGAAATCCTGCACATTGTTCGTATGCTTTTGCCCCCAGACGTGGCACCTTCATCAACTGGCTGCGGGAATTAAAACGCCCTACCTCATCGCGATAGGCTACGATATTGGCAGCAATAGCGGGTCCTATACCACTCACATAACTGAGCAAATGCCTGCTGGCTGTATTCAGATTTACCCCAACGGCATTAACACAACTTACTACCGTCTGGTCCAGACGTTCCTTAAGGCGCACCTGATTCACATCGTGCTGGTACTGCCCTACCCCTATACTCTTGGGGTCTATTTTCACCAGCTCTGCCAGCGGGTCCATCAACCTCCTGCCAATGCTCACCGCACCACGTACAGTTATATCCTGATCAGGGAACTCCTCTCTTGCCGTTTCTGATGCTGAATATACAGATGCCCCATCCTCATTTACCAGAAATACCGGCAATCCCAGCGACAGCTTTTTCACAAACTGCTCTGTTTCCCTGCCTGCAGTACCATCGCCTATAGCTATGGTCTGTATATCATGTTGCTGCACCAGAGTACGCAACTGATGCTCTGCATCTATCAGATGACGTGACTCGTGTATGTATATAAGACCTGTTTTTTTCAAAGCTCCTGTCTCATCAATACATACCACCTTGCAGCCGGTTCTGTACCCTGGGTCTATAGCCAGTATGCGTTTGCTGCCCAGTGGAGAACTCAGCAATAACTGACGCAGGTTTTCGGCAAATACATTGATAGCTTCTTCATCAGCTTTCGTTTTCAGCGCCAGGCGAAACTCACTCTCCAGACTCACCTGCAGCAGCCTGCGGTAAGCATCCCGCACAGCTCTTTTCACCTGCTCACCAGCCTCATTACTACTGGTTACATAGATACCTTCTATCATAGCCAGTGCATCCTCTTCCTGTGGAGAGATAGTAAGCCGCAGCACACCTTCCATGAATCCCCTCATTATAGCCAGCATACGGTGGGATGGTATCTTGCTTACAGGCTCAGAAAAGTCAAAATAATCCTTGTATTTAACACCTTCGGTTTCCTTATCTGCCAGCACCTTGCTCTGCACGGTCGCCTGCTCTTCAAACAGACGGCGAAGCCCGGCACGTACATTGGCATCTTCATTTACTATTTCAGATATAATATCTCTTGCGCCCTGAAGTGCATCTTCTGCACTTGCTACCTTTTCATTCACATAAGCAGCAGCAGCTTCTGCCGGGCGTATGCTGTCCTGTGCCAGTATTGCCAGCGCCAGTGGCTCCAGGCCATTTTCCCGGGCTACCTGTGCTTTAGTCCGGCGTTTAGGCTTATAAGGCAGATATATATCTTCCAGCTCGGCAATGACAGTAGCTCCATCAATTTTTGCCTGTAGCTCTTCTGTCATCTTCCCCTGCTCTGTGATGGTCTTTTCAATAAAAGCCTTCCTGTCGGCAAACTCCTGCTGCCTTGTAGCCTCATCCTGTATCTGCTGTATCTGTACCTCATCCAGCGCTCCTGTCTTATCCTTACGGTAACGTGCTATAAATGGAATAGTTGCACCTTCTCCCAGCAGGTTTAGTACTGCGGTTACATCTACCGTTCTCAGGCTCAGTTTTGCTGCTACACTCTGCGCGTAATTGTTCATCTGGTCACATTTTAGGGATTGCGAAAGTAGCAGGATAGCCCCAATTGAAAAAATGACTTTATTCACATTAAAAAAACCTCACACAACAAAAGAGCAACGGCCCGGAAAAATCCGGGCCGTGATACAGAAAAGAGAAAAACAAATCTTTACTGTTTTATAAAGCGGGCATGTAGTGCCTTGCTCTCATCAGACATTGTCACTACATATACTCCCGATGACAGATCGGAAATATCCAGAGTAACCATATCGCCATGCAAAGACATATGCTTCACTACCCTGCCATCCATAGCAGTAACGGTGATATATCCGCCACCGCTCAATCCACCGGGTATTTTAACATTAACAAGGGTACTGGCGGGATCTGGGAATATAAGTGCTGTGGTAGCAGGCACAGTGCCCGAAACGGCTGTACTTACAGACGTAGAGAATGCCTGAACTGAAGACCATTCTGAATAACTGCTGCTGCCACAAACCGACCTTGTAAACAGATAGTAATCTGTGCCGGGAAGCAGTCCGGTAACGGATACTGAGCTTGTAGCAGTACCGGTGCCAGCGCCTGCCGGTGCCGACGAAGATGTACTCACTACATACTCATACCCCATAACCCCGGTTACTGCAGGCCACGACAGCGTAGCAGTTGTAGGACCCGGCACTACTGATGCAGGCGCAGGGGGCATGCAGGCAGCGCAAGGTGGTGTGGTAACAATCATTGTGGCCCAGGCCGAGTATGTGCCGCCTCCACAATTAGTGCGTACATGTACATAATAAACACTTCCGCCCATTAATCCGCCTACACCCATAGCAGGCCCTGAAGCAGGGGTACCAACGCCGGATGGCGGTACAGGAGACATATCTACCACATATTCCCAATCGGAATACCCTCCCGGGAATGGCCAGATGAACACAACAGAGTCGCAAGCCCATGCCGCCACACTGAATCCCGTAGGAGCTGTACAGGGGCACGCTGGCATAGTGACAATAAGTGATGTCCATGCCGAGTAAATACCACCACTACATACGGTGCGAATATGTACATAATATACCGTAAGCGGAGACAAGCCTCCCACCACAGCCGAAGAGCCGGAAGTAAATGTACCGCTACCTGCAGGCGGTGTGGGAGAAGTATTAACCACATACTCTATTCCCGATGCTCCCGAAGGAGTACTCCATACAAATGCAACAGAATCGCAGGATACAGGCCCTACCGTAAAACCGGTAGGCATATCGCAGGTGCAGGAAGGGGTAGTGAAAGTAAATGGCGGTGTCCACGGAGAAAATACACCGGGGGCACACTCTGTACGTACATAGAGGAAATAAATAGTAGATGGTGCAAGCCCTGAAAGTGAAGCAGAAGCCATAGTAACGGGAGTTCCTGATGCACCGGGGACAGTGGTCGTCACCACATACTCATACCCCACAGCCCCGGTAAAAGACGACCATGTGGCATTGGCCGTAGAGCAGGAAGTTGTGGTTACAGAAATGGAAGAAGGAATCAATGTGCACTGGGCACGTACATTAATAGTACCAGACAACACCAGTATCAGCGCTATCAGTAAGTACAGTTGTTTTCTCATCATATTTGTTTTTAGTTAGGAAATGAATTACACCAGGCCTGGTGATGTGTAATACAGCTATCAGCGCAACATGGTTGGGTATTGGGTTGATGTTCTTTGATACAGGCATTCATTTCCTGATAACGGACTTGCTTATACTCCTTACCCTCATAGTCTCTTCCACACTGCGCGTGCCATTATCAGGGAAACAGGTCCATTGTCAGGAAACAACTATATACACGCGCCTGTACCCCTTATGTAATGCTAACATTGAGTCTACCTCCTGCGCCATATAACATGATAAGACTGAAAAATAATGAGTTACACATTTCTGATAGCAGATGATGAACAACCAGCCAGAAACCACCTGAAAAATCTGATTACAGATGCAGCACCACAGGTTACGATACTGGAAGCAACATCTGCAGATGATGCACGCACAATACTCAGTAAAAGCCATATTGACATCCTGTTTCTGGATGTAAAACTGCCGGGGGAGGATGGTATACAGCTACTGAGTTCACTAAAGCAGCGCAGCTTTGAGCTTATAGTAACAACCGCCTGCAGCAAATACGCCATACATGCTATAAAGGAGGATGCGGTAGACTATCTGCTGAAACCACTGAAGATTACCGAATTTAATGCGGCTCTTGCCAAAGCACTATACCGGCTCAGATTCCCAAGAATTACCGAGGTGCAGAAAAAACGGGAAAAAGCACTACGGCAGACACTGACTATACATACACACAGAGGAACAAAATTTGCCCCGATAAAACATATCATATACATACAGGCCGATAATACCTATACCAATCTGCATATGACCAATGGCGAAAAAATTACAACTACCAGACCAATAATAAAACTGGAAGAAACACTGGACAAAATGCTTTTCTTCAGAATCCACAAATCATACATCATCAACATATCCCACTTCACTGCATTAGAGTCAGGCAATGGTGGCTCAGCACATATGGACAATGGGGTCAGGCTTCCGGTATCCCGGTACCGACTGAAAGCATTTACAGATTTTATCAGTGAGAATGTGGCAATGTAATGCGGAATATAAAAGCATACGATACTATTTTCATTTATAACCTCTACCCTGCTTATCATAAAACAGCTGGCAAATCATACATATATATGCAACATTACTGCCCACGCCCCGCTTGAAGGAAAAGGCAAAAGCGATATTACAGCAGTTGTTATCTTTACGGCGATGAAAAAACAGGTACTTATCGCAGCACTGCTGGCACAGGCATTCTGTACACAGGCAGCAACTGACACTACATTCATTACCCCGTTTGAGCGCTCTCATGGTGTGCAGACAACCACATTTAATGAAGCAATGCGCTTCTATAAACAGCTGAAAGATAACTTTGAGACTATCACCATGGGCGATATGGGCCCGGCTGATAACGGCTACCCGCTCCGTTATGTAGGCTATACTAACGATGGCAATTTTGACCGCGACAAGATACATGACGGCAGCAAGCTGGTAATCCTCATAAATAATGGCATACATCCCGGTGAGCCGGATGGTATTGATGCTACTATGATGCTGCTGCGCGATGCTGCCACCGGGAAAATTAAAATACCTGACAACGTAGTCCTTATCACCGTTCCTGTTTATAACATAGGTGGCGCGCTGAACCGTGGCAGCTACAGCAGGGCCAATCAGAATGGTCCTGAAAGCTATGGCTTCAGAGGTAATGCACGCAACCTGGACCTGAACCGCGACTTTACGAAATGTGACGCTGCAGAAACACTGGGACTGGAAGACCTGTTCAGCAAAATGAACCCGGATATATTTGTGGACAATCATGTAAGTGATGGTGCCGACTACCAGCACATCATGACCCTCCTGGAAACACAGCATAATAAGCTGGGTGGCGAAACCGGAGCATATATGCACAACACTCTCACACCTGCCATATACAAGGAAATGAAAGCATTGGGATATGACCTTGTACCCTATGTCAATGATTTTAAAAATACGCCTGAAAACGGATGGAAAGCATTCTTTGAGCCACCCCGCTTTGGCAGTGGATATGCGGCACTCTTCCAGACCATAGCCTATGTACCAGAAACCCACATGCTGAAGCCGTTTAAAGACAGAGTTCAGGCTACCTATCAGCTCATGCTTACCATTATCAAAACCGGGAGCGAACGGGCCGCAGATATAAAACAGGCAAGGAAGAACGACAAAAAGAACCTGCTGGCTCAGAAAGAGTTTCCACTCACATGGACATTAGATACTACACAAACAGATACCATTGAGTTTAAAGGCTATAAGTCAGGCTATAAAACCAGTAAAGTAAGCGGACAGCCCAGACTGTGGTATGACCGCTCAAAACCTTACACAAAAAAGGTTCCTTTCTGGAATACATTCCTGCCGGCAGAAACGGTAAAGGCACCTAAGGCATACATAATACCCAAAACATGGACACCGGTCATTGTATGTCTCAGGGCAAATGGCGTGCGCATACAACGCTTCAGCTACGATAGTACCATAATGCTAACCGCCTACCACATAGATAGCTTCAACACCTCAAAAGGGCCGTATGAGCGCCACTATCTTCACAGCAATATACATGTAACACCACAGAAAGTACCGATACATGTAACACAGGGCGACTATATTGTGTGGACCAACCAACCTGCACGCAGGTATCTGATAGAGACACTGGAACCGGCTGCACCCGACGGCTTTCTGGCATGGAACTTTTTTGATGGCATACTCCAGCAGAAAGAATACTTCAGCGATTATGTTTTTGAAGACCTTGCAGCCGAGCTGCTGAAAAAAGATAAATCACTGAAAGAAAAGCTGGAAGAAAAGCGTAAAAACGACCCGGAATTTGCAAACAATGGACGGGCGCAACTGGAATTTGTATATCGCAACTCGCCCTACATGGAGCAGGAATACATGCGCCATCCAATATACCGGATGGAGGAATAAGGGAACATAAACATAAACCGGGGCGTACCATATGGTACGCCCCGGTCATATTATATGAATAGCTATTGTTATTTCCCGAAGCTTTCTGCAAAGTACTTGTGGAAATACGGTATCGTTTCTATTCCCTTGAAATAGTTGAATACATCATACTTTTCATTGGGTGAGTGTATATTGTCATTGTCCAGACCAAAGCCAAGCAACACTGTTTTCAAGCCCAGTGTACGCTCAAACAGAGCGATGATGGGAATACTACCACCGCCTCTGGTGGGGATAGGGTCCTTGCCAAATGTTGTTTTAATAGCTTTTGCTGCAGCCATATAAGCGGCAGAATCTGTAGGAGTTACTACCGGCTCACCACCATGATGTGCGGTTACCTTTACTTTTACAGAGGCTGGCGCTATTGCTTCAAAATGCTTTGTGAAAAGTGATGATATCTCATCTGATACCTGATGTGGTACAAGGCGCATAGATATCTTGGCATATGCCTTTGAAGGCAATACGGTTTTTGCTCCCTCACCGGTATAACCACCCCATATACCATTCACCTCCAGCGTAGGCCTGATGCCTGTACGCTCCAGCGTAGTATATCCTTTTTCTCCCCACACATCACCCACTTCCAGGTCGTTTTTATACTCATTCAGGTCAAAAGGTGCATCATTGATTGCTTTACGCTCTGCATCGGTAAGCTCCTGTACCTTATCATAAAAGCCGGGCACAGTGATGTGGTTATTGTCATCGTGCAGTGATGCTATCATTTTACACAGTATAGTGGCCGGATTTGCCACAGCGCCACCATACACACCACTGTGCAGGTCACGGTTAGGCCCTGTCACCTCTACCTCCAGGTAAGACAGCCCTCTCAGTCCACTTTCTATAGAAGGGTTTTCCATGCTTATCATTGAAGTATCAGATACCAGCACTATATCTGCCTTGAGACGTTCTTTGTTTTCTTCCAGAAACTGTCCCAGATTCACAGAGCCTACTTCTTCCTCACCTTCTACCATCACTTTTATGTTGCACGGTACATTGCCGGTCTTAACCATTGTTTCCAGTGCTTTTATGTGCATAAACATCTGGCCTTTATCGTCACATGCACCACGTGCATATATCTTACCATCCTTTATTACCGGCTCAAAAGGGCCACTGTGCCACAGGTTCAGCGGGTCTGCCGGCTGCACATCATAGTGACCATATACCAATACTGTAGGTAATGCAGCGTCTACTATCTTTTCGCCATACACTATTGGGTGTCCTGCTGTGGCACACACCTCTGCAGTATCGCAGCCTGCTGCCAGCAGATGGTCTTTTACGGCCTCGGCACAGCTGGCTACATCACTCTTATATTTACTGTCTGCACTCACCGATGGTATGCGCAGCAGACCAAGAAGCTCTTCAAGAAAACGATCTTTGTTTGCGGATTGATATTCATTCCAGGATTGCATATTGAACATTTTTTAGGCTGGTAAAGTTAGGCAACTGTGTTAATAAACCCGTCTGGTATGCACAATGACTTATGATATCTCTTAAATTCGTTCTTTTGCAGCACTATTCAGATGACAAATACTCAGGGAAAAATAATAGTGGTTACCGCCCCGTCAGGCTCTGGAAAGACCACACTCGTAAAGCAGCTGCTGGCTGCTACCAGCAATATCACTTTCTCCATCTCGGCCTGTACACGCAAGCCCAGAGCAGGTGAAGTGCATGGTGTAGATTACTACTTCTTCAGCGAAGACGAATTCAGGAATCTTATAGACCAGGATGCATTCATAGAATGGGAAATGGTATATGCAGGCAAATATTATGGAACGCTGAAATCAGAGCTGCAGCGCATATGGGACAACGGACAGCTACCACTGGTAGACATTGACGTAATGGGCGCATTGAACATTATGAACAAATATCATAACCAATGCCTTACCGTGTTCATCCAGGCACCATCTATTGAAGAGTTGCGTAACAGGCTCATAAACAGAGGCACAGAAACACCTGAGTCACTGAACGAAAGAGTGAAAAAGGCCGAGTTCGAGCAATCCTATTCCGGACAGTTCAATAAAATTATTGTCAATGACAACCTTGACAAGGCTGCGGAAGAACTGAAAGCAATGGTAGCAGAATTTCTGGAAAACAGTTAACTGTTGTTATCGTTTCCCAGATGGGGATATAATTTTGTTAAGCCTGTCCGTGGTCATATGAGTGACCTGTTTGACTTCGTACCTTTAATGTCTAAAATCAGGTACTATGTCATACATTCTGGTTGCCACCGACTTTTCTGAAACATCTGTCAATGCTACCAACTATGGTGCAGCACTGGCCAATGAACTGAAAATGCAGCTATCGCTCGTTCACACCTTCATTTTTCCGGCTATGCTCAATGATGTGACCATACCGGCATCTCTCATTGACGACACCCGCGATGATGCAATGGAGAAAATGGGGAAAGAGCAGGAACGTTTAATGGCACTGTATCCCGACCTTAAAATAACAACTTCCGTACACTATGGCATGCTGGCCGATGTACTCAATTCGGGAACTGCTGAAAATGGCAACCCATTCCTGCTGGTGATGGGCAACTCCAATACTCAGGAAGACACATCATGGTTCTTCAGCACGCTGAAAGGCATCAGCAGCAATACTGAATTTACAGTTCTGGCGGTTCCATATACCAGCACATACCAAACACCCGGGAAGATTTGCTATGCCGATGATGTAGAGCAGGTGCAGAGCGAGCAGGCATTAAGGATGCTGGCAGAACTCACGAACCACTTCAATGCGCAGCTGGACGTAGTTAATGTACAACCTGACGGCTCTATGAATGACGACTCCTATGATGTAGGTGACGGCCCCAGAAAGGTATTGGCTGGTGCCAACCCCAAATACCATTATCTGCACAATGAGGATACCGATGATGCAATCAAAAGCTTCTGTACTGCTGAGAAGTCAGATTGGCTGGCTATCATGCCTGGTACATACGGGTGGATAGAAAGTCTGTTTCACAAGAGCCATACTAAAACTCTTGCTCAGACCATGAATATCCCTCTGCTGATTCTGCATTAATGCAGGACCATGTTCTGCTAATTTCCCTCAGGAAGTAGCTTGGCGGTGAGATACTTTTCGTCCCACCCTAAAAGGTATTCTGTGCCACCAAAGTGCCATACAGGTCTTTTGATAACAGAAGGGTGCGATATCATAATGGGTATTGCCGTGTCCTTTTCATTCAACTCTTCTTTTTCAGCCGGAGACAATTCCCTGTATGTGGTGCTTTTCCTGTTTATCAGCTTATCTGCCGGCAGGTGTTTAAACCATGTATTCAGCAACTTTTTAGTAGGGGCCTCCTCCCGGTAATTATGAAACGTATAGCTTATTCCATGCTTGTTCATCCACTTCAGCGCCTTTTGCACCGTATCGCAGTTAGGGATGCCATAAATGTCTATCATGTGTCAAAAATACGGTTTACGGTTATTTACTCCACCTGAAATGAAAACGACTACCCTCGCCCGGCACTGAATCGACAGTTATGTTTCCTCCCTGCTCCTCTACCAGCATCTTAATGATGTTCAGCCCCACACCTGTACTGTCATCTCCTCCATCTTTGCTGGCAGCTGTCTCAAAAAGACTGAATATCCGCCCCCTGTCCTGCTCACCAATACCAGGTCCGTTATCCTGAACATAAAATACATAATGCTCGTCCTCCTCAGTACAGCCAATAGTTATTTGCCCCTGCGGTTTATCGTTGTATTTGATAGCATTGCTTATCAGATTCTGAAATACCTGCTGTAACTTGAACTTCTTCGTTATCAATACCGGGAGCCTGCCATCTATTGAAATAGTGATGTGCGCTGGCGGAAAAAGCAAATGGACCAACTGTGTGACCATCTCATGAACATCTACCTGTTCATCATTCTGCTCTATGTCGGCTTTTCGGGAATAGTCAAGTATAGAACTAATCATGCCCCTCAGGTGTGATGATGCTTTTGACATCAACTGAAAATATGCATTAAGCTCATTAATTGCTGCAACACGGGGGTCTGACTGAATTATTTCGAGTAACCCGGCTATCCCTACCAGAGGCGACTTAAGGTCATGTGCTACGATGTACATGAAACGCTCCAGCTGCTTATTAATCTTGTTTTTCTGATCAATTATATTGCGCAGCTCCTGCTGATAAAAGTACAATTGCTCAAACACTTTCACCTTTGCCCTGGTCACATTTATATCCAGCGGCTTATGCAGATAGTCCACAGCACCATACTCATAACCTTTCAATACATATGCCTCCTCCTTGCTTATAGCAGTAACAAATACAATAGATATATTTCTGGTCTTTGCGTTAGACTTCAGCAAGTCGGCCACCTCGAAGCCATCCATTTCCGGCATCTGCACATCCAGCAGTATGAGTCCTATATCATCATTCTTCAGTGCCAGCTTCAGTGCTTCATTGCCCGACCGTGCCTTCAGAAACTTTCTATCCGGCTCATCCAGTATTTCCTGTAGCGATATCAGATTTTCCTCTCTGTCGTCTACCAGCAATATTGTAAATACTCTGCTATTCAGTTTTTCCATTATTATATTCTCTGTCAGATTTAATCAATGCGGTTATTATTCCTTCGGGGGCATATACTTCTATACCATCCAGTTTTTCTATTGCAGCGCCCGGCATTATCGCACTCATAGCAGTAGCAGGCTCCTGCACCAGTGCTCTGCCTCCATGCTTTATGATTTCGCCAAGCCCCTCTACTCCATCTTTATTGGCACCACTCAGCAACACCCCCGTTACCCGGGTGCTGAATGCTGCTGCTGCCGACAAGAATGTGGCATCTATTGAGGGTCTGCTATAGTTTATAGTTTCCGCAGTGTCAAGGGCTATTGTACCATCAGCTTCCACCAGCAGGTGGTAATTCTGTGGCGCCAGGTAAAAAACACCTGGCTGCATTATTTCCTTATCATCAGGTTCCTTTAATCTTCCATCAGGGCACAACATATGCTCCAGCTGGCTTTTCACGTTTTTGGGTCTGTGTACCACTACTATCACAGTGGCACTATACTCCGGTGGCAGTGACGCAAACAACGTTATCAGTACAGGAAAGCTACCCATAGAGCCCCCTATTACCACCAGGTTATCGATATGAGTATGCCCACTCATCCCCTCAACCTGAATATTTTATTCTGAGCATCTACCGTTGCATACTTTGCATAGTGGCTGGTAAACTGCAGTGACTCTTTTAAGCCAATGGCCAGAAAGCCCAGGGGAGCAAGACTCTGGGTAAGCAATCCTATCACATCATCCTGTAAAGACCTGTTGAAATATATAAGCACATTCCTGCAACATACCAGCTGAAACTCATTGAACACATAATCTGTAACAAGGTTGTGCTGCGAGAAGATAATCTGCCTGCGTATATCCTGGCTGATAATAGCATAATCATAACGCGCACTGTAATACTCTGAAAAGTCTTCCGTACCACCGGCACTGATATAGTTGGCAGTGTTATCTTTCATAGCATGCAGCGGTATGATACCAGCCCCTGCCCTATCCAGCATTTCCGTGCTTATATCAGTAGCATATATACGGCTCCTGTGCAGCAGCCCGGCCTCTTTAAGCATGATAGCCATAGAGAAAGCCTCCTCTCCACTGGAGCAGCCCGCATGCCATATCTTGATTACCGGATAAGTAGCCAGAATGGGAAAAACCTTCTCCTTCAATGCCCTGTAAAAGAAAGGGTCCCGGAACATTTCTGTTACATTCACCGTCAATGCCTCCAGCAACTCCGGGAAAAAATCCTGGTTATTGGTAAGCCTGTATTTAAGTTCAAAGAACGATATACCACACTGACTCAGATATCTGCCCACACGACGCTTTAATGACGCTGCAGCATAATTACCCAGGTCGTAGCTATGCTGCGACTTTATCAGCGTCACCAGTTCCCGCAAATCTTCATCTGATATCTCCCCTGTCATCATTCACTCATTTTTGAGTCATCCACACCCTCATCAATGAAAACAGTTTTGCTGCTTCCACCGGCTTGGTTATATAATCAGAGGCACCAGCCTCTATACACTTTTCCCTGTCTCCTGTCATTGCTTTTGCCGTAAGCGCTATTACCGGAATATTACGAACAGATGGCATAGACCTGATGCGCCTCGTGGCCTCATAACCATCCATCTCAGGCATCATAATATCCATGAGTACAATATCCATAGCAGGGTCCTGCTCCAGCATTTCTATTGCCTCTTTTCCATGCTCGGCGGCCATTACTTCCATTCCCTGCTCTTCCAGCATAGCCGTCATAGAAAAGACATTGCGCATATCATCATCTACCAGTAATACCCGCTTCCCCTTCAGGTCACCTGTAACTACAGGAGCTGATACCTGAACGCCTCCTTTGTCCGGTGTCTCCGGCATTTTCACCTTATGCAGAAACAATGCTACTTCATCCATAAGCCGGCCTCCATACTGTGCCGTTTTACGAATGATACTGTCAGCTCCTGAACGAAGCTTTTTCTCTTCTGAAGTACTGAGGTTACCATCTACGCATGCTATTATGTAGATATTCCCTGCCGTCATTTCCTTCAACTGCATCAGTTGTTCACTACCAGCATCTATATCTGCACCTATATCTGCTATGAGGCAATCAAACCGTCTGCCGGACAGCTCTTTCTGAACTGACTTCCAGTCGGGAACAATGTCATAAGTAATATCATCGCCCTCCTGTCTGGCAATATTGTCAAACATACCTGCTACGGGCTCACTTTCTCCGGCCAGCATAAGTATGGAGCGGTAGCGGGAAGATATAAAGCCACCTATATCTGTAAACGTCTGCTCCAGGTCCTGTGTCTGTAATGGTTTGCGCAGGTAACTTTGCTCTCCGGCAATATTCACATCGGCCCGGTCGTTAGCAGAGACTACATGTACAGGAATGTGACTTAACTCCGCATCTGCTTTCAAAATCTTCAGTAAGCTCTGCCCGTCTATAACCGGAAGCCCCAGGTCCAGGATAATAGCTGACGGGCGGTAACGACGCGCATATAGCAGCCCTTCATCTCCGCTCACAGCTACAATGGTTTTATACCCTCGTTCATGTGCAAAGTCGCGCACGTAGGCAGCAAATATCAAATCGTCCTCTATTATCAGTACCGACTGCTGTCCTTTGCCTATAAAATTACGGTCGTCACTTACAGAAGTCTGCTCTATAGCACCATCGGTAGTATAATCGCCGATATTACTTTTGGCAGACGTATCGCTAATCATTATTTCGCCAGCCACAGCCACGGGGATAATGACGGTAAATGTACTTCCTGCTCCCGGTGTGCTGGCTACACTCAGAGTGCCCTGCAGCCGCTTCATCAGCTCTTTACTGATAGACAGCCCCAGGCCGGTACCACCAAACTTCCTGCTGGTGGTACCATCAGCCTGGCGGAAGGCCTCAAAAATATGCTGCAGCTTCTCTGCCGGTATACCTATGCCAGTATCGGTAACGGCAAACTGTATATAATCTCCACTCATACTTACAGCAAGCCCTACACGCCCTTCCTCTGCTGTAAACTTGAATGCATTGGATAACAGATTACGCAACACCTGCTCCAGCCGCTGCCTGTCTGTAACAATGGTAGTGGGAACATCCTTATGTATGCTTACCTCAAACTGTATTTTACGATCTGCAGATACTGAGCCAAAAAGCTGCTGCATATCGCCAACTATAGATGCAATAGTAACTGCTTCAAAGACAAACTCCATCCTGCCCGCCTCTATTTTGGACAAATCCAGAATATCGTTAATGAGACTCAGAAGGTCAGAACCGGACTTGTGTATGATGCCTGCATACTCCAGCTGCTTTTCATTCAGCGTGCCAAATTTATCCTGCTTCAGCAGATTGGCCAATATCAGTATGCTATTGAGCGGTGTACGCAACTCGTGCGACATATTAGCCAGAAACTCTGACTTATACTTACCGGATATCTCCAGTTCTTCCGCCTTATCGGCCAGTACTGCGCGGGCAGACTCCAGAGATATTGTTTTGGCCTGCAACTCCTCATTGGCATTACGCAACTCCTCTTCCTGCGTTCTCAACTCCTCTTCTGTAGCCATGAGTTCCTCTGTCTGCTGGCTTAGCTCCTCATTCGTCTGCCTTAATTCCTCCTGCTGTACCTCCAGCTCTTCCTTACCTGCCTGGAGCAATTCATTAAAGGTTCGCAGCTCGCGCTCTGCCTTATCATTCTGGGTTACGAAAAACAACAGACAAAGTGCATTGGTAAGCGATACTACCACTACTATACTAGCCCTTATAAACAACTGTACTGCGGGCGTAATAGCTACACTGGGCTCACCATCGCTGAAGCCATATATAAGCAGACAAATTACAGGTACTATAAGACCTATAACTATATAGGTACGCTCTCTAAGGTCAAAAAACACCCAGGGAAGACATGCTCCCGCAAAGAACATAAAGTGAATACCCGTAACCCGCCCGAATATAAATGCATATATCGTAACGGCGGCATTGAGCATAATGATGAACCAATGACGGGCCAGCGTATATTGTCCTGCCTGGCTCATAAGTAACGGCACCGCCAATACCGTCACAACACCTCCCATACCCAGTGCTTCCCATGCAAAACCACAGAAATAGAAGATGAAGATGTAGCAAAACGATATGATGCTAAGCGATGCGAATACCTGATTGCTGGTACGCATCCGCTTCTTCAGCCACGGAGCGGTAGTATCCTGTATTCCGATATCACTTATTCTCCTCCAGATGGCCAGCATGCAAACTGCAATTATCTATCAAATATATTCAAGCCTTAACAACTGTACAACAATATATCTGATAAATAACAGCAACTATCAGAAAAACAGATACAACGAACTACTTAGGCTGCGGTGGTGGCAATGCACCTCCATTCAACATCTCTGTAGCTGCTTTGACACCCATCTGAGCCTGCTGATTGCCCGGCGAATACTGCAATGCCTTACGGAATGCATTAAGCGCCTCTACAGGCTGACGATTCGTATAATAGGCACCACCCATATTATACCAGAGATCGGCATTGGTAGAGTCTATGGTAAGCCCTTCTTTATAGAGTTCTATTGCCTCGGCATACTTACCGGCCTTACCATACTTATCCCATGCGGTTTTAAGATAATGGTCGCAGAGGAGCTTATACATACCTGGTAATGTAGGATATGTAGGATAAAGCGTGCGCACCTGATCCATATTGGCGGCTGCCTTCTTTATATCGCCCAGCTTAAACCATGCAATACCCCTGTTAAGATAAGCGGCCACAAACCGTGGATGTATAGATAATGTATGGTCCAGTATAGCTATAGCATCGTGCAGATACTTGTCCTTTCGCTGTGGCGTTTCGGCATAGTCGGCCAGGGTAATGTAGGACGCGGCTACATTGGCATTTACCAGCACACTGTTAGGTACGGTTTCTATATCGGTAGTGAATAGTGTACTGTCATTCTTCCAGGCCTTGTTACGGTCTATTGTTTTGAATGACATAAGTCCTACAGCTACTACCATTACCGCAGCAAGCGCCTTCATGCCTGCGGGCCCCATACGCTCTGCCCCCTTGTACATGAGCCATGCCAGCGCTGCTGTAAACCCAACAGAGGAATGGAATATAAGACGCTCACCCAATGTAGCACCTATATCAAACACAAGGTTATTAATCATAAACAGGTGAATCATATAAAAGGCGATAGAAAAACAGATAACAGCCTTTCCCACCTTATATGCCTCGCCCGATATGCGACGAATGAAGTACAACAGCATAAGCCCTATAAGTGAGCCATGTACCAGAATAGAAAGCGCTACCGACCAATGTCCCCAATCCTTGTAGGGTATCTGCGCATAGGAATAATCGGCAGAGAGCGGGTGCGGCCAGAAGAGAAACTTCAGATAGTACAAAGATGACGATATTTCTGTAGCAATCTTCTGGTCGGGTGTGGCGAAGAGGTAGGGGTTGTTCAACACCTCTTTACCGGCACTCTCTACTACCTCAGGCAATGCAGCATACTGAATCTTAAGCGACATAGCAGCCAATGCGACATAAGGAACAAAGAAGAGCGCTTTAGATATGAGTATCTGTGCATCGGACTTTTCCTTACCTGACGGACGTATAAACATGTAGATGGCCAGACCTGCCAGCAGTGTACCTACTGTCTTAAAGCTATTGACCAGAGAGAGGGAGGACGCATTGATATCGGCATTATCTTCCAGGGGTGGCGAGATAGCATTAAGCCTTACCGCCAGATAAGTGGCTACTACAATACCCAGCGGTAATGCCGCCGTAATAGCCTTAGGCACCGAATAGCCCCGGAACATGCATAACGCCAGCGGCAATAAAGCCAGTACTGTAATAGCATACTCCTTAGAAAGGAATGCCAGGAAGTAACTCAGCATCATACCGGCCAGCATCCAGTGGCCCTGCCTGGTACCCTTACGCTCCTCATACCTGAACGAGCATATGAACGTAAGACACATAAACAGCAATGACATGATCTCATCACGGCTTTTCACATTGGCCACCACCTCTGTATGTACCGGGTGTGCTGTAAACAATACTGCCGCAATGAGCGCTACTACCGGATAACTGCCAAACATGATATACCGGAAGAAGTATAGTAACACCACGACCGAGAGCATATACCATAATACATTGAACACATGGCGCACATGCATATTGGATACCAGCTTCTGCTGATTGGGCCCGGAAACCCCGTATGATATCTGCTGTTTCAGTACACTATCTACCTGATCTTCAGGAACGGGGCCCAGAAACTGCTGCTCCAGCGCAAAGGTGATGATAGACAACGGACGGAAACGGCCTCCCTTCAACTGATTGGTAGTATTGAGCTGGCGGTAATAACTGTGATAGGCATCCTTTGTCATTATGCCGCTGATACCTTTGGTACCCTCCAGCACAAACTCATTCTTGACTATGACAATACCATCGTCATGAGCAAACTCATGCTGAAAGGTATTGCAATATATAAGGAACGCCAGCAGTGCTACGATAATAGCCTGCCCCTTAAACTCATAGAGCCAGAAGCGGTAATCTTTATAACTATACCCGGTAGCCTGGGCCGTGGGGGTCTCTGCCACGGGTATGCTTTCTTTATTTACAGGGGCGGCTGCAGCTGCCTTTTGTTTCTTAGCCATGGTGCTTATAATCGCTATGTGTGCCAAAAATAGAAATTATATCTTGTCTGTAGGGTTCCTGGTATAATAGTTTACTACCACCCCCTGATATAGCGTCTCATCTGTGTCTGCCCAGCCACAATTATTAACTATCTTGCCCGCTGCAGAATTGACTAAACTATGGTAGCGCTGGGATATCTGATACTGGGCTTTATACTGGCCGGAGTGGGGGGTGAGGCCTTTGTGCGGGGCAGTGTGAGCCTATCAGGGCTGATGCGGATACCACCAGCCATAATAGGCGTAACGGTAGCCGCATTTGCTACCTCCTGCCCTGAACTGTCTGTAGCAATACATGCAGCAGCAGCCGGTAAACCTCAGATAGCACTGGGCGATGCCCTGGGCAGCAATGTGGTGAACATATGCCTGGTGCTGGGCTCAGCACTATGTTTCGGGCCGCTGGCTGCCAGCCGCAGGGCTACCCGGCGCGACTGGGTAATAACCCTGCTGGCACCGTTGCTCATAGGGCTGTTTGCCTGGGACGGGCAGGTATCCCGCACCGATGGCCTGATACTGCTGATACTCTTTGGCATATGGCTGGCACAGGTGATAACCGAAGCCCGCAAAGAGCGCACCGGTACCGCCGGCCCCACCGATATAAAAGGGCTGACAATATCTGTAATGTACTGCCTGGCAGGTGCCGGCCTGCTGATGAGCGCCGGGATAGCCATAGTAACCGGCGCCAAACATGTGGGTACCATCTTTGATATCCCCCCGCTGATAGTGGGTGTAACGCTGGTGGCCTTTGGTACATCTATGCCGGAACTGGCCACTACTATAATAGCCCGGATGAAGGGTCATAGCGATATGGGGCTGGCTACCATACTGGGCAGTACTGTATTTAACGTGTTTGTGATTGCTGCTACTGCCGCAGTGATACATCCCATAACCGTACGGTTCAGCAACCTGGCACCGGTGCTTACCGTATGTACGGTCACTACCCTGCTGGCCCGGCCTACACGAGCCAACATTATACCCCGTTACCGAGGCTTTCTGCTGGTGCTTATATATGTAGTGTATATAGTAGTAACGCTGACCAGGGAACTATAGCCATATGCTCCATAGGGCATAACTACATACATGCCTGCCTTTCCAGTATCTAAACTGACATTACAATAGTGCAGCAGGCACAGCCTCCTATAGTATATAACCCATGCATCAGCCCTAAGCCAGCTGAAAATGCTTTTTCACAAATGCATTCTGCTGATTGGGGGTCATTTTGTCGGCAGGCTGTACTTCTATTGTGATTTTAGAGAAAGCCAGGTCTGACCGTAATATATTATACAGCTCGGTACGGGCATTGGTGGGGCCAAACAACAGTACCTCGTGATAATTGACAATCGTGTCTGCCAACTGTTTGTAATATGCAGCCTGCAGTTGCTGTTGTTTATTGTTCAATACATGCTCACTTCTGCTATGCATTTCCTGCATTTCTTCACTCAGTAAAGCAGCTTCAACAGATGTGACTACGATATCATCGGTGGTCACATCTATGAGATTGGCATGTACATGGTCCATAAAGATGCCAATACGTTTTGTCTCTTTCATAGTATCTGAAATTTTAAAAGTTCAGGTAAAGTATGTTTTATGCTTTATGATGGTCTGTCATCTTGTCCACAATTGTAGTAAGGGAGGCTTTCAGCTTGTCTATAGCTGCATCTACTGCCTGCTGATAAGTATCGGCACGGCCATCTACTGCTATAGGCTGGCGGCCTTCCAAACGGGCTTCCAGTACACACCTTTTGTCATTGCCGCCATTTTTATGGCCGTCCTCATCGGTGAGATGGGCCTCAATGCGGGTGATATATTCTGAAAAGCGGTGCAGCTCATCGGCTATAAGTGTTACAAACGGAGCGGTAAGCTTTTCCTTACCATTTACATTACCTGAGGTATTGAACTGAATAATCATAAAAATATATTTATGCAACCCTGTTAACAGTCGCTCATTGCAGGCCTTGTGAGTTGCTCTTTAAAGGTAATTCATAAAAATGTTCCGGTTCTGTTAAAACGGGGTACCCGTAGCTGTTCTGTTTGCAGTAAGCTTTTGTAGTGATAGCACTGAGAGTCATAGCAACTACGGCTCAGGTAGTAGGGTGTGCAAAACTGCGCAATGTTTTTTTTACTGCGCAAATGGCACTACCAAAGCCATCTATAACACTGAATATCAACAACATAAGCAACAAAGCGCAACCATAAAAGGTTACAAAAAGGTTACAAAAATTGCTCGCGCGTTTTTTGTTATATGTCAGCAATTCAGAGGTGTGAGTGATGGTAACAAGACGTTGGGAGTCTATCATAATACCTGCCGGAATGCAGCAATGTTTTAGGTGCGGGTGCTTGTTTGTTTTCATAATGACAGCTTGTTTTTACGGTACGTATATATGGCGTACGATGGGGAACCATGCCCTGTGTGAGCAGGCATAAAATTGCCACCAGGTAGGGAAAATAAAAAACTGAGTTTTTATGATATGCACCAATGTGCACATGATATGCCGCGGCCTGCATATGATGTAAAAAAGAAAGCAAGCGGGGCAAGGGGTTCAGCGGATATGCTGCAGCAAAATGTGAGTAAATGACGTAGCCTAAAACGTTACTGTAGAGCCACTGGCATTAATGAGCAGCAGACCTGCTCCGTTGCCTGTTTTACCAGTGTATTCACCTCCGTTATTCAACGAGCGGAGATACCAGGGACAGTTGGTAACCTTTGTTTTGTCCCGGGCAGTTATCTGCACCGCCATATCGTGAGGGTGAGCAAAATGCAACAGACTGTTTCTGGCTTGTATATCTACCCTACCTATGTTACTACCAAATGTGTGAAAACTGACCCGGCTACAGTCTGTGATAAAGAGATGCGCTGTGTGGACAATGTGGTAGATATTGATGCTGGTATTCATGCGCTCCAGCGAGCCATATAGCTCGCGCACGGTGCCTATGCTCAGATCATTGTTATGGCCCGATATGTGAATAGTGCCGGCATCTTCTATGCTGAGTCCACGGGAACTGTTGACAGTAATATGACCAGCTCTATTGAGGGTAAGCCCCTGTGTGCCGTTGAGGTAACCATTATCCAGATAGGCTATGCTGCTTTTTAGTCCCCGGGGGGCATCTATGCTTATATACTTAGCTGCGCCGTATAGCTGCTGCGCTACCAGTCTGCCACTCTCTATAGCCAGATGCAGGGCTCCGGTAAAGTCGTCCCGGAAATAGACATTGCCGCCGAATACTGACAGGTCCAGTGACATATCTTCCGGTATATACACCTCATAATTGGTCATGACCTCTATGCCCGGGTCGTCCTCTGTCTGCTCTGCAACATCGGTAACACCTCCCTCTGTGAGCGCTGTGGTAAAGGACAACATCGCTGCACCACCTTCATGAAGGGATGCCTTTACAGACGAGCGATTCATAGCAGCCAATGCCTTTGCCTCAGTAATGCCCCTGCCCAGAATGGTGGTAGAGATACAGGCCTCATCACGGTGCCATGTATGGATGGTAATGTTACCATACAGGTTGTTGATAACTAACCGGTCGTGGCTACCCACGTGTACATGCTGCTCGTGGGTTTTACTATGGGTAATGATGGGGCTGGCATATCCCTGAATATTGCTGAACAGCAGCAAGGCGAGTGCGGCAAACATGTGCTTTTTCATAATCGGCATATATGGTGTGTGTTATAAATATACTATTAATAACCGGTATCCTGTATATGCAGGATAACCATCAGTCCTGCCAATGTAGCTCCATAGGGGTATGATGGGGCAATGCCTGCCACTGCCCTATGAGTGCATGATAGCGTGCCTGCAGGCGGGTAAGAAATGCCGGGCTGATGTGAGCAGGCAAGGCTGCTGCAATGCCGTAAACATATTTTCCAGTGCGTGCATAAAATCACCTGCCGACATGCCCCCACGCAAAAAAGATGTGAGCGGGCCGGTGATACGCTCTGTTTCCATAAGCTCGGCATCGGCAGGGGTAGCGGCATTGAGCGCATCCATACCACTGAGGCAATCTATACGGGTGCCTGCGGCCAGCCTGCCATAAAATGACTGACGGCAGCCCGCCTCTGACTCATAAGCAAAGTGAATAAGGTCGTGCGGCATAAAGCTGCGGGTTTCCAGTAAGGCAGACTCCTCGGTGCCATCGCTGCGACGAATGTAAAAGGTATGATGTGTGGGCGTATTCTTTGTGAATCTTATGACCATGGTATGTACTGAATGCAGACGGTGCAATATAGTGAAGTGTGTACACCTGGCCGAGAGCCTCTCCCCCTGACCTGAGTGGGTATAAATTGCTGCAACATACAATCAATATCAAAAAAGCTGTATATTGAAACTTCCTAACACACTATACGCTATGCAAACTTACAAAGGCAAATTGTGGCCTCTTCTTTCCACTCGAAATTGGCTTGTATTCCATCTAACTAATGGCGCAACATTGTTCATTTCCCCCATTCCCAAGCTAATGCAACGAAATGTTGTAACAATTCATTTCGGAACACATTCAAAAACCAGACCGACGTCTCATATTTGTCTAATAGACAGATTAGCATCCGGGCATACGTCATATTAAACACACGTTAAATCCGCTACACAACAGGAAAATAATGTCACAACCCATTGATATAAACAATACAAAATATGAAATACGACTTTCAAAAGCTAAACGACCTAGAATTTGAACGAATGATACAAAGCCTCTCAAGGAAGGTACTTGGATATGGTACAATAACATTTGGAGAAGGTACAGACGGAGGAAGAGAAGCAACCTTTCTTGGCGAGGCACCATTTCCAAGTCAGGTCGATAGGTGGAGCGGAAGTTGGATTATTCAGGCAAAATTTAAATCTGGCAAGCCTCAAGATGCTGCAAAAGAATTTACTTGGCTAAAGGAGCAAATTTCAGACGAACTTTTAAAGTTCAAAACACGAAAATCAAAGGTAGAAGTCCCCGACAACTACTTAATGTTTACCAATATTGTACTCACAGCAAAGGCCAATACCGGTACTCGTGATAAAGCAACACTTCTCGAAAAGAATCTTGCAGCAAAATTTGGTATAAAGAATATCAGAATAATCTCAGCAGACGACATATTTAATTATCTGGAATCAAACAGAGATGTAGCAATTGCTTACGCACCATTCATTTTACCCGGGGATGTACTCGCTACTTTGTTAGATCTATTAAATGTTGAGAACAAAAGAAAAAAGAGAATCAACCAAATTATTGCAAGGTTTATCGAGATAGAATTTTTAGAGGATGGAGAGTCAAAACTTGACCACGCGGGGAAGTTGACTGAGGATAAAGTTGCACTTGAAAAGGTATTCATCGACTTGAAAGTTGACTATCAAGGGGGGCAAGGATTGCCCCATTTCATACAACAAATTATATGGACAAGTGACCACTCAATAAACCAAGAAAACCAGAAACACAATTCCGACTTCTCGTATTCCCGATTTGCTTTGATTGCTGGTCCCGGTTACGGTAAATCAACGCTGACTCAGTTTCTTGCTCAAATATTCCGGGCGTATTATTCAAAACAAGTACACAAAAACTGCGAAAAATCAGTCCAGAACTTTATTCAAGAATGTGAAAACTCTTACAAACTTCATCCAAGATTTACTCGGTTGCCATTTAAAATATCATTAAAACATTTCGCAAAATACCTACAAGAGAATACCGAGTACTTATCAGTCTTAGGATATATTAGTAGAGAAATAAACAGAAAATGCGATTCCAATATTACATCTGAAGACCTGGAATTGATTTTTGAACATTATCCTTCACTATTCATATTTGATGGGTTGGACGAAGTTCCCACTACATCAAATAGAGACGTTGTTCTGAACATAATAAACGTTTTCACAAACACCATCCTAAAAAGACTGGAAGCTAATACAATTATTGTTGCTACGTCAAGACCTCAAGGTTATACCAAAGAATTCGATTCTTCACAGTACAAACATGTACTCATAAAAGACTTGGATAAAATCGCATGCCTTACATACCTAAAAAAATTGACCCAAAATCTAATTCTTAGCCCCGACGATAGAGCTGACAAGCTTGCAATTCTCGAAAAAGCTATACACGACCCAGAAGTCTCGCGACTGATGCTTTCACCACTGCAAGCATCGATCATGACGATACTAGTTAAGAGTGGAGGAGAACCACCACGGAAAAAATTTGAACTATTCACTAATTACTATGATACGATTTTTCGCCGCGAACGTCAGCGAGGTCTGTTAAAAGTCCTTGAGGAATATCCTGAATACATCAAAAACATACACAACCAATTGGGTCTCTATCTTCAAACAGTCTCCGAGAAAAATACGAATCCTGCGGCTACAATAACTGCAACAGAATTTGAACAACAAGTGGCAAGCTATCTTATTTCGGAAGGAAGCGAGGAGGAAAGACTTAGTGCTTTAGTGAATGAAATTATTGCTACTGCAACTAATAGATTAGTATTCATTTCGGAACTGCAAGATCAGCAAATAGGTTTTGCTATACGCTCACTACAGGAATACTTCGCAGCCCTAGGGTACTTGCGTTCTGCTTCTGACAATGAAACGGTTGATAAGCTCGGTAAAATTGTTACAAATGCCTACTGGAGTAACACACTACTCTTCTCATTTGGATATTTAGCAGACTCAAAACCTTATATGAATGCTCAGATAGAATCACTGTGTTATGAATTAAACGGTAGTTCAAATAATCCAAGGTTACCGTACCCAATATCATCAATGATTGCAATGGGATCACAAATAGCACTGAACATACTTATAGAAGGGATATTTAGAGGACATAGGAAAGTAGAAAACAAATTTATTAATCTACTTGGCTCACTTTTTTCAATTCCATACACGAAGAAACATCAAGACATAACACGACTTCCCAAAGAACTAATATTAGACAGTATTTTCTTTTTTATTGAAAAAAAATTATCTGAAAATAGAAATGATTGGACTTGTTGGTCAACTCTTTCATTGTTAAATAAAAACATCTATAACATTGACAAGT
>Ga0075012_10000654_pt1 | contig 36062 bp, 24 predicted proteins | sample All_14_2_FD_71474 | JGI IMG/M metagenome (GOLD analysis project Ga0075012, IMG submission 71474) | Freshwater microbial communities in response to fracking from Pennsylvania, USA - Allegheny Zone_MetaG_DW_15 | ecosystem: Environmental > Aquatic > Deep subsurface > Groundwater > Drilled...
GCGGCCGGCACGGTGCATGTGGCCGGCGGCACGAATCTGGTGACGCAGAACAACAGCGACCCCGAGAACAGCCCGCTCTTCTGGGTGACCGGCAGCACGCTGGTGATGGGCGGCGGCCTGCTCAAGACCACCGGCAACAACTATGCGCGCGTGGGCGAGTACGGCACGCTGCTGATCACCAACGGCGTGGTTGATTTGAACGCCAACAGCCAGCTGCTCAACGGACACAACCAGCCCGGCGTCACGACCGTGAGCGGGTCCGGGATGCTGGACCTGCAGGAGCTGCGGATTACCCAGAACACGCTCGCCGCCCACCTGACGGCCGTCAACGTCAACACGGGCGGCGTCATCCGCCTGAAGAAATTCGCCATCGACACGAAGTGGGTCCCCAACGGGACGGTGAACTTCAACGGCGGGACGATCCGCGCCAAGGACTCCACGGCGCAGCAAGACATGCTGGGCGAGCCCACCAACAGCTGGCGCAACATCGTCGTCAACGTGCTGGCCGGCGGCGCGATCATCGACAACAACGGCTGCAACATCACCCTGCGCCTGAACCTGAACGGGTCGCCGAACGACGGCGGGCTGACCAAGCTGAACAGCGGCAGCCTGTATGTGCGGGGGACCAACAGCTACACGGGGGCGACCGTGATCAACGGCGGCGTCCTGAACATCATCCGCGACCACAACCTCGGCGCGGTGCCCGCCGCGCCGGCGACGAATCTGTACGTCCTGTCGAACAGCACGCTGCAGAGCAGCGAGTCGCACGCGCTCGCCGCCACCCGCGGCCTCTACATCGGCACCAACGTGACCGCCACGTTCGATTCGCAGAGCCATACCCAAACCCTGTGCGGCGTGGTCGGGGGCGAGAAGGGCAGCTGGCTGCGGAAGATCGGCTCAGGGGTGCTGGCCCTGGACACGGGCGCCGGCAACACCAACGCCGTGTCGTCGCTGAAGGCCGAGAGCGGGACGCTGGTGATCGCGAGCGGCACGCTGAACGTCACCACCAACGCGCCGTGGAAAGTGTTCGACTCGCTGGTCGTCAGCGGGGGCTCCGTGCTGGTGGCGGGCGGCACGTTGCGGACGACGGGGCAGAGCTATGTGCCGGTTCAGAACGGCGCGCTGCTGATCACCAACGGCACGGTCAATCTGAGCAGCGCGCACGAGCTGCTGAACGCCTATTCGGGGACGGGAAACACGACGGTCAGCGGCAGCGGCGTGCTGGACCTGGGCACCCTGCGGATCTCGCAGAACGGCGGGTCGCCCGACAACAACGTGGTGAACGTCAACACGGGCGGGACCATCCGGCTGGCCCGGTTCTACATGGACGAGAAGACGACGTCGAAAGGGCGCGTCAACCTCAACGGCGGCACGCTGGTGGCCAAGGAGTCGCGCGGCGACTTCATGGGGATCGTCCACTCCAACTGGTTCGGCGGCATCTTCTTCACGGTGCGCGAAGGCGGCGCCGTGATCGACAGCAACGGGTTCACCATCGACAGCAAGCTGCCGATCTACAGCGGGGCGGCGGCCGACGGCGGGCTGCGCAAACTCGGCGCGGGCACCTTCACCCTCTCCAACACCAACACCTACAACGGCGTGACCGCGGTCGAGGGCGGCTCGCTCGTCCTGGGGCTGAACGACGCCTTGCCGGCTGCCAACACGGTGAGGGTCTCGTCCAACGCGCTCTTCAACGTCAACGGCAAGACGCAGGTCCTCGCGGGGATCGGCGGCAGCGGCACGGTGACCAACCTGGCGGCGCTGACGGTGACGGCGGTCGTCGCGCCCGGCGATGCCGGCTCGTTCGGCACGCTGACGCTGGCGGCCGCGCCCGCGGCGCTGGGCGGCGCGCTGGCGGTGAACGTGTCCAGCAACGGCCCCTGCGACCGGCTGCATGTGCGCGGCAACCTGGACGTCTCCACGCTGTCGCTGAACGTGGAGGATCCGGCTCAGCTCGCGCCGTTCAAGAAGTACACGGTCGCGAGTTGCACCGGCACGCTGAGCGGCGCTTTCTCCGCCCACAATCTGCCGCCGCGGTGGCTGATAAAGAAGAATTCGGCCGACAACACGCTCTCGCTCGTGTACGATTTCGGCACGCTGATTTCTGTGAGGTAACGGTTTCCCAAGGAGGTCTGAGATGAGCACATACAGGCATAGCCGGTGGTTGTTGGCAGTCGTTTGCGGGACGCTGCTCGCAGGGGGCGCAGGCGCGGCGGACTTCACGTGGCTGGCCTCGCCCGCGACGGCGCTCTGGAACACGGGCGACGCGAACTGGAGCGGGGCGGGGACGGTGTGGGGCAACGGCGCGACGAACAACGCGACGTTCGGCGCTTCGTCCGCGCAGGCAGTGACCGCGGACGCGGTGACGCTGAGCAACTTGGTCTTCACGGCGGACGGCTACACGGTCGGCGGCGGTCCGCTGCTGATGCACGGCGCGCCCACGGTGGGCGCGGGCGCGACCGCGACACTGACCGCGCCGGTCACGAACGTCGGGGTGTGGGCCAAAGGCGGCTCCGGGACGGTCACGCTGAACCCGGCGGGCGCGGTGTCGAACATGTTCTTTGCGCTCAAGGCTGCGGCCGGCACGGTGCATGTGGCCGGCGGCACGAATCTGGTGACGCAGTCCGGCAGCAACCCGGAGAGCGGCCCGGCCTTCTGGGTGAGCGGCGGCACGCTGGTGATGGGCGGCGGCCTGCTGAAGACCACGGGCGGCTCCTTCGCGCGCGTCAGCGAGTACGGCACGCTCTTGATCACGAACGGCTTCGTCGACCTCTCCGGGAACGGCGAGCTCTTGAACGGCCACAACCAGCCGGGCGTGACCACGGTGTCGGGCAGCGGGGTCCTGGAGGTCCAGGGGTTGCGGATCTCGCAGAACACGTATCCGGCGGCCCAGACGGTGGTCAACATCAACACCGGCGGGACGATCCGGCTCAACAATTTCAACTTGGATGCCGGCTCGCTGCGCAAAGGCACGGTCAACTTCAACGGCGGGCGGATCGTCGCGCGCATCACGAATCAGGTGGACATGCTCGGCACGACCAGCCCCAACTGGAGCAACATCTTTGTGAACGTGCTGGCCGGCGGGGCGTTTATCGACTGCGGCGCGAACGGCCGCGTCGTCATGCGCCAGAACATGGCCGGCTCGCCGAACGACGGCGGTCTGGTCAAGCTGAATGGCGGCTACCTGTATCTCCGCGGCACCAACAGCTATACCGGCGTGACGCAGATCAACGGCGGAGTTTTGAATATCATCCGTGACCACAACCTCGGCGCGGTGCCCGGCGCGGCCTCCACGAATGTGCTGTTCCTCGCGTCGGCCACGCTGCAGAGCAGCGAGTCGCACGCGCTGGCCGCCAACCGGACGCTCTGGATCACCAACGGGGTGACCGCGACCTTGGACTCGCAGTCGTACACGCAGACCGTGAGCGGCACGGTGCTCTGCGCGGACACCAACGCCTCGTTCGTCAAGGTCGGCAGCGGCGCGGTGGTGCTCGACCCGGGCTCTGCGGCGCTCAACAGCTTCGGCACCCTGCATACGACGGCGGGCACGCTGGCGGTCGCCAGCGGGACCAATCTGGTGACGCGGGGGAACGCCGGGCAAAACGCGCCCGGGCTGCGCGTCTCCGGCGGCACCCTGCTGGTGGCGGGCGGCCTGCTCAAAACCACCGCGCGGCAGTATGTCAACGTGGACGGCGGGCACCTGCTCGTCACGAACGGGATCGTCGACACGCTGTCGTGCGACGAGATCCTCAATGGCATCGGGGGCAACGGCTTCGGCTACACCACCGTCGGCGGCAGCGGCGTGCTCTTGGCCAGAAGGGTCCGCATCTCGCAGAACGAGACTCCGGCCACCAACAACGTGGTCACTCTGAACGCGGGCGGGCGCCTCAGCCTGGAGGCGTTCTATATCGACACCAACTTCCCCTATCAGAGGGGCCAAGTGGTGCTGAACGGCGGCACGGTTCAGGCGCGCATCGACACTCCCGATTTCTTGGGCACGACGGCGACGCTGGTGGGCAACAATAACGACAAGTGGCTGACGAACATCACCGTCTTCGTGCGCGCGGGGGGCGCGGTCTTCGATACGGCCGGCAAAAACATCTCGATCAAGCAGCCGCTCTACACGGATGTCGCGGGCGACGGCGGGCTGGTCAAGCGCGGCGCGGGCACGCTGACGCTGCTGAACACCAACACGTACAGCGGCGCGACGGTCGCCGAAGGCGGCACGCTCAAGTTCGGCCGCGACGAGCTGCTGCCGACCGGCAACGTGGCGCGCGCGGCGGCCGGCGGCGTGCTGGACGTGAACGGGCGCACGCAGGCGCTGGCCGGAATCGGCGGCGGCGGCGTCATCACCAACCTCGCGGCCCTGACCGTGACGGAGACGATCGAGCCGGGAGACGGAGCGGGGGCGCTCGGCACGCTGACGCTCGCGGGGCTGCCGGCGTCGATGGCCGGCTGCACGCTCGCCGTCAACGTCTCGACCAACGGGCCGGCCGACTGCCTGCATGTGCGGGGCGACCTCGACCTGACGACGCTGTCGCTGCGCGTCGAGGACACGGCGCAGCTTTCGAAGTTCAAAACCTACACGGTGGCGACCTGCACGGGCACGCTGACGGCGCCGTTTGCGGCGGTTGAGGCGCTGCCGTCCCGCTGGACCGTCAAATATGACGCCGCGGGAAAGAAAGCGAACCTCGTCTACGATTTCGGCACGCTGATCACCGTGCGCTGACCGCGCCGCGGCCCCGGTCAGTCCCGCACGCTGAACTCGCAGCCGCAGTAGTTCTGGCGGTAGAGGCCGAACTCCTCCGCCAGCCGGAGGCTGTGCTTGAAGCCCTTTTCCTTCTTGAAGTTGAGGGCGAGGAAGCGGTCGGCGTCCAGGTCGCGGCCGATCGTGAAGAGGGTTGGCGTGTGCTTGTGAGGGCTCACCGAGAGCGAGGTGGTGAAGCGGTCGAAGCCGTGCGCGCGCATCGCGTCGCAGGTGCGGCTCAGGCTGTAGCGGAAGCAGCGCTCGCAGCGCACGCCTTTTTCTTTCTCGCGCTCGAAGCCCTTCGCCGCTTTTTCCAGCCAGTCGGCGTGGTCGGTCGCGTCGACGAGCAGGGGGAGGCCCAGCCGCTCCGCGAGAAGCCTGACGGCGTCAAGCCGCTTGCCGTATTCGTCCTGCGGCGCAATGTTCGCGTTGGAAAAGAAAAGCGTCACGTCATACCCCAGACGCTGCAGCACGAGGATGCAGTGGCTCGCACAGGGTGCGCAACAGGTATGCAGAAGCACGCGCATAGCGGATTTTCCTGATGGACGGATAGGTAAAATCAGTATGCCAGATTTCGGCGCGGATGAGAACAGGAAAAGCGTGTTTATGTGGGGGTCGCGGCGCTTTTTTCCGCATAGGGCTTGTATTTCATATCTTCGTTCAAGATGTGGCGCTCGAGCCAGCGGGTGAGGAAGTCTACGATGCGGGTGTGGAGGGTGGCGTCGTCGAGGCGCTCGTCGGCAAACGCGTGGGCCTGCGAGAGAAAGGCGCGGTGTTCGCGCCGCTGCTGCTCCAGCTCGGGGTATCCGAGTCGGGCCAGCAGGGCCTCCTCGTCGGAGAAATGGCTGTCCGCGTAGCAGATCATGCTCAGGATCGCGCCGAAGGCGAGCTGCGGGGTCAGCTGCCGCTCGAAGAGGTTCAGCAGCTCGATGATCTGCCTGTGCTGGGCATCCATGGCGGCGTCGCCGACACTCATCGCTTCGGTCCAGGTTAAGGGCTGCATGTGGCTCTCCTTGTGAATGTCGCGTGTTCGGGTGGGGATCAAACGACGCGGACCGTGCCGTACTCGCCGTCGAATCCGCCTTCGCGGATCACGCGGCCCTCGCGGACTTTGAGGATGGCCTCGCCGACCGCGCCGAGCGCGGCCAGGGCGGGGGCGCCGGCCTCCAGCAGCAGCGGCAGCTCGGGGCCGGCTTGGGCCAGCAGGCGCTGGTAGGCCGCGGCGACCTTCTTCGCGGTCGGCGCCACGGCGAGCTGCTGGGCCAGCAGCTCGGGCAGCGGGACGATGTAGCGGTAGGGGAGGCGGGGGACAGAGGACGGAGGACAGAGGACAGAGGACGGAGGACAGAGGGCAGAGGACGGAGGACAGAGGGCAGAGGACGGAGAGTCTGACTGCTTCCGCTCGAGCTCGACGACGCGGTGCAGGACGCCGATCGTAAGCGGCTTGCCGCAGGCCGGACAGAGGTTGTCGTGGGCCATGCTCGCTTCGGGGGCGAGGCGCACGCCGCAGGAGCGGTGGCCGTCGAGGTGGTATTTGCCCTCTTCGGGGAAGAGGTCGACCGTGCCGCCGCACACGGCGGGGTCTTTCGCGCGCAGGCCGTCCATCATGGCGTCGTAGGAGGGGGCGCCGAAGAACCGGTTGGCGTTGCGGCCGAGGTTGGCCGGCGAGTGGAGGTCGGAGTTCGAGACCAGCGCCACGCGGTCGAGGCAGCGGATGCGGTGGTTCATGGGCGCGTCGGAGGAGAGTCCCGTCTCGACGGCGAAAATGTGCGGCGAAAGGTCGCCGAAGCACGCCTCGAGCGAGTCGAAGCCGGAGTTGGCGCCCAGCATCGAGAACCAGGGCGTCCAGATGTGCGCGGGGATCAGCGCCGCGCGCGGGTCGGCTTCGAGCAGCATCTCGAGCAGGTTGCGCGGGTCGAGTCCGAGGATGGGCCGGCCGTCCGACAGGATGTTGCCGATCTGGGCGAGGCGCGCGTTGAGCCTGGCGGCGGCCTCCAGCGAGGGAAAGAGGACGATGCTGTGCACTTTGCGGACTTTGCCGTCGCGCTTGTAGATGCTGCTGATTTCGCCGGTGACGGCGAAGCGCACCGGGGCCCGGCAGGCGTCCGGAACGTCGCGGCTGGCGGCCTCGCCGAGCCCGGGTTTGAGCGCGTAGAGCCCGGGCGCATCCTCGACGAGCTTGGCGCGCAGCTCGCTGAACCAGGCCGGGTGCGTGCAGTCGCCGGTGCCGCAGACCCCGACGCCCTTGAGCTGGGCCCAGTGGTGGAGGCCCTCCGGCGTGCAGGCCGGGCTGGTCGCGCGCGAATAATGGGAGTGGATGTGGAGGTCGGCGTAGTAGGGGGTGTTCATGGGTGGGCGGTGTGGCGGAAGGCCGCCGGAGGCGTCATTCGGGGAGCTGGGGGGAGGGCGCGGAGAGCGTCTGCTGCGGGTCGCGGCCCTGGACGACGATCGCCAGCGGCAGGGCGGGACACTGGCTCTCGCAGGCGCCGCAGCCGCGGCACTTGGCTTCGTCGACGCTCGGGCACTTCACGCCTTTGCGCTCGGTCTCGAGGATCGCCTGGTAGGGACAGAACTCTTGGCAGACCACGCAGAACTCGCCCTTCTCCCAGGCGATGCACTTCTTTTTGTCGATCTTCGCGACGCCGATCGCGACCTGCTGCTTCTCCGCCGGTTTGAGGAAGCGGATGGCGCCCGAGGGGCAGACCTGCGAGCAGGCGGTGCAGTCCTGGAAGCAGAACTCCTCCTGCTCGCCGTTCTGGCTGCGGAACTTGAGCACGGGCGTGAACAGGCCGCCGATCCCGGAGGCGCCGAGGTCGGGGACGATCAGGTGGTAGGGGCAGGCCTGCATGCAGTTGCCGCAGCGGGAACAGAGCGCGTTGAAGGCCGCGCCGGCCGCGCCGGGCGGGCGGATGACGGCGGGCGCCTTGGGGGCCGCGCCCCGGAGCTTGGCGGATGCGAGGCCCGAGGCGCCGCCCAGGGCGAAGCCCAGGAAGACGCGCCGGCCGACGCGCACGTTCTGGGCCAGGCCGCCGGATGCGGGGGCGGCGGCCTGACGGGCGCGCAGCCGGTTCGCGAGCTGGGCGAGCAGCTCCTCCAGGCCGCCGAGCGGGCAGAGGCGGTGACACCAGACGTTAGGCGCGACGAGGCTGGCGAGCAGGACCAGGACGAAGCCGATCGCCGTGACGGCTGAGCCCCACGTGAACGGCTGGCGCCACGCCGCGAAGAAGCCGTTGAAGAGGCAGAGCGGGTCGGTCCAGATCAGCACCGGGTATCCGGCGGCCGCGCTGCCGAGGAGCACGAGGGCCAGGCCTTTGCCGACGAACGGCATCCGTCGGATGAGGCCCGCGCCGCGCGTGTTGAGGCGGCTGACCGTTTCGGCGGCGAACCCCATGGGGCAGAGCCGCCAGCAGAACGCGCGCCCCTTGAAGAGCGGCAGGATCAGGAGCGGCAGCGCGAGCGGGGTCAGCAGACCGAACGTCCAGGTGGCCACGGCGCCGCCGAGGTTGAGCAGCGGGCTCAGGCCGGGGAGCAGCACGCGCGCCGCCTGCCAAGAGGCCGGCACGGCGCCGAGGGCGAGGAGCGCAAAGACGATGAACAGGATCAGGCGGATCAGGTTGCGGCGCGTGAACATGACGGTACCCTCACGCCTCGATCCGTTCGATCTTCACCTTCTTGAGGTCGCCGCAGCCGACGCCCATCTCATCGGCGAGCTTGATGTAGCCGACGTCGGCGGGCGCCAGCTTGAAGAGCGTCGCGGCGTAGGCGTCGGCGGCGACCGGGTCGGTGCTCAGGATGAGCTCGTCGGGATGGGCGAGCTCTCCGGGGCCCTGCGGGCCTTTCGTGAGCATGATGCGCGTGGCGTCGATGATCACGAGCTTGGGCTTGATGAAGGTGCTGAAGTCGGCAATGCACTGGTGCAGGCCGTCGCGGTGCCAGCCGCGGCGGTCTTCGTTGGAGACCGAGCCCATCCAGTTCTTGAGCGAGAGCGTGAGCGTGGCGCCGCTGTGGTTCTTGGCCACGGGCATGTTGATCAGGCAGTCGCAGGCGAGGATGTCGCGGGGGACGTTGGCGCTCTTGACGATCTTGCCTGCGGGGATTTCCACCTTCTGGTAATCCGCCTTGGCCGGGCGGTAGAGCCGGGCCTTGGTGCCCTTGAGCGCGGCCTCGACGCCGCTGGCCTTGAACGTGGCCTTCTCGGGGTGGCAGGTGTTCTCGGGGATGTTGATGGCGGCGGCGCCTTTGGCTTCGGCCGCCAGGACGCAGGCCCTGACGAGGTCGGGATGGGTGTTGCCGCCCTGCTCGGGCGTCGAGTTCCAGGCGACGTTGGGCTTGATCGTCACCTTCATGCCGGGCTTGATGAAGGCCTCCCAGCCGCCCAGCTTGGCGATGCCGGCCTCGAGCATTTTGGGAATGTCTTTGCCGTGGACGACCACGACGGTTGCGGCCTGCGGCTCGGCGGCGTGGAGCGCGGGCGCAGGCAGCGCGGCGGCTGCGGCGGCGGTGGCTGTGGCTTTCAGGAAGACGCGACGCTTGACGGACTTCATAGAACACCTCCCCAGTGCGGATTGACGGGTCCATGTATACCAGAAGCCCGGCTCGGCGCGCAATGGAATATCGCGCGCGCACGACGCGGCGCGGCGTGTGCGGCCCGGGCGCGGCGGCTTGCGGGAGCGGCGAAGGCTTTGGTAAGGTGAAGCGCAGCATGATCGATGCAACGGCAAGGAGGCAAAGCATGGATACAACCACTCGGCGCTCATTTTTGGCCGCTGCGGCGGCGGGCTGTTCGGCGGCGGCCGCAGGGTGCGCGTCGGCTCCGCACGCCGCACGCGCTGCGGCTGCCAGCCCGCACGGCACATACCGCTTCACACGTGAGATACCCTCGGAGGACGGCTACGACCTGGTCGTGGCCGGCGGAGGGCCGGCGGGGACGGCCGCGGCCGTCAGCGCGGCGCGCCTCGGGGCCAACGTGCTCCTTGTGGAGGCGACCGGCTGCCTCGGCGGCATGGGGACCTCGGGGCTCGTCACCGCCTTCGATCCGATGGCCGACGGGAACCGCATGCTGGTGGGCGGGCTCATGCGGGAAATCGTGACCGCCATGCACGCGCGCGGCTTTCTGGGCCCGCAGGTGACGGAGGACTACTTTGGGCGGCGCTTCAACTGCTGGACGCCGTTCCGCGTCGAGGGCTACAAGCTGGTGCTGGACGAGCTGGCGGCCGCGGCGAAGGTCGAGGTCCGGTATTTCACGCGCGTGATCGAGGCCGACGCGTCGCAGGGGAGGCTGAACGGCGTGATTCTCCAGAACGTCGAGGGGCTGCGCTATGTCCGCGCGCGGGCGTTCGTGGACGCGACGGGCGACGCCTCGCTGGCGGCGCTGTGCGGGGTTCCCTGCCGCGAAGCGGGCCGCGACACGCCGAACATCATGCCGCCCACGCTCTGCGCGCAGCTCGGCGGCATCGATTGGTCCCGCGCCAAGAAGGCGAACCAGCAGGCCCTGGTGGAGAGGGCGATCCGCGAGGGGCAGTTCACGTACAAGGACCGCCACGTGCCGGGGCTTTTCCAAGTCGGCGAGACCACCGGCATGCTCAATGCGGGGCACGTGTTCCGCATGAACGCGGTGCGGTGCGACAGCCTGAGCGAAGGCATGGCGCGCGGCCGCAGGCTGGTGCAAGAGTATCTGGCTTTCTACCGCAAGTACGTGCCGGGATGCGAGCAGGCTGAGCTGGTGACGACCGGCAGCCTGATGGGCGTGCGCGAATCGCGCCGGATCGTCGGCGAATACGAGCTGACCTACGACGACTACATCGCCCAGCGTCAGTTTCCGGACCAGATCGGCCTCTACAACGCGCCGGTGGACATCCACGTGTACGACGACAGCGAGGCCGAGTATCAGCGCTACCACCAGGAGTTCACCCGGACCGGCCGGCTGCAGGCGGGCCAGTGCTTCGGCATCCCCTACGGCATCCTGGTCCCGCGGGCGTGGCAGAACCTCTGGGTCGCGGGCCGCTGCAACTCCAGCGACGTGCGCGCGCACGGCGCGATCCGCGTGCAGCCCGCCTGCGCGATGATGGGCCAGGCCGCGGGCACAGCCGCCGTGCAGGCGCTCGCCACGGGGCAGCCCGCCTGCGACCTCGACACCGCGGCGCTGGTGGCGACGCTGCGCCGGGAGGGCGCCTTTCTGCCCCAGGCGGAGCTGAGCCGCGCCATGACGCGGACGGCGGCGAGGGGCTGAAGGGGAGCGCGCGCGGAATGACGGGGAGGGCGCATGCGGCTGATCTGTAAAGCGTGTCCGAACGGCTGCGCGCTCCGGCTGGAGCGCCGCAGCGAAGCGCTCGTGGTCGTTCACGGCAACCGCTGCGCGCGGGGCGTGGCCCACGCGGCTGCGGTCAACAGGGGGACGTGGCCCGGCGCGTATCGGCCCGCCGCGCCCGCCGAGCGGTTCTCGCGCGAGGTGCTGTCGCAGGCGCTGGCCGCCTGGGGGCTTGCGTTCGACAGGGAGCTGCCCGAGCTCTTTATCCAAGGCAGCCCCGACCGCAGCGAGTTCCGGACCGTCGTTGCGGACGCTCTCGGAGGGCGCTACGTCCTGGAAACGCTGGAGCCGTCCCAGTGCGACAGGCGGGCGCGGATCGCAGACCGCCTGCGCGCGCTGAACGGGCTGGGCCTTCCGGTGATTCCCTACGCGCCGGGCTTGGACGGCGCGAGCGTCCAGCGCGTCGCCGGCCAGTGCTGGCAGCTCTCCGCTTTCGTGCCGGGCGAGCCGCTGGACCGCACCCGGTATTGGCAGGAGGCCTGGCGCGGCGAGGCGCTCGCCGATTTTCTGGCCGCACTCTATGCGGGCACGCGGGACGACGCTTGGTCTGCGGGACCGTCCTTTTCGCTGCCGGGCTACATCGACCGGCTGCTCCAGACGATCGGCACGCGCCACCCGCGGCTGCTTTCCGAGCTGCGCGAGGTCGTCGCGCTGGTCAAAGGCGAGCTCTATCCGGTCTTCGATGCCCTTCCCCAGCGCTTCTGCCACGGCGACCCGCACCCCATGAACGTGCTGTGGGGCGCAGACGGCATCCGCGCGGTGATCGACTGGGAGTTCTCCGGCTTGAGGCCGCTCGTCTACGATGCGGCGCTGATTATCGGGTGTGTGGGCGCCGAAGCGCGCGGGGCCTTGGACGGCGCGTTTCTCGAAGCTTTCCGCCGCCGCCTCGGCGAGCGCGAAGTCTTCGCCCCCGAGTTCGCCAAGCTGCTGCCGCTGTTCACCGTGGCCCAGCGTTTCGCCTGGCTTTCCGAATGGCTCCGGCGCGACGACCGCGAGATGGTCGAGTTCGAGTGTTTCTACATGAACCTGTTGCGCCGGCGCAAAGAGGAGGGGCTCGGCTGACCCGGCGCGCGGCCCCGCATTTCCGCTTTTCTCCGGCGGCGCTCGCTGAAGGCTTGCAACTTGCGCAAAAAAGGGTATGTTTATAGCCCTGTTTTTAAGGGGTCTGAGAGAGACGCCCTTTCCGAGGACGGTAACATGCAGAACATCGATTGGAAGAATCTGGGCTTCAAATACATGGACACGCGCTGCCACATCCGCTACGTGTGGCGGGACGGCGCCTGGGACAAGGGCGAGCTGGTCGAGACCCCGTGGCTCTCCATGCACATCGCGGCGTCGTGCCTGCACTACGGGCAGGCCGCTTTCGAAGGGCTGAAGGCGTTCCGCTGCAAGGACGGCAAGGTGCGCGTCTTCCGCCCTGAAGCCAATGCCGAGCGGATGTTCAACACCGCCCGCCGGACGTGCATGGCCCAAGTGCCGGTCGAGATGTTCGTGGACGCGGTCAAGCGCGTGATCCAGGCGAACGAGGACTACGTGCCGCCGTTCGGCACGGGCGGCTCGATGTATGTCCGTCCGCTGCTGATCGGCTCGGGGCCCCAGATCGGTGTCGCGCCCGCGAGCGAATACACGTTTCTGGTGATGGTCATGCCGGTGGGCCCCTACTATAAGGGGGGGCTCAAGCCGGTGCGCGCCCTGATCCTGGACGATTTCGACCGCGCCGCGCCGCAGGGCATGGGCGACGTCAAGGTCGCGGGCAACTATGCCGCCAGCCTTTTCGCGCACGAGTCCGCCAAGCACGCCGGCTACCCGGTGGAGCTCTACCTCGACGCCAAGTCGCACACCTACATCGAGGAGTTCGCGACCTCCAACTTCATCGGCATCAAGCCGGACAACACCTATGTGACGCCCAACTCGCGCTCCGTGCTGCCGAGCGTGACGAACAACACGCTCAAGCAGATCGCCGCGGATCTGGGCATGAAGGTCGAGGAGCGCCCGATCCCGTTCGAGGAGGTGCCGAGCTTCTCCGAGATCGCCGCCTGCGGCACCGCCGTGGTGGTGACGCCCGTGTGCGAGATCACGCGCGGCAGCCAGGTCATCAAGATCGGCGATCCGGACGGGTGCGGGCCGGTGCTGCAGAAGCTGTACGACACGGTGCAAGGCATCCAGTACGGCGTGCTGCCGGACAAGCACGGCTGGTGCGTCGAGGTGTGAGCGAGCCCTGGACAGACGAGCGGCTCCATCAGGAGCTGCTCCGTCACTTCGGTCACGCCGCGTTCCGCGAGGGGCAGGCCGAGGCGGTGAAAGCCGTGCTCGGCGGCCGCGACGTGGTGCTGGTGATGCCCACCGGCTCCGGCAAGTCCCTGTGCTACCAGCTGACGGCGCTGCTGCTGCCGGGCGTGACCGTGGTGATCTCGCCGCTCATCGCCCTGATGAAGGACCAGGTCGATGCGCTGGCGCGCAAAGGGATCCCCGCCACCTTCCTCAACTCGTCGGTGGACGGCTCGGAGATGGCCTACCGGCTGGACGGCCTGCGGCAGGGGCGCTACAAGCTGGTCTATGTGGCGCCGGAGCGCTTCCGCAACCGCCGGTTCGCCGAGGCGCTCGCCGCGGCCCAGGTCTCGCTGCTGACGGTCGACGAGGCGCACTGCATCAGCCAGTGGGGCCACGATTTCCGGCCGGACTACCTGAATCTCAAACACGTGTTGGAGCGCCTCGGCCCGGTGAAGGTCCTGGCGGTGACGGCCACGGCCACGCCCGACGTGCGCGACGACATCGTCTGCCAGCTGGGGCTGAACGAGCCGCCGCGCCTCGGACCGGTGGTCTCGGTGACCGGGTTTGCGCGGCCGAACCTCTATCTCGCGGTGACCCGCTGCCCCACGCACCGGCACAAGTTCGAGCGGCTGGCGCAGATCGTCGAAGCCTACCGCTGCGGCATCGTGTACTGTTCGACCCGAAAGATGGCGGAGCGCGTGGCGGCGCTCCTGCAGGGCGACGGCGTCGCGCCGATTCTCTACCACGGCGCCATGGCGGACGCCGAGCGCACCGCGGCTCAGGAAGCCTTCATGGCGGCCGCCTCGCCCGTCGTGGTGGCCACCAACGCGTTCGGCATGGGCGTGGACCGGGGCGACCTCCGGTTCGTCGCCCACTGGGACGTGCCGGGCAGCCTGGAGGCCTACTACCAGGAGGTCGGCCGCGCCGGCCGCGACGGCTCAGCCGCGTGGTGCGAGCTGCTGTTCAACTACGCGGACCTCGCGACGCAGCGCTTTTTCCTCGACGGCGCGAACCCCACCTTCGGCGACATCCTGGCCGTGTGGCAGGCGGTGCGGGAGGCCTGCGCGGACGGCGAGGTCACCGGGCCGGTCGAGGAGTGGACCCGGCGCGCCAAGCTCAAGAACGACATGGAGGTCCGCACGATCCTGGGGCTGATCGAGCGGGCGAAGCTGATCGAGCGCGAGATCCTTCCCGGCAACCGCGCCTACACGACGCGGCTGGCGCCTGATCCCGACCCGGCGCTGGCGGAGCTCAAGCGCCTCTCGGCCGGGCTCGGCGAGAAGCGCCAGCGCGACGAGCGCAAGCTGGAGACCCTGCTGCGCTTCGTCGACCACCCCGGCTGCCGCCATGCGTTCATGCTGAACTATTTCGGCGAGGTGCCGCGTTCGTCCTCGTGCGAGAGCTGCGACCGGTGCCGGCGGCGCACGCCGGAGAAGGCGCTGCCGCCGACCGAAGAGCAGTGGATCGTGATCCAGAAGGTGCTGAGCTGCGTGGTCCGCATGAAGGGCCGGTTCGGCGCGATGCGCGTGGCCCAGGTGCTGCACGGCGACCGCGACGAGACCGTGGCCCGCCACGAGCTGGACGCGCTCTCCACCTTCGGCCTGCTGGCCGAAATGGCCGTGCCGCAGATCCGGGCGGTGGCCGAGGCGCTGCTGGCCGAAGGCTGTCTGGCGGTCTCGCCCGACGAATTCCGCCTGGTGTCGATCACGCCGAAGGGGCGCCAGGTGATGCTGCGCCGCTTCGGGGATTTCCGGATCGCCTGGCCCAAAACGGCCGCCGGCACCCGCCGCGAGGGGGGTTCCGGCGCCAAGCGGGCCCTGGCGGCGCCCTCCGGGCCGGCCCCCGCCGGGCCCGACCACGCCCTGGCGGCGCGGCTCCAGAAGTGGGTGCGCCAGACGGCGGCGGTCCGCAAGGTCGAGCCGTACCGGATCCTCAGCCAGGAGACCGTCCAGCTGATCGCGGCGGCGCGGCCCTCGACCTTCGCCGAGCTGCAGGAAATCAAGGGGATCGGGCCGGTGAAAGTGCAGCGTTTCGGCCGCGCCCTCTTGGATCTGGTGGCCGGCGCGCCCCAATATTCTGATTGAAAGCGCGGGTGCGATAGCGCATACTTGATGACGCTCAAATGAGCGTTTCAGCGAAGGCCTCAAGAAGTGACGTCTCATGGGAGCGAGTCTCCCGTTTCAGAAAGGAGTCCAGATATGAAGTCGAGTGTTTTCGGTTTGGTTCTTTGTGCGGTCCTGGGGGCGATGGCGGCGTCGGCGCAGGCGCCGGCGGCGGACCATCCCTACACGCCCTTCATGATGAGCATCGTGACGCCGCTGCAGGTGCCGACCAGCGACTTCGACGTCGGCGGGCTGCGGGTCAACTGGATCTACGGCGAGTGCCAGGACTTCGACGGCCTCGACCTGAGCGTGGTCGGCCGCGCGCGGGGCCACGCCAACGGCCTGCAGGGCGCGCTGCTCGCCAACATCGCGGACGGCGACGGCATGGGGCTGCAGATCGCGCCCGTCAACTACGTTTCCGGCTCGTATAGAGGCCTGCAGATCGGCGCCGTCAACTACGCCGTGGCCAACTCGCAGTCCAAGGCCCAGGCGATGCAGATCGGCTTCTTCAACGGTTCCGACTACATCAAAGGCATACAGATCGGCGTGATCAACGTGGCGCGCGAGATGATCGGCCTTCAGCTCGGCGTGGTCAACGTGATCCAGAACAAGGATGTGGCTTTCCTGCCCATCCTCAACTGCTACTTCTAAGCGAGAGGAGCCCGCATGAACAGGATCAAGATGGTTAAGAGTGTGCGTTTGGCCGCCCTGCTGGCGATCGCGTTCGCCGCGCGCCTGCAGGCGCAGGTCGTCACCGAGGCCGAAAAACTGGACCCCAAGGCCTCGGCCGAGCTGCAGGCCTTCAAGGCCAAGGTCCAGGCCGCCAACCCGGGCATGGACGTGGTGTCGGTGGAGGCGGATGTGGTGAAGCGGGCCGTGCTGGCGCCGCGGCCCCAGCCGCAGAATCCGAAGATCGCGATCTTCGTCAAGAACCAGACGCGCGTGCCGGGCATGGACGACGAGGTCGACGGCGTGCGCGACCGCATTTCGGCCGAGCTGGCCGGCGCCGGACTGATCGTCCTGGACAAGGCGGAGATCGCCGACGGGTTCAACCGCTTCAAGGTGACCACCGCCGAGGAACGCTCCGGCCTGATCGAGGGCATCTTCACGGGCGGCTCGACGGTGCGCGTCGCCCAGATGCTGGGGTGCGACTACATCATGCTGGTGTCGATCGTCGGGGCCAGCCACACGGCGCGCACGGCCGGCGACAAGCCGGTCACGATCTTCACGCTGCGCATGACCAGCAAGGTCAACGAGGCCGTGCAGGGCTCCTCGGTCTACGGCTCGAACTGGACCAACAAGCTGCCGGTTCCCGGACAGTACACCGATGGCGGCGACGCGATGAACTACTACAACGACCTCATCGACCAGTGGGCGCAGGCGACGGGCGAAGAGATCGCGGGCAAGGTGCAGACCTGGCGCCGCGTGGAGCCGGCCGACGCGACGCTGGTGGAGTTCAGCGTGTCGACCACCATCGACGAGCTGATCCAGGGTCTGGAGAGCGGCGTGCGCGCGCCGAACGAGCTGCTGGACGAGATGCGCCGGCAGGTCGGCGGCGTCACGGTGGAGATCGACGGCGCCACGGTGGGCTCCTCGCCCGGGACCTTCAAGGCGACGCCCGGCCTGCACCAGCTCAAGATCATGCGCCAGTGGATGAAGCCTTGGCAGCAGACCGTCAACATCCAGCCCGGCGCGACCTTCCGCGTGGCGCTTGAGCTGTCGGACGCCGGCTTGCAGCGCTACCAGTCGCTCGAGGCGTTCCGCGCGGCGGTCGCCATCGGCTACGCCGAGGGCGTCATGCGCAAAGGCGTGAAGGTCAACTTCGACACCGCGGCCTGGCGCGACGTCTCGGTCGGCAACCGCGGCAACGAGATCAATCTCGAGAAGAAAGAGATCAAGCAGAGCGGCACGGTTAATCAGGCCGTCACCGGGCAGCAGTAACGACGGGCTGAAGATTCGTGCGGGGCGCCTTCGTGCGGCGCTCCGCTGAGTGTCAAGATGGCGCGGGTGTGAATATGACCAGATATCCGACCGAAAAGTGTGCCGGATGGGTGCGAGGCTTGGCCGGGCTGGGCCTGCTCGCGCTGACGGGCTGCGTGTCCACCAACGTGAGCGTCGACCGCGCGCTGAACAGCATGCGGGCCGGCGACGACCCCCAGGCGCTGCTCTGGTCGGAGAAGCTGAAGGGCAGCTTCTACAGCCAGCAGCTCGGGTTCATCGAGACCGGCCGGGTGCGGATGCTCTCCGGCGACTTCTTGGGGAGCTCGACCAACTTCGCGGCGGTGATCGACTCGGTGATCGAAAAGAGCGAGACCGGCCCGGTGGTCAAAGTCGGCGACGTGGGGGCCAACGTGATGGCCGGCACGGTCACGGACGACCGGACCCGGGCCTACCAGGTGCCGCCGTACGAGTTCATCCAGGCGCTGCACTATCAGATGCTGAACGACCTGTTTCTCGGCAAGCCGGATGCGGCGATGGTCGAGGCCCGCCGCGCGGTGTTCGCTCAGGAGCAGATCGCGGAGAAGTACGGCAAGGAGGTCGAGGACGCCCGGACCCAGTCGCAGGCGTCGCACGCCGATGTGCTCGGCAAGGTCGACGCGCAGATGCAGAACATGGCGCCGGTGATCGAGATGACGCGCAGCTCGTTCGAGAACGGGCTCGCGTGGTACCTCTGCGGCGTGCTGTTCGAACAGGACAACGACAAGGCGAACGCGGCGCTCGCCTTCCGCAAGGCGTGGGAGCTCTCGCCCGGGAACCCCTACGTGGAGCGCGATTTCCTGCGCCTCCTGCGGACGCAGGACGAGGAGACGTTCAAAGGACTGCTCAAGCAGTCGGGCGTGAAGCCCGACACGCTGGTGCGCCCGTCGACCGAGATCATCCTGATCGCCGAGGAGGGCTTTGTCTCGCAGCGCCACTCGGTCAAGATCCCGCTGCCCCTGCCGATCCCCGGGGTGAACACGCTGACCTCGGTCGACTTCCCGGTCTATCAGGATCCGGCGTATGCGCCGATGGCGCTGGAGATCCGCGAGAAGGACCAGACCTTGGGCCTGAGCGCGCTGGCGCTCTCGGTGCAGTCGCTGGCCTACCGCGACTTGAAGGAGAAGATGCCCGGCATCGTGGTCCGGAATGTGACCCGCGTGACGACCCGCGTGGCCGCGCAGGCGCTGGCGAATCAGGGCGGCGACGCGCTGAAGTACAGCGTGCTGGCGTTCAACGCGATCTCGACGCTCATCAACAAGGCGGACACCCGCGCCTGGTACACGCTGCCGATGGCGGCGCACCTGTACCGCGGGGCGATCGCGCCGGGCGAGCACCTGCTGGAGGTGCGCAACCCGTCGAACGGCTTTGTCACGCGTTTTCCCGTCAAAGTGACCGAGGGCGAAACCCGCGTGATCTGGCTGGCCGACCTCGGCGGCAACGCCCGGGTCGCCACCGCGTCGCTCAACGGCAAAGGCGCCCCGGCGACTTTCCAGGTGGGGACCAGCCTGCTGGCGGGCTACCCGGCGGTGACCTTGCCCGGCGGCCCTCGGACGCTGTATGGGGCGAGCGCCCAGTGATTGAGGCGGCGCCGGCTCGGCGCGGGCGAGGCCCGCGCAGGACGGAGGCGGCGCCGCAAGGCATGAGAACGAAAGGAGAATGAGAGATGAAACAGACAAACAAACTGCTGTCCGTCGTCTTGCTGACGGCCGGCTTGGCTGCTCTGACCGGGTGCGTCGAGACCGCGGGAACCGTGGTGACCACGGACCATACGACGGGCAGCACGCTGGTTTTGGAGGACAGCACCCGGCTGAAAGACCAGATTCAGGTGCTGAGCGTGAACTACGATGAGGTGAACGGCCTGAAGCGCGTGCACATCACGCTGCAGTCGGCGAAGCACCGCCGCCTGCGCTTGAACTACCGCATCTCGTGGTTCGACGCGAACGGCATGGAGATCGATCCGGACACCAAGACCTACCGCAACCTGCTCGTCGAGGGGCGCGATACGGTCACGGTCACCGGCGTGGCCAATTCGGCGGCCGGGGTCAAGTCCAAGCTGCGCGTGCGCGGCCTGGAAGCGGCGGATTAACACGGGAAACGAAAGCGAGGTTGAACGATGAAATACGGCATGTTTGCAATGACGGGTGTGGCCGCTGCGGCCATGATGATGGGCGGTTGCGCGTCTACGCCTGAGGTGCGTGAAGTGGCGTTGGACCGGGCTCCGATCACCTCCAAGCTGGAGCCGCAGGACGTGCGGCGGACGGTGGAGAAAATGACGGAGTCGCTGCTGAGCGCGCCGGGCGTGCGCGAGGCCGTGGGCGGCACCCGTCCGGTGCTGGACGTCGAGCCGCTGAAGAACCGCACCACCCAGCACGTGGATATGGTGAGCGTCACGGATTCGCTGCGCATGCAGCTGCTGCGCTCGGGCATGTTCCGCTTCGTCGACAAGTCGACGTCCGGGACGGACATCGAGTTCATGGACGCGCAGGCCAACCTCGGCCTGACGGACCAGAAGAAGGCGATCAAGCCCGGCCAGCAGAGTGCGGCGCAGATGTATCTGACCGGCGCGCTGACCGAGATCAAGAACCAGGTCGGCCGCACGGTCGACCAGTACTACAAGTTCTCGATGACCCTCAAGGACCTGCGCACGGGCGAGCTCGTCTGGGCCGACGAGCAGGAGATCCGCAAGGAGAGCGTGAAGCCCCGCATGGGCTTCTGAGCCGCGCGGTGGATGAAGGGCCCTCTGACTGGACAGCCCCGCCTGCGATCAGGCGGGGCTGTCTGTTTTCTGCGGCTTGCGGCTTGACCCGCACGCGATAAAAATTTAGCCTAACAGCGTCATTCATCATAGCAGGGAAACGGGGGAGTCCTATGTCGAGGTTCTTCGGATCAGCCTTGGCCGCTGTCTGCGTGCCGGGCTTTCTCTATGCGCAGGCGGTCTTGACCTTCAACGGGGCGAACGGCGGCAACTGGTTCGCCTCCAATGCGTGGCTGAACGAGTCGGGGGCGCCGTGCGACTGGCAGGACGGCTCGATCGCGGTCATGACCAACAAGGGGCCCGACCTGACCTCCAGCGCGTCCGTCTACGGCCTGCGCGCCCACCTGACGCAGTACACCCGCTTTTCCGGCAGCGGCAGGCTGACGGTCGGCGCAGGCGGCATCCTGAAAACCGGCGGCGGCGAGATGAACATCCAGTTCGCGGGCGGCCTCCACCTCGCGGTCTCGCAGCCTTGGCTGGCGCCGGACGGCGGTTTGATCTGCCTGGACGGGCTGAAGCCGCTGACCGCCGCCGACGGCGCGGTGTTGACCGGCGGCGGCCGCGCGTCGCTGCGGATGAATGCGGGCGGCGGCCTCGGCCCGACGAACACGATCTGGGTCACGGATAACGCGTATCTCTCGATCTCGTCGGGCGGCAGCTTGGGGGCGCCGGTGATCGTGCTCGACGGCCCCGGCAAACGCCTGGAAGCCGATGCGGGCTTCGTCTTCAACGCCCCCCGCCTGTGCAGCCGCCTGGTGTTGCGCAACGCGGCGTCGATCAACGGCGGGGCCTGCACCTACGGCCTCGGCAAGCTGGAGGCCGATGCGCCCGGATTCTCCACGCAGGTCGTGTCGACCGTCAGCTTCTCGTCCTGGGCGCTGAGCGTCGCGGAGACCGAGTGCGCGGTGGCCGCTCCGGCCGCGCTGCTGCTGAGCACCCCTCTGAACAACGCGTCCGGCGTGACCGCCGCGCTGCGCAAGACCGGCGACGGGATGCTGGTGCTGAACGCGGCCGGCGCCTTCACGGGCGGCGTGGCCGTCGACGCCGGCTGGGTGCGGCTCGCGCAGGCGGGCGGCGCGGGCTCCGGCGCGGTTGCGCTGTCGCCCTCGTCCGTGCTGGAGATCACGGCGGCGGGCACGGTGGCCAACGCCGTCTCGGGCGGCGGGCGCGTGGTCAAAGCGGGCTCCGGCACGCTCACGCTGGCGGGCGCGAACAGCTACGCCGGCGGCACCTCGCTCTCGGGCGGCGTGACGCGCGTGAGCGCGCCTTCGGCGCTCGGCGGCGGCGCGGTTGTCTTGAGCCCGGGCGCGGCGCTGGTGCTGACCGCGTCCCAGACCGTCTCGGGGACGGACGTGGCGCGCATCGCAGGCGCGGGAACAGTCTTGGCCGGCACGGGCGCGGCGGTGGTCTGGAGCGGCGATTACGCGACCGGCGGCAGCGTCGTGCTGGATGCGGAACTGGGCGGCACGCTGCAGGTCGGCCAGCTCACCGGAACGGGCTTCACGAAGACGGGGCCCGGCACCCTCCGCGTCGCGGGGACGTCCGGCTACAGCGGCGCGATCGTCGTCGCGGCCGGCGTGCTGGACATCGGCAGCACGGCGAACCTCGCGGCCGGCGTCACCGTGCAGACGGCCGGCAGCGGCCTGGTGCAGCTCGACACGCTCGACGGCCAGGACCTCGGCAAGATCACCGGCACGCGCGCGGTGGCGCTCAAAAACGGCGCGTCGGTCGCGCTCGACACCGATGCGCTGACGGTGACGCTGACGACCGTGACGAACGAAGCGTGGACGATCTCCGGGCTGACCGGCGGCGCCGACCTGGTCAAAACCGGCGCGGGCACGCTGGTGGTTTCCAACGCGACCGCCTTTGCGGGCCGCGTGCGCGTGCTGCAGGGGCTGCTGCGGGCCGTCGGCGCCCTCGGCGCAAACGAGGCGGTCGTCTCCAACGGCGTCTTCGCCGCCTACGGGGCGGGCACCGTGCTGCAGAACACCTTCACCGTCGCGGGCGGCACCCTGCTGGCCGACAACGGAGGCAGCTTGGGCTCCTGCGCGGTCTCGCTGCTCGCGGGCGGCACGCTCGCGGCCACCAACAGCGGGTCGCTCGGGTCGGGGCCGTTGGCGGTGACGGCCGGCACGCTGCGCATGGACGCGGGCGGTACGGCCGGCACGCGGGCCCTCACGCTTTCGGGCGGCGGCCAGATCCAGATCTACGACGGCGCGGGCTTCGACGCCGCCTCGCTCGCGATCGGCGGCGGCACGCTCGACTTCCGCGCCACCACGACGATGGGGCGCGGCGTAACGCTGACGGCCAACACGACCTTCAGCGCGACGACGCCGGCGGGCGCGCTCGCGCCGACGGTCGGGACGCTGGCCGGCTTCATCACGACCTCGGCGCGCAGCAAGCTGAACGTGAACGGCAACGGCCAGCTGCGCCTGGCAGGCGGCGGCTCGTTCATCGCGGGCGGAGAAATCTTCGTGACTGGCGGCGGCGACCTGACGATCGTCTCGAACGAGGTCAGCGTGACGGGCTATGCCGGGCTCGAGAGCGGCGGCAAGCGCTTTGCCGTCGCGGACGGCGGGACGTTCTCCATGACGGGCAGCGGCGTCAACCTGCACGCCGGCATGGGGGGCGGAGACTGCACGTTCGAGGTGACGACGGGCGGCGTCTACAATGTGTCCTCCGGAGCGTCGGTGCTGATCGGCAACGGCGGCAACACCCTGTTCCGCGTCCGCGGCGGCACGGTGAACGTCGCAAACGGGGGCCAGTTCCTGCTGGGCACCCAGTCGGCCACCTCCACGGGCATCGTGGAGCTGGCCGCGGGCGGCGTGCTCAAGACCAGCCGCCAGATCAAGACCACCCTCGGAACCGGGGTGCTCCTCTTCACGGGCGGCGCGCTCCAGTCGGACGGCGTCAACAGTTACGACCCTTGGATCGCGACGAACATCGCGGTGTCGGTCGGGGCCGCGGGCGGTCTCCTCGACACGCTCGGTCTCGACCTGACGCTCGGCTCCGCCGGCCTCTCGGGGTCTGGGCTTTTGACCCAGACGGGCGGCGGCCTCCTGCGCTTCACGCAGCCCTCGACGAACTGGTCCGGCGGCCTGACGCTGGAGGCCGGCACGGCGCTCGCCGCGGCCCACAGCGCGCTGGGCTCGGGGACCGTGACGCTCGGCACCAACACCCTGCGCATCGACGGCAGCTACCTGCTGCCCAACACCTTGGCCGTGCCGGCGGCCGGCGGCGCCGTGGAAGTCGGGGCAGGCGTCACCGGCGCGGTCGCGGCGGTCTCCGGCGGCAAGCTCGTCAAGCGGGGCGGCGGCGTGCTGGCGGTGGACGACGTGACAGACAACAGCGGGTTCGCGATCCAGGGCGGGCAGGTGGCGGTGATGCCGTTGCAGGGCGTGGCGCGGGCGCCGTCGGGCGCCCCCGCGATTTGGGTGGATGCTGCGTCCGCGGCCTCGTTTGTGACGGCCACCTCCAACGACGTCAGCCGCTGGTATGACCGGCGCACGCCCGGCAGCGCGAGCGGCTTTTTCGCGACCAACCTCTACAACCGGCCGATGATCGTCTCGAATGCGCTCAACGGGCTGCCGGTCTTGGACTTCGGCCGGCTCGGACAGGGCGGCGGCAGCGGCGACAACCGGATGCTGGTCTTCAAATCTTATCAGACCAACATCCGCTCGGTCTTCTGGGTGGTCGGCAGCCAGAACGGCGGCGGTTTTCTGCTGGGCGACAGTCAGTCGAGCGGCTCGGCGCGCCACTTCCATCGCAGCAGCGGCAGCGGCACCTACGGCGGCGTGGCGAGCGACCCGCTGTGGGGCGGGGTCGGGCAGGACAAGGGCCTGGTGCGCGGAGGCGAGACCTGGACCAACGGCGCGGCGGTGAACGGCGCGTCCACCGGGCTGAGCGGCGGCTACGACCTCGTTTCGTGGCGGCTTGCGGCGGCCGACGACGCCACCAACGGCGCGCCCGGCGCGGTCTGGTTCGCCTCGTGCTATGCGCCGACCGACGGCCGCCTCAACGGGGGCCAGCGGCTGGCCGAGGTCCTGATCTACACCAACCGGCTGACGGAGGCCGAGCGTCTGGCCACAGAGCGCTACCTCACCCGCAAGTGGTTCCCGGAGCGGAAGACGGCGGGGCTCGCGCTGGGGACCGTGTCGCTGGACGGTGCGGGCGCCGGGTTCATCAATGCCTATGCGGGTCCGGTGCACATCGCCCACGTGGTGGTCAACGCGGCGGACGTGTCGGTGACGGGGGTTGCGGGCGGCACGGCGGCGGACCGGTTGACGGTGACGGCGGCGGGCGTCCTGGACGCGTCGCGGCTCGCGGCGCTGGCGGTCGGCGAGCTGGTTTTGGAGGAGGGGGCGACGCTGGCGGCCGTCTTCGACGCTGCGGGCGCAGCCGCGGAGCTGCACGTCGCGGGCGGGGCGACCTTGCCGGCCGCGGCGCAGTACACCGTGCGCCTGGCCGGAACGGCGCTGCCGCCGGGCCGCGCCGTGCTGGTCGCCTCCGGCGGGGCGATGCTCGAACCGTCAGGCGCCACGGCCTGGACGCACGCGGGCGCGGTTTCGCGCGCGTCGCGCGTGGTCGTCGATGCGGCGGCCCGCGAGATCCTGCTGCTGACGCCGCGCGGCACGCTGATCCAGGTGAAGTGAGCGCGCGGACGCACGCGATTTGTTCTGTCGGACGGCGCGGCTTTTGCCTATAATGGCCGGCAACCAGCGAAGGGAGTTTGAGCCTATGATACCGGATTTGCAGGCGAGCTTGATGTGCGACGACGTGCGTCAGGAGCGGAACGGGAAATTTATGCTGATCGGCATCTTCGACGGCCTGGTGCAGGCCGTCAACCAGCCGGTGTGCCCGCGCATCTGCCTGATGAACCGCTGGTGCGCGGGAGAGGGCGAGTTCGTCCAGAAGTCGCGCATCATCGCGCCGGACGGGGTGACGGTGGTGGGCGAGGGGCAGCCCGTGCCGATCAAGCTCTCGAACGATCAGCAGGTCGCCACGACCGTCGAGGTGTTCATCAATCTAGCCTTTCATCAGGCGGGTACTCACTGGGTGGAAATTCTTCTGGATCATCAGCTCCGGATGCGCTATCCGCTGCATGTCCGCAAGGTTCAGCCCCCTCCGCCGCACGCGCAGAAGCCGGCTGACCACTCCGACTCGTCGCCGGCGTGACCGCGCCGGACGGCGTCGCGGCCATCAGGCGGCACGCCTTCTCCCACGGCAGCGTCTCGAGCTGCTTGATCAGGCAGGAGAGCTGCAGCCTGCGGCCGTCGTTGTCCGGACTGGAGGTTGCGCACAGCCGTCCGCGCTCCTCTTTGAAGCGCAGCACCCACAGGGCGGTGATCAGGTCTTGAGCCGCCTCGGCCTTGGTCATCTCGCGCGCGCTGAGCATCTTGCGCTTGTGCACGAGCAGCTCGTTGAAGAGCGGCTTCCAGGCCGGCTCCACGGACTGGAAGAGCAGGGCCAGCCGGTCTTCGCCGGTGTGTCGCTGGGCCAGGACCGCGTCGACGAGCGCGCGCGCGAAAGGGTGGCTGATCACGTCGAGCGGCAGGTGGCGCTCGACAAGGTCCAGCACCTCCGCGTCGTGCTCGTGCTCCACGACGAGCTCGCACAGCAGGTGCTCCGTGCGCGAGGGCGGCTCAGGCGCGGGCTCGTCCAGCTCCGGGAGCTCCGTGTCGACGGCCGCGTCTTCCGGCGTCAGCCCGTCGTCGGCGAGCGGGGGGCGGTCCTCGCGGTCGGGGTGCGGCGGCGTTTGGTCGCGAGGGGGCTGCGCGGACTTGGCCGCAGGCTTCTCCTTGTGGAACGACTCGGCGTAGGCGGCCTTGCGGCTGAGCGCTTCGCGCTGCCGCTCGAGGTCCTCCTCAAAGGCGGAGTAGGGCAGGTGCAGCAGGTGGGCCGCCTCTTCCAGCAGGTGCGCGCGCTGCACGGCGTTGGGGCAGGCCGCGAGCATCTCGATGACCCCGCGCGTGACGCGGTTGACCGCGTCGATCGAGTCGGGCTGCGTCTCGGCCTTCAGCAGCGTGTCCACCTGGAACGCCGTGATGGACTGCGCGTTGTCGAGCAGCTCGCGGAAGGGCGCGGGGCCTTTGTCGCGCAGGAGCGAGTCGGGGTCGTCGCCGGGCGGCAGGACCGCGACGCGCACGGGGATCTCCTCTTCGAGGAACAGCGCGCCGGTGCGCAGCGCGGCCTTGCGTCCCGCGCCGTCGCCGTCGAAAACCAGGACGACGCTGTCGGCGTGCTTCTTGAGCAGGCTGACGTGCTCTTTGGTGAAGGCCGTGCCCTGCGAGGCGACGGCGGTCTCGAAGCCCGAGGCGTGGCAGCGGATCACGTCGATCTGCCCTTCGCAGATGATGGCCTCGCGGCGCGGGTGCTTGACGATCTTGGCGGCGGCCTTGTCGAGCGCGTAGAGGACGCGGCTCTTGGTGAAGATGTCGGTCTCCGGGCTGTTGACGTATTTGGCGGGGTGCGAGTGGGCGTCGAGGATGCGCCCGCTGAAGGCGACCACGCGCCCCTGCCGGTCGCAGATCGGGAACATCAGGCGGCCGCGGAAGCGGTCGAAGTAGTCGTCGGGGCGGTCGGGCCGGTTGGGGGGCGAGAGGATGCCGGCGGAGACGAGCTGCTCGGGCGTGTAGTTGTGTTTCTTGGCCCACTGCAGGACCGCGTCGCGCGGCCGGGTCGGCGCGTAGCCGATGCCGAAGCGCTCCACCACCTCGTCCGTGAGCTTGCGGGTGCTGAGGTAGAGGCGGGCCGGCTCGGCTTCCTGGGTCTGCTTGAGGCAGCGCTGGTAGAAGGCCGCCAGCTCGGCGTGGATGGCGTAGAGCAGGTTGCGGTTCTGCGCGTTGTAGTCGGTGCTCTCCTGCAGGACCACGCCGACGCGGTCGGCCAGCGTCTTGACGGCGTCGATGAAGGCCAGTCCGTCCTGCTTTTCGAGGAACTTGAAGACGTCGCCGTGCTCGCCGCAGCCGAAGCAGTGGTAGGTCTGCCGCACGGGGTTGACGTGGAACGAAGGCGTTTTCTCGTGGTGGAAGGGGCAGCAGCCCTTGAAGGTGGCGCCGGACTTCTTGAGCGTCATGCGCGCGCCGATGAGCTCGACGATGTCGACGCGCGCGCGGATCTCCTCGATGACCTGATCTGTGATTTTCCCTGCCATAGACGTGCCGGCTATTTAACCACAAAAGGGGGCGCTTGGAAATTCACACCTGAAAATAGTTGTGGGGGCGGGTTGACCATTCAGGGGGTGTGTGATAATCTGAAACACTCTTTTTTCATTGAGACAAGTAGGAGACGAAGAAAATGAAGATGATGTGGCAGCCTTCGAAGATCAAGCGAGTCCGCAAACTCGGGTTCCGCGCCCGCATGGCAACCAAGGGCGGCCGCGCGGTGCTGAATGCCCGTCGCCGCAAAGGGCGCATCCGCCTGACGGCGGTGTAATCTGATGCCTTGAGGGCGTCATGAACGGCCCGGACCAGAGCAGGGAAAGCGGGGTTCCGCTTCCCGGACCTTTTCGACTCGATTCATCAAAGTACCCCCGTATTTTTGCTGAAAAGAGATCTGTTTATGGTCGTACGCTGGTGCTTTGGGTAGCGCGAGGAGCTGACGCCGGCCGCAGGGCCGGCGTTGTCGTTTCCAAGCGGACCTTTCGCCGGGCGGTGGATCGCAACCGGGCCAAGCGGCTGATGCGCGAGGCGTTCCGGCTGAGCCGGCACCAGCTGGTTGCGGATGTGGACGTGATCCTGATCGCGCGGTCGGGAATCGCCGGCAAGGGGTGCCAGGACGTGATCAGCGACCTCGAGGCGGTCTGCCGCAAGGCCAAGCTGTGGCGGCCGGCCGGGCCGCAAGGTCAGGCGCATGCGTGACGGGGGTGCGGATGAAGAACGTCCTGTCCGTCCTGGGCCGGCTGGTGAGCGGGGGGCTGATCCTCTGCGTGCGGGCCTATCAGGTTGTGCTGTCACCCCACTTGGGGAACTGTTGCCGCTTTGAGCCCTCGTGTTCGGCGTACTGCATCGAGGCGCTGCGGACACACGGCGTGATCAGAGGGTGCTGGCTGGCGTTCCGGCGGATTTTGCGGTGCAGGCCGTTCGGACCTTCGGGATACGATCCGGTGCCGCCCAAGAAACAGTAGGGCACGCCCGCGGGGTGTCCGGTAAAAGAGGTCTTATGAACAAGCAAGAGAGAGTGATCGCCATCCTGTTGGGCGTGGCCCTGGTCGGATGGATGTTCTACAGCAGCAAGCAGGCCGCAAAGCCTGCCCCGGCGGCGCCTGCCGCGATGGCCGCAGCCTCGACGAATGCGCCGGCGCCGGCCACGCTGACGGCGGCCCCGTCCCCGGCGGCGCAGCCGGCCGCGCCCATGCCCGCCCTCGCGGCGCCCTCCGCACCCGAAGAGGTCGTGACGCTGGACGGCGGCGACATGACCCTCGCGGTCTCTTCCCACGGCGCCGTGCTCAAGCGCGTGACGCTGACCCGCTACGCCTCGCATCCCGGAAAGGTGGGGGCGGACAACCCGCCGGTGACGCTGGATTTCGCCTCCGCGCCGGCGCTTGAGCTGGCCGGCGTGCCGGGGCTCGCCGCCAACGCGGCGTACCGCGTGGAGAAAGACGGCGCCGGCAAGGCCGTGACGCTGACCACGGCGACCGAGCAGGGGCTGACGCTGACGCGCCGCATCGAGGTGCTGGCCGACTATCAGGTCAAGGTCACGGACACCCTGCGCAACGCCGGCGGCGAGGTGGTGACGCTCGGCACCAACAGCGTCTGCCTCGGCGCCATGCAGCGCGGCCACTCCAAGAACGACATGCTCTCGATCGACTCGCTGCCGGCCGGCGACAAGGCGAAGGTGCTGTACTGGGATTCGCAAAAGGCGACCAAGGAATATCTGGTGGGGGCCAACAACGGCGGCTTCGGGTGCGGCGGCAAGCGCTCGGCCGCGGGCTTGCCGGACCAGGCGACGGTGCCGGTCGCAGAGCCCCAGGCCTGGGTGGCGATCAAGTCGCGCTTCTTTGTGACGGGCTTCTCCGCGTCGGAGAGCAACTGCGGCTTCACGGCCACGATGGCGCGCGACGTGTCGAAGCCGGTCTACTCGCTCAACGAGGTCTCCGCGCGCATGCTCTTCCCCGGCCGGGTGCTGGGCCAAGGCGAGACGGTCACGCGCGACTACCGGCTGTTCATCGGGCCGAAGAAGCTCTCGCTGCTGCAGTCGCTGGGCAACGGCATGGACAAGGTGATGCAGTTCGGCATGTTCTGGTGGTTCTGCAACCTGCTGGTCCCGACGCTGAACTTCTTTCACAAGCTGATCCCCAGCTACGGCGTCGCGATCATCCTCCTCACCTTCCTCGTGCGCATCATCTTCTGGCCGCTCACGCACAAAAGCACGGAGAGCATGAAGAAGATGCAGGACCTCCAGCCCAAGCTGAAGGAGCTTCAGGCCAAGTTCAAGGACAACCCGCAGAAGATGCAGCAGGAGACCTGGGCGCTCTACCGCGAGAACAAGGTGAACCCCATGTCGAGCTGCCTGCCGATGCTGGTGCAGATCCCCGTCTTCATCGCGCTCTTCACGGTGCTGCGCAGCGCGGTCGAACTGCGCTACGCGCCCTTCCTGTGGATCGGCGACCTGAGCGAGCCCGAGAACCTGCTGGTCGGGGTGCTGCCGTTCGCGGTCAACATCCTGCCGGTGCTGATGGCGGCCACCATGGCGCTGCAGAGCTATCTCACGCCGTCGGCCGGCGACCCGCAGCAGCAGAAGATGATGATGATCATGATGCCGATCATGATGCTCTTCATGTTCTACAGTTTCCCTTCGGCGCTCTCGCTGTACTGGACCGTGAGCCAGGTGCTCTCGATCGTCCAGATGCTGATGATGCGCCGCAAGAGCGCGCACAAGCACGACGCCGACGGCGGCGTGACGGTGGAAGCCCCGCTCACGCGCCAGCAGCGGCGTCACGCCGCGAAATAGCGCCCGCCGCGCCCCGCCCCGCTGAACCCGCCTGCCCTTGGCAGGCGGGTTTTCTTTTGTTACCATGCCTTCAAATTGATTCGGGGGCATTGTTCAAAAAAGGGGGAAGAGATGCGGGGATGGGGACCATGCATCGCGGCCGCGCTGGCGCTGTCGGCCGCGGCGGCGCTTCGCGCGGACGAGCCGGCCGATGCGCTGATCCGGTCGCTGGCCGAGGTGCGCTCGGCCTTTCAGTCGGGGCTCTCGCAGTGCGTCGATAACGCGGCGCGCATCCCCCCCGCGTTCAAGCCCTACAAGAGCCCGCGCGTGAAGGTCGGCGACGCGCCGCTGGCGGTGGCCGTGGACGTGGCCGGGCTCGAGCACCTCTGCCTCGTGGCGGAGGGGACCATGGGCGGCGGCCACACCTATTGGGGCGAGCCGGTGCTGATCGATGCCGCCGGCAAAGTCACCCGCCTCACCGACCTGCAGCCGCAGGTGGTCTCGCTCGGGTGGAGCGGGCTGCGCGTGAACAAGGGCGGCGGGCCCTTCTATTCCGTCGGCAAGCAGCGCATGGCGTTCGGACTCTTCGCGCACGTCGACAGCTACCTGAGCTACGCGCTCGACAAGAAGTTCGTGCGCTTCGAGGCCAAGGCCGGGCTCTCGGACACGGGCTCCGAGGGCGCGTACGCCTCGTTCAGCGTGCTCGGCGGCTTCGACAAGCGTCAGGCCCAGGCGATCCTCAGAGGCAGCATGGACAACGAGAGCGTGGGGGACCTCGGCCGCGGCTGGCAGGTCGCCAACGAGGGCGGCCCGCTCGAGCTTGTGCCGTGGATCCGCACGCCCGGCGCGGAGCTCATCGCGGGCGCGGTCCGCGCCCTGCTGGCGCAGTGCGGCGACGAGCCGGAGCTGGCCCGGCGGTTCGCGGACGCGGCCGCAAACAAAAAGGAGGGCGGCGAGCCGGAGTGGCTGCAGCTCTACTTCGACGCGCTGTCGACCAAGCGACGCTACGCCGGGCTCGACGACGCCCTCGCGCAGCTCGACGCGCTCTGCGCCTTCATGGCCGCGGAGGGCGTGTCGGTCGAGACTTTCCGCGGCGAGATCGAGGCGGTCCGGAGCCTGGCCGCGGCGGAGCGCAAAAAGGGCTCGCAGGCCGCGCTCGCGTACGGCGCGGCCGTGGCGGCGCTGCGCCGCAAGATCCTGTTCTCGCATCCGGCGGCCGATTTCAAGGATCTGCTCGTCGATGTGCGGCACCTCCCGCTCTACTACCACAACGTGGACCAGTACATCGGCCGGAACAGCCGCGCCGCGCCGGGCCTGATGGTCCTCGAGAACTGGAAGAGCCCGGCGCCGGTCGAACGCTGGCTGACGCGCGACCGGCTGCCGCCCGGCGGCACGCAGCACCCGGACCTCTCCTATGACGGCCGGCGCGTGCTGTTCGCCTTCTGCGACCACACCGAGAAGGAGCCGCAGAAGCGGCGCTTCCTGATCTACGAGGTCCCCGTCGACGGCGGCCCCGTCCGCCAGGTGACCGGCACGGCGAGCGACCCTTGGGAGCAGACGCGCCGCGACGGCGCCTGCACCGTGATGATCGAGGACTTCGATCCGCACTATCTGCCGGACGGCGGCTTCGTGTTCACCTCCACGCGCAGCCAGAACATCGCCCGCTGCCACGCCGGGCGCAACGCGCCGGCCTTCCTGATCCACCGCGGCGAGCTGGACGGCTCGCGCATCCGCGCGCTGAGCTGGGGCGAGGCCAACGAGCTCGACCCGGCGGTGCTCAACGACGGCCGCATCGTCTACAACCGCTGGGAGTACGTCAACCGCCACGACTGCCTGTTCCACAAGCTGTGGAGCATGAAGCCCGACGGGACCGGCGCGGCCAATTTCTACGGCAACCTGACGCCCGTGCCCTTCTCGATTACGGAGGCGCGGGCGATCCCCGGCAGCGGCAAGGTGATGGCCACCGCCACGGGACACCACTCCTTCACGGCGGGCAGCGTGATCCTGATCGACCCGCTCAAGGGCGTGGAGGGCCCCGCGCCGATTACCCGGCTGACGCCGGAAGCCAAATACCCCGAGGCCGAGGGCTGGGACACCACGACGTACGCCACGCCTTATCCGCTGACGGAGCGGCTGTTTTTCGCGGCGTGGTCGCCCTTTCCCCACATCCACCAAGGCGATTCCCCGGGGTCGGAGCAGGGCGCCGCGCAGCGCGGCCAGCGCTGGGACGCCTATGCGGTCTACCTCGTCTTCCACCACGCCGGCAAGGCCTACCGCGAGCAGGTCTATCAGCCGAAGGAGAAAGTGTCCGCCTTCACGCCGCTCCCGATCCGCCCGCGGCCGGTTCCTCCGGCTCTGCCTTCGGCGCTGCCCGGGACGCCCGGCCTCCGCTCCGGCACGTTCTACGTGCAGAACGTGTATGACAGCATTCACCCGATCGAGTCGAACAGCGTCAAGTTCCTGCGGATCAATGCGCTCTTCAACCAGCCCACGCCGCGCGTTCCGCACCGCGGCTGGGTCATGGACGAGGTCGCCAAAGGCGTGCTCGGCACCGTGCCGGTCAGCCCCGATGGCTCCGCCGCTTTCGTCCTGCCCTCGCGCACGCCGGTCCAGCTCCAGCTGCTCGATGCGGACAAGCGGTGCGTGATGAACATGCGCTCGTTCATCTACCTGCAGGACGGCGAGCACGCGAGCTGCGCCGGCTGCCACGACGACCGCATGCGCACGCCGCCGCCGGTGAACGAGGCCGCGGTCCGGGCGCAGGCGCCGGTGCCCGTGCCGGGGCCGGACGCGGCGCGCGGCTTCAACTACGTGGCGACCGTGCAGCCGGTGTGGGACCGCTACTGCATCCGCTGCCACGGGCTCGGCAAGAGCGAGGGCGGCGTGAACTTGACCGGGACCTACCTCGAGCGGGAGACCGAGCGCTACCCGAGCGGCAAGCTGCGCATGGGCACCTCGTACGACACGCTGGTGCGCAACCCGGCCTTCTACAAGATGATGGACCGCAACTGCGAGACCTATGAGTCCAAGCCCAAGGATTATCTGTCGCACGCGAGCGGCCTGCCCGCGTGGCTCAGAAAGCACGGCAAGGAGAAGGGCGCCGAGCTCGATCCCGCGAGCTGGGAGCGCGTCATCACCTGGCTGGACGTCAACGCCCAGCTCTACGGCAACTACAGCTTCAACCGCCCGGAGAACCGCACGGCCGATCCGGAGGGCGAGCGGGCGCTGCGCGCCTGCGTGAAAGAGCTGTTCGGCGAGGCGCTGGCGGCGCAGCCGTTCGAGGCGCTCGTCAACAACGGGTGCCTCGACGAGAGCCGCATCCTCAACGCGCCGCTGGCCGTCGAGGCCGGCGGCTGGGGACAGCTCGCGGGATGGAAGAGCCGGGACGAGCCCGGCTTCAAACGCATGCGCGAGCTCGCCGCGGCCTCGCTGAAGCCGCTCGCCTGCCGGGATGACGATTTCGCCTGCGGCAGCCCCGAGCGCTGCCACTGCGGCGCCTGCTGGGTGAAGCCCTTCGAGGCGGCGTACCGCAAGCAGGCTCTCGGGCGCTGATCAGACGGGGCGCCCGGTCAGCGGGGCCCGCCCCCCCGGGCCTCGGCGCGGTAGTGGCCCATGGTCATGCCGAAGCGCTTGCGGAAGAGCCGCCCGAGGTGGGTCTGGCAGTCGAACCCGCACCGGCGCGACAGCTCGCCGATCGTGAGGTCCGATTCCGCCAACGCCGCGCGCAGCCGCTCCAGCCGCACGTGCTCGATCTCCTCGCGCACCGTCCGCCCGGTGGCGTTGCGGAAGCGGACCTCGGTCGCGCGCCGCGAGAGGCCGCAGACGCGCGCCACGTCGGTCACGCGCAGGCTGGAGGCCGAAGCGGCCTCGCGGATATAGGTCAGGGCTTTCACCATCTGCGCGTCGCCGATGGCGAACCACTCGGTCGACTGCCGCGTGACGACCCGGACCGGCTCCACCCAGTACTCGCGTTTGACGAGCCGCTCGCCTTTCATGAGGCGGTCTAGATGCGCGGCGATGCGGTAGCCGGCGGGGCGGGGGTCGCACTGGACGCTGGAGAGGGTCGGCACCGTCGCCTCGCAGATCCATTCGTCGTTGTCGACGCCCAGCACCGCCACCTCGTCCGGAACCGAGACGCCGGCCTCGATGCAGGCGTCGAGCACCTGTTTGCCCCGCCGGTCGTTGGGCGCAAACAGCGCGATGGGTTTGGGCAAGGCTTTGAGCCAGGCCTCCATGCGCGGCCGCTCCGTGGCCCAGTCCCGCTGCTCCTCCTCCGAACACTCCGGATAGATCTGGCACTCGCGGTGCCCTGCTTGCCGCAAGGTTTTCAGGAAATTCGACTCCCGCTCCTGAGACCAGTAGGTCCCGCGGACGGTGTGCCCCACGAAGGCGAAGCGCGCGTAGTGGCGCTCCATCAGGTAGTGCGCCGCCAGGCGGCCGATGGCGGCCGAGTCCCAGACCACGCAGGGCCAGCGGAAGAGGGGGTAGTCGGGCTCGCGCATCGGCTGCGGCTGGAGCAGCACCGCCACCGGCACGCCCAGCTCCGCGATCTGGCGGGCCTCTTCGACCGTGTGGTGGTCGGCGGCCACCACGCCCGTGCAGCCCCACTGGCGCAGGTCCTGCAGGCTGTACATCCAGCGGCGGTTCTCCTGCTGGTAGATGCGCCAGGGGCCGTGTTCCTGGGCATACTGCAGGACGCCCTGAAGCATCTCGCGCAGCCCCTTGGGGATCGTGGAGGTCAGGATCACCACATGCGGAATATCGGCTTTGGAGAGCGACTTGGCCATGCGTCTCCTTTACCCGCGGGGTTGGCGGAGGGCCTCGGCGAAGAGGTCGATGCCGCGGAGGTTGAACGCCGTGTTCGCGTCGTCGTCCGTGGAGGCCCACGGCGCCATCAGGAAGCCCAGCAGGCGCTCGGGCGCCACGACCTGCCGGCCGAGCTTCACGAGCTTGCCGATCACGTCCTCCGCGCCGGCGTTGACCTGCTTGCGCTTCCAGCCGGCCCAGTTCGTGCCGCACGGGATCTGGTCGTAACCGGCCTTTTCAAGGTCCCAGAAGTTGATCAGGCGCTTGTGGTCGGCCGTCTTGTTGGTGGCCGGATCGAAACCGCCGTAGCACTCGTCGTAGTACCAGTTGGAAAGCACGACGCTCTTGGGGCACCGCTGCATGAACTCGGGATGGCTCCACCCGTAATCGCTCCACGCCCAAGGGCGGGCGCCGAGCCCTTCCACCGTCCGCACGAGGTGCAGGAAGTCGTGCATCCAGAACTCGCCGGTTCGGACCGAGATGTAATACGAGCAGCCGCTCTCGGCCTGATGCTGGGCCGTCTCCTCGTCGCAGCCGATGTGGATGAAGCGCGGGTGGCCGAAGAGCTCGTACGCGTCGCGCAGCACGTCCTCGCACACCTGGTAGTAGGCGGGCGTGGACAGCATGCGGCGGTAGTGCTTCAGCCACCCGTTGTGCGTGGTGGAGAAGTTCAGCTTCGGGATCGGCTCCAGGCCCAGGCCCCGCAGCCGGGCGAGCTCCGCGCGGAGTTTCTCCACGCTCCAGGAGCCGGCGATGGCCAGCTCGGGGTGGGAGGGGTAGACCACGCCCTCGCCGAGGTCGATGACGACCATGTTCAGCCCCTTGGCGGCGGCATGGTCCGTGACCTTGCGCCACAGGTCGTCCTTGCAGCGCAGCGTCGTGTCCGGCAGCCCCTTGTCGAACTTGGAGAGGTCGATGTCCGGCGGGAACCAGTCGCACCACATGTTGTGGCCGAGGTGCAGCAGCACCGCCTGGATCGCCTCGGGGCCTGTGGCGGGCACAAAGGCGGGGTCGGCGCCCCGCGCGGCACCACGCCAACCGACCGCCGCGGCCGACCATGTCGCCGACTTCAAAAATTCGCGCCTGTTCATGAGGACGACTCCTTCCTTGGATTCTTGCGGGACCGTATCTGTCCGGCCCTCCGCTGACCCCCGTGCAGTTCCTGAA
>Ga0075012_10000657_pt1 | contig 36030 bp, 33 predicted proteins | sample All_14_2_FD_71474 | JGI IMG/M metagenome (GOLD analysis project Ga0075012, IMG submission 71474) | Freshwater microbial communities in response to fracking from Pennsylvania, USA - Allegheny Zone_MetaG_DW_15 | ecosystem: Environmental > Aquatic > Deep subsurface > Groundwater > Drilled...
TGCTGACCGACCCGACCATGGGCGGCGTCTCGGCGAGCTTCGCCTTCATGGGCGACGTCGTCATCGCTGAGCCGGGCGCGCTGATCGGCTTCGCCGGCCCGCGCGTCATCGAGCAGACCGTGCGCGAGAAGCTGCCCGAAGGCTTCCAGCGCGCCGAATTCCTGCTCGAGAAGGGCGCGATCGACATGATCGTCGACCGTCGCGAGTTGCGTGACCGCCTCGCCTCCCTGATCACCCTGCTGCAGCGGGTTCCCGCGGTTCAGTGAAATCGCTGCAGGAGTGGCTGGTGCACATCGAGCGCCAGCACGACCGGCCCATCGCACTCGGGCTGGATCGCGTCCGCATCGTCAAGCAAGCCCTCGATCAGGAGCAGACCTGCCCGCTGGTCATCGTCGGCGGTACCAACGGCAAGGGCTCGACCTGTGCGATGCTCGAACGCATCCTGCTCAAGGCCGGCTACCGCGTCGGTCTTTACACCTCGCCGCATCTGCTCGACTACAACGAACGCGTGCGCATCGACGGCATGGCGGCCACCGACGCGGCGCTGTGCGAGGGCTTCGAGCGTGTCGAGACGGCGCGCGGCGAGGTGCCCCTGACGTACTTCGAGTACGGCACGCTGGCGGCGTGGGAGGTCTTCGCCGCCGAGCACCTCGACTGCGTGATCCTCGAGGTCGGCCTTGGTGGCCGCCTCGACGCGACCAACGTGTACGACGCCGACTGCACGATCGTCACCGGCGTCGATCTCGACCACATGGATTACCTCGGCCCGACGCGCGAGGACATCGGCTACGAGAAGGCGGGAATCTTCCGCGCGAATCGTGCCGCCATTTGCGGCGACCCGGACCCGCCGCGCCGGTTGGTCGAGCATGCGCAGGCGGTCGGCGCCGACCTTCAGTTGATCGGCCGCGACTTCGGTTCGGTGCGCCAGGATGGACAGTGGCAGTACTGGGGACGGGGAGGGCGCCGCAGCGGCCTGGCCTGGCCGGCACTGCGCGGGCCACGCCAGGTCGGCAACGCCGCCTGCGTGCTGGCGGCGCTCGATGCGCTGCGGGAACGCTTGCCGGTGGCGATGGCCGACGTCCGCAGCGGGCTCTTGGAGGTCGAACTCGCCGGGCGGTTTCAGGTGCTGCCGGGCCGGCCGACCATCGTGCTCGACGTCGCCCACAATCCGCAGGCCGCCGCCGTGCTGGCCGACAACCTCGGCAGCATGGCTTTCCATCCCGTCACCTGGGCGGTATTCGGCGTCATGCGCGACAAGGACGTTGCCGGCATCGTGCGCGCCGTCAGGCACCGGATCGACCGCTGGCTGCCGGTGACGCTCGAAGGACCGCGCGCCGCCACGGCCGGGGAAATCGTCGCCGTGCTCGCCGCAGAAGGCGTGGTGGTGCCGATCGAGCCGTTCGCCAACACGGCCGATGCCCTTTCCCACGTCCGGGAGAACGCGGGCGAAGCTGATAGAATTCTGGCCTTCGGATCGTTCCTGACGGTAGCCGACGCGCTGCGTCTCCTGGGGCGCAAGGCGTAATACGAATGGCAGACAGCGAAACGTCTATCGACGAGCAGCCAGACCTTAAGAAGCGCGCCCGGCGTCGCCTCGTCGGCGCGTCCGCACTTGCCCTGCTCGCGGCGGTGGTGCTGCCGATGGTCATGGACCACGGACCACGCCCGGTCAACCAGGACATCCAGGTGCGCATCCCGAGCCAGGACGGCAACGCCGGCTTCGCCTCCAGAATTCTTCCCGCCAAGCCGGCAGCGACGCCGCTGCCGCCGGTTGCTTCGGTTGAGCCGAAGGCCGACGTTGCAGCGAGCCCCGCTTCCAAGCCGGAAGCCAAGGCCGAGCTCGCCGCGCCGACCTCGAAGCCCGCGGTCGCCGAGTCGCAGCCGGAGGGGAAGCCGGCTGCCGAGAAGCCTGGAGACAAGCCTGCCGTCAAGCCGGTGGGGAAGCCCGACACCAAGCCAGCCGACAAGGCTACGGAAGCCAAGCCGGCCGACACCGCCGCCGATCAATGGGTCATTCAACTCGGCGCCTACCGGGAAGCCGGAAACGTCAAGCTGCTGCTGTCAAAGCTCAAGGGCATGGGCGTCCCGGCGTTCACCGAGAAGTTCGATTCGCCGCAGGGGCCGCGGACGCGGGTGCGCGCCGGCCCGTTCCCGAGCAAGGAAGCGGCGGAGAAGGCGCGCGTCAAGGTCAAGGTCATCGGCGTCGACGGACCGATAGCGCCGAAGTAGCATAGTGACGGTTTTCGACTGGGTCGCATTGGCGGTGGTCGCCGCGTCGTTGCTGCTGGGGCTGTGGCGCGGCGTGGTCAGCGAGATACTGGCGCTCGTGGCGTGGGTGGCGGCTTTTTTCGCGGCGCGCCAGTTCGGCGGCGATGCCGGCGGACTGCTGACGCGATGGGTCGCCGATCCGGCGATCGCCGCGGCAGCGGGCTATGCGGCGGTGTTCGTCGGCGTGCTGCTGGCGTTCGGTGCCGCGCGGCTGCTGCTGTCGATGTTGCTGCGCGCCGTCGGGCTGGGACTGCTGGACCGCCTGCTCGGCAGCGTGTTCGGCGTGGCGCGCGGTGTCGCGATCGTGCTGGCCGGCGTGATGCTTGCCGGCATGACGTCGATGCCGAAGGAACAATGGTGGCGCGAGGCGGTCCTCGCGCCGCCGCTGGAAACTGCGGTGGTCGCGGCGAAGCCGTGGCTGCCGTCCGACGTGGCAAAGCGTATTCGTTACAGGTAGACGAGACATGTGCGGCATCTTGGGTGTGGTCGCGACCACACCGGTAAACCAGTTGCTCTACGACGGGCTCCAGGTGCTCCAGCACCGCGGGCAGGACGCGGCGGGCATCGCCACGGCGGAGTCGGGGCTGTTCCACATGCACAAAGGCCCGGGCCTGGTGCGCGACGTGTTCCGTACGCGGAACATGCGCAGCCTCGTCGGCAACTGGGGCATCGGACACTGCCGCTATCCCACCGCCGGTTCGGCCTACAACGCCGCCGAGGCCCAGCCCTTCTACGTCAATTCGCCGTTCGGGCTGATGCTCGCGCACAACGGCAATCTGACCAATGCCGACCAGCTTCGCCAGGACATGTTCCTGCAGGACCTGCGGCACATGAACACAAACTCGGATTCCGAGGTGCTGCTCAACGTGCTTGCGCACGAGTTGCAGGCGGCCTCCCAGAACCGCTACCAGGTCGACCCGGAAACGATCTTCAAGGCCGTCGCCGGCGTGCATCGCCGCGTGCGCGGCGCCTACGCCGTAGTCGCCATGATCGCCGGCTACGGCCTGCTCGCCTTCCGCGACCCCTACGGCATCCGCCCGCTGGTCATCGGCCGCAACGAGACGCCCAACGGCATGGAATACCTGGTTTCCTCCGAGAGCGTCGCCATCGACACGCTCGGCTTCAAGATCCTGCGCGACGTCGAGCCGGGCGAAGCCGTGCTGATCGACGTGCACGGCCGTTTCCAGAGCCGCCAGTGTGCCGAGCGCACCATGCACGCGCCCTGCATGTTCGAATTCGTCTACCTCGCACGGCCCGACTCGCTCATGGACGGCATTTCGGTCTACGAGGCACGCGTCAAGATGGGCGAACTGCTGGCGGAGAAGATCCGGCACACCATGCCGCACCTGAAGATAGACGCCGTGATCCCGATCCCGGACTCGAGCCGCCATGCCGCGATGGACCTCGCGCTGCGCCTCGGCGTGCCGTACCGCGAGGGCTTCGTCAAGAACCGCTACATCGGCCGCACCTTCATCATGCCGGGCCAGGCCTCGCGCCGGAAGTCCGTGCGCCAGAAGCTCAATGCCATCGCCCAGGAGTTCCGCGGCAAGAACGTGCTGCTCGTCGACGACTCGATCGTGCGCGGTACGACCAGCCGCGAGATCATCATGATGGCGCGCGAGGCCGGCGCCGCAAAGGTGTTCTTCGCCTCGGCGAGCCCGCCGGTGCGTTTCGCCAACGTCTACGGCATCGACATGCCGAGCCGCGGCGAACTGATCGCGGCCTTCCGCAACGACGAGGAGATCCGCCGCGAGATCGGCGCCGACGCGCTCGTCTACCAGGATCTCGATGCGCTGAAGACGGCGGTGCGCGCCGTCAATCCGGCAATCAGCCAGTTCGAGACCTCGTGCTTCGACGGCCACTACATCACCGGCGACGTCACGCCGGCGTACCTCGAAGGCATCGAGGCGGCGCGCGGCAAGGCCAAGGCCGGCGTACAGGATGACGGCGAGGCGGGCCAGCTCGACCTCAACCTCGTCGCCTGACGACGGCATGAAGGACGCGCCGGACTTCGATTTCGATACGCTGGCCGTCCGTGCCGGGCAGGAGCGCAGCCAGTTCGGCGAGCATTCCGAAGCGCTGTACCTGACCTCCAGTTTCGTCTTCAAGAGCGCCGCGCAGGCCGCGGCGCGCTTCTCGGGCGAGGAAGAGGGCAACGTCTACGCGCGCTTCACCAACCCGACGGTGACGACGCTCCAACAGCGCCTCGCCGCGCTCGAAGGCGCCGAGGGCTGCATCGCCACGGCGAGCGGCATGGCAGCGATCATGTCGACCGTGATGGCGCTGCTGAAGGCCGGCGACCACATCGTCGCCTCGCGCAGCATCTTCGGCGCCACCTTGCAGCTGTTCGGCAACATCCTGGCGCGCTTTGGCATCGAGACGACGCTGGTCGAGGCGACCAATCCCGACGCCTACCGTGCCGCGATGCGCCCGAACACGAAGCTCGTCTTCGTCGAGACGCCGTCGAATCCGCTGACCGAGATTGTCGACATCGCCGCGGTAGCCCAGGTCGCGCATGCAGGCGGCGCGCTGGTCGCCGTCGACAACTGCTTCTGCACGCCGGCGCTGCAGCGTCCGCTCGAATTCGGCGCCGACCTCGTCATCCACTCGGCCACCAAGCATCTCGACGGCCAGGGCCGCGTGCTCGGCGGCGCCGTGTGCGGTGCGAGGGCGCTGACGGAAGAAGTGTTCAAGTTCCTGCGTACCGCCGGGCCGACGCTGTCGCCGTTCAACGCCTGGGTCATCCTCAAGGGCCTCGAGACGCTGGCGATCCGCATGGAGGCGCAATCGGCACGCGCGCTGGAACTCGCACGCCGCCTCGAAGCGCATCCGCAGGTCGCGCGCGTCTTCTACCCCGGCCTGCCCTCGCATCCGCAGCACGCGCTGGCGATGCGCCAGCAATCGGCCGGCGGCGCCATCGTCGCCTTCGAAGTCAAAGGCGCGCGCGCTGAAGCCTGGCGCGTCGTCGACGACTGCAAGCTGCTCTCCATCACCGCCAACCTCGGCGACGTCAAGACCACCATCACCCATCCGGCGAGCACCACGCACGGCCGCATCTCAGCGGAAGCGCGCGCCGCTGCCGGCATCTCCGAGGGCCTGTTGCGCATCGCTGTCGGCCTCGAATCGGTGGACGACATCGAGGCTGATCTGTTGCGCGGCCTGTCAGCGACGGCATAGGCGACGCCGCCAAAAGATATTTGTTGGTTGCTGCGACGTGTGGGCGGAGGGGCGGGTACTCCGTCCGCCCTCCCGCTGCTGAGAGGCGCAGATATCGGTCGGACGGAGTACCCGCCCCTCCGTTGCAAGGGCCTCACGGGTTTGCGCAAACCCGAGACCGCATCACCGAGCGGTGGTGCGGTGTTCCGGCCCCGCGATATCTGCGTCCCTCGCAGCGGGAGCGGGGCCGGAATACCGTGCCGCCGCCACCGCCGCGCGCCGCAATCCCACATGAGAAATCGTGGCCGTCCCCGGCAGCCTTTGCATCCGCAATGCAACCATGTCGCTTTGTCATAGCGACATGGTGTTACACTGCGCGCCGCGCTGGTTCTTGTCAGTCATTGCCGCGCGTCGCGTCCGGAGTCTTTCCTTCCGCGTTTCATCCCCAAAGCGTTTCTGCCTCGACTGGTTCGTGCCCATTTGATTGGGACGCAGGGCCGAATCCAGGAGTCACCCATGAAGTTCACCGATCTCGGCCTGCGCGCCGAAATCCTGCGTGCCATTGCCGATCAAGGCTACGACACGCCCACCCCCATTCAAGCCCAGGCGATCCCCGTCGTCCTCGGCGGCCGCGACCTGATGGCCGCTGCGCAGACCGGCACCGGCAAGACCGCCGGCTTCACGCTGCCGCTGCTGCAGCTGCTGTCGTCGCAGGAAAGCCTGTCGCTCAAGCGCTTCAAGCCGCGCGCACTCGTGCTGGTGCCGACGCGCGAACTCGCCGTGCAGGTGTTCGACAGCGTCAAGACCTACGGCAAGCACCTCAAGCTCAAGTCGACTGCGATCTTCGGCGGCGTCGGCATGGGTCCGCAAATCCATACCCTGCGCGCCGGCGTCGACATCATCGTCGCCACGCCCGGCCGACTGCTCGACCACATCAACCAGCGCAACGTCGACCTCTCGGGCATCGAGATCCTCGTCCTCGACGAGGCCGATCGCATGCTCGACATGGGCTTCATCCGCGACATCCGCAAGATCCTCGCGCTGCTGCCCAAGACCAAGCAGAGCCTGCTGTTCTCGGCCACGTTCTCGGACGAGATCCGTGGCCTGGCCACCGGCCTGATGCGCGATCCGGCGAGCGTCGAAGTCGCGCGCCGCAATGCGCCGGCCGAAGCCGTCGCCCAGTGCGTTTACCACGTCGACCGCGAGCGCAAGCGCGACCTGCTGATCAAGCTGATCGACGACCACGGCTGGCACCAGGTGCTGGTGTTCACGCGCACCAAGCACGGCGCCGACGCGCTTGCCGAGCGCCTCGCCAAGGCCGGCATCAAGGCCGCGGCGCTGCACGGCAACAAGAGCCAGGGCCAGCGCCAGCGCGCGCTCGACGACTTCAAGCGCCTCAAGACGACGGTGCTCGTCGCCACGGACATCGCCGCGCGCGGCATCGACATCGACGAGCTGCCGCACGTCGTGAACTACGAGCTGCCGAACGTGCCCGAGGACTACGTGCACCGCATCGGCCGCACCGGCCGCGCCGGCAGCTCCGGCGAAGCCACCTCGCTGGTCTGCATCGACGAGCACCGGCTGCTGCGCGACATCGAGCGCCTGCTGAAGAAGGAAATCGAGAAGCGCTCGGTCGAAGGCTTCGAGCCCGATCCGCGCATCAAGGCCGAGCCGATCCAGAAGCCGCGCACCGGCGGACGCGGCGCCCCGCGCAGCGATGCGGCGGGACGCAAGCCGCAGCGCGCACCGCAAGGCAAGCCTTCGCGCAGCGGTGGTGGTTCTGCCCGCACGGGCGGCGGCGCCCATCACTCGGGCGTCCGCCACCACTAAGGCTGCGCGCCATGCCGCGGTAGACTCGCCGCATGCGTATCGCCGACATCCGCCGGCGCCTGCGGGCGCTCGGCGCCAAGCCCTGCCACGAGGAACGCCTGCTGCGCCACTGGACGCAGGCGCTTCCGCTCGTCGACGCGGAGCGCCTCGACCATCAGCCGCCGCTCGCCGTATGCGAGGCGCTGCCGGCACTCGCCGACGAACTTGCCGCGCTGGCGAAGCTGCATTCCGAGCATCAGGGCGAGGACGGCGCCGTGCGCCTGCTGCTCGCGCTTGGCGACGGCCAGACCGTCGAAAGCGTGCTGCTGCCGCGCGATGGCCTCTGCGTGTCCACGCAGGTCGGCTGCGCCGTCGGCTGCACGTTCTGCATGACCGGCCGCGACGGCCTGCGCCGCCAGCTGGGCAGCGCCGAGATCGTCGCCCAGGTGGTGCTGGCGCGCGCGCAGCGGCACGTGAAGAAGGTCGTCTTCATGGGCATGGGCGAACCGGCGCACAACATGGACAACGTGCTGGAAGCGATCGAGACGCTTGGCACCGCCGGCGGCATTGGCCACAAGAACCTTGTTTTCTCGACCGTCGGCGACCGGCGCGTATTCGAGCGCCTGCCGCAAGGTGACGTCAAGCCGGCACTCGCGCTCTCGCTGCATTCGACCAAGGCGGAATTGCGCGCCGAACTGATGCCGCACGCACCGCGCATCGATCCCGCCGAACTCGTCGATCTCGCCGAGCGCTACGCGCGCGACACCGGTTACCCGATCCAGTACCAATGGACGCTGCTCGAAGGCATCAACGACGGCGACGACGAGCTGGAGCGCCTCACTGAACTCCTGGCGGGCAAGTACGCGGTGATGAACCTGATTCCCTACAACACCGTGGAAGGCACCGGCTATCGGCGTCCGTCGGCGGTGCGCACGGCGGCGATGTCGCTGCGCCTCCATCGCGCCGGCATTCTCACCAAGCTGCGCCAGTCGGCGGGGCAGGACGTCGCCGGCGGCTGCGGTCAGCTGCGCGCGCAGACCATCGGGCTCGCCACAGCGTAGCGGGGCAGGCGCCGAGTCAGGTGTGCAGGGGCCGAGGCGGCGCAACAAGCGCCGCGTGTTGCATGGGGCCGGGCCGCGGCTCTTCGTCCGGAAACAATCGATTTGTCCCGGACGGCGCATCTGGATAGACTTGCCGCCTTTCCGATTCCCACGCCGCACGCCATGACCGAACTCCTGCTCAGCCCCGAAGTCTGGATCGCCTTCTTCACATTGACGGCGCTCGAACTCGTCCTCGGCATCGACAACATCATTTTCATCTCGATCCTCGTCGATCGCCTGCCGAAGGCGCAACAGGAGTTCGCGCGCCGCCTCGGGCTGTTCGCGGCGATGTTCATGCGCATCGGGCTGCTGCTGCTGCTGTCGTGGATCGTCGGCCTCACCGAGCCGGTGCTTACGGTGTTCGGCTTCGACATCTCGGGCCGCGACCTGATCCTGATCTCCGGCGGCCTGTTCCTGATCTGGAAAAGCACCGGCGAGGTGCACCAGTTGCTCGAAGGCGAGGAGGGCGAGGAATCGCGCAAGGTGGCGTCGAGCTTCGCCGGCGTCATCGCCCAGATCATGGTCATCGACCTCGTCTTCTCGCTCGACTCGATCATCACCGCCGTCGGCATGGTCAGCGAGGTGGCGGTGATGATCGCCGCCGTGATCGCCTCGGTCGGCCTGATGATGGTGTTCGCGGGCGCCATCGGCCGCTTCGTTTCCGACCACCCGACTATCAAGATGCTGGCGTTGTCCTTCCTCGTCGTCGTCGGCGTCGTGCTGATTGCCGACGGCTTCGGCCATCACGTGCCGAAGGGCTATATCTACTTCGCCATGGCCTTTTCGGTCGGCGTCGAGATGCTCAACATCCGCATGCGCAAGAAAGTGGCACCGGTCAAGCTGCATGAGCCCTACGTCCGCGAGGCAGAGTAGCGCCGCAAGGAAGTCGCCGCTGCGGCGGCGATATGAGGCGGACTTGGGGTATATTCCCGCCGTCATCAAGACACGTCGCGGCGCCCCGAAAATGCCGCCGCCGACGCAGGGGAGGCAGCCATGAAAAACAGGGACATCGTACCGACGGCACGCGAGCGGTTGATGCGCGAGACGGACTTCATCGTCTCGAAGACCGACCCGAAGGGCGTGATCATCTACGGCAACCCGATCTTCATCGAGTTCTCGGGCTATGCCGAGGAAGAGTTGATCGGCACCCAGCACAACATCATCCGGCATCCCGACATGCCCCGCGCCGCCTTCCAGCTCGTCTGGGACACCATAAAGGCCGGCAAGGAAGTGTTCGCCTACGTCAAGAACATGTCCAGGGACGGCGGCTTCTACTGGGTGTTCACCCATATCGCGCCCGACTTCGACGGTGCCGGCCGCATCGTCAGCTATACCTCCGTGCGTCGCTGTCCGAAGCGCTCGGCCATCGAGAAGGTCGAGCCCGTCTATCGGCAGATGGTCGAGGCCGAGCGGGCCGCCGGCCCGCGTGATGCCATTGCTGCCGGGACGAAAGTCCTGACCGACCTGCTGAAACAAACCGGAATGGGCTATGAGGAACTCGTCTTCTCGCTTTGAGCGTCGCCATGCCGCCGCGGTGCTGATCGCCGCGGGACTGTTCGCCGCCTTCTGGTCGCCGTGGGCCGCCGCGCCGCTCCTCGGCATTGCGCTGATCCTGCTGATCCTGCCGTCGGCCGCGAGCAACGGCGCCCTGGCGGAGTTCGACGCGCTGCTGACCGCCGCCCGTGACGGCAAGCTGGTCGGCCGCATGCCGCATACGCTCGACGATCCGCGCCTCGATGCGATCCGCATCAACCTCAATTCGGTGTTCGACCAGACCGAGACGGCGTTCCGCGAGATCCTCGGCGGCATGCAGGCGGCCTCGGAATCCCGCTACTTCCGACGTCTACAGACCTCCGGCCTCCACGGCGCCTTCAAGGACGTGCTCGATCGCATGCAGACGCTGATCGACCACCTCGCCGCCGCCCAAGGGTCGGTGGCGCGCGAAGCCTTGCTGTCGCGCATTTTCCTGCGCTCGGAGCGCGGCCTGTCGATGGCCATCGACCACGTGCGCACATCCCTCGACACGGTTGCCGCCCATTCCTCGCAATCCGAGACGCTGTCCACCGGCTACGCCGGTTCCGCCGGCGCCATGTCGGATGCCGCGGAGCGCATGTCCCAGGCGCTGGCGAAGGCCCTGGACTCGGCCGAAAGCGGCAGCACGGCGCTTGGCGACCTGAACCAGAAGGCTACCGCCATCCGCGGGCTGACCGGCCAGATCGACGTCATCGCCAAGCAGACGAACCTGCTGGCGCTGAACGCCGCCATCGAAGCGGCGCGGGCCGGCGAGGCCGGACGCGGCTTCGCCGTCGTCGCCGACGAGGTGCGCAAGCTGGCCGATCAGGCGCAGAAAGCGGCGGAAGAAATCGCCGCCGCCATCGCCGCCATGAGCGAGGCGATGAGCGGTGTTCTCGGCCAGATGGGTGAAGTCGGCGGAGCGGTTTCCCAGGCGCGCGCCACCGCCGACGACTTCCGCGGCGAGCTCTCGGGCGCTGCCGGCTCCGCGACCGTCGTCGCCGGCCTGACTTCCTCGATAGGCGAAGGCGTCCGGGCGATGGACGGGGCCATGCACCTCGTCAGCTTCGCCCAGAAGGCGCGTACCGACGTCACCTCGATCCTGTACGGCAAGGAAGTGCATATCGACAGCCTCTCCGAGCTCGAGCAGAAGGCGCTGACCATTGCCAGTTCCGGCCAGTGGATCAAGGGCAGCGCCGACCGCGACGCCCTGATCGAGATCTACGACAAGCTGTTCGAGAGCATCGAAAAGCAGATGCAGTGAGGCGACGCCCAGTGGGCGTCAGTGCATGAGGTTGTACTGCAACAGGTAGGCACCGGCGCCGGCGAAGTAGCCCACCAGCGCCAGCCCGCTGATCTTCTTCACGTACCAGAAGAAGTGGATCTTCTCGAGGCCCATCGCGGCGACGCCCGCTGCCGAGCCGATGATCAGGATCGAGCCGCCGGTGCCCGCGCAGTAGGCGAGGAATTCCCACAGGAAGTGGTCGGGCGGGAACTGCTCGAGGCTGTACATGCCCATCGACGCCGCCACCAGCGGGACGTTGTCGACGATCGCGCTGACCATGCCGATGATCAGCACGATGAGGTCCTGCCGGCCGACGGTCTGGTCGAGCCACTGCGCGAGCGAGGTCAGGATGTGCGTGTGCTCTAGCGTCGCCACAGCGAGCAGGATGCCGACGAAGAACACGATCGAGGCCATGTCGATCTTGCTCAGCGCATGGACCAGGGTCAGGTGCTGCTTGTACTCGTCCTCCTTGTGGCGGTGGACCAGATCGCCGACCAGCCAGAGGATGCCGAGGCCGAACAGGATGCCCATGAACGGCGGCAGGTGCGTGGTCGTCTTGAAGACCGGCACGGCGACGAGGATGCCGATGCCGAGGAAGAACATCAGGTTGCGCTCGAATTCGGTCGTATGCAGGCCGTGGTCCTCGTCGGCGACTTCGCGCGCTTCGACCGGTCGGCCGCGCAGCGCGTAGGCGGTGATGCCGAGCGGCACGATCATGCTGACGAGGGACGGCAGGATGACGGACTGCATGATCGCCAGCGTCGTGATCTGGCCGCCGATCCACAGCATGGTCGTCGTCACGTCGCCGATCGGCGACCAGGCGCCGCCCGAGTTCGCCGCGATGACGATGATGCCGGCGAAGAACAGGCGGTCTTCATGCTTCGCCAGCAGCTTGCGCATCAGCGAGATCATGACGATGGTGGTCGTCAGGTTGTCGAGGATGGCGCTGAGGAAGAAGGTGACGAAGCCCACCAGCCACATCAGCGACGAGAGCTGCGTCGTGCGGATGCGCTTGGTGATGACTTCGAAGCCGTTGTGCGAGTCCACCACTTCGACGATGGTCATGGCGCCCATCAGGAAGAACACGATCTGCGCCGTGCCGGTCAGCGATTCGCCGAGCTGCTCGCCGACGAGGTGGTGGTCGCCGGTGGACATGGCGTAGATCGTCCACAGCAGTCCGGCGCCGACCAGGGCGGAGGCCGACTTGTTGATCTTGATCGGGTGCTCGAGCGCGATGGCGGCGTAGGCAATGACAAAAACGACGACGAGTGCGGTCAACATGTAGTGGGCCTCGGTGATTCAGTTGGGGCGGGACGAGCGCACGTGCGCATGCTGCCGCGACATGGCGATCGATGACTGGAGCTTGCGGAGCGGGCAGCGAAAACCGCTGCCAAGGGCAAAGGATTGGTTCACGGGTCTCTATCAGCGTGCGGCGGCCCGACCGACACAGAAACCTGTCGCACCGTCGACGCACGGCGGGACACCCGGGCCGCATCATACCATCGCCTGCGGTAGGCGGATTCCTACTCGCCTTCAGGATGCGGTTCGCACGGGAACGCCTGTTCCCTACCGCGACATCGACCTTGGCTTATGGCTGCGGAAGGTCGCGACGGCAATACTCCGATTGCGCGACGGAGCCGTCGCCGGGTTGCCCGGGCGCCGTCCGTCGGGACTCGCCGACGTCTTACCGGGCTCACCCACCATTTCGTTCGGAGTGCCGATGCCTGAACCGACCTTTGCCGACGTTCTTCGCAGCCGCGGCGTCTCGCGGCGCGACTTCCTCGGCTTCTGTTCCCTGACGGCGACGTCGATGGGGCTGGCGCCGACCGCGGCGGCGGTCATCGCGCACGCCATGGAAACCAAGCCGCGCATTCCGGTGCTCTGGCTTCACGGCCTCGAATGCACGTGCTGTTCCGAAAGCTTCCTGCGCAGCAGCCATCCGATCACCAGCGACATCATCACCAGCATGATCTCGCTCGACTACGACGACACGATCATGGCCGCCGCCGGGACGCAGGCCGAAGCCATCCTCGAAGAGATCGTCCACGACTACAAGGGGCAGTACATCCTTGCCGTCGAAGGCAACGTCCCGCTCGCCGGGGACGGCATGGCCTGCATCGTCGGCGGACGTCCGTTCAAGGAGCAGTTGCTGCGCACTGCGCGCCATGCGAAGGCTGTCATCGCCTGGGGAACCTGCGCCGCCTTCGGCTGCGTCCAGGCGGCGAAGCCCAATCCGACGCGCGCGACGCCGGTGCACAAGCTGATCAACCATGTGCCGGTGATCAACGTACCGGGCTGTCCGCCCATCGCCGACGTCATGTCCGGCGTCCTCAGCTACATCCTGACCTACGATCGCCTTCCCGACCTCGATCACCAGCGCCGGCCGAAGATGTTCTACGGCCAGCGCATCCACGACAAGTGCTACCGGCGCGCGCACTTCGACGCCGGCCAGTTCGTCGAAGCCTGGGATGACGACGGCGCGCGACAGGGATGGTGCCTCTACAAGATGGGCTGCCGCGGGCCGACCACCTACAACGCCTGCGGGGCGATCGGCTGGAACGAAGGCGTTTCCTTCCCGATCAAGGCGGGGCATGGCTGCATCGGCTGCTCGGAGGACGGCTTCTGGGACCGCGGGCCGTTCTACGAACGCCTGACCAGCATGGCCCAGTGGGGCGTCGAGTCGAACGCCGACCGCGTCGGCGCCGTGGGCGCAGCGGTGCTTGGCGGCGCCGTGGCCGTCCAGGCCGGCGCAACGCTGGTGAAGAACGCCTTCTCCATCGGTGCCAGGGATGATGCGGAGGACGAATCGTGAGCGCCGTGACGACGCCCAACGGATTTGCGCTCGACAACGGCGGCCGGCGCGTCGCGATCGACCCGGTAACGCGGATCGAAGGACACCTGCGCATCGAGGTGAACGTCGATGGGCAGAACGTGATCCGCAATGCCGTGTCTGTCGGCACCATGTGGCGCGGCCTCGAAGTCATCCTGCAAGGCCGCGATCCGCGCGACGCCTGGGCCTTCATCGAGCGTATCTGCGGCGTGTGTACGGGCGTGCATGCGCTGGCTTCGGTACGCTCGGTGGAGGACGCGCTCAAGCTGCCGATCCCGACCAACGCCAACCTGATCCGCAACATCATGCATCTGGCGCTGTTCGTCCAAGACCATCTGGTTCATTTCTATCACCTGCACGCACTGGACTGGGTCGACGTGCTGTCGGCACTGAAGGCGGATCCCAAGCGCACAGCGGAGCTTGCGCAATCGCTGTCCGACTGGCCGACCGCATCACCCGGCCATTTCAAGGACGTCCAGGGACGGATCGCCAAACTGGTCAAGTCCGGTCAACTGGGCCCGTTCAAGAACGGCTACTGGGGCCACCCCGCCTACCGGCTGCCGTGCGAGGCGAACCTGATGGCGGTGGCGCACTACATCGAGGCGCTCGATTTCCAGCGCGAGATCGTCAAGATCCAGACCGTCTTCGGCGGCAAGAATCCGCATCCGATGTGGCTCGTCGGCGGCACGCCGTCGGCCATCAACGTGCATGGTGCCGGCGCCATCGGCGCCATCAATGTCGAGAGCCTCAATCTCGTGGCCAGCATCGCCCAGCGCTCGCTGGAGTTCATCCGCAAGGTCTACATCCCCGATCTTCTCGCCATCGCCGGCTTCTACCGCGACTGGTTCAGGTACGGCGGCGGCCTTTCCAGCCGCAACCTCATGTCCTACGGCGAGTTTCCGACGATCGCCAACGACGATTCCGACAAGAGCCTGCGCATGCCGCGCGGCGCGATCGTCGATGGCGATCTCTCGCACCTCGAGGAGGTCGACCTGCGCAATCCGGAGCACATCCAGGAGGAGGTGGCCCACTCCTGGTTCGCCTACCCGAACGGCGCCGCAGCGCTGCATCCGTGGGACGGAATCACGGAACTCGACTTCCGGCTCGGCAAGCACACCGTCGGCGGCGAAGACGGCAAGCCGATCCAGGCCTTCGACGAGCAGGGCAAGTACAGCTACGTCAAGACGCCGCGCTGGAAGGGACACGCCATGGAGGTCGGCCCGCTGGCGCGGCTGGTCGTCGCCTATGTCGCCGGCCGGCAGGACGTCAAGGAACTCGTCGACGGCACCCTGCGCAAGCTCGACCTGCCCCTGACGGCGCTGTTCTCCACGCTTGGGCGCACGGCCGCACGCGGGCTCGAGGCGCTTTGGGCCGCCGAGCAGCTCGTCGGCGAGGTGGCTGCCCTGGTCGCCAACATCAAGTCCGGCGATTCGACGACGGCCAATGTCGACAAGTGGTCGCCGGACACCTGGGACAAGTCGATGAAGGGCGTCGGCTACTGCGAGGCGCCCCGCGGCGCCCTCGGCCACTGGATCATGATCGACGGCGGCCGCATCGCCAATTACCAGTGCGTCGTGCCGACGACCTGGAATGCGGCGCCGCGCGATGCCAAGGGCAACATCGGCGCCTACGAGGCGGCGTTGCTCGGCGTGCCCATGCACGATCCCGGCAAGCCGCTGGAAGTGCTGCGCGTGGTGCACTCCTTCGACCCCTGCCTGGCGTGCGCGACGCACGTCATCGGGGACGACGGGCATGAAATGATCCGGGTGCTGTCGTGACGCGCAAGTGGCTCACGTTCCAGATCCTCGCGGACGAGGGCATGTTGCCGCCGGCGCAGATCTACGGCATCTGGCTGCGCGCCTGGCACTGGGTCAACGCGCTGATCATCGTGGTTCTCTCCGTCACCGGATATCTGATCGGGACGCCGCTGCCGGCGGCCCTCGGCGATACGTCGTCGCTCTACCTGATGGGCTGGATCCGCTTCGTCCACCTCGCCTTGGGATACCTGTTCGCGCTGCTGTCGATCGCGCGCCTCGTCATGGTCGCCCACGAGAAGCGGTTTTCCCATCTGCTGTTCGTGCCGCCGTTCTGGCGGAAATCCTGGATCAAGGGCCTGATCTTCCAGATCCGCTGGAACCTGTTGCTGGAAGCGAGGGCGCAGCGCTACATGGGCCTCAATCCGCTGGCCAACCTGTCGATGATCTTCATGTACCTGATCCCCGGTGCGCTGCTGCTGCTCACCGGCTTCGCCATGTATGCAGAAGTGGCCGGCCACGACAGCTGGCAATACGCCCTGTTCGGGTGGGTCACGCTGCTGTGGGGGAACACGCTCGACCTGCACGTGATCCATCGCCTGGCGATGTGGGTGATCGTCTGGTTCTTCGTCCTGCACACCTACATCACGGTCCGCGACGACATGCTGGGACGCCAGACCCTCGTCAGTTCCATGATCGCCGGCGAGAGGCTGTTCCGGAAATGAACGGCGTCCTCGTACTCGGCATCGGCAATACGCTCTGGGCGGACGAAGGCGTGGGGCCGGCGATCATCGAACTCCTGGCCGCATCGCCCGAGTGGAACGACCTCGAACTGGTCGACGGCGGTACGCGGGGGCTCTATCTGCTGCCTTATCTGCAGGCGGCGACGAGCATGCTGGTTTTCGACGCGGTCGACTTCAAGGACCCGCCGGGCACGGTCAAGGTGCTGCGCGACGACGACATACCCGCCCACTTCGGCCAGCGTCCGCTGTCGCTGCATCAGACGTCGTTCATGGACGTGCTGGCGGCGGCGGAGCTTACGGGCTGCAAACCGCAGCGGATGACGCTGGTCGGCATCCAGTATGACTACATCGATGCCTGGGGCAGGCCGCTTTCGCCTGCGGTCAGGGCCGCCATGCCGGCGGCGATCGAGACCGGCAAACGGGAACTCCAATCATGGAAAACGACAGCGACCTGAACCGGTTCGGCCGGCTTTGCGTTGCCGTCTTCAGGGCCGTGGACAACGTGCGGCTGTCGCGGCTCGGCAACGGCATCACCGGGATGATCGCGCTTCTGGTGATCGGGTCGGTGGTGGCGATGGTCTTCACGCTGCATTCCGTCTATCGCATCAACGACGTCTGGAAGGGCTTCGACACCGGCCTCGGGCGCCGCATCGACCTGCTCGGCAATCTCCAGCATTCCCTCGGGCAGGCCGGACTGGCGACGCATTGGCCGAGGGCGCAGGCCGGCGACGCAGGGGCGCGCGCGGCGGTGAGGGAGGACTTGGCCAGGTTGCGCGAGGTGTTCCCTGCCTACCGGATGGCCGATCCCACCGATGAGGAGGAGCGCGCGCTCGCGCAACTGGAAGCCGTCATCGGCGGCTACGAGGCGGGGAACGACGACGTTTCGAGCGCCGGCGTCAAGGCCGTCGATGTCCTGCGCGAGACCACGCGGCGCGAGCGCATCGCCGGCGCGGACCACGTCGAAACCGCGATCTGGACCTTGTCGGCAACCATCAGCGCGCTGATGCTCTCGATCAGCGCATTCCTTGGCTTTCTCGGCATGTTCTTCTACTGGTTCCTGCGCTTCCGGCTGTCGATACCGCTGGACTGCATGCGGACGGTGATGAAAGGGCTGGCGTCGGGCGACGTCCGCGTCGACGTGCAGTACGTCGGCAAGACCGACGAGGTCGGCGACATGGCCCGCGCCGTGCAGGTGTTCAAGGACAACGCCATCGACAAGGCGCGCCGTGAGGATCGCAAGGGTGAATTGATTCGCGCCGTGCGCCAGAATCTCGCGGGCCTCTCCGAGAACGTGTGCGGGGCGATGGAGCGGCAGGCGAGCGCCACCATCGAGATGTCGGCGGCGACCGAGCAGCTCGCAGCGAGCATCCATCAGGTTGCGGACATTGCCGGTTCCGCCATGGAGCTGACCGTCGAGACCTCACGCTCGGTAGAGGTGGGACACCAGACGGTCCAGGGAACGATAGAAGCGATGCGCCGCACCGCGACCAGCATCACGGGTGCCGCGACGCAGCTCGACGCGCTGAAGAAGCGCAACGAGGAAATCCAGACCATCGTCGAGACGATCCAGGAGATATCCGAGCAGACCAACCTGCTGGCGCTCAACGCCGCCATCGAGGCGGCCCGCGCCGGCGATGCAGGGCGGGGATTCACCGTCGTCGCCGACGAGGTCAAGAAACTGGCGGACGAAGTAAAGGCCTCGGCCAGCAGCATCACGTCGATTCTCGACGCCTTGCAGGATCAGGTGATCGTCGTCTCCAACGATGTCGTCAGCGCTGCGAACGAGGCGAACGAGAGCGCGGAGAAGTCGTCGGAGGTCCAGCGCTCGTTGGCGGAAATCGAGTCGCACGCGCAGTCGGTGACCAACGCCGTGCAGGACATCGTGCACGCTACCAACGAGCAAAGCCGGGCGGGCGAGGAAATCGCGAAACAGGTGGACTCGGTTGCCGCGCTGGCCGAAAGCACGAAGCATGAAGTCGGCACGGTAGTGAACCAGTTGAGCGGCAATCTGAACTCGGCCGTCGAGGCGCTTTGACGCTTAGCGGCCCTTCTGCCTCAGCCACTTCAGGATCGTCGCGAAGGGTGCCTCGGCGCGCGTCCCCTTCGGGATCAGGTCGTCCATGCCGGCCTCGAGGCACTGCCGCGTGTTCTCGGGGAAGACGTTGGCCGTCAGCGCGAGGATCACGGTATCGCGCCCGCCGGGCAGGCGGCGGATGCGCTTCGCGGCTTCCAGCCCGTCCATGCGCGGCATGCGCAGGTCGAGCAGGATCAGGCCGTACGGGTTGCGGGTCGCCAGTTCCACGGCCTCGAGTCCGTCTTCGGCGAGGTCGATCCGAGGCCAGACGTTGTTCAGCAGCCGTTGCGTGATGTAGCGGTTGTCCGGATCGTCGTCCGCCAGCAGCACGCGCAGGTGGCCGTAGCCGCGCTTCAGGGCTGCCTCGGGCGATTCGGCGGCGGCAGGAGCGACGGTGGCTTGCGTCCCGGTCGCCTTCGCCAGAAGCGCCGTGAACCAGAAGGTGCTGCCGACGCCCTGCGTGCTGGCGACGCCGGCATCGCCGCCCATGAGTCGTGCCAGCCGCCGGGTGATGGCCAGCCCCAGGCCAGTGCCGCCGAAACGTCGCGTCGTCGAGTTGTCTCCCTGCTCGAACGCCGCGAAGAGCTGTCGGATCGTCTCGGGCGCGATGCCGACGCCGGTGTCGCTGACCTCGAATCTGACCAGGACGGCATCCGGCCGTTCTTCGGCGACGGCGGTGCGCAGCGTGACGCTGCCGCGCTCGGTGAACTTGACCGCGTTGCTCGCATAGTTGAGCAACGCCTGGCGCAGGCGCGTGACGTCGCCGAGAAGGCGCGCCGGCACCGGCCCCGGTTCGAACGCAAGTTCCAGCCCCTTGGCGCGCGCCGAGTCCTCGATCAGCGCACGCACGCTCTCGACGGTGGCGTTCACATCGAGCTCCGCGACGTGCAGCGCCAGCTTGTCGGCCTCGATCTTGGAGAGGTCGAGGATCGAGTTGATGATGCCCAGCAGGTGTTCGCTGGCAATGTCGATGCGATCGAGCTGTTCCGCCTGATCGGGCGTAACCCCCGAGCGCCGGATCAGGTTCGCCATGCCGATGATGGCGTGCAGCGGCGTCCGGATCTCGTGCGACATGTTGGCGAGGAAGGCGCTCTTGGCGATGTTGGCCGCCTCGGCGGCATCCTTGGCGATCGACAGTTCGGCGGTGCGATCCTCGACCATCTGTTCGAGGTGCTCGCGGTGGGCCTCGAGTTCGTCGGCATCGCGCTTGCGCTGCGTGATGTCGTCGTAGATGCCGAGGACGCCGATGACGCGTCCGTCCTTGTCGCGCATCGGCACTTTCGAGGTCCGCAGCCAGATCGTCGTGCCGTCAGGCGTCGTCTGCGGCTCCTCGAAATCGAGCTTGGGCACGCCGGAATACATCACTGCCTCGTCGTCGGCGTGGTAAAGGGCTGCCTGAGCGCGCCAGCCGAGGTCGAAGTCGGTCTTGCCGATGAGGTCGTCGGGATGCGCGACGCCGGCATCGTGTGCGAACAGGCCGTTGCCGCCGAGGTAGCGAAGGTCCTTGTCCTTCCAGAAGACGCGGATCGGCGTGTGCTCGATGACCGACTGCAGCAGGTCCTTCTGGTTCTGCAGGTCGTCGGAGATCTGCCGCTGCCGATCGAGCAGGGTGCAGACCTTCTCGGTCATGGAGTTGATCCCCTGCTGGAGCTGCCCGAGCTCGTCGTTCGATTTCAGCGGAATGCGTGCCCCCAGCTCGCCGTCCTCGACGCGTTTGAGCACCTCGAGCGAACTGGCGACACGCCGGGTGATCAACCGCTGTGCGACCAGCACGATGCCGGCCGAGGTCAGCAGGATGAACAGCAGGGACCCGACCTCGCCCCAAAGCGCCACCGAGCGCTTCTGCGCGTTCAGGTTCGCCGTGCTGATGGTGATGAGGGTGCGATAGACGGAGCCGGCGCCGCCAGGGGTATGCATGATGCTCGTCAGCGTATCGCGTCCGGGAATGAGCTGCCATGCCGGGGCGTCGCCGGCGAACCATTTCGGGTCGACGCCGGGGAGGTTGGTCGCATGACGGCCGAGGTTCGCCGGATTGGTGGCCACGATGACGTGGCCGCTGCCGCCGACGACCATGCCGTCGAGATAGGGTGCGCCGAGCAGGTCGCCGACGAGGTCGGCGCGCGAGATGAGGCTGACGGGCAACTCTTCGCGGGCGACCATGCTCTGCACGAGGCGCAGTCTTCCCTGCAGGCTCTCCTCTGCCGCCTTGCCGTATCGATCCACGTAGAACCACCCGAGCGCGCCGAAGGCGGCGACCTCGATGCATACGACCAGCAGCGCGATTCTGGAAATCAGGCCGAGGCGCGGGGCTTTCACGGCACGTAGCGCGGCGTGTCGGCGAGAGGCTCCAGCCGTGTCGTCCGCTCTTTCGAATAGCGCACCGCATCGGGCGGGAGGTGCCCGAGGATTTCGATTCCGAGCTCGGGACGGTCGCTGCGCGGGCGCCAGGTTGCGATGTAGGTGCTTTGCTGCAGGTGATGGCTGACCGGGTCCATATAGGCTGCGGCGTCCTGCATGCGTTCAGCGGCGGTTGCCTTGTAGCCTTCGAGCTCGGGGATCACGGCGTGGTTGTCGGTGGTGCCGGCGCGCTCGACGGCGTCTAGCAGCGCCTTCGTCGCCAGGTAGGCGGAGTGCGTGACGTGGCCCGGGTAATCGAGCCGCGTGTGACCGTAGCGCTTGCGGTAACGGGCGACGAACTCGGCCGTCCCCGGCGTCTTGAAGTTCCAGGCCCAGGTCACGCCGAACAGCGGCCGCGGCGTGCCGGGTGCCGGGTAGAGATCCTCCCAGTCCACCTCGCCGACGACCCAGGACTGAGTGCGCAGCGTTTCGGGGCTGATCTGGGAGAACAGCTTGATCTGGTTGTCGCCGCTGATGTTGACCGCGACGACGTCGGCCTTGTGGCGGGCAACCTGCTCGATGATGCCGGCGGGGTCGGGCAGCAACTCGGGCGCGATCACCTCGCCGGCCACGGTGCCGCCGTACTCGGCGATGTAGGGGCGCGAGGCGGCGGCGCTGCTGCGGCCCCATTCATCGTCTTCCGTCAGCAGCACGACGCGCTTCGACTTGCTGCGGCTCAGCGCGTACTTGAGCAGCGTGTGGTTGTAGTTGGCGGCGTTGGCGTCGAAGACGAACTTCGTGCGGTGGGCGTTCTCCACAGCCTCGGAAGGCGCCGACGAATTGGTGTTGATGAAGATCACGCCGTACTTCTGCGCGACGGCCGACATGCTGGCGGCGACGCCAGAACTGATGGCGCCGACCATGAAGCCGACCCGCGTCTGCACGATCAGCTCCTCCGCTACGCGGGCTGCCTGCTTCGGGTCGAGCGTCGGATCGCGCGAAACGAGGATGACCGGTCGTCCGATCACTCCACCACGAGCGTTGTAGTCCTCGAGCGCCATTGCGACGCCCCGGCGGTCCGCCTCCGCATGCAGGGAAAACCGCCCGGTCGTCGGCGCCACATGGGCAATCACGATCGGTCGCACATCGAGGGGCGGAGCGGCGAGCGCGGCGCCGGAAAAAACCGGGGACCACGATACCGCGAGGAGGGCGGCCAGGCAGACAACGACGCGCTTGTAAATCCGCTTTGGCATGGTGGATATTATTGTGCGCCGCTTGCTTCCTGATTTCCAGCTTGTCATGCACCTCCCGGCCGTGACGAGACTTCCGACTGAAACCTCAGTAGCATGTCGGTTACTGCATGCGAGTCAGGAGTTGTCCGGTGACATCGAGGTCGTCCTCATTTTGCGCATTGGCGCTGGCCGCCCTGTTCTGCCTGCTGCCGGCGTCGCCGGCTGCTGCGTTCGAAGAGAGGCTGCTGCTGCCCGACGGTACGCTGGTGGTCGCCAATGCCGAGCGCTTCGTGCTCTACGATGCCTCGCGGTCGCCGGCACGATTGGGAGGCGCCCTGTCCGCGGACCGGCTGGCGGGCGACCACGACTTCAAGCGCACGCAGCAACTCCTTAGCGGCACCTTCATCGCCGCGTGGATCGGGCCCAAGCCGGCGGCCGACGACGCCCCCGGCACCGGGGACTACACGCTTCCGCGCTACATCTACAGCCTGGCCTCCAGCTACGTGACGACGCTCGCTACGCCGCCGGTCATGCGGCGCCTCGCGGCGAGGCTGCGAGCACAGGGACAACCGGCGTGGGCCAAGTTCTGCGACGCCGTGGCGGCCAACGAGAGCGGTCATGAAGACCAACTGATTCTCGACCTGAACGCACTCGGCCTAGACGGCGAGGCCTTCCTGAGGGCCGTGCGGCCGCCCGCTGCGACGGCGCTGGTCGCGCATTTCAATCGCCTCGTCGACAGCGACCAGCCGGTCGCGGCAGTGGGTTACGTCTATGCGCTCCAGCGCTCGTCACTGCTGCTAGACAAGGAGATCACCGCGCGCATCGAGGCCCTGATTCCGACCGGCATCAACGCCTCGCGCAGTTTGCGCACGCACGGCGGCACGGGCGGCAACGCGCGTCATGTCGAGGAAACGGAAAAGTTCGTCTCGACGTTGCCGGCCGATGCGCGTCGCGCCGTCGCCCTGGCCATGTACCAGACCATCGGCATGATGCTCGGACCGGACGATTTCCCCGGCGATGCGGCCGCCGAACGAACCATCGGAAACTTCAAGGTGGCGCCGCACCGGGCGAGGCCGTAGCCGGCACCAAGGGCCGATCCGATTCAGCCCCTAGAAGTGCTTGATCTTGTTCCAGACCTTTTCCGCCGCGTGCTTGACGGCGTCTGCCGCTTTGACGACGCCGTCGGCGATGATGTAGCCGAGCTTCTCCAACTCCTCGATCGCCTTCTTGATCAGGTCGTCGTTGCCGCAATCGGCCTCGAGGCCGATGTTGCCGATCATCACGCAGTTCTTCTTGCCGGCGAGCTCCGACAGGCAGCCGACGCCCGACACACAGGCCGCAGCCGTGGCGCTCTGGTTGCCGGTGTTGACCTTGACGTCGCCGCCCGACTCGGTGTTGATGTTGCCGATCCAGACGCCGTTGGTGGTACCGAGCGCCGCCGCCACGTAGCTGCTCAGGTTTCCGGTCGTCACGTCGATCGTGCTCGGCTGCTTCGCCGCCTTGAGCAGGCTGCCGACGGCGATGGTCGACGTCGCGCCGGCCGCGACGTCGACCTCGTTGCGGATGTCGCCGGTGGAGATCGTGGCCTTGACCGAGCCCGTGGTGCCCGGCGCGACGTAGCCGATGCGGATCGGCGTGTCGCTCGAGACCGAGATCGAATGCGCGTACACATTGCCGGTCTGGATGCTTTCCGTGACCTGGTTCGAGTCCGAGACTTCGCCGATCTCGATCGTCGCGGTGGCCTTGATTCCTTCGGCGTAGGCGGTGAGGTTTCCGGTGCGGATCGACAGGTCGTCGCCGGTCGCGTGCGTGCCCATGACGGCGCCGACGACGACGCTCGCCGTTGAGCCGGAACCGACCGCGCGCGTGGTCACGTCGCCGGCGTTGACGGAGACGCGCACGTTCTCGGCCGTCTTCGCCGAGACGACGCCGATGGTCTCGAGCGACTTGCCTTGGCCGAGGATGCCGACGCCGGTGCCGTAGACGTTGCCGAGATGAACGTCGACCGTGATCTTCGTGTCCGACGACCCGAGCACCGAGGCGATCTGCTGCACGACGCTGCCGCTGCCGGCAAGGCCCGCGCTGGCGCCGGTGATCGAGCCGGCATGCAGCGAGATGTTCGCATGCGAGGCCTGGTCGGTGTCGAGCACGCCGATCTGCTGGGTCGACGAGGCGGAGCCCGCGAGCGCGGCGGCGACGTTGGTGATGTCGCGGACGTCTACCGACACCGAACTGTCCGCGGCGCGCGTCCCCGACATGACGCCGACCTGCTGGGTTGCCGAGGCGGAGCCCGCCAGCGCTGCCGCGGCGTTCGTGACGTTGCGCGCGTGCACGGACAGGGTGTCGCTGTCGGCACCGGTCTCCGAGATGACGCCGATCTGCTGCTGCGCCTTGGCCGCGCCCGCCAGGGCGGCGCTGGCGTTGACGGCGCTGTTCAGCGTGACGTCGACCTTGAGGTTGCGGTCGTCGCTGCCGATGACCGTCGCGATCTCCTGCTCGGCCTGGGCGCTGCCTGCGAGCGCCGCGGACGCATTGACGATGGTGCCGAGGTTCGCCCGCACCTGGATGTTTTCCGAGTTGGCGGCGCCGACGAAGCCGAGGTCCTGCGTCGCCACGGCGCTGCCGGCGAGCGCCGCCGACGCGTTGACCGCCGTCTTGACCTTGACGTCGAGCGACACGTTGCTCACCTGGTCGCCGACGATCGTGCCGACGTTCTGCTGGGCGGTGGCGCCGCCGGCGAGCGCGGCCGTCGTGTTGGTGAGCGTCGTCGCCTGAACGCGGATGGAGCTGTTTTCGACGGACTGCCCCGACATCAGGCCGATGTCCTGGATCACCTTCGATGCGCCGGCGACGGCGGCGCCGGCATTGACCGCCGCGCCCTTGAGGTCGACCGTGATCGAGTCGTTCGAGATCGTGGTGGCGTTGGCGGCGCCGATGTTCTGGATTGCCGTCGACGAACCCGCGAGGCCGGCCCCGGCGTTTACCGCAGCCTTCAGCGTAACGCTGTCCTGAAAGCCGGTGATCGTGGTGGCGTCGGCGGTGCCGACCGACTGTCGGGCGGTCGTCTGGCCGAGCATGGTGCCGCCGACGTTGACGATCGCTCCGGAGAGGTCGACGCTGATCGACGTCTCGCCGCCCTTCTGAGCGACGGCGAAAGCCGAGAACAGCGCCAGGGAGGCCGGTAGCGCGGTAAGGCGTCGCCGCCGGCTACGGCCTGTTTCCATGCGTCGGAAGTCCGCCGGGGATCACCAGCGACTGGCCCGCCGGCAGGTGCTGGTCGAACGCCGCGTCGACGCTGGCGAAGACCTGCGGATTGGCGGCGGCGACGCGCCGGATGAACTGCGCGCGCACGCTGCCCGAGTGCGGGAAGTATTCGCGCGAGAGCGCCCGCAGCGTCGTCGGCTTCTTCAGCACCAGCGTCGGGACCGCCGGCTTGGCAGCCGCCGGCTCCGGCGCCGCCGCGGCCGGCGGGGCCACCTTCGGCGTGACGACGCCGCGTTCGACGGCGTTGACGTTCTGCCACCACAGCGCGTAAGGCGTCGAGCGGGCCGGCGTGTAGATGTTCAGCATGCGGAAGCTTTCGTAGTTCAGCAGGCCGGTCGCCAGCAGGCCCATGTGGCGCTGGTATTCCTGCAGCGCCTCCTGCGTGGCGGCGTCGAGCTTGCCGTTGACCTCGCCGCGGTAGTACCTGAGTTCCTTGAGCGCCGCCTGGGCCGTGCGGATCAGCGAAGCGCCGTCGAGCGCGCTCTGCTGCACAAATTTCCCGCGCAGTTCGAGGTCGCGCTGTTCCACCGTGCCGGCGTTCGCCAGGCAGCGCCAGTAGGGAACCCCCTGCAGCTTGCCGACGATTTCGATGGCGCCGACTTCGACCAGCGAGCGCATCACCTGGTTGAAGTCGTGGCTGACGTTGTCCGAGAACGAGTAGCTGATGCCGAGGCCGCCGACCGAGAGGTCGCCGGTAACCGACTTGCCTTCGCGGTTCTGCAGGGCCAGCGTGTTCGACGAGGCGACGCCCGGGATCATCTGCAGGTTGGCGATGAAGCCGGCGTTGAGGTCCATGGTCAGCGTGCCGAAGGCCTTGTCCTGCGAGATGCTCGCCGTCAGGTCCTCCTGGTCGCGCAGGATGAAGAAGGTGCCCCCGTGGATGATCTCGCCGGGGTCGATCTGCGCCGAGACGCCGGCGCCGCGCTGGCCGGTCCACAGCGTCTTGTTGAACTGGGTCACGCCGCCGCGGATGAAGTAGTCCGGGGCGCGAAATTCCTTGCTGTTGGGGTGGGCGCCCTGCAGCGACAGCACGTTCTGAACTTCCGGCCCGAAGGAGACGTAGCGCACGCCGCCGCTGCGGATCGACATCTTTGCCAGCGCCGTGATCAGCATCTCGGTCGCGCCCGACGAGATGCTGCGGTCCGACGTGTAGTTGTTGATCGGCGGCGACGCCAGGAAGATCGGCGCGACCTGATTGATCAGCATCAGGTCGTCCATGCAGGCCAGCGCCTCGTTGAAGTTCGTCACGACGGCGTTCGGCAGCCCGGTCGAGTGACGCGCGCGGATCTCGTCCGGAAGCACGGGAGGCTGCGTGAAAAGCGCGCAGCCGGCCAGCAGCGAACTCAGCGCCGCCGCGGCGAGTTGAAGCACCGGTCTGTTCATGTTCTTACCTTGCCGAGGAGGTTGTTGCGGCCGCTTTGCCGCGGGCGTATCCCGTCAGTTGCCGGATCACCGGGCCGCTGGGCGTATCGACGGCGTAACGGACGTAGTGGCCGAGCGACGGCGCATAGTTGAAGAACGCGCGTTCGCGGCCATCGAGCGTGCAGAGCACTTCCCAGGTGTCGGCCTTTCCGGCCGGTACCACGGTTTCGTCCTGCTTGCCGACTTCGCACTCCCAGCGGCCGACGAAGGTGTCGCTCGGGCGCGCGTTGGTGCGGTGCTCGACGAACGAGAGGCGGTTGCCGGTCTTCAGCGGAAACAGCGCGCCGGTCAGTTCTGTGAAGCGGCGCATGCCCGAATTCGTGGTGGCGCTGCCGCCGCCCCAGCGCAGCGGGGGCAGCAGCGTCGACCATGCCGTCTGCATGTAGTCGCCGGTCGTGGCCTGCCAGCCGACGAACGGCCCCTCGACGGAGACCACCGTCCATTGCTCCGGAGGATTGTCGAAGACGAAAGTGTCGCCCAGCCCGAGCGGCGATTTCTTCAGCCCGAGGTCGAGCGCCGGCAGCACCAGCGCGGTCTGGACCTCGGGGAGAAGATAGCTGCGGGCGGGCGGCTGTTCCGTCGCGCAGCCGCCCGCGGCCAGCACGAAGGCGGCGCCGGCGGCGCCGAACACCCAGCGGTTGCCCATGGCCGGCTTACTTCAGCTTGGCGATGGTGGCGTCGAGCATCTTGACTTCGACCAGGAACAGACCGAGCTGCATGCCGAGTTCCTTGTACTCGTCGTCGCCGACGTAGCTGACGGTCGACGACATGCCGACGTTGCCCTTCGGATTGTCCACGCCGCCGGAGCGGAACACCTTGCTGCGCAGCTTGGAGCCGATGTGGTTCCACTCGTTCAGCGTCGTCGCCTTGACCTTCGCCACGGGACCGAAATCGGCGTAGAAGGTGACGTCCTCGCACATGCCCGCCTTGTTGCAGTCGTCCATGAAGATGGCGACCGACTTGGCGCCGGTGCCGGAATCCTTGAGCACGAAGTGCGGATCGCCGCCCTTGTCCTTGTGCTGTTCGGCCGTCAGGCCGAGTTCCTTGGCCGCCTGCATGACCATCTTCGCCGAGATCGTCGCGCGCTTGGCGTCGAGGACGTCGGCCGCGGCAGCCGGCACGGCAAAGGAAGCGAGGACAACTGCACTCATCAGCATCGTCTTGGTTTTCATTTCATGTCCCTTCAAAGATGGATTTGCGGAACTCAGCACTTGTTGCCGGCGTTCACGACATTGCCGCGAATGATGACATTTGTTTCGTGGTGCCCGTGGTGGTGCGGCGACGGACGTACGTTTCCGATGGCAATGCCGCCGCATTCGGATTCGCGGTGCGTCGGTGCGATCTGGGAACCGCGGGCGTTGCGCAGGCGGGTGTTCTGATCCTCGACGCCGTCGCGCGTCGTGTGGTGAACGAGGCCCTTGGCTTGGTTCGCCAGCATGATCGCATTGGCGTCGTTGTCGATGACGTCGCCGGCCGTCGCGGCGGCGGCGACCGAAGCCAGGGCCAGTGCGGCCGCCAGCCTCTTGCAGCGCGGGTTCATGGCGGCTAGTTGCAGTCGCTGCCGATGGTTCCGACCGATTGGCACGAGATGATCTTGGCGCCCTCTGCGCCGGCGCCGACGTTGACGATGCCGCCCTTCAGGTCCACCGACAGCTTCAGTCCGCCGCTCACGCTGCCGGTGAGCACCGAGGCGACCGCCTGCTTGACCGTGCCCTGGAAGCCCGACGCGCCGGCGCCGGCATTGACGATGCCGCCTTCGATGTTGGCGGCGATGTTCGCCTGGCCGCCGATGGTCGGCGGCGTTCCGCCGATGGCGGAGAAGGAAACCGCCGAGAGAGCGACCAGGGCGGCGAGTGATGTTGTGGCTTTCATATCTGCTCCTTTTGTGGAAGTGGAAATACGGAGACACAAAACCCTGCTGGCACTGATATTACTTCTCGCATTGCAGCAATTGCAAGGATTTGTCATAAAGGCGCCCCCATGCGGCCTGGCGAAGGGCGTCAGACCTTGAACTGGTCGATGCGCTGGCGGATCTCGGCCGACAGTGTTTCGAGGTTGCGCGATGCCTCCGCCGTCTGGCCGACGGCGACGCTGTTTTCGTCGGAAGCGCAGGCGACGTTCTCGACCTGCCGGGCGATCAGCTCTCCGGCTTCTGCCTGCTCGCCGATGGCGTTCGCGATGTCGTGGAAGGCGCGTGAGACGCGGCCGGCTCCGTCGCGGATTGCCTCGATCGACTGCGCGGCGTCGCGCGCCAGATGGGCGCCGGCCGCCGATTGGCGCGCGGCCTCGTCGACGCTGCCCACCGCCGCGCGGGCACTGTCCTGGATCGCCCCGATCATCGCGGCGATCTCGCCGGTGGCACCGGCCGTGCGTTCCGCCAGCTTGCGCACTTCGTCGGCGACGACGGCAAAGCCGCGCCCCTGCTCGCCGGCGCGCGCCGCCTCGATGGCGGCATTGAGCGCCAGCAGGTTGGTCTGGTCGGCGACATCGCGAATCACGCTGACGACGTTCGATATCTTCGAGGTCTGCTCGCCGAGCGTGGCGATGACGACGGATACCTGCTGCACGGCGTCGGTGATCTTCTGCATGTCGTCGATGGCGGCGCCGATCACGCGGCTGCCCTCGTCGGAATGCCGCGACGACGTCTGCACCACCTCCTGCGACATGCGCGTGTTGTCGCGCATCTGGTCGAGGCTGACGGACATCTGTTCGACGGCCGCGGCCATCGCCGCGGCCGAGCGGCTGGTCTCGGTCGAACTGTGCGAAGAGTGCCCGATCGCGCGCGCCAGTTCCGCAGCGGTGTCGTCGAGGCGATGCACATCGTGGTTGAGTTCCTGAAGCATCGTGCTCAGCATGGCGATCAGGTCGTTGAAGCTGCGCGAGGCGTGCGCGATCTCGTCGTGGCCGCTGACGTCGAGGCGTACCGAGAAGTCCTTGTGCTCGACGAGGTTCGCCATCAGCGTGCTCATGTGCTGCAGCGGAACGGAGACGCGGCGCGCGAGATAGAAGCCGCCGAGCGCAAGCACGGTGAACGAGAAAACCATGCCGGCCAGCGTGATCGCCTGCACGCGCAGCGCCGCGGCCACCGCGGTATCGATCTCCTGCGTCGCCTCGCGGACCTGGTCGTCGATCAGCGGCACCAGCGCCTCCTGCAGCTGGGTCGACGCTCTGTCGAATTCGCCCATCGTATGGTTGCCGGCGGCGGTGCCGTGGTCGACATAGGCCTGGGCCATCGTCTTGCCGACGCCGTACCAGGCGGTCATGCGTTCCCGGAGCTGGTCGGCGCGGGCGACGCCTGTGTCGTTCTTCTCGGCGACGTAGGATGCACGGACGGTCGCCAGCCCGGCAACGAAGGCCTGATGCGCCTTTTCGGCTTCCTCGAAGCCGTCGTCGAGCCCGTCCTGACCGCGCGTCGCCGAGATGTCGGTCAGCCATTGCTGCATCTGCACGACCTGCATCTGCATGTCCTTGGCGAGGATCGCGTTCGGCACGCCTTCGTCCTTGACTTCCGCGAGTTCGCGCCGCAACTCGGCGAACGAGAAGTAGGAGACGATGAACATTGACGCCAGCGCGGCGCCAACGAGCACTACGATCGCCAGAATCTTCCGGCCGACGGAAAGCTTGGTCAGCATGTCTTCTCCGATGGTTTGCCGACGGCATCATCCCCGCTGCCGTCGAGCGGGCCATGCTATGCCGTTGCGTTACCGGGATATGTGACCACAGACGCTCGAAACTTCGCTGGTATTGATCTATCGCAAACCTGGCGTGCGTGCGTTGGTGAGTCGAGAAGCCGCGTCCGCGCGGCCTTTGTCGCCCGAAATGATGCGCTTGTACTTATCCCGGCTTTCTGTGGACAAGCATGTGGATACTTCTGCCTTTCCCGCCCGCAGCAAGGCGTTTGCGACCCTGCCCAGCGGAGCAGCAACTCGCGTTATTCTGCGGGCCGCATGCAAACCTACCGATCGATCCCGATAGCGGAATGCCATGAGCCTCTGATCAGCGTTCCATCCGCGGCGTTTGCCTTCACGGACCCGCATCCATATGTGGCGCTGGGTGCGCCTTACGGCAGCGCTTCGCCGTGGATGCTGCGGCAGCGCGTTCTCGACGCACTGCTCGAGGCGAATGCACTGTTGGCGACGCGCAAGCCCGGCTGGCGGATCAAGCTCTTCGACGCCTACCGTCCGGTTCCCGTGCAGGCGTTCATGGTCTGGCGGGAGTTCCGGCGACAGGCCGCATCGACCGGGCAGTCCCTCGCGGGCTTCGGAAACCTCTCCGACCTGGAACGAGACGCTCCCGGCCTGTACGCCGCCCTGGCCGCAAAGGTGTTCATGTTTTGGGGCGTGCCGAGCGACGATCCGCGAACGCCGCCGCCGCACAGCACCGGCGCGGCGGTCGACCTGACACTGCTGGATGCGTCTGGGCGCGAGGTCGACATGGGATGCCCGATCGACGAGACCACCGAGCGCGCCTTCCCGGATTTCCATGTCAGCGCGACGACGCCGCGAGGGCGCGCCGCCCACGCCGGCCGCGAACTGCTGAACGAAGTCATGACCGCTGCCGGATTCAGCCGCCACGCCAACGAGTGGTGGCACTTTTCGCGCGGAGACCAGATGGCCGCCGCTGCGAGGCGCGAGCCGTTCGCCATTTACGGTCGTGCGGCTTGAGTTGCCTCCGCGTCCTTAGTTTTTGTCTGGCCGCGGCGTCCATCCCGTGATACAAGGACGCCCGGACTGCAACGTGCAGTTTCCTCATTGTCGGAAAGAACGAACCCGTGCAGAAGCCACACCCTGATCTCGACGCCGTCGTCCTGCTCGCGACCACGCTCTCATCGAAGCGACGGCCGGCCGAACTGGTCGAAATCGTCGCTGCCGCCGAACTCATCCAGGGCTTCGTTCCGTTCGCGGAGAAGCTGGGCGCGGCGATCGAACGGCTCTCCGGGCGCGGATTGATCGCCATGTCGGAGGGCGGCTTCACCCTGACGGAGGCGGCCCGGGAACTCATGGCCAAGCAGCCCCGCAAGGCGAGCCATGAGGACCTCGTCGTCGCCGTCGAAAGCAGCCTCGCCGCATGGCGCCCGCGCGCCGAACACCCGCCCGTCGTGTTCGAGCCGGCACAGCTCGACGCCGCCGTCCGCGCGCACAAGGCGACGCGCAAGGCGGCCGGCAAGAGCCTGCTGATGCCCAAGCCGACGGTGACCCGCCATTTCAAGGTCGAAGGGCGCTGGCGCCGGGCGACCAAGGACCGGTAGTTGAAGCCGCGCCCCATGACTTACGAAGAACACCTCGACGAAGTGACGACCCTGATCACCGAGAAGTACGACGTCGCCGACGACGCGGCGATCGAGATGGTGATGCGCGCGCAGGCTGACGACTTCTTCAGCCGGCACGACGACGACACCTCGATCTGCACGCTCGACCGCGCCCACGCGGACGCGGCGGCCGTTTTCAGGAAGTACGGGGCGCCCCGGTGACGATCGACGCATCCCTGCTGTTCTACTGGCTCATCGCCGCTGTCGTATGCATGCCGATCGTGGTGATCGTCAGGGGCATCACTGCAGGCAAGCGCGGGCAGGCGCCGCATGCGCCGAAAAAAGACTCGACCGAAGCTTCCGACGCTGACTAGAAACCCGAACGCGGTCCTTTTTCGCTAACTGCCAGTTCGAGCGTTCTTGCGTCCCGCTCGCCGGCGAAGAACTTGTCCAGCGCCGCCGCGAACGCGGAGTCGGGGCCAGCCGCCAGCGCAAACAGCGTCATCGACGAGCGAAACTTCATGTCGTCCGGGCTCCCGAAAATCGCGTGCGCGGAGCGGCCGTCGAGCTGATTCACGGCATCCGTGCATTCGCGCAGCCGCACGCCGAGAATTTCGTGATCCAGGTAGGCCCGCGCCTCGTCGAGGCTCCTGATCGCGTAGCGGCGCGACATCGCGCTGAAGCCGAGGCCGTCGAACTGCGGGAACATGAACCACATCCAGTGCGAAGCCTTGCGCCCCGCGCGCAGTTCCGCCAGCGCCTGCGCGTAGCAATCGTCCTGTGCCGCGACGAAGCGCGCAAGGTCGAAGCGATCGTTCGCTGTCACTTGTCCAGCGCCACGTTCGCCGTGCCCTCGGCGCCGATATACACCGCGAACAGGCTCACCGTCTCCGTGCCGAGGTTGAGCCCGCGGTGCCGAACGTCCATCGCCTCCACCAGCGCATCGCCCTTGCGATACACGCGCCGTCCATGCTCGCCGTAATCGACCGTCAGCTCGCCTTCGAGGATGTAAGCCACCAGCGGCGCCGGATGGCGATGGAACGGCGTATCCGCCCCCGGCTTCACCGTCACGATGCTTGCCGTGATCCGCGCCGGCCCGGAAGTCGGATAACGGATCGGCTCGCCGACGATGGTGGTGCTCGTCGCCAGCAAGTCTCTGGCGGGATAGGCTTGCGCGAAGGCAAGGATTGATACGAGGGAGAGCAGCAGGGCGACCGCGGTGCGCTTCATGACGTTTCCTTATGAGTGACGGCTGTCGTCACTCTAGCATCGCGCGCCACGCGGCCACGGCAGGCCGGGCCGCCGCCTCATGCGCTCCCGCCCTGCGGGTTCCCGCGGCACCGCGCCGTCGGCCGGCCGGTCGCGCAAACTCGCTGCGCTCGAACAGCACGACCGGAAACCCCGGGCGCCGGCCCGTCACCGCGGCGGTCGCAAAATCGGCGGCAACCGCGGCCTGCCGCGGCCTCTTTGACCGCTCGCGGCCACGAGCGGTCATTGCCGCGGTATGCTGATAGCGTTCTGCTGAATTTTCGGAGAGTGAAGTGCTTTTCAAGGCTTTGGCCCTGTCGGCTGGGATGTTCGTCTTTTTATCGGTCACTCTTAGCATCTGGGTGTACTTCACGACCAAGGATCTAGACGCAGTGGCGTCTGCTGGTGTGACCAAATATCCGCACCCGAAGCTTACGAGCGCCCAAGTCTGGCTCATGAAGGCTGCGGACCTTTTCCGCCTAGCGACTATCGCCTTAGCTATTGCCGCCGCCGTACTCCAGCTGATTCCCCTAGCGACGTATTCGCCTGTAGGTTGAAAGGGCGTGGAAGTCCGCTTAGGGTCGGTTCCCGACGGTGGATGCTTGAGCGAGCAGGCCAAGGGCACGGACTCCGCCGATTTTGCGACCGCCGCGGCGGCGGCGTGCTGGACGGGGAAGTCCGGTCGCGCTGTTCGAGCGCAGCGAGTTTGCGTGACCGGCCGGCCGGCGCGTCGACGGCGTGGGAACCCGAAGGGCGGGCGCGCATGAGGCGGGGGCCGTGCCCTTGGCCTGCGGCGCAACCCTACGCGGGGTTTTCCTGAAGTAACGAAAGCAGCGACGCACCATAGCGCGCCGCCTTCGATTCGCCGATGCCGCCGACCTCGAGCAACTCATCCATCGATCGCGGACGGCGTGCAGCGATCTCCTGCAGCGTGCGGTCGTGGAGGATGACGTAGGCGGGGACGCCTTGTTCGCGCGCGGTCTGGCCGCGCCACTGGCGCAGGGCATCGAACAGGCCGGTGGCTTCGGCCGGAAAACCCGTGGGGAAGATCGCCTTCGGCTTGGCGCTCTTCTTCTTTGCGGCGGCGATCTGCCGGCGCAGCATCAGCGTGGTTTCGCCCTTGAGGATGGGCTTGGCGTTCTCGGTGAGCTTGAGCGCGCCGTAGGCTTGGGCGTCGGCGTAGAGCAGGCCGCTGGCGAGCAACTGGCGGGCGACGCTGCGCCAGGTGGCTTCGTCGTGGTCGGCGCCGACGCCGAAGGTGGGCAGATTGTCGTGGTTGAACTGGGAGACCTTGTCGGTGGCCTTGCCGCGCAGGATGTCGATCAGGTGGGCGGCGCCGAAGCGCTGGCCGGTGCGGAGCGCCGCGGACATGAACTTCTGCGCGGCGACGGTGCCGTCCCAGAGTTCGGGCGGGGTCTGGCAGGTGTCGCAGTTGTTGCAGGCGTCGCGCGTCTCGCCGAAATAGTTGAGCAACACCGTGCGGCGGCAGCCGGCGGCTTCGCAGTAGGCGAGCATGGCGTCGAGCTTCTGGCGCTCGATGCGCTTCTGCTCGTCGGGCGCGGCGGATTCGTCGATGCGCTGGCGGTGGATGACGACGTCGTTGAGGCCGTAGGTCATCCAGGCCTCGGCGGGCTCGCCGTCGCGGCCGGCGCGGCCGGTCTCCTGGTAGTAGGCCTCGAGGCTCTTGGGCAGGTCGAGGTGGGCGACGAAGCGCACGTCGGGCTTGTCGATGCCCATGCCGAAGGCGATGGTGGCGACCATGACGACGCCATCCTCACGCACGAAGCGCTGCTGGTGCTCGCGGCGCGAATCGGCATCCATGCCGGCGTGGTAGGGCAGGGCCGTCACGCCTTGGCTCTGCAGCCAGAGCGCGGTCTCGTCGACCTTCTTGCGCGACAGGCAGTAGACGATGCCGGCGGCGCCGCGATGGTCGGCGAGGAAGGCGAGCAACTGCTTCCTCGGGTTGTCGCGCTCGACGACGGTGTAGCGGATGTTGGGGCGGTCGAAGCTGGCGACGAAGATGCGCGCCTCTTCCAGCGCCAGGCGGTGCGCAATCTCGCTGCGCGTCAGCGCATCGGCCGTGGCGGTGAGCGCGATGCGCGGCACCTCGGGGAAGCGCTCGTGCAGGATCGAGAGCTGGATGTACTCGGGACGGAAGTCGTGGCCCCACTGCGAGACGCAGTGCGCCTCGTCGATGGCGAACAGCGCGATGCGGTTTTGCTCGCGCAGGCGTTCGAGCAGGCCGAGGAAGCGTTCGGTCAGCAAACGCTCCGGTGCGACGTAGAGCAGGTCGAGGTCGCCGTTCAGCAGGCGCCGCTCGGTGTCGGACGCCGTGGCGAAGTCCTGCGACGAGTTGAGGAAGGCGGCCTTGACGCCGGCCTGCAGCAGGGCGTCGACCTGGTCCTGCATCAGCGCGATCAGCGGCGAGACGACGATGCCGACGCCGGGACGCAGCAGGGCGGGCAACTGGAAGCACAGCGACTTGCCGCCGCCGGTGGGCATGAGCACGAGGGCGTCGCCACCGTTGGCGACGTGCTCGACGATCTCCTGCTGGGCGCCGCGGAAGCTCTTGTAGCCGAAGACCGCGTGGAGAAGCTGGGTGGCGTCAGTCATGCCGCGAGCGGCAGCCAGCGGCAGCCGCCTTCGTCGCAGGCGAGCGCGGCGCCGCTGCGATCCCAGTCCGGCAGCACCCAGCGTTCGCAGGCGCGGCCGCCGACGGCGTGCTCGTGGCGTGCCATGCGGTGGGTG
>Ga0075012_10000658_pt1 | contig 36027 bp, 32 predicted proteins | sample All_14_2_FD_71474 | JGI IMG/M metagenome (GOLD analysis project Ga0075012, IMG submission 71474) | Freshwater microbial communities in response to fracking from Pennsylvania, USA - Allegheny Zone_MetaG_DW_15 | ecosystem: Environmental > Aquatic > Deep subsurface > Groundwater > Drilled...
GCGCTGATGACGCTGGGCGAGCGAGTAGAAACGCATCTGAAGCAGCAGGATGTGCGCCTGACCACCGGCGGCGAGCCGACTTTCGTCGCCGTGGGCGCGGGCGAGGCGCCGGAATGGAATGGCGACGCGGTCGGCCCGACCAAGGCGGGCTATGCCGACAAGCTGCTGCGCCGGCTGCGCGAGACTTTCTCGCCGGGCGCGCTGATGCACCATGGTCAGGGCAAATGGTATCCGGGCGAAAGCCTGCCGCGCTGGGCCTATTCCATCTACTGGCGTGCGGACGGCGTGCCGGTGTGGCATGATCCACCGCTGATCGCGGACGAGGATGCGCAAGGCGCGCCGCCCGCAACGGCGGAAATGGCCGAAACATTCCTCAACACCATGGCGGCCGGACTGGGTGTTGGAAGCGGTTTCGTACACCCGGTCTATGAGGATGCGCTGAGTTGGTCCGTGAAGGAGGCGCAGCTTCCCGACAACACGGATGTCGACGATCCAAAGATCGACGATCCGGAGGAACGCGCGCGCATGGTGCGCACCTTCGAGCGTGGCCTGTCCAAGCCCATCGGCTTCGTACTCCCCATCCAGCGCTGGCAGGCGGCGCAGGCCGGCAGCTGGATGAGCGAAGTATGGAGCGTGCGGCGCAAGCGGCTGTTCGCGGTGCCGGGCGATTCCGCGCTCGGCTACCGTCTGCCACTGGGGTCGCTGCCCTATGTGCCGCCAGCCGACTTCCCCTATATCCACGCCCGCGACACCAGTGAGCCGCGCGAGCCGCTGCCCGACTATCGCGAGCAACGGCTGACGCAGGCGAAGGAAGGCGACGGCCCGATCCAGCGCGTCGAGCATATCGAGGTGGCGGAAGGCCATGCGCAGGAGCGGGTCGAGCAGCAGATCATCGAAGGCGCGGTGCGCACCGCCGTGACAGTGGAGCCGCGCGGCCATTTCCTGTCGGTGTTCATCCCGCCGGTAAAGGCGCTGGAGGATTATCTCGCGCTGATCGCTGAGGTTGAGGCGGCGGCCGCGGCGACGCGCATTCCCGTCCGCATCGAAGGCTATGCGCCGCCGCCCGACCCGCGCCTCAAAGTGCTGAAGGTCACGCCCGATCCCGGCGTGGTGGAAGTGAACGTCCAGCCGGCCGAAAGCTGGGCGGAAACGGTGGAGATCACCGAAAGCCTCTACGCCATCGCCCGCGAGGAAGGGATGACGGCGGACAAGTTCATGGTTGATGGCCGCGCCATCGGAACGGGCGGCGGCAACCATCTGGTGCTGGGCGGACCGACGCTCAACGACAGCCCCTTCATCCGGCGGCCGGACCTGCTCAAAAGCTTCGTCCTCTACTGGCAGCGGCATCCTTCGCTCAGCTATCTCTTCTCCGGCCTGTTCATCGGCCCGACCAGTCAGGCGCCGCGCATCGACGAGGCGCGGCATGACGGGCTGTATGAACTGGAAATCGCGCTGGCGCAGGTTCCCCTGCCCGGCGACGGTGAGGCCCCTGCCCCATGGTTGGTCGACCGACTGTTCCGCAATCTGCTGGTCGACGTGACAGGCAACACGCACCGCACCGAGATTTGCATCGACAAGCTGTTCTCGCCCGATGGCCCGACCGGACGGCTGGGGCTGGTCGAGTTTCGCGGGTTTGAAATGCCGCCGGACGCGCAGATGGCACTGGCGCAACAACTGCTGCTGCGCGCGCTGACGGCATGGTTCTGGCGTGAACCGCAGCAGGGTGGCCTCGTGCGCTGGGGCACGACGCTACACGACCGCTTCATGCTGCCGCATTTCGTGTGGAACGATTTCCTTGACGTGCTGGGCGACCTGCGCGCCGCCGGATATGATTTCGATCCGGCGTGGTTCGAAGCGCAGCGGCAGTTCCGCTTCCCGACCCATGGCGCGGTCGACGCCGGGGGTGTGCAGATCGAGATCACCCATGCACTGGAGCCATGGCATGTGCTGGGCGAAACCGGTGCGATCGGTGGCACCGTGCGCTATGTCGACAGCTCGACCGAACGATTGCAAGTGAAGGTCAACGGCCTTGTCACCGGCCGCCACATCGTCGCGTGCAACGGCCGGCGCGTGCCGATGACGCCGACGTCCGTCCCCGGCGAAGCCGTGGGCGGCGTCCGCTACAAGGCATGGGCGCCCGCCAACTGCCTGCACCCGCGCCTGCCCACGAATGCGCCGTTGACGTTCGACATCCTCGATGCGTGGAGCGGCCGCTCGCTGGGCGGCTGCGTGTACCATGTCGCGCATCCCGGCGGCCGCAATTACGATGATGTACCCGTCAACAGCTATGAGGCGGAGGCGCGGCGTAAGGCGCGCTTCCAGGATCATGGCCACACACCCGGCGCGGCTGTGATTCCGCCGGAGGAAATGCCGGGCGAGTTTCCGATGACCCTCGACCTGCGTCGCCCAGCAAGCAGACCGTGACTGTCGACGCCATGGACAATCCGCTCTCAGTCACGCCGGACGGGATTGGCGCCTTGCTGGCCGACTATGCCGGGCGCGCCAGCGCCGGCGATCTGATGCTCGACGCCGCGCCGGCGTCACAGGCGCTCTGGCGTGACATGCTGGGCGGGTTGGCCGATCTGGGCGGAGGCGCCTTTGGTCCGCTTCAAGAGCGTGTCACGCGTCAGGTTGCAGATCTGGGCATGGCCTTTCGGTTGACGGGTGAAGATGAGGAACGGTCTTGGCCGCTGAGCCCTGTGCCATTGCTGATCCAGGCCGAAGAATGGAACCGCATCAAGCGCGGCATGGCTCAGCGCGCTGAGCTGTTGGAACGCGTCGTTCGCGATATCTACGGTTCGGGCACGCTCATAAACTCCGGGGCCTTGCCTGCGCCGGTTGTCACGGGCAGTCCACATTTCTGGCGGCAGATGATGGATGCCCGCCCTCCGGGAAACCGCTATCTGCACTTTTATTCCGCCGACCTAGCCCGTGGGCCGGACGGCGAATGGCGCGTTCTGGCCGATGGCGTGCGCGCGCCCACAGGTGCGGGCTATGCGCTGGAAAACCGGCTGGCGATGGCGCGCGTGTCCGGCGATCTGCTCGGCCATATGAACGTCCGGCGCCTCGCCCCCTTCTTCACGGCATTTCGTCAGGGCCTTGCGGCAGTCTGTGAGCGGGTGGAACCGCGTATCGCGCTTCTTACCCCCGGCCGCTTCAATCAAAGCTATGCCGAACAGGCGCATCTTGCGCGCTATCTTGGGTTCCTTCTGGTGGAGGGCGACGACCTGGTCGTGCGCGACCACCGGCTCTATGTCCGGACGATCGAGGGCCTCAAGCGCATTGATGCGGTTTGGCGGCGCATGGACACCACCTGGCTGGATCCGCTCGCATTTGACGCAGGATCCCGCATCGGCGTGCCGGACCTGCTCGATGCGATCATGCAGGGCGGCCTCGTCACCGCCAATCAACCCGGCGTCGGCGTGGTGGAATCGCGCGCTTTCGCCGCCTTCCTGCCGCGACTGGCGCAGGAGGTGATGGGTGAAGATCTGATGCTGCCCAACATCGCCACCTGGTGGTGCGGTCAGCCGGCCGAGCGCGCGCATGTGCTCGATACGATCGGCGACATGGCTATCGGATCAGCGTTCGGCCAATCCGTCGCTGTCACCGGCAAGGGATCGCGCATCGGCGCCAACCTGGACGCGATGGAACGTTCGTCGCTGTGGGAAGCCATGGCGGCCCGTCCCATGGATTATGTGGGGCAGGAACTGGTCCAGTTGTCGACCACCCCGGCAGTGATCGACGGACGGCTTACGGCGCGGCCTTTCGCGCTTCGCGTGTTCATGACGCGCGACGGCGACGGCGTATGGCGCACCATGCCCGGCGGCTTTGCGCGTCTCGCCGCCCATGGCGACCTGCGCGCCGTGTTGATGGGCGACGGAGACTTGTCGGCGGATGTCTGCATCGTCGGCGATACGCCTGAAGCGCCCATTTCCCTTCTGGACACGGCGCCGTCCACGCCCATCCGCCGGTCCGCGGGCACCCTGCCGAGCAAGGCTGCGGACAATCTCTTCTGGATGACCCGTTATCTCGAGCGCGCAGAGGCGACGCTCCGGGTCGTGCGCGCGTTGCTCGGCGGCTCGATCGAAGCTGACGGCGGCGGCGCGCTCGATCCGGCCACGATGGACCGGCTGGTGGACCTGCTGCAGCTGTGGGGCGCCATTCCGCCTGCGACATCGGACACTACCGTAATGCTGCTGTGCCGCGCCGCGATCGGCGGCCCGGACAACGGCGCAAGCGTTCAGGGGCTGACCGCCGCCGCGCGTGCCATCGGCCAGGGCATGCGTGAGCGCCTGGCAGTCGACTATTGGCGATTGCTCGCTCGCCCGCTCAATCGGCTGGAGGCGGACGCTGCGCGCTCGATGCTCGAACAGCTTGCTGATCTGATCGATCGCTATTCAGCGCTTTCCGGCCTTGCCGCCGAGAATATGGGCCGCAGTCAGGGCTGGCGTTTTCTGGAACTGGGCCGCAGAATTGAGCGGGCCATCAGTGTCTGCCGCCTGTTGCGCCAGTTCGCCTTTGACGGCGCGGGAGCGGACGACCTGACCGTCCTGCTCGACATTTGCGACAGCCAGATCAGCTATCGCACGCGCTATCTGTCCGGCCTTTCCCTTCATCCGGTGCGCGATCTTGTCGGGCTCGAAACGCATAATCCACGCTCGCTGGCCTATCAGGTGGCGTTGATTGGCGAGCATCTGGCGGCGCTGCCCACCCTGCATGACGACGGAATGCCGGAGCCACCGGCCCGCATCGCGGCGGCCCTGACCGCACGTTTGGCCGAGGCGACTGCAGACAGGCTGGGCGAGACGGAACTCATGGACGTGGAATCACGGCTCCTCGCCCTGTCGGACGCGATCGGCGAACGCTATTTCCTGAAAAGCCGCACGGCCGAACGCGCCGTCGGTATGAAGCGGCTGGCATGATTTACGAGATCAACCATTTCACACGCATCTTCTACGAGCAGCCGGTCCAGTTTGCGCGCCTGAACCTGCGCCTCGAACCTGCGGTGTGGAATGGCCAGCATATCGAAGATTTCTCTCTCAGCGTAAGCCCGCCCGCCGCGACGCTCGCAACGCATGATGGCCCTTATCCGGTGAAAGTCACGCGGCTGGAAATCGACGGCCCCTTGAACGACCTGACGATTCACAGCCGCTTCATCGCCCATGTCGACGACGGCATGCTCGACAGGATGGCGCAGGACGCTTCTGTGGCTGATGTGGCCGCAATGGCGCTGGCGCAGGCGGACCTCGGCGTCCTGGCCCCGGCCAACTATGTTTTTCCGTCACCCTACGCCCCCCAGGTCGAAGCGATTGCGGAATGGGCGCGCCCATGGCTTGATCCCCATGTTCCCGCCCTGGAGGCAGGCCTGGCGCTCGCGCGCGAGATCAAGAACAGCTTCATCTACGATGTTGGCGCGACACGCACCGACACCCCCGTGGAGCGCGCCTTCACCATGCGCCGGGGTGTTTGCCAGGATTTTGCCCATGTTCTGGTCGTCGCGCTGCGTTCTGTAGGCCTGCCTGCGGCCTATGCCAGCGGTTATCTCCGTACATTGCCGCCACCGGGCATGCCGCATCTGTTCGGGGTCGACGCCATGCACGCCTGGACGATGCTCTGGTGCGGCCCCCAGCGCGGCTGGGTGGGCCTGGATCCGACCAATGGCTGCGTCACCGGCACGGATCATATCTTCACCGCCCTTGGCCGGGACTATGGAGACGTGGCGCCCATCGACGGCACATTTCTGGGCGCCGCGCCCCAGCATCTCAGCGTTTCAGTCGACGTGATGCCGCTTGGCGGATGACCATGACGCACGATCATCCCGCCGAAGCGCGGACACATTATCTCGACTCAACGCCACGCACCGCGCTCGTTACGGCCTTTCCACCCGAGTGGGACGCCCTCGCGCATATGATTGCCCAGCCCCGGGAGTTGGCGATCAATGGCAATATCCTGATCCTCGGCTTGCTGGATGACCATCCCGTCGCGCTCATGCAAAGCGGCATTTCGATGGTGAACGCAGCCATGCACACGCAGGCGCTGCTTGACCATTTTCGGATTCGCCGCATCCTGTTCTCGGGCATAGCGGGTGGGGTCGACCCAATGCTTCGTGTCGGCGATGTCGTCGCGCCGGAGCGCTGGGGACAGAATATGGAAGTTGCCTATGCGCGCGAAACGCCGGATGGATTTGATCCACCGCAGGGTTTACCCGGCGGTACCGACCTGCCCGGTCACGGCCCATTCTTTCCACGTGATGTCATAGTCGGCAATGCGGAAATGCCCGCACAGGAACGCCGGTGGTTTCCCGTTGATGCCGAATTGCTTGCAGCGGCACGGAAGTTGGTGCCCGATGCCCCGCTTGCAAAAAAACTTCCGGCGGCGATTGATGGAACGCAGGAAGGCCTCGACCATCAACCGCGGCTGGTCGTCGGCGGCAATGGCGTCAGCGGATCCGCTTTCGTCGACAATGCCGCCTATCGCGCCTATCTCGCAGAGATATACAGCGCGCGCGTCGTCGATATGGAAACTGCCGCCGTCGCGCAGGTGGCGTGGACCAACAATGTACCTTTCATCGCTTTCCGCAGTCTGTCGGATCTTGCCGGCGGTGACGCCGGTCCCAATACCATGCGCATTTTTATGACGCTGGCCGCAGCCAATTCTGCCGCCATCGTACGCAGCTTCGTGAACGCCCTGCATCCTTGACCGGGGCCGATGGATCGGAATGTCGTTCGCATTTCCAACGCTATTTGCCGCGGTTGGAAAAGCAATGGTTGCACGGACGAATAAGGTCGCTATCAAATTGGACATTGGTTAACGGCTGATCGATCTGATCGTTTCGATCCTGCGGATCCAACGAGGCAAATGCTCCATAGAGCAATAGCGGTTGGGGGCCGCATGGACGACAATCAGACAATCGCAGACATCGAAAAGACCGAAAGAAAGCGTAAGCGGCACGCACGCAGGCTGTTGAAGCTTCGGCTTCTGGCTGCATGGGTGGCGTTGGTCGCGCTGTATTTCCTCTGGGAAGCCTGGGCCTATCGCGGGCTGTATGCGATGTTCGCGGAATGGCAGTTCTACATGTTCGGCCGCTATCTGCCCATCATCAGCTATACGCTTCTGGTCGCCTTGTTCGGGCTTCCGGCTTTGCTTTTGGCCCTTCCCCGACGATCACGCTATAAGCGCGCGCGCGTTTCCGCCAACGGGCCGGACTTCGTACTGGGCGCGGCAATGCAGTTCCGGCACTTCCTGCTGGCGTTCGCAGGTGGCCTGGGCATCGCGTCACTCGTCACACTTCTATTCAGCCTTACCCTGCCCAGCATACATCCGCCTGAGCGGACTATCACCGTAGGCGCGGCAGACAGTGTAGCCCCCCAGCCGGGTCCTGCCGCGCTCAAGGGAGATATCCTGTACACGCGGACGTCCGCTTTTTCGCAGGATATGCTCCTCACGCGCCGTGGCGCACGTTTCGCGCCTGTTATGGCGCCAGGTGGCGATGGCCAGTCTATCCGTTATTTCGTGGAACTTCCCCCGACGCACGATGCCGATCCAGCGGCGGTCGCGGAAAATGCACCACCACAGTCTGGCGTTCTGATGCGCAATGCCCTGCCTGGCTCCATCGTGAAGCTATATGGCTATGCGGGCTATCGCGTGGAGCACCCCTATTATGTGCTCTATACTTCCGACAGAACGTTGCGCTGGTCCTACTATGTCACCGCCGCCCAACTTGCATTGGCCGCGCTGATAGTTCTGGCTGCGGCGGCTTGGCAGCATCGCCGCGTGCGCCAGGTTCGCACTACTTTAGAGGCACGCACAGTGGCCGCGTAATCCGATAATTTGCGTCCGGCATGGTTAAATTTTGTTAACCATCGAAAATAATTAGTGAACTCAGCGTTAGGCCTTTACTCACACCTATTATTGAATGGCTCCGTTGCATTACGCTGGTATGCAAGCGGGCAAGGGTCTTACATTCTGGATGATGGCGGCGGTTGTACCGACGCTCACTGGGCTGGCCGCAGTCCGTGCGCATCGGGACACAGTGTACGACGCCGTGATACCCCAACCAAAGGTCGCAGCCGCCGTTGCCCCACCTGCAATGATTGCTTCGTCCGAGGGGACTGCAGGTCGGATATTCCGGCGGGCAGAGGACGGTCTCTTCTACGTCAAGGCGCAAATCAACGGTCGCACACTAAACCTGCTCGTTGACACGGGCGCCAGCATCGTCGTGCTGACATCTGCTGACGCCGCCGCCATCGGCCTGAATTTCGGGGCACAGCACTATAACGCCAGCGTTGACACGGTTGGCGGCAGCACTGCAATGGCGATGACGACGCTGGGCAGCGTCAATGTCGCCGGGCATGAAGTGAAACAGGTTCAGGCAGCGGTGGTCCGCGGCGGCCTGGGTGTATCGCTACTCGGCCAGAACGCCCTGTCGCGCCTCGGTTCCGTTACCATCTCCGGCGACCAACTGATCTTTCACTGACGTCCTGCGTCGACGCAGAGCCGCACCGACGCAGAATATCCCGATCACCATCATCACCCATGTTGTCGGCTCCGGCACAGCTGGCGCAACAAAGCCCGCTGGTCCCGCGCCCGTGAATGGGCTGACGGTCGGTGGGAGGCCAGTACCCGGCGGAACGTTGGTGGGGACAAACGGCGTGCCGATGCCGGGCTGCGTATCAATGGCGCCAGCGGGCGCGAAACCGGGATCCGCCAAGGCGTCACTAGGCTGCGGTAGCCGCACACCAAAGGCGACCGGCTTTGCCGGAGCCTTCGGTGTGGAACCATTTGTTGGTAACCGCACACCTGCAGCTTTGTACCGGCGCGGCGCTGCCCCCGGACTTCCAGCGCCACCCGTATTCATCGAAACGGCGTAGGCGACCGGGCCGGGCATCGTCAGCTCGTCCAGTGGCACGAACAAGGCGCGCTGATTTGAAACGAAAAAGGTAGAAACGAGCAAGGCCCCGCCCAAAACCAGCGCAGTATCACGCCGCCGACGCTTCTCATTGTCGAGCGTCAGCGTGTTTTTCGCCAGTTCGGTTTCGCCCCCTGCCCCTTTCATCGTCCCTTTTACACGCATGTTAATATTAACCATGATCTAGCAAGTTGTGAGCGACGATTCTATAGGTTTGTCATGCTGATGCGACGAACCGCGAAAATGCTCGCTACCTTTTTTTCCTCCAAAGGCACGGCACGCAGTGCAACGGCCCTGCTCGCTGGGGCCATGACGCTATCCGCGTGCGGACCAGATGCACGACCGATGGATGACAATGCCAAGATCGTCAAGGCCACGCTCAGCCTACTGTCCTCGGATGGGAAACCCGTGTGCGTTGACGATGCGACGCAAGACCGGCCGTTGGTGATTTTCCGGGAGATGACAGCTGCGCCACGACCGTCGCGCCGGCCGCTGCGCTGGTATCCGCCCCGGCCACTTCGGCCCGAACCTATCACACAAACCGATGGCGGAACGGACGACGCCATCCGCAATGCCGACATAAAGCTGGCGGAACCTTCCGCCCGGCTCGATCCTCTGCCGGGCTTAGAACAACTCCAGCTGCGCACAGCGGCATGGCGCCTGTCCACGCCGGTCGGCGATGCGGAGCAACCAACAGATATTCGTACGGCCTGGTTGCCCAAGGGCGTGAGCGCACGCTGGTGGCCGCTCAATCGTTTGCGTAAGGATTGCGATCCCCGGTTCATCATTAGCCATCCGGTGCGCGGTAAGGACTTCGCCTTCATCGCAGTACGGGCCGACCATTGGGGTACGCTGTACGCACTGAAGCCAGAGGGCAGCGATTGGAAGCCGGTGGCCGAATGGAGCCGATGGCTCTATTGAACAGCTGCCGACTTGCAAGCTACCGCCACCTTATAAAAACAGGCTTCACTGCATAAAGTCGCCCAGATTGCAGTTCAGCATCGGTTCAACCCCTTTCGCCATCATCCTGCATCGGTCGCCTGGAACCTGCCCAACTGGCGGCGACTTGTGTCGTTATCGAAAGGAGAAGCCCGATGAAAGCTCCGCTTGGAATTACCCTGATGAGCGCCATCGCCCTCGCCAGCGTCACGCCCGGAGTCGCGCTGGCGCAAGAGCACGACACACGCTGGGAAGGGGAGCGCGACAGCAACTGGGATCCAGCCCGCCACTATGAAGATGAAAGCAATCGCGGGGACGAGCGGGTCATGACCGAAAATGATCGCGTCTATCGCGGCAGCGACGGCCGCTATTACTGCAAGCGCAATGACGGTTCGACCGGTCTCGTGATCGGCGGTTTAGCTGGCGGCGTGCTTGGCAATATCATTGGTGGCGGCCTGCTCGGCACGCTGCTCGGTGCGGGTGGCGGCGCATTGCTGGGCAAGAAGATCGACAAGGATCGTGAAGAAGTGAAGTGCAAATGATCGGCATAGGCTGACTGGTAACGCTGCAAGCTTCCCTGGAAGCTCCTCTCCTGCCGTATCCGGCGCACTACGCCGCAACGGCGGGTGAAGGGGGTTGACCCTTTTGAATCCATGATGTTGCAGTGCCGTGATGAACGACGCGGCCCCGCAACGATCCAGATTCGCCAGCATAGAGATTGCGCGGGGCGTTGCTGCCTTGCTGGTGGTCTTCCATCACGCCGGACGCATCGTCATGGAGCCGCGCTTCTATGGCAGCGGCCTTCCGATGCAGTATCTGCTAAACCTCAACGTCGGCGTCGACTTCTTCTTTGTTCTCAGCGGCTTTATCATAACCTGGGTCCACTGGGATGACATCGGCACGAAAGGAAAGCTGGGCGGCTATGCCCGCAAGCGTTTTCTGCGAATCTACCCGCCCTATTGGGGCGTTCTTGTTCCACTAACTCTGCTGTATCTGGCTGTGCCCGGATCAGGTGATTGGTCGAAGCGTGATCCGCTCAACATTCTGCTGTCCATATTCCTGTTACCAAACACGGTGCAGCCCGTGCTGGGGGTCGCATGGACATTGACGCACGAGATGTTCTTTTATGTACTTTTTGCCTTGGCCATTGCCAGGGGTGTCAACGTACTGCGCGGTATGGCGGTCTGGGCAGCATCGATTGTCGTCGCGGGTTTCCTTCTACCCTCCCTGCCCTTCCCGCTCTCTTTCTTCTTCAGCCCCTTCAATCTGGAGTTCATCCTGGGCGTCGGAACAGCCGCGTATCTCAAGCGTCATCACATGCCTGCGCCGCGTACGACCACAATACTCGCTACCATCGCCTTTGGGCTGGTGTTGTTCCTTGTCCCCACGGCGCAGGATAATGCGCTGGTCGGACGGCTGATCTTCGGCGGGCTATCTGCTCTGTTCGTGCTGGGGGCCGTCGAGACAGAGCGCACTCGTCCGTTCAATCCGGGCCGCATCGCGCTATTAATGGGTGGCGCGGTCCTACGCGGTCTATCTGGTGCATCCCGTCGCGCTCTCATTCGGCGCGCAAGCGATCACACGAACGCTGACGCTTACGCCTGTAGAGGCCATGTGGGTCATGGCTCTGTTCGCTACTACCGCCGGCGTTGTTTATCACCTCCTAGCGGAACCGTTGCTGACAGCCACAGCCCGCAGGATGATACCAAATCCAGTCCGTGCAACGTCGGCCTCGGCCGCCGACACCGCCAGCGGCTGAGCCGTCTGGTTCAGGCTGCTGCGCGGTGGCGCATAGCAGAGCCCAAGCGCCCGGCAAGCGCGCCCTGATTGCCCAGCGCAAACAGCGTCGTTGCAATATCTGCGAGTTGTGCGGACATCCCCTCGGTGGGCGCGGCGTCCAGGCCGCTTTCCAAACGCTCGGCGATCACGTCAGCCAACAAGACGATGATCGGCGAAAAACGACGCGCCAGTTCGAAGTCCTCGCCAGCCCAGTCAGGCGCGGCGCCCCACCACAAGATATCGACCAGGTCGTTGAGCGGCGTCTGCTCAAAGATTGCGCGGGTGAACCCCGCCACCGATGCAAGCATCGCCTTCTTAACCTGTTCAGCGTCCAATGTGGCGTCGGCAAGCGCCGCTTCCACCTTGGCGATCTCGGCCTCCAGCCGGGCCGGCACAAAGCTCTGGATGCGCGCGCCCGTCATCGTGCCGCTCGCGTCGGTGTAGCTGTCCAGCGCCTCCAGCGCATTGATAAGCGGGTGATATTCGATGCCCGGCGCCCAGCTGAACTGACCGCGGAAGAACATCTCGTCATAGCCCTTCGGCACGCCCAGAAAGCGCACGGCCGCCCGCTTGCCGCTCTGCTGAATATTATAGAGCGCCAGTTCCAGCGTGTTGACCGGCCAACCGAGGTCGACCGCGGACCAGAAACCATCGGCGGGCGTGCTGTCCGCCAGCGCCAGCGCGTTGACCAGCAGATGCGTGGCCTGAACCAGATTCTGAACGTTGAAATTGCGATCCGGTCCGTGCAGCCCCACCAGGCCATCGTCGATGCCGTTCAGAATGTCCGCCGTGATGATCCCGTTTTCCATCACATGGGTAAACCGTGTGAAGCGGAAGCGCGTGGTCGTGCTGGCCCGGCTCGCCGCCACCCACTGCGCCTCGGCCAGCTTCTTGCTGCCCGTGTACACATGACTTGTGACATAGGCGAAGCACTTGCCTGTCGAAGAATAGATCGCGTCGGCGACGTCATGACGCAGGCACGCCTCGATCATGTTCCGCGTGGCCAGAACGTTGGTTTCGATCGCTTCGCGCACCACCGCCTCGGCGCGGCCCGGCTCGCGCACGCTGGCAAGGTGGAAGACAACCTCGGGCCTGAACAGGGCGAAGGTCGCATCGAGCGCCGGAACGTCACGGATGTCGACCTGGAAATAGCGTCGCGCGCAGGTTTCGCTGACGGCGTCCGGCGTATCGGACGGGTCATCGGCGAAGTCCACGATCGCAATCTCGCGGGCGCCCAGCCTGGCCAGCAGCGGGATCAGGCGCGTACCGACGCACCCCGCACCGCCAGTCACCATGACGCGGCGTCCCGCCAAGGCTGACCGCGCCTCATCCTCCGCCAGATCGACCGATCGCTCCATCGCGAGCGCCATCGGACTTTCCACCAGCTTGCCTTCGGCGCGATAGGACGCCAGCAGTTCCTCGGTCAGCCCGTGCAACTGTTCCAGCAGATCCCCCGTGGGCGCGCAGTCGGCAGGCGCAAGCGCCACCATCTCGCGTACGATCGCATCGCCCGAACGAACATCCTCAGCCATTCGCTTGCCCTCCAAAGCTATGGCGTGAATTCAGGCTACCACTTCGCCCGCCCACGCGTTCATGCCCTCATCAAGATTGTAAAGACGGTTCGCGTCATACCCCCATGCCGCGAGCCGCCGGATCACTGCCTGGCTGCGCATGCCCGACTGGCATATCAGTATCAGGTCACGATCCTTGGGGATGGCGTCCAGCACCGTGCCATCGTCGGAATCGAGCGCGCGCTCGAAATCCGGCTTGGACAGTGGCATGGCGCCTGCAATCATGCCCGTCGCCCATTCGGGCGGATTGCGGACATCAATCATGACCATGTCGTCGCCGGTCGCAATCCGCTGTTCCAACTCCGGTCCCGTTATGTTGCGCCCCATCTTCGGAGCGGAACAGACCATCGCCACTTCGGTCAGCTCGATATCGGCAGATGCCTTGCTGCAGATCGGGCAGTTTTCATCCTTTGCGATGTGCATCGTGCTGAAGCGCATATCGAGGCCATCGTAGAGGAGCATGCGGCCGTACATCGGCTCGCCAATCCCGGCCAGCAGCTTGATCGCTTCCGTCGCCTGAAGCGAGCCTATCACGCCCGGCAACACGCCCAGCACACCGGCCTCGGCGCAGTTGGGCGCCAGTTCCACCGGCGGCGGTTCCGGGAACATGCAGCGATAGCAGGGTCCGTTGCGCGCATCGAATACGCTCAACTGCCCGTCGAACCGCAGCACCCCGCCAAATACGTTGGGTTTACCCAGTTTAACGCATGTGTCGTTGACCAGATACCGGGTCGGGAAATTATCCGTCCCATCGATGATCACGTCATATTGCGAGATCAGCTCGACCGCGTTCTCGATCGTGAAGCGCACCGGATGCTTCTCGATCACCAGGTCCGGGTTCAGATCGAGCATGCGCTTTTCCGCGCTGTCGATCTTCGGCGTGCCCAGCGTCGCATATCCATGCGCGATCTGACGCTGAAGATTGGTCTCTTCCACCACGTCCGCATCGACCAGGCCGATCCGGCCCACGCCCGCAGCGGCGAGATAGAGCGATGTGGGGCTGCCCAGGCCCCCCAGCCCGATCAGCAGGACGCTCCCGGCCTTCAGGCGCCGCTGACCTTCTAGAGCGAACTCTGGAAGGATCAAGTGACGACCGAAGCGACGGAGTTCGCCAGAACTGAGTTCGGGAAGCTGCGCCGGCGGCGACAGCGCGTTCATCAACCGCCCGCCACGCTGGCGATGATCTGCACCTCATCGTCGTTGTCGACAGGGGTAGCAAGGCCGTCCAACAGACGAATGTCCTTGCCGTTCTTGCAAACAACCACAAAGTTGCGCAGCGCCTTGCCGCTGAACAGATGGTTGCGAAGTTCAGAGGAAAATTCAGAGAAGCGGTCGAGCGCTTCTTCTATTGTAGCGACCGGAAGGGAAATCTTGCTCTGCTGCCCGGTATACCGGCGCAGCGAGCTGGGCACCATAATAACTGCCATGTCCTTCACCCCACTGTTTGTTATGAGGAATGATAATATGGACACACCAACTGCAGCGATAATCAAGAAAAGCTGTTGACACGAGTCGGGAGGGGTCGTCCGTTCCAATATCGGACAACTTCCAACAATTCATACTTAATGAGGTGTTGATAATCGTTTTGGTGTGATCGCGATCCGCGAATCACGGGAAAATTTGACGGATTCAGGCGCGCTCTCTCACTGGAAGGCCGAATCAACCCTTTGCCGCGACCTTTTACCTTCGATCCACATTTTCGCAATTTATAAGCATAACTGTAGATTAACCACAAAACCGGCCAATTTTTGGTTTTTAGTCCCAAAGCCGGTCGATATTACTGCCGCGAAATGCCGCGACTGCGCTCAGTTGTCTCCTGCATATATATCATCACCGGCAGCACGCAGAGTGAAACCAGCGCAATCATGATGCCCGGCACCATCGACCAGCCCGTCGCGCCAATGATTTGATGGGCAAGGTACGGCGTTACGCCGCCGAACAGCGCGGTCGCCGTCGTGGCCCCAAATGCCAGGCCGCTTAACCTGCCTTCGCCGGGGAACTGCTCGGCGGTCGCAACTGCCCCGGCCGCACTGACCGCGCCACCCAGGCATGCCAAGATAATTGCACCGCCCAGCGCCCAGCCATATTCACCGGACGTCATCAGGGAAAATAGCGGGATCGGCAGCAGCAGGTTAGCAATGGCTAATACTATCAGCACCGGGCGGCGTCCGACGACGTCGGTCCAGTGCCCTACGATGGGTGTGATTGCGATCACTGCCACTGCGGCGATTGTAGACAGCAGCAGTGCATCGCGTTCAGTCATACTGGCGACGGCAGTCAAGAAGCTCGGCACATAGGTAATGCCCACATAATAGGTAATGGAGCCGAGCGCAGAAATTGCGAATCCCCGAGCGATGGCCAGCTTGTGTCGCAACAGGCTATGGCGCAGCGGCCTTTCAGGCACGCTACCCTCCGCCTTTTGGCGGGCGAAGTCAGGCGACTCCTCTATCGTGGAACGGATCAGCAAGACAAACCCCGCGAGGCAGCCGCCGATCAGGAAGGGCACGCGCCATCCCCATCGCACCAAGTCATCCGCACTCAACACCAGCACAATGACGGCCGACACACCCGCAGCCAGCAATCCTCCAACTTCACTCGCGGCTGCGGCAAGTGACGTCATGAAGCCACGGCGCTTACGCGGTGCGCCCTCCAACAAATAGGCCACGACGCCGGTATATTCGCCGCCGACGGAGAACGCCATGGCGCACCGGAGCCCCAGCAGCGCCAGGCCCGACACATAACCTACATCTGCATAGGTCGGCAGGGTGGCCGTCGCCAGCATTGCGACTGTCATCAGCGCCATTGCCAGGAGCATTGCCGGCCTCCGACCATAGCGGTCTCCGATATGCCCGAATGCCATCGCACCGAGCGGGCGCATCAGATAGGCGAGCGCAAATGTGGCCAGCGCATGCGCCATTCCAGCCGCTCCCCCGCCAAAGAACACACGCGAAAGCACCGTGGTAAGATAGAGATAGAGGGTAAAGTCGTACCATTCGACTATGGTCGAGAAAGCGGCGATCGCCACGGACTGCCGCGACAGGGGGCGGTATGGATATGCTGCGCCCATCGTGCCGTTCCTCCACGCACACCATTCCGATTGCTGTCAGCGGGCATGGGCCAGGCACCAGCTTGTCCGAGCGCAACGGGCACGAACATCCGCACCCTATCCCGGTTCGCCGTGCATGGGCAACCGGACCAGAACGCGTATAACGAATAGAATGGGGCTGTCCGGCTTGTGACTTAGCCGACGGGCTCCAGAAAGGCGTGAAACATATAGCCGTCGGCTAACCCGTCACGCTCTAGGTCCACTTGTGCCCAGTCGTCCTTCACCGACAGAATATGAACGATCGTTCCAGCACCAAGAGTGCGACGGCTGGGAAAATCCAATCCGGGCCCCTCACGCAGGCGCAGGCCTTCCCGGGCGATGACACGATACAGGGTGCTTATGTCGACAGGTGCGATCGGATCCGCAGCGACGGTCGACCAATCAATGCCTCCTTCCAGATCGTCTGGTGCGACGTCGATCTCGAAATGCATGCAATCCTTCACCGACTGCCAGTTGCCGCCCCACTCGAACACCGGCTTGCCCGCATATGTCCGAATGGACAGTGCGTCCTTTATCATTGCCGGTGTCATATCCGTATCGGCCAGCGCATGCTTCACATCGAGCGCCCGCGCAGCCTGCGTTGGCTTGGTCGAGAAACGCACGGCGCGTTCCCCCGCATGGTCGATATAGGGGTTGGTGGACCAGTTGATGTCCAGGGCAATACCATAGGAATGAAGGCTCTTGCCTGCCCCTCCCGTGATTCTGCGGCAATTATAGCTGTCCGTATCGGACGTTCGGATCATGTATCCGTGGGCCGCAAATATGGCCGCCAGTGCACGCCAGGCATCCACTGTCTGGGGGGCGACCAGAATCGTGTCCGGGCCAAAGGCTATACGCTGCATCTTGGCCGCAGCACATTCATAGTCTTTCCATAGCCTGCGAAGCTCCGGCGTCGACTGCGGCATGCCGTCCCCCTTCTCCGGCGGCCAAAAGCACGCACCGCCTCGAAAGGATAAGCTACCGATCCCATCCTGCTGCGGAAGATATCGTTTCGTCCATTACGATGGCAAAGCCGTTAATCGCATTGTGTGTGCATGGCGTTGCATCCGTAACGGACGAAACTTCAAAAAGCCAAGAAGCGATCCTATACCCGCGCCGACACAGCGGCCAGCACCTCATCCGCTTCCGGCCGGTCAAGCCAGTCGGGGCTCACCTGCAACCAGCCTACCCTTCTACCGGGCAACAACAACAGCACCGCGGGTTGCGGCAGGTCCCAATTGCCTGTGCCGGTCACTTCGCCAATCCAGCCGGGCGGCGGTGGAGCCGGGCGGTCATCGGGTTCAAAGGCGATGCCCAGACTGCGTGCCAAAGCATTGTCGGAATCCGTCGCAACCGCGAATGGCAGGGCATGACGATCCCGTATCGCCCGCAACCGATCCGGCTGCTGCGGGCTGACTGCAACGATATCGATGCCCTGTTCCCGCAGAGCGGGGTAAAGCGCTTCCCCATAATGCGGCAATGCGATGTTGCACGCCGGGCATCCCGCAAACCGAAAGAAGATCAACACGACCGGGCCTGACTCCGTCAGCGCGTCCAGGTTGAGCGTCCCGCCGTCTACGTCGACAAGGTCGTGCGCAGGCAGGATATCCCCAAACTGTGCGACGGCCGCCGGGTCGAAGCGTTCCACGAGCGTCCGCCGCTGACGTGCATTCCCTTCAAGCTGCTCCGCCGGCCAGGTCCGCTCACGTTCGGCCTGCAATGCGGCATAACGCTGCTTTAAGGTTTCGTTGAGGATCGTCGCCATGTGTCACTCCCATTTTGTCGAGACCATGGTGCGCCACGAAACGGCGCGACAACCAATGATATATGGCGGCGCGACGACGAATAATGCTCAAGCGTCCCGCCGACCAGGAAAGGCCGGCGGGACGCATATTTCAACAAAGCCGTGATATCAGATGTCGAAGCCGGGTGCTTGTCGCAGGGCCTTGCGGAGCGCTGCTTCCCATACCAGGTCGAAATGCGACTTCCGCCCTTCAACCGGCTGCGGTCGTCGCTCAAGCTGACGCCGCACTTCCTCCTGTGCCGCTTCCGGAGCAATGAGCACACCATCGCGCCCGATGCTCAATGTGCGCACCTGCGCCGTGCAGGCGGCCTCCAGTTGATAGATGCCGCTCCATGCCTCGCCCACAGACGCGCCCAGCGCCAATGTGCCATGATTGCGCAGGAGCATAACCTTCGTATCGCCCAGATCCGCCACCAGACGCTCGCGTTCATCCAGGTTCAACGCGACGCCCTCATAATCATGGTAAGAAAGACGCGGAATGATCGCGAGCGCACGCTGGTTCAGGGGCAGCAGGCCCTCCGCATGAGCCGACACCGCCATTCCGTCCGGACTGTGGAAATGCGCGATGAACAGTGCATCCTCGCGCGCGCCATGAATCGCGGAATGGATCACATAGCCGGCATAGTTGATGCCGTAATCATTCTCGCCAATGACATTGCCGTCCAGATCAACCTTTACCAGACTGGATGCCGTGATCTCATCGAACATCAATCCGAACGGGTTGATAAGGAAATGATGCTCCGGCCCCGGCACGCGCGCGGAGATATGGGTATAGATGAAATCGTCCCACCCATAGAGCGCCGATAAACGATAGAAGGCAGCGAGGTCGACGCGCACCTTCCATTCCGCTTCGCTGATGCCCGGTGTATGAAGGCGACTATCCTTGAGCACGGTGGCCATACGTCCCACTCCTGAATTATGAACCGAAACTGGTGTCAAACGCGGCACGGACATCCCTGTTTCCGTCGAGAAGCCCTGCACGCTGGAAACGCCCCACAATTGCCTGTTCGTGTGCGATTATCTTCGCGTCGATCGGTTGAGAGACACGATTGTTGCGGTCGAAGCTGGCCCGCGCAATGTCGATCGGCAGGCCTGTCTCCTGTGCCAATACCTTGGCGAACTTTTCGGGATTGGCGCGCGCCCACGCCACGGCCTTCGCCTCCCGCGCCAGAAAGTCTGCAAGAATCGCGTGCTTGGGCGCGATCGAACCGGCGTTGGCAATGTCGATGTACAGGGGCAGGCCATAATCCTTCGCATCGACAACGGCTCGTGCGCCTTCCTTGATCGCCACGTTGGTATAGGGCGTCCAGATTGCCCAGGCATCAATCGCCCCACTATCGAAGGCGGCTTTTGCGTCGCCCGGCGGCATGAAAGTGACGCGTACCTTGTCAGCCGGAATCCTGTTCTTTTCGAGCGCCTGCAGCAGCAGGTGATGGCCGATAGACCCGCGCGTGGTTACGACCGTCCTGCCCACAAGATCTTGTGCGGTTCGCAGGGGCGAACCGTTTTTCACCAGCACCGCCAGCGCTTCGGGCGCCTGTTCAGCCGGCGCCTGCACGGCGATGGCCTTGACCGGGCTTCCGCTCTGATAGGCAAAGATGAACGGCGCATCGGCCGCCAATCCCAAATCGACGGCGCCGCTTCCCACGGCTTCCAGCAGTGGCTGAGCCGCAGGGAATTCCGACCATTCCACGGTGTAGGGCGCGCCTTCCAGCGCACCCGACGCCAGCATCATCGATTTGACCTGTCCCTTCTGGTTGGCGACGCGCAGCACCTGTGCGTCCGTCGCCCGATAACGGGCGGCGAGCGCCAGTCCCGCCACGGCGACAACCGCCACCGCGCAGACAATCGCATATTTCCGGTTTGCCACGCTCAGCCTGCGAGCGCTACGGCAGCCTGCTCCCGTTCGGCCACCTTACGACGGACCACGGGGATGAGCTCGCGCCCATAGACAATGCTGTCACCCAGCGGATCGAAACCGCGGATCAGGAAATGATCGATGCCGATATCATAATATTCCAGCATCGCTTCCGCGACCTGCTCGGGCGTTCCGACCAGGCCCGTGCTGTTCCCCTGCGCGCCCGTGAGCGCCGCAACCCCCGTCCAGAGGCGCTTATCGCGCCGATTGCCCGACGCCGTGTCGAGCAGGCGCAACGAACCGGCATTGGGCGGACGATGCCCCGCAATCGGCAGTCCTGCCGCAAGACGGTTTTCGCGCACCTGCTCCTCTATCTCAGCAGCACGCTTCCAGGCGGCTTCTTCCGTGTCGGCGATGACCGGGCGCAAGGACAGCGAAAAACCGGGATCACGCCCGTAGCGCGCGGCGGAACGACGCACCTGCCGCACCGTATCCGTCACCTGCTCCAGCGTCTCGCCCCAAAGCGCGTAGACATCCGCATGCCGCCCAGCCACCTCGATCGCTTCGTCGGACGATCCACCAAAGAAGACCGGCAGATTGTCGGGCTTGATGGCGCTGAACGCCTGTCGGATGTCGTAGAACTTTCCTTCATGGTCAAATGGCTGTGGCGCAGTCCATTCCTGCCGAAGGATGGTCAGATATTCGTCGGTGCGCTGATAGCGCTCCGCCTTCACCGTCGCCGTGTCACCATCACGCGCCATCTCCTCGTCGGCGCCGCCCGTGATGATGTGCACGGCGACACGTCCGCCGGAAAGCTGGTCCAGCGTCGCCAGCTGGCGCGCGGCCACCGTCGGCTGCGTGAAGCCGGGCCGGTGCGCGACCAGGAAGCCGAGCTTGGTTGTTATCGCCGCCGCATGGGCAGCGACGATCTGGCTTTCCGGCGTGTTGGACCCGAACGGGATGAGCACGCGATCGAAACCGCCTTCTTCCTGAGCCCTGGCCGCCGCCTCCACATAGTCCTTGTCCAGCGCACGGTCTCGCACCGCCGAAATCGTCTCGGAGCCATTGTTGAATCCGATATAACCAATGAATTTGACGCTCATGGGAGCCTCCTGAATGACATGTGTCAGATGACGAAGAAACCGTGGGTGCCATCACGCTCCAGCTGCGCGACAAGGCCATATTCCCAGTCGAGATAGGCCTGCATGGCCGCTGCCTTGTTGTCGGTGCCTTCATAAGGACGTTTGTACCGTCCCTCAGGACCACGCTTCGCGGGGGCTCCATCGGGGCCACGCTCCAGCGTCACGACCGACCAGTCGACATCCAGAACATAGACTTCCCAGCCCAGCTGCGCGAGCCAGGAAGCGGTCATGTCCGCACGCGGCCCAAGATCGTCGGTCACGACGATGCGCGCGCCGCGCACGGGCGCGTTGTGATCCGTTTCCTGCACCAACTGGCCGCCCTGCGAATTGCGGAAACCGGGCAGATGTCCGGCCTCATATTCGCGAGGCTGGCGAACATCATACAGGTAGAGCGTGCGCGCTTCATCCTCCTGCAGATGATAGAGATCCGCCCAACCGATATGCTTGACGCCCGCACGATAGGCGACGTCCCGTGCATGCGCACGTGCAGCGTTGGCTGCGTCATTGTCGATTTCCGGCGCGGTGCGTACCTGTCCTGTTTCCAGTTCCTGGCCGGCCAGCGTCCAGCCGATCGTGCCGTTACGCAAAGCATAGACCTTGTTCGGTACACCCGCGTTCACCAGTGACTGCGTCCCGATGATCGAGCGCGTCCGCCCTGCGCAATTGACGATGATCGTCGTGTCGGGATCAGGTGCGATCGTCCGGGCACGCAACGCCAGCTCCGCACCCGGCACGCTCGTACCGGTGGGAATACTCATCGTATTGTATTCGTCGTAACGCCGCGCATCGAGAATCTTGATGTCCGCCTTTTCGCGGATCAGCGCCTGAACCTCTTCGGCTGCCAGCGAAGGCGTATGACGGCGATGCTCGACCAGCTCACCAAAGGCCTTCGAGTAGCTGTTGACGTCCTCGAACAGTTCGTAGCCCGCGTCACGCCAGCCGCCGAGGCCGCCGTCGAGTTCGCGCACGTCCGTATAGCCAAGCGCCTGCAGCCGCACTGCTGCCTTGCGGGCCAGCCCCTCTCCATTGTCATAGACGATGATCGGCGTTTCCAGCCGCGGGATACGCCACCGCGCCTCTTCGTCGATCCGGCGCAGCGGAATCTGCGCTGCGAACAGCGGGTGCCCCTGCGCAAATTCATGCTCCTCGCGCACGTCGATCAAGGCGATCTCGTCCCGCGCAATCAGCGCTTTGCGGATTTCGAGAGGCGTCGCTGTTTCGACGCGCTCCAGCGTTTCGATGGTCATTTTGATCTGTCCCAAAGGTTGGGCACCACGCTATTCGCGTAGCCCGATATGAAGGATTTTGATGTGCCGTCAGGCGCATAGGTCGCGCGCTCAACCGCGCCGATATTGGCGCCGTAGACATGGATACTGACCGAAGGCGCTTCGGCCCGCCCGTTCGTGACACGATGGATATCGCCGATGCGCGGCGAAACCGCGTCAACCGCGCCTTCGTGCAGCAAATCCTCTCCGTCCGGAACGAGAGCACCCGTGGGCTCGCGCCGAAAGCGCTCCACACGCTCCGTCCCGCGTAGAACGCCGACAAGGCCCCATACGGTGTGATCATGGATCGGCGTCGATTGCCCCGGCCCCCATACGAAGCTGACGACGCTGAAACGCTCGCGACTGTCGCAATGGAGCAAATATTGCTGATATCGTTCGGGGCTGGGCTTGGCGAAGGCCTCTGGCAACCAGTCATCGGTCGCAATCAGGCGCGCCAACAACGACCGCCCACTTTCCAGGATGGCGCGTTCATCACGGGTAGTCGCCAACAGATCGGCAAAGGCGGTGACGAAACCCCGCAGGCGCGCCGTGTTCACCGGTCGCTCGATTGCAGTGACCGCATTCATGCCACCGGTCCTGAAACGGTCGCGAAGGGCACTACACTGTCGCCCTGATGGCCGCCGCCAAGATGTGACAGAAGCTGTTCACGCAGGCGACCGGAGAAGCTCGCCCGTTCCCCACGCGGCGCCGTAATCCGTTCCTCTGCGACGATACGACCGGCATCCAGCACCAGCACCCGATCGGCCAGCGCAATCGCTTCCTCCACATCGTGCGTGACGATCAGCACTGCGGGGCGATGCGCGCGCCACAGCGACAACACCAGGTCGTGCATGCGATAGCGGGTCAGAGCATCCAGCGCGGCGAACGGCTCATCGAGCAGCAGCAGCTTGGGTTCGCGCACCAACGCGCGCGCCAGCGCCACGCGCTGGGCCTCGCCACCGGACAGCGTCAGCGGCCATGCCTCTATCCGATGGCCCAGTCCAACTTCCTTCAGTGCGACCTCCGCCCGATCGCGAAGGTCCGGCCCCTTCAGGCCCAGCGCGACATTTTTCCAGACCGGCTTCCATGGCAGCAGGCGGGCGTCCTGAAACACCACGGCCCGCGAATTCGGCACGCGCACATCCTGGCCCCTGACATCATCCAGGCCAGCGAGCGTCCGCAGCAATGTCGTCTTGCCCGACCCGGATCGGCCGAGCAGCGCGATGAACTCGCCTGGCGCGATATCCAGATCAAGACCATCAATGATCGTGTTGGCGCCGAAACGGCGGACGAAGTTCTGAATGCGGACCACCGGCTCCGACGGAACGGACGCAACGGAGGGCAGTGCGGCAGTAAATCCGAGGCGAGCATCCATGATCGCTACTCCACTATGCTGGGGCGCCACACGAGGGCGCGCGCTTCGACGGTACGAACCAGCCAGTCGGCACCCAGGCCGAGCATGGCATATACCATAAGGCAGACGACAATGATGTCGGTACGCATGAAATCGCGGGCATTGTTGATCAGATAACCGAGCCCGGCTGACGCATTGATCTGCTCGGCCACGACCAGGATCAGCACTGATATCGATATGGAATAACGCAGGCCGACAAGCAGCGACGGCAGCGCGGATGGCAACACGACATGCCAGATCTGCTCCCAGCGACTGAGCCCGAAGCTCTTCGCTGTATCCAGCAACCGCAGATCGACGCCACGTATGCCGCTGTAGAGATTGAGGTAGACGGGAAAGATCGTGGCGAAGGCTATGAGCGCGACCTTCGGCGTTTCACCAATGCCGAACCAGACGATGAACAGTGGCGTCAACGCAAGAGGCGGAATGGTCCGCTTGATCTGCATGATCGGATCGATCGCCAGTTCCCCAACCCGCGACAGCCCGGCCGCCAGAGCGCAGGCCACACCCAGCCCAACGCCGATCAACAGCCCCGCCGCCGCCCGCAGGAACGAGACGAACAGGTTGGACGGCAATTCGCCTGAAAGGGTCATCTCGATCAGCGTACTGAGCACGGTCGAAGGCGCCGCCAGCGTCCGTGCGGGAATCAAGCCTGTACGGGAACCGAGTTCCCACAGCAGCAACAGCGCGATGGGCGAAATCCACCGACCGCCAAATTTTAAGAGAAACGACGACCACGCAAAACTGTGCGCTGAATCGCCTCTTTCCAATGCCAAAGCTGTCATCGCTCCACGCTTTCCTTAAGGGGTGCGAAAGCCCAACATGGTTTCTCTACTTATTCAATTGAGTTTCGATGAACCCCTATATTAGCTTTTCTAATAGATCAGCATTTCGCGCCGCAGCGTCCCCGTAACGCGCGGATTTGCGTGGGTTTGCGAAAATGAGCTCCAATCGCGAAGTTTTTTCTGCTCCGTTGAAATCTCTACTATTTTGATTGATATATGCCAATAGCATAGGTGCGCCACCCAGACTTCTTCAGGAGATCGCTTTTGCCGGTCAATCTTCCGACCAACCTGCTTCGCAGCTTCGTGGCGATCGTGGACACAGGGTCCATGCTCAACGCGGCCGAACAGGTATTCGTGACGCAGTCGGCGCTCAGCCTTCAGATCAAGCGCCTCGAGGAACTGGTGCAACAGAGCCTTTTTCTGCGTGAGGGTCGTCGGCTCAACCTGACCCCAGCGGGCGACGTGCTGCTGGATTATGCACGCCGCGTCCTCGCGCTGCATGACGAAGCAGTCGCCGCCGTCAGCGCAGGCCGTTTCGTCGGGCCCGCCCGGATCGGTATGGTGCAGGACTTTGCCGACAACCTGCTGAGTGGACTGCTATCGCGCTTTTCGGAACTGCATCCAGAGGCACAAATCTACGCGCGTGTCGCCGGTACTGCCGAATTGCAGCAACTGCTCGAGCGGCGGGAAATCGACATATTGCTTGGCTTTGCTGCGCCCAACGATGCGTCTGCGATTACTGTTGCGCCCATGAGCTGGTACGGGGAAGCCTCGCTGATAGATCGCGACGTCATTCCGCTTGCCGTGCTCGAGGAACCATGCCGTTTTCGTGAAGCCGCGATCCGCAGCCTGGAGGATGCGGGCCTGCACTGGCGCATCGCCGTCGAAACCCCCAACCTCGCCACACTAAAGGCCGCGGTCAGCGCAGGCCTTGGCCTCACGTGCCGAACCCACCTGTTCCTGAGCGAAGCGAACGCCCTTGGCGACGAGCGACTCCCGCAACTGCCACGCGTCGCAGCCATACTCCGCGCGGGCGAGCGCCTCGACCGCCCTGCACAACGGCTGGCCGAACTCGCACGCGAAACAGTGCAGGCGCTTTAGGAGCACAGATCAGAAATCCGTTTCGTAACTTGGCAGCTACGAAGCACATTTCATATGTCAGCGCCTGAACAGCGTCATGATCTGCGCAGACACTTCGGATACCGTAAGTTTATCCGACCGGAACCACAGGCTGCTGTTGTTGAGCAAAGTAAGCAACAGCAAGCGATAGACGCCCGGATCGATCCCGTCCTCCAGCGGCAGATCGGCGACGAGCTTTTTGAACACCATCTCGAACGAATCGCGCTTGACGATGAGTTGCTGGCGTACGTCTGACGGGACTGCGCGAAAATCGTTCATCAGCGGCATGGTCAAGGAATCGGGAGCGAGCTGGATTTCCAGCAATGTCCTGCATGCCGCGGACAGTCGCTCCCACGGATCAACCAAGCCCTCCAATGCAGCGCGAATTTTGTCCTCTGCCGCCTGAAGAGCCGTTTCGTGCAGTTTAACGAACAGCGCCTCTTTTGAGCGGATATAGTGATAGAGCGATCCGCCAAGCAGGCCGACATGTTGCCCGATGTCGCGCACCGTTGTCGCACTATACCCCTTCTGGGCGAACAGCATGGCAGCCGCCGCCAAGATTTCCTGTTCCCGACCGGGCTTTTCGTCTCGAGATCGTGATGCGCTCATATTCCCTCGATGCAACGACACGAACAGGACGACAAGCCATCCCTTCCTGCACCGCTGCCGGTAAAGATGCCTCTTGAATGTAACAACCGTTTGATACATTTGGGCGCCAGGTCATGATGTGCAACTTCGACCGTCGAATCCGTGGGAGCATTCAAAGAAAATGACCGGCTACACACCCCCTATCGAGGATATGCGCTTCCTGCTCTCGGACGTGTTGGATTTTGAAGGACGCATTGTCACCCTGCCCGGCTGGGAGGAACTGAGCGCTGATTTCGCAATCGACATAGCGGACGCAGCGGGGCGGTTTGCGGCAGATCGTCTCGCGCCTCTAAACCTCTCTGGCGACTCACAGGGCGCAAAGCTAAAAGATGGCAGCGTTACGACACCCGAAGGCTTTGCTCAGGCCTATCATGACTTTGTCGCTGCCGGATGGGGTGGCCTTTCGGGCTCCTTAGATTATGGCGGCCAAGGCCTGCCCCGCGTGTTGCAGATACTTCTCGACGAGATGCTATCGAGCGCAAATCTGTCTTTCGGCCTGTTTCCGGGCCTGACGCGCGGCGCAGCGGAGGCCCTTGCCCACCATGGCGCCGCCGATCTCAAGGATGCATGGCTTCCAGGTCTGATCACCGGCGAAAGTTGCGGCGCCATGGCCTTGACCGAGGCGTCGGCGGGTACAGACCTTGGCCTGCTACGCACCCGCGCGGAACCGGTGGACGATGGCAGCTATCGCATCACGGGCACCAAGATTTTCATTTCGTCGGGTGATCAGGATTTTGGGAACAACATCATCCACCTGGTACTGGCCCGCCTGCCCGATGCGCCGGAGGGCGTGAAAGGCATCAGTCTTTTCCTCGTTCCCAAAACGTTGCCCGGCGGTGAACGCAACAGCTTGTCCGTAGGGTCGCTTGAGCACAAAATGGGCATTCATGCCCAACCGACCTGCGTCATGAATTATGACGATGCGACGGGCTGGATCATCGGCGAACCGGGGCGCGGCCTCAACGCCATGTTCACGATGATGAATGCGGAGCGGCTGTTTGTCGGCATTCAGGGTCTCGGCATCGCCGAAGCGGCGCAGCAGAAGGCGGCCGCTTATGCGAAGGAACGCCTGCAAGGCAGGTCGTCTAACGGCGCACATGGTCCGGTGCCGATTATCGAGCATGCGGACGTACGCAAGATGCTGCTTCAAGGGCGCGCTTTCGTGGATGCGGCCCGGGCCCTCGCCATCTGGACCGCGATGCAGATGGATATCGCGGATCGTCATCCTGATCCGGCCGCCCAGGCCGAGGCGTCCGCTATGGTCGCTCTGCTGACGCCGGTCGTGAAGGCGGCCTATACCGACATGGGCTTTGAAACGGCCGTGACATCACAACAGGTTTTTGGCGGTCATGGCTACGTCCACGAATGGGGCATGGAGCAATTCGTCCGCGATGCCCGGATTACACAAATTTATGAGGGCACAAACGGTGTTCAGGCCATGGATCTTGTTGGCCGCAAACTTCCGATGGAGGGAGGAAACCTGGCCCATCGCTTCTTCGCCGTGATCGCGGATGATCTTGATAGGGTGGCGCACATCGCTTCAACCGCCTCCCTTGCACCGCGCGTGAGTGAGGCGCTTGCCGTGTTGAAGCGCGTGACCGACCAGCTTGTCGGTCACGGCAATGACGTGGATGCGCTCGGCGCCGCAGCGACTGACTATCTCCGCCTGTTCGCGCTCGTTTCCTTCGGTTGGATGTGGATACGGATGGCCGAAGCGACAGAAGGACAGGATAATCCGCTTGCAAACAGGAAGCGGCATGTCGCGCGCTTCTTCGTGGAACGGATATTGCCGCAGGCCAAAGCCCTGGCGACGGCAATTGAAGCCGGACCTGATGCCCTTATGATCATGGAGGCCGACCTGTTCTGATTGCACAGTGAAGAAACAAGAGGAAAACGCATGATCCCGGATCATCAAAGGCTCTATCGCGAACGGGTCCGCTCCGCAGATGATGCTGCCGCGTTGATCCCGTCTGGCGCCAAGGTCACAATGCCGATCGCCGCCGGACAGCCGCCCGCAATCCTTGCTGCTCTCGCCCAGCGCGCGCGCAACGGCACCGTGGAAGACATCCGGCTCTACTATCTTTTGAGCACCGGTATCGCAGGTAACAGCGTATTCGATTTCGATCTGTCCGATCGGCTCATTCCCATGAGCTATTTCCATAGCAGCGTCGAACGGACGCTGGACAATCAGCGCCTGTCGCACGCGCTGCCCACCATCGACATCCTGCCCTGTCATTTCAGCCAAGTGCCGCGGTCGATGGTCGAACATGTCGGCGTCGACACATTAATCGCCACCGTGTCCCCAATGGACGCCGATGGGAACTTCAGCCTGGGCACCAGTACCGACTATTCGCTGGCGGTAGCGCGCAAACCCGGCGCCCGGTTGATACTAGAGGTCAATCCCCGCATGCCCTACGTCCGGGGCAATTGCATGATCCCGGTGTCTGACGTGACCGCTGTGGTGGAAAATGACGCAGGACTGCCGATCCTCGCCCCGGCGCAGCGCACCACGGTCGATGATACGATTGGTGCGATCATTGCGGGACTGATCGAAGATGGCGACTGCCTGCAGATGGGCATTGGCGCATTGCCCGAAGCAGTCTGTGCGGGTCTGGCCAATCACCGCCACTTGGGCATCCATACGGAAATGATGACGTCAGGACTGGCGACACTGGTCAAGGATGGCGTGGTCGACAACAGCCTCAAGCAAGTACATCCCGGACGCTCCGTCTTCACCTTCGCGCTGGGCGATCAGCAGCTCTACGACTTTCTGCACGATAATCTGACGGTCGAGGCGCAGCCTGTCGACTATGTCAACGACCCGTTCGTCATCGCGCGGAACGATCGAATGGTTTCCGTCAACGCCACACTTCAAATCGACCTGGGCGGGGCATGCAATTCGGAATTTATGAACGGGCGCCAATTCAGTGGCTCGGGTGGTCAGGTTGATTTCGTTCGCGGCGCTTATGCGTCACGTGGCGGAAAATCCATCATCGCGTGCCATTCTACAGCGGTCAAAGGAACCGTCTCTCGGATCGTTCCTCATCTGGCGGGTCCGGCGACCACGCCGCGGACCGATACGCATATTGTCGTCACCGAATATGGCTGGACCGTGCTGAAGGGCAAGTCGACAGCAGAACGGGCAAAGGCGCTGATCGGATTGGCTCACCCGAATTTCCGTGAGGAACTCGACAGAGCTGCGCATGAAGCGGGGCTCTATTCGAGCAACTGAGCGGAATTGAGCCCCCCAATACCCCAAACGACGTTGAACCCGCCCTCGCTACTGCATACCGCCTTCGAGCAAAGTCGCTGCCCGTTCAATAGCCCCGCGCGGGATCCACGATATCTGAGGGTTGCTGGCCCCGAACGAAGCGACTCAAGTCTTCCTGGACCTTTTCAAGCAGACGATGGCGAACCTGTAGGTAGTTGCTGGAGATATGGGGGGTCAGGCGCACCTTTGGATGCGTGTAGAGTATATGCCCCTCCGGCAGAGGTTCGGGCTCCGTCACGTCCAGCGTAGCAAAACCCAGCCTGCCATCGTCCAGCGCCTGTACGAGCGCATCCTGATCCACAACGGACCCGCGCGCGACATTGATGAGATGCGCGCCCGGTTTTACCCGGCGCAGGAAGCGCTCGTTGATCAGATGCCGCGTCGCCGGTGTCGCCGGCACAGACAGCAGGATATGATCGGCCTGTTCGGCCAGTCGCTCAAGACCGTCGACAAGTTCCACACCCGTCACGCCCGATGCCACGCTCGACCGGCGCACCGCAATTACCTGCGCGCCGAGAGCCAGGCCTCGCCGGGCAACAGCCGTACCGATCGCGCCTAGGCCGACGATGCCGATAGTCGTCCCTGACACGCGCCCGAGCGGCGCCTGCGCCCATTGCGCGCGCGACCGCACAGTGACCGCCTCCAGATTCTTCGCCTGCGCATAGATGGCTGCAATCACATAGTCGGCGATTTCCTCCGAAGCGACGCCGCGTCCACACGTGACCAACGGGGCGTCCAACAGCCAGTCAGGATAGAAATCGACACCGGCCGACGCGCTGTAGACCCATTGCAGTCGGCCCGGCCAGATATTAGGCCGCGCGGCGGGACGTGCGAGCCATGCCGGCGACGGGCGGATCAGCAAAATGTCAGCATCCGGCGCAGCACGCCAGGGCTCATCTTCCGCCACACCGATCAGGGTTGGTTGAGACGGATGCTGCGCCAGCGTGTTGTTGAAGTCCGGCTCCATCTGGCTCGCGATTACGAGGGACATGAACGGTCAGTTTCCCAACGCAGCGCGGCCAGCGGCGATCAGGATCGTGTCCGTCTGCGGCGAATGAATCCGGCTGCACAGTACATCACGATAGTGCCGCTCGAGCGGATTTTTACGACTGATGCCGGGATTTCCGGTCAACTCCAGGCCGATTTCCACAGCCCGGATAGCGTTTGCCGTAACGACATGCTTGATGACATTCGCCTCGGACGGCGATGGTACGTCCGCCGCCTCCGCCCGTGCGGCGGCGGCATGCAACAACGTACGGTTCACCTGAAGCGCAGCCTCGATCTCGCCGAACTTTTCCTGGACACGCGGCAATGTCGCCAGCGACGCGCCCAGATTGGTCGGCACCCGATCGTTGAGATATCCGCGCAACCAGTCGCGTGCGGCACGCGCCACACCGTCATAGATCGTCGATATCGCAAGCGCGTTCCACAGGGCCTGCAAGCCGTCCCCGGCAGCGGCGGACCAGTGTTCCGGTCGGCGAATATCGACAGCATGATCCCCCGGCACAGGGGCATCCTCGAAGTGGACCGCATGGCTCACCGTCGCGCGCATGCCCAGATGGTCCCAGACGGGCTCTATAGAGATGCCGGGACTGTCGGAACGGACCAGGAAATTGCCCACCCGCGGCTCCGCCTCGTCCGTCTTTGCCCAGACGGAAAACCAGTCGAGGCCCGTCGAACCCGTGGAATAGATTTTCGTGCCGGTCAGCAACCAGCCGTCCCCATGCCGCCGCGCGATGGTGGCGGGCAGGCCGCCGCGTACCGGCGTGCCCAATTCCGGTTCCACGCGAAGGCCACCGATCAGGCCGCGACCCGCCACGGCATCCCGCGCGAGTTGCTCATAAATGTCCTGCGGCCAGTTGCGCGCCCGCGCCGGGGTCGCATGGTAGTGATAGGTCATGAACAGGATCAGCGCCGTCGAAGGCTCTCCCTTGGCCACCGCGCCCAGCACGCGCAGCGCCTCGGACAAGGATGCGCCACGACCGCCCAATTCGCGCGGCACGGTAAGAGCGATCAAACCTTCCCGCGCCAGCAGATCGAAATTTGCGCGGGGAAATTCAGCAGAGCGGTCATAATCTTCCGCTGTCGCCGCTAGCTGGCGCGTGATGCGATCCAGCAATTCCGCGGTGACGGGCGCTGCCGAATGATCCTGCGAAGCCGGAATGGATGCAAGTGTCGCCATGGCTCAACCTCTTTTGGGTATCTGGTCGTTGAAACGCGCGTCCCACAGCGGGCGAACGTCGACGGGCTTCGGCAACAGCCCGGCTTTCTGGAATACATCGGCCACCTGTTGTTGCGACCGGATGGCCTCTTCGGTGACGGGCCGAAGCTCGAACGGCGCGCTCTTGCGACGGAACTGGTCCGCGACATATTCGCGCGGCACACCGATGTCCTTCGCCACGACAGAGGCCCATTCATCCTCATGCGTTGCAGCCCAGCTGTAGGCCTGCTGCATCAGCCCCAAATACTGGCCGATCACGGTGCTTTTCTCTGGATCGGCCAGTGCATCGACATGGGCGGCGACAAGGTAGTTACCCGACAATATACCGTCCGCCGTCCGCAATATGCGCGCGCCCTCGGTCGCGATCGCCCGCTGGATCGGAAAGCCGTAAATGGCCCACGCATCCAGCGCGCCCTGCGAAAAGGCGGCTGCACCGTCGGATACGCCCATGGCCACTGGCGTGATGTCCGCCCAACTCAGCCCGACTTCCTCCAGCATGCGGATCAGGAAATATTGTGCGGTGGTCGCACGGACATAACCGACGCGCTTGCCCTTCAGGTCGGCGATCGACCGCGCCTTGGACCCCTTGGGCACCAACACGACCTGATTGTTCACATCGCCATGATAAATGGCTACCTGCTTGAAACTTTGCACGGTGGACGCTGCGGCGAAAATCGGCGGTATCTCGCTCATCCCGCCATAGTCCAGCGATCCTGCATTCAGCGCCTCGACGACAAGGTGCCCGGACGCGAATTCGCTATAGTCGATGTCAAATCCTTCGACAGCGATGCCGGCCGCCTTGAACAGCAGGCGCATGTCGGACTCGCCCTTGCCCGTGACCGACACGCGCAGATGTGGGCGCGTCCGGTTGCCGCATCCGGCAACCAACAGGCAGGACATGGTGGCAGAGGCCAGAAAACCACGACGAGACAGCATTACCGGCGGCCCGCACCATCCCGTACCGGCAGTTCTAGGCTTTCAGACGAACGCTCGAACAATACCACCACCGGATCACGCAGCACGGCCTGCTTCGCCGCACCATAGAGCCGGGCCAATCCACCGCTGAAATGGCGCGCAATCGCCATATGCCTCACTCCTCGTTAGAGATTGGCCTTTTATCTATTCCTAAAGTAGAGATATGTCAGTCAAGCAATGCTCACCGATTCATTAGAAATCCTTCACCCATGCTGATGCCTCGCCATCTCGCAATCATCGGCGGCGGGTTCACCGGTACGCTGCTCGCCGTGAACCTGCTGCGTCATGGCACACTGAAAGTCACCCTGATCGAGCAACGACCTGAACGTCTGGGCAAGGGGCTGGCGTTCGGCGGCGCGGGGGCAGGTCATGTCCTCAACGTCCGCGCCTCCAACATGAGCGCCTTTCCCGACCAGCCCGGCCATTTCGCCGAATGGTTGCAACGCCATGGTCTGGGCACGGACGGCAGCTTCGCCACGCGCACGCACTATGGAACCTATCTTTCCGCACTGCTGGACGATGCGCGCAAAGCCGCGAACGACCAGGTCACGATCCTAGAGGATCAGGCCGTCGATCTCATCCTGACCGGAAGCGGCTGCTCGATAACGCTCGGGTCAGGCGCGCGCCTGGATGTCGATATGGTGGCGCTTGCCCCCGGCAACCTTCCTCCGCACGATCTCCCCGCGTTCCAGCACCTTTCCTCGCCCCATTACATCAGCAACCCCTGGTCATCCGAAATGGCGCGGGATCTCACGGCCCATGACTCGGTCTTGCTTCTTGGCTCGGGCCTCACGGCGGTAGACTGCGCCCAGACCCTCGACGGTGCAGGCTTCACGGGCACCATCTATGCCATCTCGCGCAGGGGGCTCATGCCCCGCCGGCACGCCCCCGCCCTGCCCTTTTCATCGCGCCGGGAAAGGCCCGCAAGCATGTGTACGGCGCTCTTGCAAAGCGTCAGGCGAAGGAGCGAAGGCATAGGCTGGCGCAATGCCGTGGATGAACTGCGCCCCTTCACGCAAGATATCTGGCGGTCCGCCGACGCAACGACGCGAGCACGCTTTCTCCGGCACCTGCGGCCCTATTGGGACGTTCACCGTCACCGTATCGCGCCGGAAGTGGCGGACCGGATGGACAGGATGATTGCCGAGGGGCGGCTTCATATTCTCACCGGCAAGATCGAGTCTGCTGTCGTGCACGACGCGGCTATCGACATCGGCTGGCGCCGCCGTGGCGATGCACGGACGCAAAGCCTGCACGTAACGCGCGTCGTCAACTGCACCGGACCATTGTCCGACCTTTCCCGCACGGCCGATCCCCTACTCAGAAAACTGGCCGACGCCGGTACGATCCGGCCGGATGCACTCGCGATCGGCATAGACGTAGATCGCGACGGACGTGCAGTCGCACGGGATGGACGCCTGCAGGAACGGCTTGTCGTAGCCGGTCCGATGACCCGCGGCGCGCATTGGGAGATCGTCGCCGTCCCCGACATTCGCCGCCAGACCTGGGCATTGGCACGCGCGATCACCGGCGCGCACTGGGTAGAAGCAGAAGGCCTCTGAGAGAATGATACACTTCATCATCGTATAGGGCGATGTACGTACCACTTGCACTTGCCCAAGATATTCGAGGCTTTCATCTTTATCGTGAAAACTGTTTCGATGTGAGGAGACGCAAAGCGCTGATCACGCCCTTTGACTTGGGGGTCTGTGTCTGACCATTATCAGATTCGCACATCGCTTGCTCGCCTCTCCTGTCTTGGGCCTTTTCAAGGAGTATGGTTAGTAAAGCAGCAAAACCGACAGCAATCACCATCGCGCTCCATTTTGGCCAGTGCGCGCTCTCGATGACCTTGATGAGCGGATGATGGGTCGCATACAGCGGGAACGAAATCGCGCCGCCTATACGCGAGATCGTCGCCAGTACTTCATTCTTCACCACACCTAGCCCCGCAATCAGAAGAGATGGCAGCACCAAGATAACGAAGGGGACGTAAATACTAACATTGCCGTGATTTCCATCTGGCCAAGCGAACTCAGCGGCCAGCATGGCCAAAGGCAAACCCAATATGCCCAGAAGCAGCGGCAACCTCGGCGCATCGCCCATAATACGCCAGATCATGATGCCGATCGAATAGGCCAATAATATGCGGGCGGTGTTGTGCATCCAGAAATGCAGCAACTCATTGCCAGGAATAACTGTAGGCCAGCGCAACAACACAAAAGCGCTGACCATCGCCACAACAGCCAGAGCTTTCACACTCAGCCGCCAAAGGAAAAGTGCGTGCAGAAAGTTTGCGATTAATTCTGAAGTGATCGACCATTCTGGAGGATTGAGATCATAGGCATCATACTGCAGAATCTTGTTGGGCAGCAGGAGCAGTGCGAGCAGTGCAAGGACAGCCAAGTCACGCAAGGGATATCCCATCGCCAATCGCAGTGTCAGGCCTATGAAAACCCCAACTGCGATTGGTAACCAGAGTCGTCGAAACCGCAGCAACGTGAAACTGCAGGCGCCTATCTCGCTGCCAATGCGTCCTTCATAGCTCCTGGCCATGACAAAGCCTGACAGCATGAAGAAAAAATCGACCATGAGGTCGGCATGCTGAAAATAGCTTGGCACCTCATAGAGGCCGTCCAAATGCAGCAACATAACGAGAAATGCTGCGATTCCTCGCAGGAGGTCAAGGCCGAGGAGGCGATCCTGTCGCATTGGTAACATTTGCTCCCTGAGGAGCGCGATTTTGCAGCAAATAGGGTTAATAACCCGTTTGCGACTGGGCCAGCGCGGACGGCTCAAACAGACTTTTCGCTTGTGGATGGCCATGCGCCAATTCCCTAGCGAATACCTTGATCGCATTTCGGCGCAGCGGCGCAACTCGACGGTAAATTGTGACACTCACGCCCTGCGTAAACTTGAAGCCAAGCGGAAGACGTTGAAAGGATTCGCCAATGCCTCGCCCTTCCCGAATATCCCTTGCGATCAGCCCGACAATCTGCTGATCCTCAGGCCTCACATGATATTGGGTCGGTGTAGCCAACACGATGTAATTTGCCCTGAAGGCAGGAGCCGGAAACCCATCTCGCATATCGATTTCTGGCGTTTCCTCTATTCTAGAGCAAAGGTCTGGTCTGCCTTGGAAAAACTGGTCCAATTCTAGAGAGAGCCCATTGTGGCGAGAGAATTGGAGAAAGTTATGGGACGTCAACGTTTTACGCCGGAACAGATCATCGCGAAGCTGCGTGA